>Ga0193706_1000550_pt1 | contig 21148 bp, 20 predicted proteins | sample U3c1metaG_FD_160130 | JGI IMG/M metagenome (GOLD analysis project Ga0193706, IMG submission 160130) | Soil microbial communities from a riparian zone of the East river system, Colorado, United States - U3c1 | ecosystem: Environmental > Terrestrial > Soil > Riparian zone | place: USA: East River... | reverse complement strand
AACTCGGTTGCCGACGGGGCGGGGCGACTGGCGACTTCGCCGGAGTCGCCGCAGCCCGAGACCGCGAGGGCGACCGTTAGAAGCGCGCCGGCGAGCAGGAGGAGGGTCCAGGTCGGGCGAGTCCGCGGCATGGCGAGCCAGGCTACCGAGAGCTCGACCCCGACCGCCGCCGCGATTAAATGCGGCAATGACGGCGGAAGACAGATTCGTCACCGCGACGGGCCTGCGTGGGTTGACCCGCTTCTACGACTCGATCATCGCCGTGACGATGCGCGAGCAGCTGTTCCGCGACCGGCTCACCCAGCAGGTCCTGGCCGACCTGCCGGTGGGCGCCCATATCGCCGACGTCGGCGCTGGCACCGGCACCTTCGCAATCGGGCTTGCCGCCGCCGCCCCGGCCGCCGAGGTGGTCGGGATCGACGGCGATCCGGAGATCCTCGCGCTGGCGCGGGCCAAGCCGGGTGCGGCGGCGGTCGAGTGGAAGCCGGGCCTGGCCAACGCTCTGCCGCTCGCCGACTGCAGCTGCGAGCGGGTGGCGATGTCGCTGCTGCTCCACCACCTCGACGCCGACGGCAAGCGCGCCGCCCTGGCCGAGGCCCACCGTGTCCTCCGCGCCGGCGGCCGTCTCCATGTCGCCGACTGGGGCAAGCCGCAGGACCCGCTGATGCGCGCCGGCCTCTTCACCCTGGCGATCTTCGACGGCTTCGACGGCATCCGCGACCACGCCGCCGGGCGGCTGCCGCGCTTCATCGAGGACGCCGGCTTCGGCGCCGTCCGCCGCCACGATCGTCTACGCACGGCGTGGGGGAGTCTCGAGCTGCTCAGCGCCACCCGCTCCAGCTGACCGAATCGAACTCGGCCGCCATGGGTAGTAGAGCCAGGATGCGATTTCTACCGGGAAGCCTGGCGGCTGCCCTTCTCCTCCTTCTCTGTCTCCCGGCCAGCGGCTGGGGGGCCGAGTCGAGCCCGCCGGCGACGCCGAGCTGCGCCGAAGGCCCGGCCACGGTCGGCGACACGACCTACGGCACGCCCTGCGACGACGTCATCGTCGCGCCCCCCGGAGTCGAGGCGGTCAAGGGCGGCGATGGCGATGACACGATCGTCGGCAGCCTCACGACGGCGTCCTCCGGCTCCCCCGAAACCGGCCTGCACCTGGAAGTCGGCAGCCAGACCTTCGAAGGCGGGGCGGGTAACGACATCGTCTACGGCGACCGCGGCAACGACACGCTGCGCGGCAACGGCGGCAACGACCGCCTCTACGGCGGGATCGGCGACGACGTGCTCGAAGGTGGCGAAGGCGACGATCTGCTCGCCGGCGGCTTCGGCGCCGACAAGATCGACGGCCAGGCGGGCAACGACTACGTCCGCGGCGACACCACGATCGACCACATCTTCGACAGCGGCGGCGGCTTCGACACGCTCAGCTTCTCGACCGGCGTCACGCCGGGGTTCACCGCCGCATCAAACCCGACTGGAGCAGCGAACTTCCCGGACGAAAACGGCGAGCGCGGCATCTGGCTCAAGCTTGGCCAGGGGGGCAACAACGCGGTCGACGGGGAACCGTCCCTGGGCGGGGGCAACGACGAAGTTCAGCCGGGCGTCTTCGAGCGGATCATCGGCACGCCCTTTTCCGACTACATAGTCGGCGGCCCTGCCGACGAGCAGATCTATGGCGGCGGCGGCGCCGACGTGATCAAGGGCGAAGGGGGCAACGACACGCTGAACGGCGGCGCCGACGGCGACTACCTCGACGGCGGCTCTGGCAGCAACACGATCGAAGCGGGGCCCGGGGACAACTGCTTCAACCCGGCGGTCGGCGGCTGCGGCAGCGCCGCCGCGGTGAAACTGCGCAAAACGAACGAGGTCAGCGCCGGCGAGACGACCGCGGCCGCGGGCCTGACGCAGGTCTATGTCGTCGGCAGCGAAAACGCCGACACGATCAGCGCCGGCTACACCGGATCGGCCGTCACCATTTCGATCGGCGCCGGCTCATTCGACGCCGATCTCGGCGGCTGCAATCCGATCGACTCGACGACCGTCAGCTGCCCCATCTCCGGCCTGCTCGACTCGATCGTCCTCGCCGGCATGGCAGGCGACGACACCGTCACGGCCAACGGCTTCCCCGATGGCGTCGGCGTGATCGCCAGCGGCGGGTTGGGGGCGGACCACCTGGTCGGTGGCGCCAGCGAAGACATCCTCGTCGACGGTGCCGACGCCAGCGGCGACGTCCTCGAAGCCGGTCACGGCGACGACGCGCTCACCCACAACGGCGGCCCGGACCTGCTCGACGGAGGGGAAGGCTCGGACCTCTTCCTCTCGGTCTCGATCTGCGACGGCGAGACGATCTCCGGCGGCGCCGTCGGCGCCAATGATCGCGACAACGCCTCTTGGGCGCGACTGGGGGGATCGGCGTCGACGCCCGGATCGATCAGGGCCGCGTCGGTGAAATCGGCGCCGATGACGAACCGCAGTGCCCGGGCGGCAGCTTCGACGTACTGAGCGGGATCGAGGACCTCGAGGCCTCGAACCAGAGCGACGTCCTCTACGGCGACGAAGGGGCCAATCAGCTGCTCGGCCACAAAGCCGAAGACACCTACCACGCCCGCGGTGGCAACGACAGCATCCTCGCCAACTCAGGCAGCCGCGACCGTGTCATCGACTGCGGCCCCGGTCTCGACCAGGCGACTATCGACTTCGCCTCGATCGGCGATCCGACGCCGATCGAATGCGAGCGGGTTCGCGAAGGCGCGGCGGAAGAATTCAAAGAACTCGAATTGCTCACCGAACCGCCCCCGCCGCCTCCCCCTCCGCCACCACCGCCCCCCGATCGCAAGCCGCCCCATACGAAGCTGCTGCGGCACCCCGCGAAGCTGTTGCGCGTGGCGCCGGGTCGTCGCAAGCCCGTCAGCTTCCGCTTCGCCGCCAGCGAGCCCTCGACCTTCAAGTGCAAGCTCGACCGCGCGCCCTACAAGCCGTGTCGCTCGCCGCGCGCCTACAAGGTCGGGCTCGGCAGGCACGCGGTCCGGATCTTCGCGATCGACGCCGCCGGCAACGCCGATCCGACGCCGGCGCTGTTCCGCCTCCGCCTCCGCCTCCGGCACCGCTAGCCGGCTACGCTGAGTCGAGCGCGCCGGCCTGGATGACCGGCCGCAATCGGGTATCACGGACCGGGAGGAGCTGAGCATGGCCAAGGATCTCTACACCGCTGAGGCGCACGTCGACGGCGGCCGGGTCGCCGGCCACGGCCGCACCTCCGATGGCGCCCTCGAGGTCGACCTCCGCACCCCGCCCGAGATGGGCGGCGAGGGCGGCGGCACCAACCCCGAGCAACTCTTCGCGGTCGGCTGGGCCGCCTGCTTCGAGGGCGCCCTGGCCGCCGTCGCCCGCCGCCAAAAGTTCGACGTCGGCGACGTCGGCATCGACTCCAAGGTCAAGTTGAGGGCGGGCGAGGACCGCAGCTTCACGATCGCCGCCGAGCTGCACGTGACCCTGCCCTCGGTCGAGGGCGAGGACGCCATCGAGCTGGTCCGCGCCGCCCACCGGGTTTGTCCCTACTCCAACGCGACGAGGGGCAACATCGAGGTCCTGCTGACCGCCAACGGCGCCGCGGTCGACGCCTAAGAGGGACTAGCCCTCCTAGCCCATCAGGCCGAGTCGGACTCGACGAAGCGCTTCAGCTTCTCGGGCATGCTGTCGATCAGCTGCCCGCGCAGCACGCCGACGACCGGTCCGCGGATGACCATTCCCAGCATCCGCCCGAGGTCGACCTCCAGCAGGTAGGTCACCCGGGTCCGCCCGTCGCCGAGGTCCTCGAGCTCCCAGCCGCCCTCGACCGACTTCAGGTCGCCGTCCTCCTGCGTCCAGGCAACCCGGTCCGGCTCCTCGTAGCTGAAGCGGATCGTCGAGCCGAGCCGGCGCACCTTGGCGTCGGTCTCCATCCGCACCAGCACCTGGTTGCCCTCGGCGTCGCGTTCGACGCATTCGGCCAGCTTGATCTCCGGCTGCCACCGAGGCGAGCCCTCGACGTCGGCGGCAACCGCGTAGACCGTCTCGATCGGCGCCTCGATCTCGGTGCTGGCCGAGCCCTGAATCGTGCCCATCTGCGCAGCCTACGCTGCCGGCGCTTGGCAGGTGCCGGACGCGGGTAGAGTCGCCCCATGCCGCTTTGGATCAGCCGCCGCGCCATCCCCGCCGTCTGGAAGCGGATCCCCTGGAAGATGGTCTGGGCGGTCGTCGTCTGGCTCGGCAACAAGGGCCGGGATCGGGTCAGGGACAACCTGACCGAGAAGGAGCAGCACGAATTCTGGAACCTGCTGATGAAGTCGAAGGGCCGCCCCAGCGCCCTCTCCCAGCGCGACCGGACGCGGATCAAGAACATCGCCGGCAAGGCGGTTCGCGGCAGCTGAAGCAGCTCGACGGCGATGCCCAGCGGCTACCGTCCCTGACGTGCCCGCCGATCTCCGTCTCAGCGTCCTCGACCAGACGCCCATCTCCGAAGGGTCCACGGGGGCGCAGGCGCTGCGCAACTCGATCGACCTCGCCCAGCTCGCCGACCGGCTCGGCTACCACCGCTACTGGCTTGCCGAGCACCACGGCGGCGGCCTCGTCGCCGGCCCCTCGCCGGAGGTGCTGATCGGCCCGATCGCCGCCGCGACCGAGCGCATGCGGATCGGTAGCGGCGGCGTCATGCTGCCCCACTACAGCCCGCTCAAGGTGGCGGAGAGCTTCGGCGTCCTCGCCGGCCTCTTTCCCGGCCGTATCGACCTCGGCATCGGCCGCGCCCCCGGCACCGACCAGATGACGATGCAGGCGCTGCAGCGCGACCGTTCGCGGCCGCTCCCCGACGACTTCCCCGAGCAGCTCTCAGAGCTGCTCGCCTACTTCGAGCGCAGCTTCCCGGCCGACCATCCCCTCGCCCGCCTCGCCGCGACCCTGCCCGGCGAGCCCGAGCTCCCGGACCCGTGGCTGCTCGGCTCCTCCGAACAGAGCGCCCTCTGGGCGGGCGAATTGGGCCTGCCCTACTCCTTCGCCGACTTCATCAACCCCCGCGGCGTCCCCAACGCCGGGATCTACCGCCAGTCCTTCGTCGCCGGCAGGCGGCTCGAGGCGCCGCGGATCTCGGTCGGCGTGCGCGTCCTTGTGGCCGCGACCGAGGAGGAGGCGACGCGGCTCTCACTGAGCTGGCGCATGGCCTTCGAGCTGCTGCGCAGCGGTCGCCCCGGCCAGGTGCCGCCGCCGGAGACGGCGGCGCGCTACTTCGAGCTGCACGGCGACGGGGAGGAGGCGACGAGCCGGCCGCGCTTGACCGGAACGCCGGCCCAGGTGCGGGCCGAAATCGAGGACACCGCGGCTGCCTACGGCGCCGACGAGGCGATCGTCGTCACCATCACCCACGACCACCAGGCGCGCCGCCGCTCCTACGAGCTGCTGGCCGCCGAGTTCGGCCTCAGGGGCGGGTGAAGAGTTCCCAGTTCTTGGTCCGGCCGTCGCGCGGCCGGGACATGTACTGACCCGAGGGGAGGGGGCCGGTCTTGGCCTCCAGGGCGGCGAACGCCGCGTCCCGGGTCTCGCCCTTGCGATGCCCGCTGGACTTCCACTTGCCTTCGATGTTTTTGTGACGGAAGTCGAAAATCACGCCCCGGGACGGTAGCCGATGGCCGCCGTCCGGGCGCTCCGGCCCTTCCCTCAGGCGTGGGGAGTGACCGGGGACGCATCCGCCGCGCGACCTAGCCTGTCCGCCACGATGCCTCGCTCGCTCCGCCCCCGAGCCCCGATCGCGCTCGCCATTGTCGCCGCCTTTGCCCTCGGCGCGGTCCTGCCGGGCGCCTTCGCGCAGACGAAGGCGGCGCCCACCGCGATCCGCAACGCCCTCGCTCAGTCAAGCCATGTCCAGGGCGCTCCGAACCGCACCATGGTCCTCAGCCGGGTCGAAGTGGAACCGGGCGCGAAGCTCGCCCTCCACCATCATTTGGGCACCCAGGTCGCCAACATCGAGGCCGGCACCCTGACCTACACGGTGCGGCGCGGTTCGGTCGTCGTCCGCAAGGGCGAGTCCGACCAGAATCCCCAGACCGTGCGCACCATCAAGGCGGGCCAGACCGCCGCCATCAAGACGGGCCAGTGGATCGTCGAGCAACCCTCCGACATCCACGAAGCCGCCAACCGCGGCTCGACTCCCGTCGTCATCTACATCGCGACGCTGCTGAAGACCGGCGCCCCAGCGGCGACTCCGGTCACGCTTCCCTAGTACGGGCAGCGGCGCGCGATCGCCGGGGCGCTGGCCCCTCGCAGCGCGGACAATGGATCGACTGTCCCTCCGGGCCCCCCAGGGTTCAGCGCTACTTGGATGCCCCGCGCCGCCCAGGACTGGACGAAGGTCTGTCCAAGTCAGAAACGCAGCCGTTCCTGCTGGGTTTGGATCGATCCCGCGGCCGACGTCTTGGCCAACTCAAAAACCCAGTCTCAGAGCCGATTTCTAACGTCCTTCGTCTTCATCAGAGCGGTGCGTAAACGCTCGCGTATTTGACTTCTATGAACGTCTGTGGTTCTATGCACGCAGGATAAATGTACGCGACAGTTCAGGCTCGTGGGACGGGCAGGGACCGAAGTTCAGGGAAGCGCCACCGCCCCGGATGGGACCGGGTTCAGGGAAAGCCAGGGAGAGGAATAGGCATCGCATGGAGTCCGTAGCCCTAATCGCCAGGGATCAGAGCTTCGCCGCCTCGCGCGGCGCCGGTCTGTGCCCGTCTCCCTCTTTGGCAGACGGCGCAGTGACGAGCAGGCCCGGTGCCCCTCGAGGCGCCCAGGTCCGTCTCGCCTCCGCCGCAAAGGGCCTCGGCCGCTGCTCGCAGACCGCCTCCTCGCCGCTCGGGCTCTGCTCACCCCTCCACGCGGCAGTCACCGCCACAATGAGTTTGCGGCGGCTTGACTCCGAGCGCAGCAATCGGGTTGACGGCAGTCGGCCCCTCTTCGGCCGTGGCTCTTCCACACCCCCGCCTTCACCACTCATGCTGATCCACCCAGTCAGTTGTCTAAGTAGCAGCAGGGGATTCACGGCCCCGACGCCGAGGCAGTTACAGCTGCTCAGCAGCCGGGACCGTGGACTACACGAAAACCAACACCCAGGGATACGCCTGGGAAGAAGGAGTTCGCAAGACAATGGTTAGCAAACCCCGAACATTTAAGAGGCTGATCCCAGCATTTGGCCTCGCTCTAATCGCCTCGCTGGCGCTCGGCGCCCTTGCGGCGGGGAGTGCTTCGGCATTGAGCCTGGTGCCGGCGAGTGGGAAATACCCGTACACCGTTAACGTTGCGGGTGGACCCTTCCAAGTCCAAGAAAAAGAACAAACCCCCATCTATTGCAATAAAAGCGGCGCTGTAGGTAAATTCACCAATGGGACGAGCGCTGAACTGACGCTTTACTTGTCCGGATGCGCGATAGGCGCTGCCTGGGAATGCAATTCCGTCGGTCAGCCAGCTGGCACGATCGCCACCTCGCTGAAAGCCACGCTGGTCTATCTAGATGCGGCCAAAACGAAACCTGGCCTCATGCTGGCCCCGCAGACATGGCCCTTCGCCGAAATGTCCTGCGGATTCGGCCTCATCAAACGAGTCTGGTACGGCGAACTAGGGGTCTCAATCTACGAACCAGGCTTGAATGTGAGCACGAAAGTCCTCCGTCTCCAAACTCTGCCTACGACGCAGATTGATGGTGTGGGCCTAGTCCATTCCCTTAATGCCTCCACCAACGGTGGCGCCCTCGTACCCGTTGTGCGTTTCGACTCCTTTTCTACTCTGACTGGATCGGAAAACGCCAAACTCATACCGTAAGCAAGGAGGGGAGCCGCGCTGAAGGCGCGGCTCCCCTCCTTTTTGTCAAGTAACCGAGCAACACCAAGCACCAACAGTCCCAAGCAGAAGATACGACGGGCAAGGAGAACAATGAGCGCAGCAGATCAAGACCAGCGTGAAGCATTCCGGAGGCACCGCGGGCGTCCTGTCCGGCGGATCTCCGCGGGCCCGATTGCGGCCGGCGTCGCGCTGCTCGCCCTCCTGCTCGCCCTCCTTGCGGGGCCTGCCTCCGCGGCTGAACTTCCTAAGTATGTCTCGAGCTTCGGCCCGGACGGAACGGCCTCGCCCGGATTCGAAAATCCCGGTGCGGTCGCGGTCGACCGCGGCAGCGGCGCCGTCTATGTCGTCGATCAAGCCGGCATCCTCTACAAGTTCGACGCCGCCGGCCAGCCCCTCGATTTCGGTGGCTCCGCCCCTTACATCGAAGGCAACAAGATCAACGGCATCGCGCCACTTGTCGGTGCCGGTGAATCGCAGGTCGCGGTCAATTCCACCACGCACACCATCTATGTGACCGAAGCGCATGCTCTCAGAGCCTTCGAAGCCGACGGCGAAGCGGCTGAATTTAGCGCCGGACCGGGCGCCGGGACGAGCGAAATTCCCAGCTTCGGCTCCCCCAGCGAACTCCTGGGCGTGACGGTTGACGTCAACGGCGACATCTACGCAAGCGATTACGCGGGAACGGTGAGCATCTTCACTCCCGCGGGCGAACAGGTCACCTCCTTCAGTGCTGAATTCCCAGCCAATGTGGCCGTCTCCTCTACCGGTGCCGTCTATGTGAACCGCTGGCACGGCACCGTAACCAAGTTCACTCCCAGTGAGTTTCCGGTCAGCGCCCTCACGACTTACAGCATGGCAGCCGAACCGGTGAGCCCGAACTCGTCTAACAGTGTCGCGGTGAATCTGGCGACAGACGATGTCTACATTCCAGAAGAATTTGGTGCCTCGGAAGGCGTAACCATCAAGCGAATCGCTCAGTACGACGAAGACGGGACCTTGCTTGCAACCATCGAAGATGGCGGAGAAGGCCAACTCTTCAACCCACAGGGCATCGCGGTGAGCGATGAGGAGACGATATATCTCGTCAACGAGCCCGCGCCGGAAAACGGGCTCCCTCTGGTCAAGATCTTCGCGCCACCTGTTTTCCCGGCTCTTCCCCCGACGGTTGATTCGACCTCGGCAAGCGATGTGAGCGCCGACTCGGCCACCCTCCGCGCCGAGATCAACCCCAACACGCTGCCCAGCACCTACCACTTCGAGTACGGCTTGGGCGACTGCGCGGTCAGCGCCTGCGCGAGCGCTCCGGCGGGCGAGGTGGGGATCGGCGCGGGCCACGTCAGCGTCGGCGTCTCGAAGGCGATCGCCGGCCTCCGGGCGGGCACGACCTACCACTACCGCGTCGTCGCCAAGAACTCAGAAGACATCACGGAAGGCCCCGACCGCACCTTCACCACCCAGTTCAGCGGCCTTGGGTTCGTGCTCGCTGACCGCCGGGCCTGGGAGATGGTCTCGCCGCCGAACAAGTCCGGGGGGAGACTGGCTGGATCGTTCAAGGGATTGGTCCAGGCAGCCGCGGATGGCGATGGCCTCGCCTACGTCAGCCTCGGCTCAATCGAACCCGACCCCGAAGGCAACCGCCTCATCGAGCCCTCGACGGTGCTGGCGCGGCGGGGCCCCGAAGGCTGGCGCTCGAAGGACCTCATGCCTCCGAACGGCCGTGTCGCTCCGATCGTGGTTTCGCATCAAACTGAATACAAGCTCTTCAGCCCCGATCTCTCGCGGGCGATGCTGGAACGGCGCGCCGACAACCCGCTTTCCCCACAGGCCTCCGAACGCACTCCCTACCTGCGCGAGAATTCCGAACCCGGCGCCTATACGCCGCTGGTGACCGACAGGGACGTCCCTCCGGGCACTAAATTTGGCGTCGACGAAAGCAACACCGACCTGTCCGCCCCCGTCGCCCTCGCTGGCGCTACGCCCGACCTCAGCCATGTAGTTCTGAGGTCGAGAGTGCCCCTCGCTGCCGACGCCCCCACCCAGGCTCTCTATCAGTGGGCGGATGGGCGGCTGCAAACGCTCAGCAGGCTGCCCGTCGGCGAAGGCAATACGGTGGTGGAAGCCGAGCTGGGCTCGGGCACCGGCTCACTGCGCCATGCGATCTCCGAGGACGGCTCGCGGGTCTTCTGGGGCGCCGGGCAGTACCTCGGCAATCTCCTGATCGGCCTCTACGTCCGCGACACTGTCGCCGAAGAGACCACGCGCCTCGACCGGGCCCAGTCCGGCGTGAGCGGGCCGGGCATCGCGAATCCGGTCTTCCAGGGCGCCAGCGCCGACGGCACGGTCATCTTCTTCACCGATTCCCAGCAGCTCACCGTGGACGCGAGTCAAAGCGGATCGGACCTCTACCGGTGCGTGATCCCCGCCGGCGGTACCTCCTCCGGCTGTGGCAGCCGCCTCACCGATGTCAGCGCGCCGCTCCCGGGCTCCGGGGAAAGCGCCGAAGTGCAGGGCCTCCTTCCGGCGATCAGCGAGGACGGAAGCAGTCTCTCCTTCGTGGCAAAGGGAGTGCTCGACGCCGCGCCGAACCAGGCCGGCGAAAGCGCGGTCGCGGGCCAGTTCAACCTCTACCACTGGCGGCAGGGCCAAGGCGTGCGGTTCATCGCGACCCTTGCGGGCGAAGACTCGCCCGACTGGGGTGTCGGTGCAAACCCACTCGGACAGACCTACCAGCTGAGTGCCGCCGGCTCGCCCGGTGGCCGCTACCTCTCCTTCATGTCCCAGCGCAGCCTCAGCGGCTATGACAATCGCGGCGCCGTGAGCGGCGAGTCGGCCGAGGAGGTCTTCCGCTACGACGCCGCCGCCGATCGCCTGGACTGCATCTCCTGCAATCCCTCTGGCGCCAGGCCCCTCAGCTCATCCCTCGAAAGCCTCAAGGAAACGCTGGTCGATCCGCGCGAAGCTTGGTCAGGTCGCTCGTCGCTCGCGGCCAGCCTGCCCGAGGCGACGGTGAACCAGTCGTCCGGTGAATCCTTCCACCAGCCCCGCGCCGTCCTCGACAACGGCCGCGTCTTCTTCAACGCCGCCGACGCACTCGTTCCTGCCGATTCCAACGGCCAGTGGGACGTCTACCAGTACGAGCCCTCCGGGGCCGGGGATTGCGGCGCTTCCACGGGTGGCGGAGCGATCGTCCGCACGGCCGCCGGCTGCGTCTCGCTGATTTCCTCGGGGAGCGCGGAAAAGGAAGCCGGTCTCCTCGACGCGAGTGCCGATGGCGAGGACGTCTTCTTCCTCACCTCGGCGCGGCTCTCGGTCACCGATACGGACGACGAGCTCGACGTCTATGACGCCCGCGTCGACGGGGTGCCCGCGACGCTGCCGCCAAACACCGAATGCCTCGGCGAAGCCTGCCAGTCGGCCCCCGTAGCGCCGAATGACCCGACCCCGGCCAGCTCGGTCTTCAAGGGTGCGGGCAACCTCAAGACCAACGCCCGCAAGCGCTGCCCGAAGGGCAGGCGCCAGGTCAAGAGCCACGGCAAGGCCCGCTGCGTGGCGCGCAAGCACAAGCGCCGCCACCGCAGCGCCACCCGCCACCGCCGGACGGGCCAGGAGCGGAGGGCCGGGCGATGAGCAAGGCACCAAAGCGCACCCGCACCGCAGACGATCTGACCAAGGAGACCCCGAGAATGTCCAAGCGCCTCGCAAGCCTCGCCACCCTCGCCGCCGTGACCATGGTGCTCGTTGTCTTGCCGAGCGCCTCGGCGTCCGCTGCTTCGCCCTGGTGGCAGGTGCTGACCGGCGCCCGCCCGACGAGCATGTGGGAGCCGACCGACAACGTGCAGGAAATCCAGACCCAGATGATCGAATTCGCCCCTGGCCTGGAAGGGGTAGCGATGGGGATCGAAGTCAACGGGAAAGTCGTCGGCTGCCTGGGGACGCAGAATCCCTTCGGAACGGCGATCTGCGAAGGCTTGATCCACTTTCCGCCGCAGGCAAGCGCCGCGGAACTCGAAGCGACGCTGGAAGCCGCCTTCGGCACCGACCAGGTCGTGGTCAGCGGTGGTCCCGTGGGGGGGGCTCCGTTCCTGATCACGGTTCCCGACCGCGGCGAGCCGGCGATCCAAATGATTCCGGGCACGGGCGCGGTCAATCCGTTCGCGGGCTCCGCCAAAGCGAAACTGATCTCCCCAGGGGGCAGCGGACGGCTGGTCCTCACCCTGACCAACCTCGGCGACGCGCCGCTCGACGCGACGACGACGCCGCTGACGGTGGTCGACAAGCTCCCGGAGGGCGTGATCGCGTCGGGAGCCGAAGCATTTGCCGGCGTCCAAGGCATCGCCGGGCCGGTCGAGTGCGCGATCGCAGCGGCCGACGAAGTCTCCTGCAGCTTCGAAGACGAACTGCCGTCCTATGAAGCGATCGAAATCGAAGTCCTCGCCAGTCTCACCGGCAGCCCGCCCGCGGCCGGCGCCGCGGGCGAAGTAACGGTTTCTGGCGGCAATGGACCGACCGTCAGCGTCCCGCAGACCGTCAAGGTCGGCGCTGAACCCACTCCCTTCGGGATCGAACGGTTCTCCACCCAGAGCGAAGAAGAGGGGGGCGCGTCCACCACGCAGGCCGGCGGGCACCCTTTCCAGCTCACCAACACCGTGCAGCTCAACTCGGGTGCGCTCCTTCCCGCTCCTTCCCGCACCGACGTCGCCATCGAACAGCCGGCCATACCGCGCAACCTGCGCTTTCCGCTGCCGCCCGGCCTGGTCGGCAACGCCACCGTGATGGCGCAGTGCGACATGAGCACCTTTCTTGGCACGGGCATCTTGCTCAACTCCTGCCCCGATGCGAGTGCGATCGGCGTTGCCTCGGTGACGGTCATCGAATCCGCCACCTTCGGGCTCATCCGCGAGGCTGTGCCTGTCTTCAACCTGCCGCCCGGCCAAGGCGAGCCGGCGCGCTTCGGCTTCATGCCGGCTGGCGACCCGGTCATCATCGACACCTCCGTCGATCCCGACAACGGCTACCGGGTCACCGCGGCGGTCAGAAACACCACTCAGCTGGTCCAGTTCCTCTCCAGCACGGTCAGCCTCTGGGGCACCCCCGGTGACCCCCGCCACGACAGCGCCCGCGGCTGGAACTGCACTTATAAGTTGACTAACCTCGGCCCCTGTCAGCGCCCGCCGAGCCTGCCCGAAACGGCCTTCCTGCGCCAACCGGTCTCCTGCGCCAGCCCGCTTGCCTTCGGCATGGAGCTCGAACCCTGGAACGCACCGATCGGCAGCGTGGTGGACACGTCTTCGTCGACCAGCGATCCCATGGTCGGCTGCAACCGGGTCCCCTTCGACCCCAAGATCGCTTCGACGGCGACCAGCAAACTGGCCGAAAACCCGAGCGGCCTGGACTTCGAGCTGACCATGCCCAACTCCGGCCTGCTCAATCCCGCCGGCATCGCCGAAGGCCAGGCCAAGAAGGTCGAAGTGACCCTGCCGAAGGGAGTCACGATCAACCCCTCCGAGGGCGAAGGCCTGGTCGGCTGCAGCCCGGCCGCCTACGCCCGCGAGACGGCCAGCTCCGCACCCGGGGAAGGCTGTCCGGAGGCAGCGAAGATCGGCGAAGTCCAAGTCTCCACGCCGCTCCTAAAAGAGGAAGCCCACGGCTCCCTCTACGTCGCCACCCCCCACGACAATCCCTCCAACTCCCTGATCGCCCTCTACATGGTCGCGAGGATCCCCGAGCGCGGCATCCTCATCAAACAGGCCGGCAAGGTGGCGGCCGACCCCAAGACCGGGCAGCTGACCACCACCTTCGACGACCTGCCCCAGCTGCCCTTCGACACCTTCAGGCTGCACTTTCGCGAGGGTGGCCGGGCGCCGCTGGTGACCCCGCCGATCTGCGGCACCTTCCAGACCGAGGCCCGCTTCACCCCCTGGTCGGCGGCTGACCCCAATAACCCCTCCCCGGAGGAGGTGGTCACCAGAAGCGCCCCGTTCACGATCGAACGCGGCGTCAACGGCGGCGCCTGCCCGAGCGCCGGCACCCCGCCCTTCAAGCCCGGGCTCGACGCCGGGACCCTCAACAACGCCGCCGGGCGCTACTCGCCCTTCAACCTGCGCCTGACCCGCAACGACGGCGAACAGGAGTTCACCCGCTTCTCGATCAAACTGCCACCGGGCATCACCGGCAAGCTGGCCGGGATCCCCTTCTGCTCTGATGCCCAGATCGCCGCCGCCAAGGCCCGCACCGGTCCCAACGGCGGCCAGGAAGAGCTCGAGAGCCCCTCCTGCCCGGCGGCCTCGCAAGTCGGCCGCACCCTGGTCGGCGCCGGCGTCGGCTCGCTGCTCACCTACGTCCCCGGCAAGATCTACCTGGCCGCCCCCTACAACGGCTCGGCCCTCTCGATCGCCGCGATCACCGCCGCCAAGGTCGGACCCTTCGACCTCGGCACCGTGGTGATCCGCCAGGCCCTGAAGATCAACCCCGAAACCGCCGAAGTCTTCATCGACCCGACCGGCTCGGACCCGATCCCCCACGTGATCCAGGGCATCGTCGTCCACGCCCGCGACATCCGCGCCTACGTCGACCGGCCCGACTTCGTCCTCAACCCGACCTCTTGCGAACGCACCTCGACGGCGAGCACGCTGCTGGGCTCGGGGCTCGATTTCGCCAGCGACGCCGACGACCAGCCGGTCACCGTGACCAGCCCCTTCCAGGCCGCCGACTGCGCCAACCTCGGCTTCGCGCCGAAACTGGCGCTCTCGTTGAAGGGCGGCACCAAGCGGGGCGCCCACCCCGCCTTCAAAGCCGTGCTCAGGGCGCGCCCCGGCGATGCCAACATCGGCCGCGCCCAGGTCACCCTGCCCCACTCGGAGTTCCTGGAGAACGCCCACATCAAGACGATCTGCACCAGGGTGCAGTTCGCCCAGGGCTCCTTCCCCGGCGAGAAGTGCCCGCAGGGCTCGATCTATGGCTATGCCAGGGCGATCACGCCGCTGCTCGACGAACCGATCCAGGGGCCGGTCTTCCTGCGCTCCTCTAGCCACCCGCTGCCCGACCTGGTCGCAGCCCTGCACAGCGGCAGGATCGACGTCAACTTGGTCGGGCGGATCGACTCGGTCAAGGGCGGGCGGATCCGCAACACCTTCGAATCGGTCCCCGACGCCCCGGTCACCAAGTTCACCCTGACCATGCAGGGCGGCAAGAAGGGGCTCTTGGTCAACTCGACCAACCTCTGCAAACAGACCCACCGGGCGATCGCCGACTTCACCGGGCAAAACGGCAAGAAGCGCGTCTTCAAGCCCAAGCTCCAGCCCAAGTGCGCCAAGCAGGCCAAGCAGAAGGCCAGGGGCAAGGCCCACTCCACGCACCGCCGCGCCGGCTAGGCGCGGTGAGGAGGCGGGCGGGGCCAACGATCGCCCCCGATGGCTCCCAAGGGACCCTGGAGAGCTCCGGGGCCCTGGAATTCCTCCAGCTCGGCGGCGGGACGGTCTCCTCTGAGCCCAAGGCCCGCACCGTCGCCGTTGCCGGCGTCCCCTCGAGCTTGGACGCCGCCACCGCGCAGAGCTTCGAGGAGCTCTGCGCCAAGGCGCAGGGCAAGGACCCCGTCTTCAGCGCCGGGGAAGCGCCGGGGAGCGTCTCGTTCAGCGCGCCGGGGCGGTTAGTCGGAGAGAGGAGTTGACCGGGGCGGCCGGCGAAGCGGACTCCGCGGGCCTCAAGGGCTGCTGCGGATTCTCTAAGATCGCCCCATGGCGACGTCGAGGCAGAAGCTCGTGAGGGGTGGAAAGGAGGCCGATTTTCAAATCTGCCTCCCATCTGCCTCCCATTACGCTAGGCCGACCACGGCGCCACTGAGATGGTTTTGGCTCTCTCGAGCCAACCCGCCCGGATAGCTCAGTTGGTAGAGCACTTCCATGGTAAGGAAGGGGTCACGAGTTCGAGTCTCGTTCCGGGCTTACTTGGCTGAACGGCCAGCCGTCGCGGCACATATATAGGCTGCCGCCGTGGACTTCGCCCTTTCGGACGAGCAGAGCGACTTCGTCGACGCCATCCGCGACTTCTGTGACCGCGAGTGCGGCACGCAGGACCAGCGCGAGCGGCTCACCGACGGCTACCGCGACCACCACAACTTCGACGTCTACAAGCAGATGGCGGAGCTGGGCTGGCTCGGGGTGACGATTCCCGAGGAGTACGGCGGTTCCGGCGGCTCGATGCTCGACGCCTGCCTGTTCATGGAAGAGACCTCGCGCGGGCTGGCCCCGATCGGCGGCTACGCGACGACGCTGATCGTCGCCGGCGCCACCCAGCGCTTCGGCACCGAGGAGCAGAAGAGCGAGATCCTCGGCGGCATCGCCGCCGGCTCGGTCGAGGCGATCGCGATGACCGAGCCCGAGGCCGGCTCCGACGTCGGCTCGCTGACCACCAAGGCCGAGCGCACTGACGACGGCTTCGTCATCAACGGCCAGAAGGTCTTCATCTCCAACGCCCACATCTCCGATCACGTCCTCGTCGTCTGCCGCACCACCCAGGGCGGATCCAAGCACGAGGGGCTGACGATGATCTGGGTGCCGCGCGATGTCGAGGGGATGGAGATCATCCCGATCGAGACGATGGGGGGGAGGGAGACCAACACCCTCTACTTCAGCGACTGCATCGCCCCCGAGAGTGCCGTCCTCGGCCAGGTCGATCAGGGCTGGACCCAGCTGATGGCCGGCCTCAACGTCGAGCGCCTGATCCTCGCCGCGACGATGCTGGGAATCGCCCAGCGTGCCTTCGACGACGCTCTTGCCTATGCCAAGGAGCGGCGCCAGTTCGGCCGCCCGATCGGCTCCTTCCAGGCCCTCCAGCACCGCTTCGCCGACCTCGCCACCGACCTCGAGGCGGCCCGCCTGATGACCCGCTGGGTGGCGACGCTGACCGACGAGGATCCGGACCGGATGCTGCCCAAGGAGGCCTCGATGGTGAAGCTCTTCGTCACCGAGGTGGCCAAGCGCACCACTCTCGAGGGCATGCAGATGATGGGCGGTTACGGCTACTCCTCCGAGTACGACATGGAGCGCCTCGTCCGCACCTCGCTGGTCTCCACCATCTACGGCGGCACCTCGGAGATCCAGCGCGGCATCGTCGCCAAGACGCTCGGCCTCTGAGCCGCCCCGCGCTGGGCCGCGACAGCCCGCTATCCTTCGCACAGCCTCGTGCCTTGGCCCGGGGTTTTCTTTTGTAACGACCGTCCTCAGGAACGAGGGAGAAGCATGGCTCGCGGAGATGTCCGCATCGCGGTGACGATGGCTTGCGAAGAGTGCAAGCGACGGAATTACCAGACCAACAAGTCCCGGCGCAACTCGCCGGATCGAGTTGAGCTGCGCAAGTACTGCCGCTGGTGTGGTCACCACACGGCCCACAAGGAGACCCGGTAGCTCCCAATGGCCAAGACCCGCGCACAGCGCAAGGCCGAGCGCCGGGCTCGGGAAGCTGAGGAGCGGAAACGCTCCGACGGCGAGCGCGGCAATGAGTCGCGCGCCCAGCACGACACGCAGGTTCCCGTCTCCGGCGACATAGCCGAGATCGAGGCGATGGAGGCCGGGATGGCCGCGGGCGCTCCCGAAGCGCAGCTGGAGACCCCCGACGCGCCAAAACCGCGCTCGCACCGTCGCGCCGAGGCGAAGGCCCAGAAGGAAGCCGAGAAGCGCCAGCGCTCGGAGCAGAAGCGCCGCGAGGGCGAGCAGCTCGCCAAGAAACAAAAACAGGCGAGCGCCTCCCGGCAGCGAAGCGGCGTGATCGGTTTCCTGATTTCCTGCTGGCAAGAGCTGAAGAAAGTGCAGTGGCCGGATCGCGAGACGCTGATCCAGGCAACCGCTGTCACCATCCTCTTCGTAGCGGTGGCGGCCGCCTATCTCGGTGCGCTCGACGCTTTCTTCGACTTCCTCATCAAGCGGATCCTGTAGCAACAGGGTCCCCGAACAAAGGCTTCCGATTTGTATCGCTGGTACGTGATCAACACCTACTCCGGGCACGAGAACAAGGTCAAGCACAACCTCGAGCACCGAGTGCAGACGATGAGCCAGAACCGCAACGTGCGGCAGGTCGTCGTCCCCACCGAACAGGTTTCGGAGATGAAGGACGGGCAGAAAGTCCAGTCCGAGAAACGGACGATGCCCGGCTACGTGCTGGTCAACATGGAGATGACCGACGACGCCTGGGGGCTGGTCAAGAACACCCCCGGCGTGACCGGCTTCGTCGGCTCCCGCAACAAGCCGGTGCCGCTCTCCAAACCGGAGGTGGACCGCCTGCTGCACCGCGAGACCGCCGAGCGCCCGCGCACCCAGGCTCAGTTCTCGATCGGCGAATCGGTCAAAGTCATCTCCGGGCCGCTCTCCGACTTCTCCGGCGAGATCGCCGAGATCAACGAGGACGCCGCGAAACTCAAGGTTCTGGTCTCGATCTTCGGCCGCGAGACGCCGGTCGAGGTCGGCTACGACCAGGTCAAGAAGATCTAGGTCGGCAAGACCGCTACGCTCCCCAACCGCTGATGGCCAAAAAAGTCCTCACCCTCATCAAGCTGCAGATCCAGGCTGGCAACGCCAACCCGGCGCCGCCGGTCGGCCCCGCGCTGGGCCAGCACGGCGTCAACATCATGGATTTCTGCAAAGCGTTCAACGCCCAGACCCAGTCCGAAGGCGGGACGATCATCCCGGTCGAGATCACGGTCTACGAGGACCGCTCCTTCACCTTCATCACCAAGACGCCGCCGGCGGCCGTCCTGATCAAGGAGGCGATCCGGATCCCCAAGGGCTCCGGCGAGCCCCACGTCAACAAAGTGGGGACGATCTCCCAGGACCAGATCCGCGAGATCGCCGAACGCAAGATGCCCGACCTCAACGCCAACGACATCGACGCCGCCTCGAAGATCATCGCCGGCACCGCCCGCTCGATGGGCGTCGACGTCAAATAGGAGACACGCGTGGCCCACGGCAAGCGATACCGCCAGCAGTACGACAAGGTCGAGCGCGACCACGCCTACCCGCCGGCCGAGGCGATTGCGCTGGTTAGGGAGACCGCCAGCACCAAATTCGACGAGACCGTCGAGGTGCACGTCCTGCTCGGCGTCAACGTCCGCCACGCCGACGAGCAGCTGCGTGGCACCCTTGCCCTGCCCCACGGGCTCGGCAAAGACGTCAGCGTTGCCGTCTTCGCCCAGGGCCAGCAGGCCCGTGACGCCGAGGCCGCCGGTGCCGATTTCGTCGGCGGCGACGACCTGGCCAAGAAAGTCGAAGAGGGCTGGACCGGCTTCGACATCGCCGTCTCGACCCCGGACATGATGCCGACGGTCGGCAAACTCGGCCGCGTGCTCGGCCCCCAGGGGAAGATGCCCAACCCCAAGGTGGGCACCGTCACCGACGACATCGAAAAGGCCGTCAACGAGGCCAAGGCGGGCAAGATCGAATACCGCACCGATCGGCAAGCGATCGTCCACCTGGCGATCGGCAAAGCCAGCTTCGACCAGGACAAGCTGCTCGACAACTTCACCGCCGTGATCGACGAGATCGTCCGCGCCAAGCCCGCCTCGGCGAAGGGCCGCTACATCGTCTCCTGCACCCTGGCGAGCTCGATGGGCCCCGGCATCCGCGTCGACGCCTCCAAGGCCGGCGACCGCGAGCTGGTCGGCGCCGGCAGTGGCGAGACCGCAACGGAGCCGGCAACCGCCTAGACTCCACCGCCGCTAACCCCAGACCACCGGCAGCATGGTCGACGGGCCGCTTCAGGCCATCGGCAGCAAAAGCCCGGTGCAGGTGAGTAAATGAACCGCGAAGAAAAGTCCGCAACCATCCAAGAGATTGCCGCCCAGATCGAGGCATCTGAGGCGATCTTTGCCGTCGACTATCGCGGTATCAGCGTTTCCCAGGCGGCCCAACTGCGCTCGAAACTGCGCGAGGCCGACGCCAGCTTCCGCATCGTCAAGAACCGGCTGACCAAACTCGCCGCCGACAAAGCCGGCGAGGAACGGCTCGCCGGGCTGCTGCAGGGCCCGACCGCCCTCGCCTTCGTGCGCGGCGACACCGCCCAGGCCGCGAAAGCGATCTCGACTTTCAACAAAGAGCACGACGTGCTCACCTACAAGGGTGGGTTCATGGACACCACGTCGCTCGACGCGGAGGGCTTCAAGGCAATCGCCCTGCTGCCGTCGCGCGACGTTCTCAACGGCCAGTTCGCCGGCGTCGTCGCCAGCCCGTTGACCGGCCTCGTGCGCGGTCTCGGCTCGATGGTCTCGGGGCTCGCATCCCAACTTCAACAGCTTCAGACTCAAAAGGAGGAGCAAGGTGGCAGCTAAAACCTCAACCGAGGATTGGATCGAGGAGCTGAAAAGCATCTCGGTGCTTGAACTTTCCGAGCGGATCAAAGCGCTCGAGGAGGAGTTCGGCGTTTCGGCGACCGCAGTCGCGGCCGCAGCACCGGCAGCGGCCGGAGCACCGGCCGAGGGTGGCGGCGAGGAAGAGTCCTCGACCGTCGACGTCGTCCTGACCGAGGTCGGTGGCCAGAAGGTCCCCGTCATCAAGGTGGTTCGCGCGGCAACCGGGCTTGGCCTCAAAGAGGCCAAGGCGATCGTCGACGAGGCTCCGAAAGCGATCAAAGAGGGCGTCGAGCGCGACGAGGCCGACAAGCTCAAAGCGGAACTCGAGGAGGCCGGCGCGACGGTCGAGCTCAAGTAGAGCCGCCCGCTTCGCCAGCGCAGAATCCCAGTCGGGGAGCCAAGCTTGAGGGTGCGTGCCGCCGTGTGTTATTTTCTGCGGTCGCGCGCCTTTTGAGTTTTCCCGCCCAGACCTGCGCTTTATCTCCGTCCCTCTGACCGCCCGAGGAGTCGCCGACTTGGCACGTTCGAACGCTGCCCCCGTAACCCGTAGGAGCTTTTCCCGTCTAGAGAACCCCCTTGAAGTCCCGCATCTGATCGATATCCAGCGCCGTTCCTTCGAGGAACTGACTGATCCGAAGAGCGGCGGGCTGCGAGAGACGATCAACGACATATCCCCGATCGAGGACTACACGGGGAACCTCCAGATCGTCTTTGGCGAGTTCAAATTCGAGGAGCCGCCGCATTCCATCGAGGAGTGCCGCGAGAAGGACATGACGTACTCGCGGCCGCTGACCGCGACCGTCGCCTTCCAGAACAAGGAGACGGGAGAGATCCGCGAGCAGGCCGTCTTCATGGGGGATTTCCCCTGGATGACCGAGCGCGGGACCTTCATCATCAACGGCACCGAGCGCGTCGTCGTCACCCAGCTCGTGCGGTCGCCGGGCGCCTACGTGATGGCACCCA
>Ga0193706_1000549_pt1 | contig 21198 bp, 15 predicted proteins | sample U3c1metaG_FD_160130 | JGI IMG/M metagenome (GOLD analysis project Ga0193706, IMG submission 160130) | Soil microbial communities from a riparian zone of the East river system, Colorado, United States - U3c1 | ecosystem: Environmental > Terrestrial > Soil > Riparian zone | place: USA: East River... | reverse complement strand
TCAAAGCAACCGATCTCGAACGAACGCTCGTGGACATCACAGTCCGGCCTGCATACGCGGGTGGGGTTCACGAAGTTGCCAAAGCGTACTCGGGAGCTGTTGGCCGCGTCTCACTTCAAAAACTGCAGGCGACGCTAAGAAACCTTGACTACATCTACCCGTACCATCAAGCCGTGGGGTTCTACCTTGAACGCGCTGGCGTCGCGCAAGAAGCCCTCACTCCATTTCGAAAGATGGGCCTCGAGGTGAACTTTTACCTTGCCCACAAGATGCACAACCCGATCTTGGATCCTTCATGGCGAGTCTACTTTCCAGAGGGGCTCTAGGTGGCGGACTTGCTCCAGGACGAAATCGAAATAGAAGTCGTAGCCCATCAGTGTTCCGCCACCAACGGCATCCATCACCTTCGGCGATTCCGCGCGGTGAAACTCGCGGTGGTCGGCGATCTCGGCAAGCAGTCGAAGCTGCACGCTCTTGATCTCGAACATCTTGCGGATCAGCTCCAAGTTCTCGGGCCTTCCTAGATCCACATGAGCCTGAGGCGAGCGCGTGGATATCGTAGAAGTCTCGCGCGCGAGGTGTTCGTTTCTTACGTCGTCCTCCTGGAATCTGTTGACAGATGGCGCGGAGCTTTTCTGCGGCGATGGCCTGAGGCGTGTAGACTCGCACCGTAAACCCGCCCACAAGCTTTTCCTCGATGCTGGCGCAGTACTCGTTCTTACTCAGTTGAATCTCGAACACCCGCGACGATTGCTGGTTGGGATTGATCGTTCGCGCTGACCGCCGGACCTTGTCGAGATTCTCTCCAGCTGCTGCGAGGTTTTCGATGTTGGCCAGCTTGAACTCGGCGGCGTACCCGCCCCAACCTGGATCGGCCGAGCTCGTTGGCGTTGTGCGGTCGCGGGCCGAACTTGGTGTCAAAAACCGCGAGGCCTAAGGGAGCCAGCCGCGCGCGAAGAGCGTCGAAAATGCGCGTGCCCAAGAGCTCGATGTTCGGCACCGCCTCAGACAGTGAGCAGTCGATGTCAAACGACGTGCGCTGCCCGATGTGGTGGACCACATTCAGGGCGTTGCCTCCCTTCAGGACAAGTGTCGCAGCCAGTTCGTCGTCGGCATAAAGGCCGATGATAAATTCTTCGCGTAGTCGTCTGTAGGATCCTTCGCCGTCGTCGCCAATCATCGCTCCCCTCTATCATGGATACCTCTCGGTGGGCAATGCGCATGGTGTCCTCTGATGCGCTCGGTTCCAGAGTCAATCGGTCAGCACAGTCGGGCGCTCCAGGAATCTGACATCATGGTTCGGCTCTCCGCGGTCGACATCCATAGGATGGCAGCGCCGATGAATGCTCGCGACAGCTCCCCGTCGCGCACCATGGCGAGTGGGCGCGCGGGATTGTTCACCCTGCTGGTGCTCCTGGTCGGATGGAAGTCCTACAGCCTGGCGAGCGGCAATTTCCGCATCCAGGAGACGTGGTCGAGCTGGCAGTACTTGCAGGCTTTTCCCCAGGACCTGTTCGTGTTCGCGCTGCTCTTCGTCGGTTGGGAGATGTTCCTCTCCAAGCGCGGGCGGACGGGGCTTGCAGTCACCATCGCGCTCGTTTTCCTGCTGTGCCTGTTCCAGCTCGTCGACGCGCGCATGAAAGTGCGCTTCCTGCACCCGCTGTCGTGGCAATGGATGCGCTACGCGCTCGACGAAGCGCGCACCATCGGACCGGACTACACCGTGTTCACCGGCGGCACGTATTGGATGCTCGCGCTGGGATCTTTCGCCGCGCTCCTCGTTGCTTTCTGCTCGCCGTGGATCGTGGGCCTGCGCTGGATCGCGGATCTGCTGGGACGGATCGAGAGGGCGCTGCGCTTGCGGCTCGTGGCGAGGATCCTGCTCGTCCCGCTCGCTTTGTGCGTGTTCCTGGTTCCCGCACAGCCCTACGGCCTGCACCGCAACTTCGTGCTGGCCTCGATCCTGCCGATCGACAAGCCGGTGGTCGGCTACGACCACGTAGAGACGCGCTCCAGCGAAGAGCCGATCGTGCGCTCGAGCGCGGCGAGCTTCGCGCACACGGCGAACCCTTCGCTCGCTTCCTGCCGCGGCCGCAACGTGGTCCTGTACGTGATCGAGAGCCTGGGGCGCGAGCAAACTTCATTGGGCTCGAACAAGTCGGACGCGACACCGCTGCTCGCGGGGCTGCTCGAGCAGGGCGGCGTGGAAACCGATTGCTACGCGCAATTCGCGAACTCGTCGAAGGCGACGTTCGGCCTGTTGAGCGGCGTGTTCGCGGCCCAGACCATGGAAGTCCTCGAGTGCGAGATGGAGGCGATGAGCGGGCTTCCGCGCTCCCTCGCCTCGCAGGGCTATTTCACGGTCTGCGTCACGCCGCAGCATCTGTACTACCAGGGCCAGCGCACGATGTTCCAGAAGCTCGGCTTCCAGGATCTTTGCGCCTTCCTCGATCTGCAGGCGATCGCGAAAGCACGCGGCGTGGAGTTTTTGGAATCCGGGCCGACCTCGCGCGACGATCGCTTGATGTTCCTGTGGGATCACGCGCAGCTCGCGCAGCGCCAGCCTTTCTTCGCGACCTACTACACGATGTCCTCGCACTACCCGTATCAGTACCCGGGGCAGATGAAGGGCAGCGAGGAGGAGCGCCATGCGCGCGCGGTGCGCTACACCGACCAGGTGATCGGCGAGGTGCTCCTGGATTACAAGCGGCGCGGGATCTACGACAACACGTTGTTCGTGATCACCGCTGACCACGGCGAGGATTTCAAGGGCGGCAGATTCTCGCCGCGGCATTCTTCGCTGCGACAGAATGCTCACGAGGTGCCGCTCGTGTTCTTCGCGCCGGGCGTCGACCTTTCGGGACTTCAACTCGGCCGCGCGCGGCAGGTCGACATCCTGCCGACGATCCTCGATCTGCTCGGACTCGCGCCCGTGGGTCTGCCGCTCAGCGGTGAGTCGCTGCTCTTCGGCCCGCGCGAGCGCACGGTGTTCCTGCAGTCCTACGGGACGGAGCGGACGCGGGCCTTGATCGATGGTCAGCGGAAGTGGATCTGGGATCTGGAGTCGGACGCGCGCTGGCGCGTCGACCTCGCGCTCGATCCACGCGGCGACGCGCCGGTGCGCATCGATGCGGCGAGCGCTCCGGAGCTGATTCGCGAGGCGGACGCCGCCGTGAAACGCATGCAGGAATTTGCGATCTACAACGAAGCGTTCTTGCGCGACGTGGTCGCGGGCAGGCAGGACATCGTTCGCTGATCGTCCCCGTATCGTTCACGTACGGAGTCAGGTGAATTCGTCCGGAGTCGTGGGCCTTGGCCCCGCATGCGCGCAGCGCAGGCGGGGCCAAGGCCCACGACTCCGGACGAATTCACCTGACTCCGTAGTCCGGTCGATAACGCCCCATCGCGTTTTCAGCCCCCGTTCGATCATTCGAGGGAGTCCCATGCCCAGACGGCACTACACCATCATCGTTCTCGCAGTCCTTGCTCTCGGCGCCGCCGGTTTGGGCCTGGTTCTCAAACGCGGTCCTGAGTCGGGACTGCCGACAGAAACGAAACCTGGCGGCAAGGGCTCGCGCACCCAGGTCGCTCCGGAAGTTCCTAAGCCCGCTGAGGCGACCGCGGCCGAACCTTCCGAGTCGGCGGATGCCGCCGAGACCAAGGCCTCCAATCGCCCCGAGTTCAAGCCCGCGGAGAAGACCGCGGAGATGCCAGCAACGTTCGGCGAGGAGGAGCAGGAGGAGACCGCCGCGGTCGTAGGACCTCCGAAGCCGGTCGCAGCTCACAAAGCACCGGATACCGAATCGGATTGGGTGTTCGTCAGCCGCAAGGATCTCCTGCAGGCCAGGAATGCGGCGAACGAAGCCGCGGCGATCACCACGCTGCGCAGCATCGCGTCCGCTCAGGCCATGGCTGAAACCTCCGGGGTCATCGACACCGACCGCGACGGAGCGGGTGAATACGCATACTTCGGCGAGCTTTCCGGAAGCGTGCCCTGCCGCGCGGCTTCCGGCGCCAGGAGCTACCCCATGGAACCGCCGGTGCTCAGCGCGGTGTTCGGCGAGGTCACGAGGTCGGGCAACGTGCTGCGCAGCGGCTACGTCTTCCGCATGTTCCTGCCCGGTGCGACGGCGAACAAGAAGACGCCCGGGATCCCCGAATCCCCCGGCGGCGGCTGCGCTCGCGGCGCTCCCAAGCCCGACGGGGACAACTGTGAGATTTTCTACGCCGTCTACGCCTGGCCGATGGAAGCCCAGGCCACGGGCGCGCGGGCTTTCTTCCTCAACCAGGAGGGCGACCTGCTGGTGATGGCGAACACAGACGGCATGTACAGCGGAGAGGACAAAGCTCCCTCCTTCGACGCCGCGTTCTTCGCGCAATCGCCCGGCGACATGTCTGCGCCGGCCGTGCCTGGTGCCCGGTCCAACGACGGTCAGGTCTGGTCCGCCCTCGATCTCGCCGATGACGAGGACCATGCGCCCGTCGAGCTCGGTCCCGCGACGGAGGCCGATCTCGCCATGAACGCAGAGCCCGATTCCGAGCGCGTCGTCGTCAGCCGCACTCTGATGCGCCGAGCCAACATGAGCGGCAACGAGGCGCGCGTGCTGCACACGCTGCGCGAGCTGTGGTCCGCACAAGCGCAGCTCCAAGCCGCGGGCGTGATCGACACGGACGGCGACTCCACCGGCGAGTACGGCTATCTCGCCGAGATGGCCGGCGCGGTTCCCTGCCGCGCCGCGAAGGGAAGCAAGCGCGAAGCCCTGGAGCCGGCCTTGCTCAGCTCGTCCTTCGGGAAGATTTCGAGCGCGGGCAGTCTGCTGCACTCGGGTTACGTGTTCCGCATCTACCTGCCGGGGCGCGGGACCGGCGGCAAGGTGCCCGGGATTGCGGAGGCCGGCGGAGGCGGCGCCGCGAAAGACGGCGAGATGCCTGACCACGACAACTGCGAGGTCCTGTGGAGCGTGTACGCGTGGCCGATCGAAGCCGGGAAGTCCGGTGCCCGCGCGTACTTCATGAATCAGGATGGCGATCTGCTCTCGACGCTCAATGCGGATGGTGCGTACAGCGGTGAAGCTCGCGCTCCGTCGTTCGATGCGGCTTGCAACGCGCGGAAGTCGGGGGACATGAGTGCGGCGCTGCCTGCTCAAGGCGCCAAGGGCAATGACGGCAGGCGCTGGTCGCCGCTCAATTGACAGTACGGAGTCAGGTGAATTCGTCCGGAGTCGTGCGGCTCGTCTTGCCTGCGCTGCGCGCGGGCAAGACGAGCCGCACGACTCCGGACGAATTCACCTGACTCCGTACTCTGACTCCGTATCGATCCACTACAAATGGTGCTCGCGCTTCTTGATGTGCAGGCGGATGTTCAGCATCTCGACGCCTAGCGCGAAGGCCATCGCGAAGTAGATGTAGCCCTTGTCGACGTGCTGGCCGACGGCCTCGGCGATCAGCATCACGCCGATCAGGATCAGGAAGGACAGGGCGAGCATCTTCAGCGTCGGATGGCGCTCGATGAACGAGGAGACCTTGCCCGAGAATGCCATCATGACCATGACGGCGATCACCACGGCGGCGATCATGGTCTCGACGTGCTTCGCCATGCCGACCGCGGTGATCACCGAGTCGAGCGAGAACACGATGTCGAGCACGGTGATCTGGATGATCACGCTCATGAAGCTCGGCGCCGCGCGCCCGCCCTCGCCCTCGGGCTTCTCCCCTTCCATGCGCTCGTGGATCTCGTGCGTCGCCTTCGCGACCAGGAACAGGCCGCCGAAGAACAGGATCAGGTCCTTGCCCGAGAAATCGTGGTGGATCAGCGTGAACAGCGTGTTCGTCAAGCTCATCACCCAGGTGATCGCGAGCAGCAAGGCGATGCGCATCAGCATCGCCATCGCCAGGCCGACCGTGCGCGCCTTGGCGCGCTTCTCCACCGGCAGCTTCCCGGTGATGATCGAAAGGAAGACGATGTTGTCGATCCCGAGCACGATCTCGAGCGACGTCAAGGTCAAGAGCGCGACGAGATTGGCGGTGGTGAAGAATTCGTGCACGGGGTCCTGCGTGGCAAGGGTCTGGGATCAGGCGTCGAAGCTCGCGGGCGCGCCAAGGTACTGCGCGCACAGGCTGGGATTCAGGGTGAGCAGGGCGCGCGCCAGTCCGAGCGGCACTTCCGCGGAAGGCCAGGGATCGGCGGCGAGGTCGGAAGCTCCAGCCTGGCGCAGGCCGCACAGCTCCCCCATCCCGCGCAGCAAAAGGTCGGCCTCGGCGATCTTGAAGCCGTCGCTCTCCTGCTCGAGGCGCAAGAGGCGCTCGGCGGCCTTGGGGCTGCCGTAGAGGAAGCAGGTGCTGGCGCGCGGGCTGCGGCCGACGCGACCTCGCAGCTGGTGCAGCTGCGCGAGCCCGAGCCTATCGGCGCCCTCGATCACCATGACCGTGGCTTCCGGCACGTCGACGCCGACCTCGATCACCGTGGTCGCGACCAGCACGCGCACTTCGCCGCGGCGGAATCGCTCGAGACGCGCGGCGCGTTCGGGCGCGGAGAGGCGCCCGTGCACCAGCTCGACGCCGAATTTCCCGAGGCTGGAGCGCGACACCCGCGCGAAGCGCTTCTCGGCCGAGAGCTCGGAAGCCGAGTCGCCTTCGAGCTCGTCGTCCCAGGCCTCGCCGATGCGCGGCACGACCCAGTAGAGACGCTCGCCGGCTTCGAGCGCGGCGGCCATGCGCGCGACCGCCTCGCTCTTGTGCTCCTTGCGCACCCAGCGCGTGTCGAGCGGCCCGCGGCCGGGCGGTTTTTCGCGCAGCACCGACAGATCGAGATCGCCGTACACCGTCAAGGCCAGGGTGCGCGGGATCGGCGTCGCGGTCATCAGGAGCAGGTGCACGTCCAGGCCCTTGCCCGCCAGGCGCTGGCGCTGCTCCACGCCGAAGCGGTGCTGCTCGTCGATCACGGCGAGGCCTAGTCTCTTGAAGCTCACCGACTCGGAGAACAGGGCGTGGGTGCCGAAAATGATATCCGCGCGGCCTTCCGCGATCCGCGCCTGGGCTTCGCGTCGCTCGGACGCGCCGAGCGAGCCGGTCAAAAGCTCCGTGGCCAGTCCCGCCGCGGCGCACAGCTCGCGCAGTCCCAGGTAATGCTGCTCGGCCAAGAGCTCGGTCGGCGCCATGAAGGCTGCCTGGAAGCCGCTCGCCGCGCACAGGAGGCAGGCGTAGACACCGAGCGCGGTCTTGCCCGAGCCCACGTCGCCTTGCAACAGCCGGCGCATCGGCACGCGCCGCGCCAGGTCGTCGCGCAGTTCCGCGGCGACCCGCAGCTGGCCCGCGGTGAACACGAAGGGAAAGCGGGCGAGGAGCGCGCGCTCCTCGGCGTCGCTGCAGCGGATCGAAGCCGCGCGCCGCAGCGCATTGGATGCCCGCCGGCTCTGGATCCGCGACTGCAGCGTGAGCGCGCGCTCGAGCGCCGCGCGGCGAGCGGCGTGGCGGAACTCGTCCGGGTCGCGCGGCGAATGCAATCCGCGCGCGCAATCCGCGAGCGTCGGCAAGCCCTGCTGCTCCAGCCAGGCGGCGGGCAAGGGATCGTCCAGGCTCCCGCCGACCGCCAGCGCGGCGCGGCGACAGAGATCGCCGAGGAAGGCTTGGGACAGGCCGTCGACCGAGGGGTATTCGGCGACCAGCTCGCCGGCCGCGGGCAATGGATCCGCGAGCGTGCCGAGCTTGGAGCAGGTCAGCGCGCGCGCGCCGGCGTCGACCGCCCGGCCGAGGACCTCGATCGCTTCGCCGACCTGGAAACGCTCGCGCAACCAGGCCTGGTTGAAGAACAGGATGTCGATGCGGCCCGTGCCGTCGTCGAGGGTGACGCGCAAGAGCGAGCGCCGACCGAAGCGCGAGAAGCTGCGCTTCGCGACCCGGCCGCCGACGCGCACCGCCGCCGAAGCCGCGGCTCCGCCGAGGGATGCGATCGCTTGCGCGGCGGGGAAGGGCTCGACCTGCCGCGGCGCGAACAAGACCAGGTCGCGCAGCGTCGAAATGCCGAGCTTGAGCAAGGCCGCCGCGCGCACCGGGCCGACTCCGGCCAGCACCGAGGGCGAATCGGCTGCGGTCGCGCAGCTCGCGCGAGCCACGGCGGCGTCTTTCGGCGATTTCGCGCCGCGACCTCGGATTCCGGCCTTCATTTCCCTTGCAGGAGGCGGCCGAACGCTTCTTCGGCCGGCTTGTGCTGCGGCGTGAAACCGCGATCGATCGGACCTCCGCTCGCCGGATCGGTCCACCAGCACCAGGTGAACAAGCCGGCTGGCGCGAGCTCCTGTCTCCGGGTGACCTTCAGCGCGCGCGTCACCGCGTCGTAGAAGCGCAGCTGCGCGTTGAGATTCTCCGCACCGAGCGGGCGCGCGGGCTGTCGCCAGCCTTCCTCGGTCGAGCTGATGCCGATTCCCGTGATCAAGGCGCGCACTCCGTTCTGCTTGGCAAGGCCGTCCAGGTGCGCGAAGGAGAAGGCCAGCTGCTGGACCTGCTCCTTGGGATTCGCGGCGGGCGCTCCCGCTGCCGCGTTGTAAGGAACGAAGACATTCTGGCCCAGGAAATCGAGCTCCTTCCAGAACTCGATGCCTTGCGCCTCGCCGTCCCAGCGCGACGCGTAAGTCAAGCCGCCGGCGAAAGCGCTGCGGCCCGAGCCGATCAGGAAAGTCCAATCCGTGCGCAGGCTGGCGAGATCCTCGGAGGTGCGGCGATTGCGCTCGGACTCGCGCGTCACCGCGGTGTCGGGAGCTTCGGTTCCGATCGAAAGCACATCGACTCCGGCGAGCTCGGCGAGCAAGCCCGTGTGCGTCACGAACGCACGCCAGGCGGTGAACAAGGCGCGGCGCGATTGCGGCGTGGTCAGCATCACCTGCCCCGCCCAGCCGCCGTTCTCGGTCGCGACGAGCTGGGGCAGGAGCACGACGCTCAAGTTCGAGCGCTGCGCAGCGAGGATCGTGAAATACAGCGCCGCGTCGTCGGCCTGGGTCCAGACCAGCGGACCCTCGCCGAACTTGCGCGGCTCGCAGGCTTCCAGAGCGCTGCACCAGGACAGGGCGACCGCGCTGGAGCCGAGCTTGGCGAGCTGAGCCAGGCTGGTTTCGCAGCCGGCCGAGCCGAAGCCTCCGGCGAATACGTCGAACACCGGCGGCGCGGCGACCAGGCAGGCGCCGAGGCGCGCCGTGCGCGCGAGCGATGCCGCGCGCCGCTCGATCCGCGCGGCGCGAGCGGACTCGAGCTCCGACGCGATCGTGCGCGAGAGGAACCCGCGGAATTCCAGGTCGCTGGGCAGCGCGATCGACTCCGGCGGCGAGTTCCAGCTCTTGGCAGCGAAGTCCGCGCCGCTGGTTTCTTCGCAGAGCTGCAGCAGGGCGCCGCGCATGGGAGCAGCGAGCAGCGGCGACAGCCCGCTGTCTTCGGCGACCAGACTTGCGACCTCGGGAACGAGATCGCCGGTCCACAGGTGGGCGAGCCAACTCTCGCGCGAGCGGCCGAACCACTTCGGCGCGCTCGCCGCGGCGACCGCGTCGAGCAGCCAGGCAGCGCGCGGCTCGCCGGCGCTGACCAAGCCCAGGGCGCGCGCGAGCTCGAAGGCGCCATTGTCGGCGCCGCCGGGAGCGTGGACCAGCGACAGCTCGTCGTGGTTCTCGAGCGGCCGCAGGTGCGAGAAGCCGCGGGCCCGGCAGATGCGCGCCAGGGCTTCCGGCCGGTCGTGGATGCGCAGCGGCAGACGCCACTGGGATCCGAGGGACGTGATCGAGTTCAAGCGCTCGCGCACCGCGTTCGCGGCCTGGTCGAGCCCGGCGAGCCAGCTCGCTTCGCGCTCGGGATCGAAGAGCGGCGACGCGATCCAGTCGTAGTCGATCGACTCGCCGCTGCGCGCGTCCCGTTCGGCGTCGAGCTCCAGCACGTGCACGTCGATCGAGCCCTCCGCAATCGCCTCGCCGAACCTTCCGATCGAGCCCTCGCGGCGGATCGCGCCCGCCTGGAAGAGCTGCCAACCCAGGCGTGCCGTCGGAGTCCAGTCGCGGATCCAGCGCAGCGCCTGGGCAGGATCGTTGCAGACCACGATCTCGAGCACCGCGGCGGGACGCTCGGGGTCGGCCACGGTGGCGATCACCCCATCGCAGCGGCCGATGAAATCCTGGGAGAGGAATCGGAAGCCCTCCGCGGCGCGAGACACTCCCAGGCGCTCCAGCGCGAGCTCCGCGCCGACTGCCTGCGGCGTGCCGATCCAGATCTTCGGGTCCATGCCGATGCGACCGGCGCTCTCTGACTGGAGTGTCACCTTGAATTCGCGATCGGCGGGCGAATGCCGCGCGATCGACGCGCGCGCCAGAGCCGCCGTCGCCGCATCGGGGACCCGCACGTGCACCTGGACGGCGCCGGCGAGCGAGCGCTCGCGCTCCAAGGCGCCCACTTTCTCGGAAGCGCGCCCGCAGCCAGCGGCCAGCGCGGCAAAAAGCAGCGCGGCGCGGGAGAAACCAGGAAGGGCTCGCCGCGGCTGCATCGGATCAGGAGTCTACGCAGCATCGCCGACGACTCCAACGCGGCACGTGAGCGCTTTCGCGATCCACCCGGAATCGGCGAGCGCGCTTCCTTGGGGCTCGCACAGACAACAGAATCGCCGCGCACGTGTATTCGCTGGTCCGAGCGCTGCTGTTTCGACTCGAGGCCGAGGAAGCGCACCGGCGCGCCCTCGCGCTGGCGAGATCCGTCGGTCGCTTCCCGCCCGCGCGCGCGGTGCTCGCGGCCCTCGCGCGCGTCGAGTCCACGCGGCTCGAGGTCTCGGCCTTCGGGCTGAAGTTCAAGAATCCCGTCGGCCTCGCCGCGGGCTACGACAAAGGCGGTCGCGCGATCGCCGGCCTGTCCGCCCTCGGACTGGGACACCTCGAGATCGGAACCGTGACCGTGCGCCCCCAGCCCGGCAACCAGCGGCCGCGCGTGCACCGCTTCCTCGACGAGCGCGCCCTGGTCAACTCGATGGGCTTCCCTAACGAGGGCGTGGGCGATCTGCTCGCCCAGCGTTTCGAGCCGCGCGGCCGCTGCGTGATCGGCGTCAACATCGGCAAGAACAAGGACACGCCGCTGGAGCGCGCCGCCGACGACTACTGCGAGCTGATCCGGCGCGTCGCCGCGCGCGCCGATTACATCGCGATCAACATCTCCAGCCCGAACACGCCGGGGCTGCGGCAGCTCCAGGACCGCGGCGCGCTCGAGGACCTGCTACGCGCCGTGACGAAGACTCGCGATGCCCAGGCCCACCGCGTGCCGCTGCTGGTCAAGATCGCGCCCGATCTGTCGGAGGCCGAGGTCGACACCATGCTCGAGGCGATGAGCGCGGCGGCGATCGACGGGGTGATCGCGACCAACACGACCACCGATCGCAGCGGCTTGCCGGAGCGGGCGCAGTCCCTCCCCGGCGGGACCAGCGGCGCGCCGCTGAACGCCCGCGCCCTGGCGATGACGTTGCTGCTCGCGGGCCGCACCCATGGAAAGCTGCCGATCATCGGCGTCGGCGGGATCCTGACGCCGCAGGATGCGATCGAGCGTCTGCGCGCGGGCGCTCACCTGATCCAGCTCTACACCGGGCTGATCTACGAAGGACCTTTCCTGGTGCGCCGGGTGCTCAAGGAGCTGGTGCGCACCTGCCAGCGCGAGGGCTTGACCTCGGTCAGCGAGCTCGGCGGCGGCGCCCGCTGATCGCTATTGCGGCTTGCGCGAAGGGAACCAGCGCTCGCGGTCGATCGTGTCGGCGCAGATCTTCTGGATCGGCGGCTCGATCTCGCGGAAGGGCGCGCCGTTGAGCACCGCCAGGGCGGAACCGATCGCGCCGGCGGCCTGCTTGTCGGCGGGATTCGCGTCCTCCGGAAGCTCGGCGGCCTGGGCCTTGAGGAAGGGGATGAATTGCTTGTCGCGCGAAAGCCCCAGCGCGCAGGCGGCCGCGGTCCTCGCGCGCGGATCCTTGCCCGCGAGGCAGGCCTGGAGGAAAGCGACCACCTCGGGGTCGATCGTCGCGAATCCCAGGGCGACGGTCGAGTTCCAGCGCAGCACGTCTTCCTTGTCGCTCTTCGCGCGCTTGATCAAGGCCGCGCGCGTCTTCGCGTCGTTCGCGCCGGCGCTGCCGATCGCGCGCAGGATGTCTTTCTTGATCGAGACGTCGTCTTCTTTCTGCAGCGCGGCGTTCAAGGCGCGCAGGGATTCGGGCACCGCCAGTTGCTCGAGCGCGACGGCGGCTTCCGCGCGCACTTCGCGGTCGGAATTGCCGAGGGATTCGCTGACCAGCTCCCAGTAACCCGAGGGCGAGACGATCCCGATCTGGTGCAGGATCATCGCGTGGAAGCGGCCGCCGCCATTGCCGCCGCGGCCGCCAGCGCCTCCGGCACCACCGCCGCCGCCGCCACCCTTGCCGCCCGCGCCGCCTGCTCCCCCGCCCAGGAACGAGCCGACGCTGCCGCGCAATTGCTGCTGCACGAATTCCAGCACTTCCGGTTCATCCGACATCAAGAGGCGGCGCGCGTCCTCGCCCTTCTCGAGCGCGAACCAGCTCTTCTTCATCTCCTTGATGATGTCGAGCGCCTCCTGGCGCGTCGGCGGCCGATCGGCGAGTCCCCCAGCGTTCGTGCCGGGATCGAAGACCGCGCCGTTGACCAGGCGGCGCGGCGAGCGCGCGCTCGGCGGCAGCTTGAGCGTCGTCGCGGGATCGACTTCCGCGATCGCGCTGACCATGCACCAGGTGAGCTCGTCGAGCGTGACCGCGTAGGGCACCGACAGCAGCACCTTGCCTTCCGGTGAAAGCCATACGTGCTGCGGCGCGATCACGTTGCCCTGGGAATCGGCCTTGAGGATCTTCTCGCGCGACTCGTTGTCCGTGCGGCGGTGGTCGATGCACTGCAGCCCCTCGAAGCGCGGACAGGGCTTGCCGGCGCTCGCGTGCTCCTGCGCGCAGGCCAGCACGTTGACCGTGCGGCTGGTGAGCTCGACCAGACTCTTCTCGTGGTAGGTCTTCGTCGCCAATAGCTCGTTCGCGCGCTCGCCGTCCATGTTGACCGCCAGGAACAGCGGCTTGTTCTCGGCCTTGGCCTTGGCCAGGCCCTCCTCGAGCGATTGTTCCCAGACGATGTCCCCCGCGCTGGCACGCGCGACGAGAAGCAAGGAAATGGCCGAAAGGAGCAGGATTCTCATCGAACGAAAGACTCCAGAAGCGGGACCCATGCGGAGCGCCCTCGCTCCAACCGATCGACAACCATCCCAGTCGAACACGAGCCGCCCCCCGCGGTCTCGCCCGGTACCCGGTATTCCACCGCCATTTCTTACATTCCGACCCGGCAGCCTGGGACGGTGCCGGTGCGCTACACCGGGGACTGTAAAGAATGGAGGTGGTTGGTCCGGGTCAGGAGATGTGGGTCACCAGATACGTGACGCGTCCGAAGAACCAGTACAGCACGGCGACCACAGCGAGCGCGGCCACGGTCCAGATCAAGTAGCTGCGCAGCTCGCCGATCCAGTTGAACTCCTCCTCTTCGGTGGCCACACCGCCAGCCTAGCGCAGGCGCTCACTTGCGGCTCAGGTCCGCCGGACAGCCGCCCACCAGCCGCATTGCGAGCACCTGGCGATCGAGACCTTGTTCCAAGAGTTCGGCTCCAGCTTGATGTACTCGAGGCAGCAGAAGCCGCAACTGGGGCAGGGCCGCTGCTCCAGGTCGCCTGGATCGACCAGGTTGTAGGACCGGCACTGCCAGACGTGTCCGCGCCAGCCGCATCCGTCCCTGTCGCATTGCGCGCGGCGCTGGTCCGGCTCGCTCGCAGTCTGCACAGCTGGGCGAACGATGGGCCCGGTGCACAACGGGCAGTTGAGCGCCGGGGACATGCGCGCATGGTACGCCTGCCTGGCGCGGCCAGTTGGCGCACCGCCGTCCTAGACGCAGGTTCGCGCAGGACGAGGATTGCCCCACCGGAATCGTCATGTTCCCGCCATCCAAATTCATGCCTAGGCCCGCGCTGCGCGAAGTGCGAGCGAGCAGCTTGCATCTCCGCGCCATCGTGCGCGCCAGCCAACTCCTACCGGTTGCGGTCCTGGAGGATCAGGAGCTTGGCCCATTTCAGGCGCACGTACTGCGCCGCGAGGCAAGCGATCAGGAATCCGCGCCAGCCTTCGAGGAAGCCCAGGCGCAGCACGTAGGAATTGACGAAGCGAGCGGCCGGCCGGATCCACAGATCGGAGACGCCTGCTTTGCGGCCGCGCGCGTGCAGACCCTCGGCCATGATCGTCGTGTAGTTGTCGATCGTGCGCAGATGCTCGGAGATCGAGCGATACGGCAGGTGCCAGAGATCGCCGCGCAATTCACCGGGGCGGCTGTCGAGCTGGACGCGGTCGTGCGGGTTGTTGCCGCCCCATTTTCCGCGGCGGCGGTCGAACAGGCGCAGCTGGCGGTCGGGGTACCAGTTGCCGTGGCGGATCCAGCGGCCCAGGTACTGAGTGCAGCGCGGAAAGCGCCAGCCGGCCTTGTCCGGGAAGCCGCGCTTGCGCAGCTCGGCGATCTCGACTTGCAGCTCCTCCGACACGCGCTCGTCGCAGTCGATGCAGAAGACCCAGTCGTGGCTGGCCTGGCGGATCGCGAACTCCTTCTGCGCGACATGTCCGGGCCAGTCGCGCTCGATCACGCGCGCGCCCATCTCGGCGGCGATCTCCCGCGTGCGGTCCTTCGAGTGGCAATCGACGACCACGACCTCGTCGCACCAGGACACCGAGCGCAGGCAATCGCCGATGCGGTCCGCTTCGTTCAGGGAAATGATGCAGGCCGAAATCTTCGGCAGGTCCCGCGCTGTGTCGCTCATCGGCTGGGGTGCAAGGCTCCCTCGGCGAGCACGCGACGATACAGAGCTTCGTAGCCCGCGACCATCGCGCTCGCGCGATAGCGAGCATGGATGCGCGCGCGGCCGGCTTCGGCGAGGCGCGCGCGCAAGCCTGGATCGCGGATCAGCTTTTCGACGGCCTCGGCGAGGCTCGCGGGATCCGCGGGCGGAACGAGCAGGCCGCTGACGCCGTCCTCGACGACTTCCGCGAGGCCTCCGACGCGACTTGCGACCACCGCGCAACCCGCCTGCAGGGCTTCGAGCGCCGCGACGCCCAGGCCTTCGTGCAGCGAGGGCATGGCAAAAATGTCGGCGGCCGCCAGCAGGTCGGCGACGTCGCGGCGCTGGCCGAGGAATCTCACCTGTCCGGGCGCAAGGGCTGCGGCCTGGCGCTCGAGCTCGGCACGCTCCGAGCCTTCCCCCGCGAGCCACACCGACGGCTGGAGCCCGTGCTTCGCGAGCCTCGCGAGGGCGTCGAAGAGCACCCCATGACCCTTGCGCAGCACGAGCGAGCCCACCATCAGGACGACCGGCTCGTCGACACCGACGCCGAGCTCCGAGCGCACTTCGGCGCGCGAGCGCTCGGGCCGATGGGCGGCGGGATCGATCGAGCTGTGGATCACGACGATGCGGCTCTGCGCCACGCCGCCCTCGATCAGCCCGTGCGCGACGCTGTCGGAAATCGCCGCCACCGCGCGCGTCAAGCGCCCGTAGACCAGTCGCGTGCGCCAGCCGCGGCGCACGCGGCGATCCATGCGGCGCGTGACGATCGCCGGCACCAGGGCCTGGCGTGCCGCGAGACCGCCCAGCCAGGCGGCGCGCCCTGTGTGCAAATGAACGAGGTCGGGGTTCAGCTCGCGCAGGATCACCGTCAACTGGATGACCGACAGAAAATCTAGATCGGAGCGCAGCGCGACCTCGCGCACTTCGAATCCATCGCGGCGCGCGCGAGCGCAGGACTCCGAGCCCGGCGGCGCGATCAGGATCGAGCGGTGCCCCGCCGCGCGCAGACCCTGCATCAACAGGAACACCTGCACTTCGCCGCCGGAGAACTTGCGCTCGGCATCGACGTGGCAGATCGTCCACGGACCTGGGCGGCTCTCCGGCATGGCGGGAGTCTAGTCTCCTGGCACGCGCGGGGCGCGAGCACTACCCTCTGCGCGCATGGCCAAGGTCGTCGCGCACTCGGTCAATCCATTCCTGTTCAGCACGGGAAGCTGGGTCTACTCGCAGCTCGAGAGTCTGCGCGAATGGCAGCCGATCGTGGTCTGCAAACGGCGCGAGAATCAGGCCGAATATCCGCTGGATCCCGTCTTTTCGCTGACCGAGCTGTCGCTGCTCGCACAATTGCGCGAACGCCTGGGCCGGCGCGTCTCGCGCGGCGTCTTCCCTTTCATGCGCCGTGCGATCGAGACTATGGAGGCGAGAATCTTGCACTCGCACTTCGCCAGCCAGGGCTGGACCGATCTTCCGCTCGCCGCCGCCTGCGCCGTCCCGCACGTCACGTCGTTCTATGGCGCGGACATCTGGAAGAACTCGCGGAGCCCGGTCTGGCTCGCGCGCTACGCGGAACTCTTCGTGCGCGGAAAGCTGTTCCTCGTCGAAGGCGAGGCGATGCGCGCCAAGGTGATCTCGATGGGTTGCCCGCCGGAGAAAGTGCGCGTGCAGCACCTGGGCGTGAAGCTCGAAGGAACTGTCTGCGCCGATCGCGTGCCCGCCTCGGACGGCCTGGTGCGCGTGCTCGCCTCGGGACGCGCGGTGGAAAAGAAGGGTCACGAGTTCGCGGTGCGCGTGATCGCACGGGCGCGGCGCGAGATGCCGAACCTGCGCCTGTCCTTGATGATCATCGCCAGCTCGAAACCGGAGCTGGATCGGCTGGCCGCGCTGCACGAGCTGGTGCGCGCCGAGAACGTGGGCGACATCGTCGATTTCCCTCCGCCGCGGCCCTACGCCGCCTACCGCAAGTCGCTGTACGACTACCACGTCTTCTTCGCGCCCAGCCAGCACGCGAAGAACGGTGACGCCGAGGGCGGAGCTCCGGTGTCGATCAGCGACATGTCCGCGACCGGCATGCCGATCGTCGCTTCACGCCACTGCGACATCCCGGAAGTCGCGCCGGCGGGTGTTTCCGGCGAGCTGTTCGACGAGCAGGACCTCGAGGGCGCGACCCGCGCGCTGCTCGCCGTGGCTGGAGCTCCGCAATCCTGGCGCCGCTTCGGCCGAGCTGGCCGGGCTCACATCGGGAGCGAATACTGCCTGTCCACCCAGGCGCAGCGCCTCGAAGCGATCTACGACGCCCAGGCCGGCGGCTGATCCGAGCCCACGTCCCGCGGTCTACCTGCTTCCATGGACGGTTTTCTCGACTTTCAGGAATACGCTGGGGCTCCAGCGCTCGGAATCTTCCGGCGGCCGCCATTCCCTGAGGTCCCAGGCCGCGCTTAGATTACCGTCGCGTGATCGGCTCCACCCCCCAGGGCGTCCTACCCGAAGACCAATCCAGTCCCATGAAGCCGCGATCCATCTGGATGGGGCAGGTACGAGCGACAGCTTTCGCCGAGCTCGAGCCGGCGTTCGTGGAGCGTTCCCTCGCCTGGTTCGACAAGGGGCCGACCCCGGACGACGTCGAGCTCAAGCCCGGCCGCGTCTGGCGTAGCGGCCCCTACGCGATCAAGTATTTCCCTCCGCGCTCGACGAGCCCGCTGCGCCGGTCGAAGGCGCGGCGCAACGCCGACCTGCACTTCTCCCTGGCGCCCGTTCCGACCCCGCGGCCCCTGCTGGTGCTCGAGCGGGCCAGCAAGGAGAGCCTGCTGGCCTTCGAGTTCGTCGAGGGCGAGTTCCTCGACAACCTCTGGGAAGCCGGCGGACCGGCGGTGGCGGCCTTTCCGAGGTTCCTGGCCGACATGCACAGACGGCGGATCTTCCACGGCGACTTCCATCTGCGGAACTTCGTCTGGAACAGCCGCGACTGGGTGCTGCTCGACCTCGACGGAGTGCGGCCGCCGCTGCACGCCTTGCGCGGCAAGACCCTGGCCTTCGAGCACTGGGCCCGGGTTCATTTCGGCCTGCGCGGAGCGCGCGGACTGCGCGCCTCGTTCGAGCAATACATGGAGTACGCCAAGGTTTCCTGGCATCCCCAGCTCGCCTGGATGCGAGTCGTCGCGCGGTCGATGAAGCTGGCGCGCCAGCGCGGTCTCGACACGGCTTACGCGCTCGAAGGCCCTGGGCAGAGCGAGACGATCAGTCCCGCCCGGCAGCGCATGCTGGGCCTGGTGAGCTGGTTGAGCTGAGCGCCGGCGCAGGCCGATAGCTCCTTCGCCGAGGCTTGCCAGCGCTGCCCGGGAGACCTAGGAAGAGCCCATGCTGTCGTTCGCAATCCTGGCCTTGCTCCTTTTCGTGAGTTGCGCAGGCTGGGGTCCGGGGAACCACCTGGAGTTCGAAGCGCGCGTCTGGCGGCGGCGCAAGGAATTGTTGCCGCCGAAAGTGAGCGCCTTGATCAGCGCCGAGCGCTCCGCCTGGCAGTACGGCAACATCGCGGCCGACCTGATCAATTTCAAGGCCTTCGGCGGGCACTACAACCACTGCCACCGCTGGACGATCGTCGACGAGATGCGCGCCCTGTCGGAATCGCCGGCGCAGGAGGCCTTCTGCCTCGGCTACCTCGCGCACCTCGCGGCCGACACGATCGCCCACAACCACTTCGTCCCCTACCACCTCGCCCGCTACGCGCGCGGTCGCGGACTCGGCCATCTTTATTGGGAGATGAATGCCGATCGGTTCGTCGACGACGAGCGCTGGGACGTCGTGACGCGCTTGAAGGACGAGCCGGGATTGACCGAGCTGGACGAGCTCGTCAATCGCACCGTGCTGCGCAAGGCCCTGTCGATGGGCACGAACAAGATCATCTTCAACCACGTGCTGCTGGTCAGCGAGCGGCGGCGCTGGCGCGATGGCATGGCGCTCATCCACCCCTTGCCGCAAGTCAAATTGAGCCGCGGATTCCTCGACATGTTCCGCGACGCGGCGGTGGCACGGATCGTGCTCGCACTTTCACCGGGCGGAGTCACGAAGCTGGCCCACGTCGACACCTGCGGCAAGGAAGCGCAGACGCGCGCGCTGACCACGCGCCAGCGCGCGATGCTGCTCACCCCGACTCAACGCGCGCTGCGCTCTGAAGCGCGGGCGCGCATGTTTCTCGAGGGGATGCAGACACCGCCGCCGCGCGAAGCGGGAGTGAAGGCCCACTGGGCCGGAGCGGAGTGACGGTACGGAGTCGGGTGAATTCGTCCGGAGTCTTGATGGGCCTCCGCGCGCAGCTTTCGCGGCTCGCGGAGGCCCATCACGACTCCGGACGAATTCACCTGACTCCCATCAGCCGATCCGGAACCAGGTGACGACGAAGCCGTCGGCGCGTCCGTCGCCGTTGAGATCGAAGGCTGCCATCGACTCATCCGCGATGAAAGCCGCGCCCAGGGTACCGGTGCTGATCACGCTCGGCCCGCCGAGATTGCTCGCCGTGGACCTCACGCCAGAGCCGACCAGGGCCGAGAAATTCGTGGTCAGGCTCGTGCGAAAAATCACGATGTCGTTCTTGACCGTGTCGCCGTTCCAGTCGCGGTTGTCGGCCGCTTCGTCGACGCGGTAGATCATGAATCCGTTGGCGATCACGATCCCAGGATTGTTCGCCACCGTCGCGACCGCCGGACCCGGGAAGTCGAAATCGTTCGCGTTCGAAGGGTCGAAGCGCGCGGCGGTCGGCGAGCTGTCGAGCACGTCGGCGTCGCCGTTGATGTCCTGGTTGATCACCGACTCCTGGAAGGCGACCAGCAGACGGTCGCGCTCCGGTCGGTCGCTCAACGCCGAGGCGCCGGCGGGCTGGACTCCGCCCGAGGCCGGATTGTGGTCGAAGACCCAGACCGGCGTGCCCGCGTTCGGATTGAGCCATGCGACCAGGTCGTGGGTCAGGCCGCCGCCGTCGAAATCGGTGTTGTCGCCGCTCTCGCTGACCACGCAGATCCACTTGCTCGCGAGATCGCTGACGCCCTTGGCGCCGCCGGGGATGGCGACCTGCACGGCGTTGAGCTGGGCGGAGTTGCCGAACGGCAGGTCCGGATTCGCGACCAGCGACCAGCGCAGGATCTCGTCGAGCAGGTCGCCGTCGTTGTTGAGGTCGCAGCCGCCGTCGTCGGATTCCTTGGCCAGGGTCGCGACCGCGGTCGCCGTGGCGAGCACGCGATCTCCGCCGGGAATGCCGGTGTTTTCCGGCGGATTGACCAGGGGCGCGGCCGACCACAGGGCGTAGCTCAGGATGTGCAGGACCTGATCGAGCTGGTCGGTGTCGGCGTAGGTCAGTCCGCAACCCGCGGCCGGACTGTTCGGCCTCCACGCATTGCTGAAGGCCAGGCCCACGGGATCGTTCAGGCCGGTGGCGAAGTTCGACTGGGTCGCTTCGTTGACCAGGAATCCGACCACCCAGTCGCCGGCGACGGTTGCGCGCGCGCGCACGGGCGTCAACGCGTCCTTCACGGACAGGCCGACGTCCTGGACCACGCCAGCGACGTCCGTCCCGTCGAGCAGGGCGAGCACGAAGGGATCGCTCGAATCCGCGTCGCCGTTCAGGTCGCGGCCTTCGATGGTCTCGTCGGCGGTCAGAAAGATCAGACCCTCGTCGACGGTGAGCACGCGCACGTCGAGCGTGTTCGCGACATCGCTCTGCAACACGGTGACCGGAGTGGTCGGCGCGGCGCTGGTCACGAAGGCGAGGGTGCTGTCGCCGTTGACGAGACCTGCCAGGCTGTCGCGCACGAAGTACTGTCTTCCGCCGGCGACGGCCCAGGAGTGGGTGCCCGTCGCGATCGTGGAGACGAAGGCCAGGGGCGCCGCGGCCGAGAAGTGCAGCAGCACCGTGTCCGTGGTGTCCGCGTCGACGTTCCAGTCCTTGCTGTCCGCGGCCTCGGAGACGATCAGGAAGACGTCGTTGCCGACGATCGAGGCGGCGAGGGTCGCCACGTCGAGCTCGGTCTCGGTGGCGCCGACCACGTCGACGAACTGGTGTCCGCGTCACCGTTCGCGAGGTTGAAGTTCGTGCCGCCCACGCCGCTGAGGGCCTCGGAGGCGAGGTACACCATCAGCTTGCCCGAGACGACGACCGGCGACGCGGCCGCCGTCGCGCGCAGGGTGCCCTTGGGTGCGAAGGTGGTCACTCCGTCGCTCCCGCTTCCGTTGCAGCCTGGGAGCGCCGCTCCGAACAGGAGTGAGAGCGACAGGGCCAGACCGGAACGGAACGAGTTGCGCAGCTGTTTTTTCATGATCATGGAGAGCGAGCCTGCCTGAAGATCCGCA
>Ga0193706_1000548_pt1 | contig 21224 bp, 14 predicted proteins | sample U3c1metaG_FD_160130 | JGI IMG/M metagenome (GOLD analysis project Ga0193706, IMG submission 160130) | Soil microbial communities from a riparian zone of the East river system, Colorado, United States - U3c1 | ecosystem: Environmental > Terrestrial > Soil > Riparian zone | place: USA: East River... | reverse complement strand
CGTCTACGAGTCGACGGGTCTCATCCTCACGAACCACCACGTCATCGAGAACGCGACGGATATCCGCGTGACACTCGAGAACCAAGAATTGAAAGCAAGCGTCGTGGGTCGCGACCCGCTCACCGACGTCGCGGTGTTGAAGGTGGAGGGCAAGCAGTTCCCGCACCTGCCGCTCGGCGATTCGGACGCCATCCGAGTCGGGGACTGGGTGGTGGCAATCGGCAATCCGTTCGGCCTGTCGCACACCGTTTCGGCCGGCATCGTCTCGGCGAAAGGCCGCACGGGCCAGGACGTTCGCGGGCTCGGTGATCCGTCCGGCTACTACAACTTCCTGCAGACCGACGCGAGCATCAACCCGGGCAACTCCGGTGGACCGCTGCTCGACATGGCCGGGCGTGTGGTTGGAATCAATACGGCGATTCGTGCGCGCGCGAACAGCATCGGCTTTGCGATCCCCATCAACATGGTCAAGGAGCTCTTGCCCGCGCTGCTCCAGGAAGGCCGCATCCGGCGCAGCGCCATCGGCATCGTGGCTTCGTCGCTGCTGGTGGAGGATATGACCCGCCTCGGACTGAGCGATCGCTCGGGTGTCCTCGTTCGCAGTGTTGCTCCCGGGGGTCCTGCGGACCGCGCAGGGCTCCAGCCAGACGACGTGATCATCGCCTTTGACGGCGAACCCATGCTGACGCCCGAAAAGCTACGCTGGGTGGCCAGCCTCGCGGGCGTGGGTCGCCCTGTGACGCTTCGCGTCATTCGGGGCAAGCGCAAGTTCGACCTCAAGCTCGGCCTCGGGGAGCTGCCCGAACAACCGGTGCAGCGCGAGGAAGAGCCCGAGGAGCCTTTCGGCTTCCCCTGAGCGATTCGTGCGAGATTTCGCGGGGGCGGCTGCGCGCGGCTCGGCGTACATTGCCAGGTGATGCCGCCCTCGGACTCCCGCACCGATCCCGCGCGAAACGCGGATCGCCAGGCGTCGGGCGTGGTGCACTCGGACCCTCGCTCCGGACCGCGAGAGGGCGCCGTGGTTTCTGACGACCCCGAGGCGAGCCCTCCGGCCCGCGTGGCGGTGAATAGCCGCCAGTCCCGGGCGTCCAACCGAAAGGCACGTCAAGACGAAGCGGAGCAAGATCGTGCTCTCATCGAGCAGGCAAAAACGGGCGACCGGACGGCTTTTCGCAGCCTGCTGGAACGTCATCAACGCCGGGCGTTCGCAATCGCGTTCAGCCTGGTGCACGACGAACAGGACGCGCGCGAAATCGTTCAGGAAGCCTTCCTGCGTGTGCATCGCGGTCTGGCCAGGTTCCAGGGTGGCTCCAGCTTCTTCACATGGCTCTATCGCATCGTGACCAATCTTTCGATCGACCTGATTCGCAAGCCCGGCCGCCAGCGCGCGGAGTGGGATGACACGCGTGAGGTCGACGAAGGCGCGGAGATTCCGCTCCTCAATCGCCTCGAAGGCAGCGATCCACTCGAGGTCGTGCGTCGCGGAGAGATCGCCGAACGGATCCAGACGGCACTCGACGCCCTGCCGCCGTATCACCGCAGCGTCATTCTGATGCGCGAGCTCGAAGGCATGAGCTACGAGGAAATGGCGCAGGTCATGGACGTGTCGAAGGGCACGATCATGAGCCGCCTGTTTCACGCGCGGCAGAAGCTCCAGCGCGCGCTCGCAGAGTGTTACGAAGAGCAGGTCGGCCGGCTCCCCCGCGAAACCTCGGAGGAGGAGCCATGAAGCAGACTGTCGCTCACGCCACGCTCATGCGCTACTTCGACGGTGAGCTGTCCCCTGAAGAAGCCGCCGCCGTCGAACGACAGTTGTCGAGCGATCCCGAGGCGCAGAAGCTCGTGCAGAACCTGGATCAACTGGGTGAGCTCGTGCGCGACGCGGCGTTTGCTCGCGCGCGAACGCACGACGACTTGATCGACTCCGTCATGGCGCGCCTCGACGCCGATTCGGCTTTGCCCGCTTCGACCGGAGCCGACGAATCCACTCGCGCACCGACGCCGTTGCGCCGCAAAGCGCTCGGCCCTCAGCGCTCTCCGGCAAAGGTCGCGGCGCTGGTCGGCGTTTCGCTCGCGCTAGCCGCAGGGGCGGCGCTGGTGCTTCGCACGAACCGTCCACCTCCGCCCGCCGAGCTGGCCGTTCGGAGTCCTGCGAGCGCGCTCGTGCCCGAACGCGCTCCAGCGGAGCCGGAGCCGGCGCAGCTCGGCTCTGCAGGGACGGAGAGCTCGGAAGGCAGCTCAGCGTCCATCGAAACCGTGCACTTCGGCAGTACCGCTGGCACCATCTTTCCGGGCAATGACGAGGACGGCGAAGAAACGACACCGGTAGTCTGGGTCATGGACGAACCGGGGCCGAGTCCGGGTAGGATGGAGCCACTATGAGGCGCTCTTGGTGGCGCGTGGCGGTGGCCGCGCTTGGAATGTTGCCCTGCGTAGCCGTTGCCCAGCCCAATGCTCGGGGCGAGTTACCCGCGGCGCGGCGGCTCGACGCCGGCGATGCCGGTCACAAGGTGAGTGACCCCGCGCGCGAAGTCGCCGCCGAAGTGCTGATACTCCACGCCACCAACTCGAAAAAGGGCGTCGACGAGCGGATCGGCAGGATGCCCGAGCTCAAGAAGCCGCCGTTCTCTGCCTATGACAGCTACGAGCTCCTTTCGAAGAACCGGCTGCCCTTGAAGAAGGAGCCGCAGACGCTCAAGTTGCCGAACGGCCGCGTGCTGCAGACCAAGCTGCTCGACGTACTGCCCAAGGATTACCTGCGCATCTCGGCGAGCATCAATCAGCCGGGCGGCAAGGACTTCCTGCCGCTGCTCGAGGTCAAGGCCAAGGTCGGCCAAGCGTTCATCGTGGCCGGACAAAGCTACAAGAACGGCATCCTCGTGCTCGTCATCCGCGTCGTGAAGTAGCGATCACACTAGTGCCTCGAGTCCATCGAAGCGATGGAAATTTCGAGGCCCCCGACGGGGCGAGGGGCCCCGAAATTTCCTCGCCAGGGATTCGCTTGACTCGAGCACGGACGGTCGTGACGTACCTCGATTCAAGTGAATCGAGGTACTAGGCGAGCGGCAGACACAGGCGAAACGTGCTGCCCTGGCCGAGCGCGCTGGATACTTGTATCGAGCCGCCGTGTGCTTGCAGGACATCCTGCACGATAGAGAGCCCGAGCCCCGTGCCCCTGCCGTCCGGCTTCGTGCTGAAGAACGGCTCGAAAATCTGCTCCAGCGCTGACGGATCGATGCCGGCGCCCTGATCGACCACTTCCACCACCACGCGTTCGGTCTGCGCGTCACCTGCAGCCGCGATACACAGAGTGCCGCCGCGGCCGTGCATGGCGTGCGCCGCGTTGGTGAATAAATTGACGAACACTTGCGTGAGCTGATCGAACACGCCGCGCACGGCAGGCAGCTCCGCGGGTAGGCGCAGGTCGATCCGCACTTGGTTCTCGACGAACTCGTGCTCGCAGAAGATAAGCGCCTTTTCGATCACGTCGCGCAGACCCACGGCGCAGGGCTCGTGCCGAGCCGGGCGCGCGTACAAGACCAGGGCCCTCGAGAATTTCAGGATTCGCTCGGCGGCTTCCGCGATGCGTTGAATGCGCTCACGGTCTTCGAGCGTGGGCGCTCCGGCGCTCAAGCGCGCGAGCAAATGCTCGCTGTAGTTCACGATGGATGTCAGTGGATTGTTGAGCTCGTGCACGACGCCCGCGACCAGCTGCCCCAACGAAGCGAGCTTTTCTGCCTGGATGAACTTCGCTTGCAGGCGCCGCAGCTCGAGCGCCGCGAGCTCGGCCTGCTCGAAGCTTCGCGCCCGCACTATGCCCGTGCCGACGACCTGGGCGGCGTGGTTCAGCCACGCGCTCTCGAAGCTCGGCTCGGCGAACAGGTTGACCTCGCTGCCGGCGATGTGCAGCGTTGCTCCCGCGTCGGTGAGCGGGATGATCCGCTCGTGGGGCAGGCCCGGAAACAGCCGCGCGTCGCCGGTGCTGGCTTCGACCGCGAGCGCGCTCGGCAACCGCACGCTGATGCGGGGCTGTGCGGCGTTCGGTTTCTGCACCACCGCCCCCAGCGCGCAATCCGGCAGCATGCGCGACAGCCGATCGAGGCACAGATTCGTGACTTGGTCTTCGCCGACGTCGATGGGAAGATCGAGCGCGAGCTGCAAGAGCTCGGCCTGCAAGTGCGCGTTGGCTTCCACCCGCGCGTGCTGCCCGGACGGCACCGGCTCGGATTGCAAGCTCAGCGTCTTGCCGCGTGCAGCTCGTTTTTTGAGCTCGCGTCTCATCGCCGTACGTCCTTGCCGGGCGCTTCGACCTCACTGGCCTTCTCGAGATCCAAGATTTTGGCGCCGCCCACGTAGCTCTTGGTCTCGTACTTGGTAATCTTGCCGATCTTGCGCACGATTTCTGCCATGCGCTCCGATTCACCGAGGATCACCGTGGTGGCGTTGTAAAGCTGCTTGTTGGCCTGCAAGTTACGCCGCAGGAGCTCAGCATAACCGATGACGCTGGTGAGCGGCTGGTTGAGCTCGTGCGCGGCCGCCCCCGCCAGCTCGGCGACGATGGCTTGCTTCTCGCGATTGCGCAGCTCCTCCTGGGCATTCAACAGCCGCGCTTCCATGCGCAGCTTGTCGCGAATGTCCGTGAAGATGCCGACCGAGCCCACGGGCTTGCCGTTCTCGATGATCAGCGCGGCGGACAAGGTGACGGCGATGACTTCGCCGGTCGCGCTCACCATGTCGACTCGGTAGTCCTCGAGGCGGCCGGGCCCGTTGACGTTCGGGTCGCGGACCTTGCGCATCACCTCGCGAGCACCGCTGCCGGGATAGAGCTTCTCGACCGACATGCTGCCGATGACGTCGCTCGGCTGATAGCCGAAGATACGCGCCGCGGCGCGGTTGAAGAGCAGCACCTTGCCGCGCATGTCGGCGGACACGATGGCGTCCACCGAGCTTTCGATCACGCGTTCGAGAAACTCCTTGGTGTTCTGCAGCTCGATGGCCGTCTTGCGCTCGACCGTCACGTCGCGAAACGTGAAAAGGACCGCGTTGTCCTCGTGCAGGACCGAGCTGAAGCTCACGCTGATCGTGATGAGTTGACCGTCCTTGGTGTTGAGCGAGATGTCCACGCCGCGCGGATAGATGCCCTCGCGGAAGCCGCGCAGCAGGCGCTCGGAGCGTTCGTGCTCTCCGGGACCGATCAGGTTCTCGAACTCCAGGTCCACGAGCTCCGACTCGCTGAAGCCGGTGATTTCGCGCGCACGCGGGTTCGCGAACAAGACGCGGCCGGTGCCGTCGATCACCACCATGCCGTCGGCGGCGCTCTCGAAGAAATCCGCGTAGCGCTGAAATAGCTGCACCCGGCGCTCGGCTTCGACGCGGGCGAACGTGCTTTGCTGCGTTTCGTCACGCAGAGATTGCAGAATGCGCGCGTTGCGCAGCGCGATCGCCGTGGCGTTCGCGACGGTGTGCACGAGGGCCATTTCGTGATCGGCGAAGGCGGCCTTGCGACGCGAGCGCAGGAACACCACACCCATCGGCCCGTGCTCGTGCAAGATGGGCATGAGCGCCAGTGAGCTGAAGCCCATGGGCGGCTCGCTCTGCCGCAGCACCTCGAACAAGGGATGTCGCGCCGCGTCCCGGATGACGAGCGCGCGCCCCGTGGACAACACCTCGCGAATCTCCGGATACTTGGCGAGGTCGATGGGTAGATCCCGTAGCTGCTCGTCGTCACTCGTCGCGACCACGAAGCCGATGGTGTTCGGCTCGCCGACCAGCACGATGCTGCAGCGATCGACGTGCGCTACGTCGGCGACGCGCTGCACGACGGTGAACAAGATGTCGCGAATGTCAAGGCTCGAAGCCAACGCTTGCGTCAACTCGAGCACCGTTTGCTGATCGCGCTCGCGTCGACTCAGGCGTTCGACGTATTCGCGCATACGCATCTGTCCGCGAATACGCGCGATCAGCTCGGCCGGCCGGAATGGCTTGTGTACGTAGTCGTCGGCCCCGGAGGAGAATACGCGCTGGATTTCTTCGTCCGAGTCGAGCGCCGTGAGCACGACGACCGGAACGTCCGCCAGCTGCGGTTTGGCGCGGATGTGCTTGAGAATGACGTAGCCGTCCGGGTCCGGCATGATCAAATCGAGCAGCACCAACGATGGCGTATTACGCGCGAGCCAGTTCATGGCCTCGCCGCCGCTTCCCACCGTGACGGTCGCGAGGCCGGCGCTGGCGAGGGTCTGGCCGAGAACGTGGCGGCTGACCGCATCGTCGTCGACAACCAAGATCGACCCGTCGGCTACCACGGTCCCACAATGGTACGCTCGATGAGAACGGAAGTCAGGCGCAAGTATTTTTTCGCCGGATGCCAGGCTCGAATCGGGCAGTCTCGCCACGCGCCTGCCTGTGCCCGTTGGCCGGCCGCGTCGATTGTTGGCTTAACAGGGGACACCGGCTATAACGGGGAGCGGTGACGAAAACGCCTGGGGAACAGCGCCCGGCGACGGGAGAGCATGAAGCTCTCGAAGAGCTGGGCGACGACGCCATTATCGCCCAGCAAGCCGCCGTACACGCACCGCAACCACGTGCTCACGTGGAAATCGAGACGCGAAGCATCGTGATCGCCGAGGAGCGTGCTGCGGACGGCCGCGCTCAAGGAGAGGGCGAACCCACGCGCGAGCTTCTACCGTACGCGGTGAGCTCGATGGACCCCACGGTCGTGATCCGCGACCGCAAGTTCATCAATTCACTGGGAAGTTCGCCACCGTCTCGGCGCGGCGGCAAAACGAAGAAATTTGCGCGGGTACTGCTCTGGTGCGGCGCCGGACTGCTGGCTTTCGGTATCGGCGGTGTGCTGGCGGTGCTCACCACACGCCGGCCGATGGAACCGGCGATTGATGCAACGCTACAACATTCCGCGCCCACTGCGCCGGCTGGGGAGCAGGCGGGAGTCGAAGCGACGCCGCAGCCGGAGCTGATTGCGCCTGCCGAATCTGCAGAACCTGGCGCGACCGTAGCTCAGGGAGATGCGGCGCGAGACTTCGCCGCCAAGCCTGCGCTCAGCGCCAGCGATCTTCCGATCGAGAAGACGCCAGCCCGGCCGATCGCCAAGTAACGGCCAGCGTCTCTCTCACTCGACGAGGTTCGGGCTAGCGAGCTCGACTTCAATGCCGCGCGCCCCGAGCTGTTCGCGGATCTTTTTGGCGTCGCCCACCGCAACGATCAACGTTTGATCGGGGGTCAGCCGCTTGGCTTCTTGCGAAACCTGCTCGAGCGAAAGTGACGACACGAGCGGTGCGTAGCGAGAAACGTAGTCGGTCGGCAAGCTCTGCACGAACGACTGAGCGAGGTCTTCGGCGATGTGTCCGGTGTGCTCGAGATGCGCCCCCAGGGCGTTGATGAGATCGATCTTGGAGCGAGACAGCTCAGGCGGCTTGATGGGTTTGGAGTTGTTGGCGATGCCGGCGAGCTCCAAGCCGAGCTGCTCGAGCGCGGCGCCGGTGACGTCGGTTCTGACGCTGGTGGCCACCGAGAACGCGCCCCAAGCGCGCGTCGCCATCAACGTGGAGCGGGCGCCATAAGTGAAGGCATGCTTTTCGCGCAGGTTCTGGTTGATGCGTGACGTGAACAGGCCGCCGAGCAGATTGCTCAGCACTTGGCGCGCCTCGTGGCCTGCGACATTGCGCTTGGGGAACACCTGAATCGAAAAGAGTGCGGTCTGCACCGCGTCCGAGCGATCGACGAGCACGAGGCGCTTGCCCGGGGCGGGCGCAGGGGCCTTCGGTGTGGGGCTTGGCTGTGCAGCGTGCCCGCGCCACGTACCCAAGCTCTTCTCGACCGGCGCTTTCACGTCGGCGAGCGTGAAGTCGCCGACCAGAATCAACGCGGAATCGGCCGGCGTGTAGTAGCGCCTGTGGAAATCGCGGAGATCGGGCACATTCAGACTTTTTACGTCGGGCACGCTGCCGGAAACTGGCGCGCCCTGGCTCATACCGAGCAAGAGCCGCAAGGCAACCAGTGACGCCAGGCGTTGCGGCTGTTGTCGCTCGGCGATCAGGCCGTCGAGCCACTCGTTCTTCACGCGCGCGAAGTCCTTTGCGTCGAAGCGCGGCGCTTGCACGACTTCTGCCAGCAGCGCGAGCCCCTGGCCGAGGTCGCGCGGAAGCGTTTGCAGCGCGACGCTCGAGTGGTCCCGACCGGCGTCCGTCTCGAGCGTGGTGCCGAGTGATTCCACGGCTTCCGCCAAGGCCAACGTCGTCTTGGCGCGCGTGCCTTCGCTGAGCATGCGCGCCGTCAACGCGGCGAGACCGCTCTTGCCTTCGGGAACGGAGCTCTGACCGTGTCGCACGACCAGGAGCAACTCGGCGATGCCGGCTTTACGCTGCAGCACGTACAGCGTGAGGCCGTTCGGCAAGCGCACCACCTCCGGAGCCGGATAGGCGAGCTCGGCTGGAGCGCCGGGCGCCGGTCGCTGTTTGCGCCACGGTTCGAGATCAGCTGGCGCCGCTCTGGGCGCTGGTTTGGCGCTGGCCGCCGCTGCGCGCGGCGCAGGCGGCGCGGAACACGCCACCAGGCATCCCCAAAACAAGAGCCACACGAGCTTCTTCATGGCTTGGCCTCGCCGGCGGGCAGGGTGATTACCGCGAGTCGGGCGCTCGGCGTGAGATGCTGGCGCACCACTCGTTGCACGTCCGCGCTGCTCACGCGCTCGATGCTCGCCATGAGCTCGGATAGATAACCCGGATTCCCCAGATAGTGATTGAAGCGTTGCAGCAAGCCAGCGCGCCCCGACTCGCCTCCGGGTCCGTTCAACAGCTGCAAGTTGCTCTGCACGTCCACCAGAATTCGGCGCTTGGCACGCTCGAGCTCGGTGGCGGCGGGCCCCTTCTGCTCGAGCTCCACGAGCGCCTCCGCGAGCGCCTGCTCGACTTGCTCGGGCGTTTTCCCGCTCGCCGCGAGCGCGTTGATGCCGAAGATGCTGGCCAGCCCGTTCGATTCGAGCGACGCATCGACCTCGGTGGCGACTTGCTTGTCGACCACCAAACTTCGATACAGGCGCGTGGCCTTTCCGCCCGCGAGCAGCGCGGCGGTGACTTCGAGCGGCGCTTCGTCGGGACCGTAGGCTGGGGGGACGATATACCCGAACGCCACCTTCGCGAGCTTCACGGGTTCCTTGACGACGACGCGCTTGGCGCTCGTCAAAGGCGGCGTCGCGTGGCGCACGCGCTTCGGTTTCGGACGAGCGGGCAGGCTCGCGAAGTACCGTTGGATCAGCGCTTTGACCTGCGCTGGATCGAAGTCTCCCGCGATCGCCACGGTGGCGTTGCTGGGCGTGTAGAAGGCTTTGAAAAAGCCCTTCACGTCCTCCAGCGTGGCCGCCGAGAGATCCGCCATCGAGCCGATCACGGCGCCGTGGTACGGGTGGCCCTTCGGAAACAGGTTGTCGAGTAACGTCAAGGTGCTCGGACCATAGGGCGCGTTCTCGTAGCTCTGCCGGCGTTCGTTCTGGACGACTCCGCGCTGTACTTCCAATTGCTCTCCGGTCAGCGTGTCGAGCATGAAGCCCATGCGATCGCTCTCGATCCAGAGCACGAGCTCGAGGTGCTGGCGGGGCACCGTCTCGAAGTAGTTGGTGCGGTCCCAGCTCGTGGTTCCGTTGACGTTGGTGGCGCCGGCCGACTCGAGCAAGCGATCGAACTCGGCGCCGACGTGGCGCGAGCCGCCGAACATCAAATGCTCGAACAAATGCGCAAAGCCCGAACGACCCCGTGGTTCGTTGGCGGGCCCCACGTGGTACCAGACGTTCACCGCCACGAGCGGCAGCGAACGGTCCTGATGCAGGATGACTTCGAGACCGTTCGGAAGTGCGTACTTTTCGAAGGCAACTTCCGTCACGGGGCCGGAAGGCGTGGTCTTGCCCGGTTTTGCGGGAGCGGACTCCGGGGCAGCCGAAGGCTGCGCCTGCACGTTCGCGGGGCCGAGCAACGCGGCTCCGAGCAGTGAAAGGACGAGAGCCGCTCGGCGCGTGCGCCGGGCGTTCGAAAAACCACGCATGGCGCACCGTACGACAGGCTTCGCCTTCCCCGCAACGTGGGAGTCGCGCCCGCGGTTCGTTACGTGACTCGAGCGCGTGTGAGATCGAGCGCGGCGCGCACGATGTCCGCTTCGCTCACGAGCACCAGGTTCGCCGCGCTCCCCAGCGGCACGAAGCTGTCGGCCGACGTGACACGAGCGAAGCGCGTCTCCGGCAGGTTCTCGAAGAGAGCCGTGCCGAGCGCTTCGGACACGTTCCCGGAGCGCCGGCACTCGTCCACCACGAGTACGCGGCCCACCTCTCGCGCGTGCTCGAGCACGTCGTCCAGCGGCAGCGGCGCGAGCCAGCGAAGATCCAGAACCCGCACGCCGATTCCCGCACTGGTGCCGAGCTCGCGGGCCGCGCGCAGGCTCATGAAGAGCCCGTTTCCATAGGTCACGATCAACAGGTCGCGCGCCTCGGGGTGGTAGACACGCGCGCGGCCGAATTCGGCACACGCGCCGCTCGGCGACGCGAGCCAGCCGCCGTCAGAAGGCTGATACAGATCGCGAGTGTGATAGAGCGCGATGGGTTCCACGGCCACCACCACGCGCCGCTCGCGGCGGCACAGCGCCAGTGCCGTGCGATAGAGCTCGAAGGCGTCATCGGCGCGGGCGGGGACGAACACGACCAAGCCGGGGATGTCGCGCAAGACGGCCAGGGAATTGTCGTTGTGAAAGTGGCCGCCGAAGCCTTTCTGGTAGGCGAGGCCCGCGATGCGAACCAGGAGCGGGTTGTCGTAAGCCCCGCTCGAAAAGAACGACAGCGTGGCGGCCTCGCCGCGCAGTTGATCCTCGGCGTTGTGCAGGTACGCCAGGTACTGGATCTCGGCGATCGGCAGGAGGCCGGCTGAAGCGGCTCCCAGCGCGAAGCCGAGGATGCTCTGCTCGTCCAGCAGCGTGTTGAAGACGCGCTTCGGCCCGGCGTGAGTAAGAAGGCCCTTCGTGATGCCGTAGACGCCACCTTTCTTGGCGACGTCCTCGCCGAATATCAGGGCTTCGGGATAGCGATCCAACGCCTCGGCGAGTACGCGATTGATGGCGTGGCCGAGCGTACTCGCGCGTTCGGGATCCAGGGCGAGCTCGCGCGTTGCTTCGGCCTGGATTTCCGCGGCCGGTGCGCGGCGCGCGATGGGCGCCACGATCTCGTGTGCCGCCTGCAGTTTCGGCCGTGTGCACGCGAAGGCCGCGGCGCCTTCGGCGCGGGTGCGAGCGGCGGCGTCCAGGTCGAGGATCTCGCTCTGTTCGAGGGCTCCGGCAGAGAGCAGATCGAGCGCTGCACACAGCACGGGATCGCGGGCTTCGGCCGCGCCGATTTCGGCGGGGCTGCGGTAGCTCGTGTCCACGTCCGTGCCGGCGTGGCCGAGCAGCCGCACGCAGCGCAAGTGGAGCATGGCCGCACGCCGTGAGCTGCGGCAGTACTCGACCGCTGCTCGCGCCGTCGCATAGGTTCGAGCGAGATCCCAGCCATCGCAGGCGAAGTAACGGATGTGAGGCAGCGCGTTCAAACGCGCGTCCGTCCAACCTTCGGGGGTGCGCACGCTGATGCCGAGCCCGTTGTCTTCACACACGCACAGCAGCGGCAACGTAAGCTTCTGATGGAGAATCCAGCTCGCGGTGTTCAGCGCTCCGAGCCAGGTGCTGTGATTGATGCTCGCGTCCCCGAAGCTGGTGAGTACGATGGCGTCGCGGGCGTACAGCGGTGGTAGGCCCATGCGGGCGCGGCGCTCGATCGCCAGCGCCAGCCCGACGGCGCGCGGCAGGTGGGAGGCGATCGTGCTGGTTTGCGGAAGGATACCGAGTTCGGCGTGGCCGAACACCTTGTGGCGTCCGCCGCTGATTGGGTCCTCGCTGGAAGCGACGAGCGAAAGCGCGATGTCGAGCGCTGCGTCGAGATGCGGCTTCGATCGCGCACGTTCGATCTGAAGCGCGGCGCTTCGGTAGTGAAGCAGGGCAGGGTCGCCAGCCGCGGTCAGCCGGCCCAGCACGACGTTGCCTTCGTGCCCCGAGCTGCAAATCGTGTAATGGCCCTGCCCCGCCTGGCGCAGCTCGTGCGCCGCGACGTCCATGTGGCGCGCCAGCAGCATCGACGCCAGGAGCTCGCGACCGAGCGCTGGCGGGTGAGGCCAGCGCTCTGGATCGTGCGGTTCTTCGCAGGCGCGTACCCGTTCGACGAATTGCGCGCGCAGCCGCTGGATGCGTTCGAGAGACAGCTAAGACCTCGCCGGCGCGGCAGCGCCCAGCGACGCGCCTTGGCCTAGCTCTGGGCCGGAACGGCCGCGTCTGCCTGCGGGCTCGGCACTTCGGCCTGAGCGCGTTCGGCGGGGTAGCGCATGCGCTGAGCGCCCTTGATGTCGATGATGCCGAGCGCAGAGAGCACGCGCATCACCTGATACGTGGGATCGAGCTCGAATTTGCGCACCGCGAAGTTCGGGCTCATGCCGAACTTGTGATGGTTGTTCTGGAACAGCTCGCCGGCGGTCAGGAAGTCGAACACCAAAGTGTTGCGCGAGTCGTCCCCGTTTTCGAAGTTCTGGTAACCGTAGCGATGCCCGCCCCAGTTCACGATGGCGCCGTGAATCGGGCCCATCACGAAGTGCATCGGTAAGAGCGCGAAGAGCCACGGTGAAGTCGCAAACTGTACGTAAAAGAGCACGTAGGCGCCACACCAGGCGAGACGCATGAACCAGTTTTGCCCGAGCTTGTCGATGAACGGCCACACGGGGTAGCCGCCTTCGAAGCGCGACTCGGGCGATTTGCGGTCGTACGCGAAGTCGTCGTAGCGGTGCTTGGTGTCGAGCATCATCACCACGGGGTTCGCATAGTTGCGCGGCGAATGCGGATCCTGCGGGGTATCGCTGTACGCATGGTGCATGCGGTGCAGGATCGCGTACCCGCGAGGTGACAAGAAGCTCGAGCCCTGAGTGATGTACGTGAACAGGTGGAAGAAACGCTCCCAACCTTTGCTCATCGTGAATTGGCGGTGCGCGCCGTAGCGATGCAGAAAGAAGGTCTGCGAAAACACCGACAGCTGCCAATGGGCAATGAAAAATAGAACGCAGATCACTGGAACCTCCGTTACCAAGGGCCGCCAAGAGCGCGCCTGGTGGCTTTCCGGCTAGCCGGCCGACGAATACTAATTCGGCACTCAAAAGAAGCACGTCAGTTTTGAGTCATTTGCTTGTGAGCGGAATTCAGGCGTTTTTTCGGGGTGTAACGAACCATTCGGACGCGCCATTCCGTTCAGGCTGAACGCACCTGCCCAGAATGCAGCTCAGGGCCGGTTCGGTCTAGGGGTCGCCGCTACCGAGGTCGCTTCGAGTCGTGCCTCCAGCCCTGAGCTCGCTGAAGTCGCCGGGCGCCACCGACGGTCCAGTAACGACGACCTCTCCGACGTAGCCTTCAGCAAGCGCGGCGGTGCGGAGGCGCCGGGAAGCGCTCCGGAATTGGGCTCGGGGCAGCGCGAGCGCGCGCTTCGGGCGAGGGTCAGCGTGTGGCGCTGCGAATCGCTCCGGAGTCTCCGGGCTCGCTCTCGCGTTCCTCGACGGACTCGCGTTGCAGAAAGCGGAGCGCTGCGGGCAAACCCAGGATGGCGGTGAGCAAGCACGCGAGCTCGCCGGCGACGGCGAGCACACCGAACGAGAACAGCGCGCGATTCTGTGCCACGAGCAACGAGCCGTAGCCGATGACAGTGGTGACGGAGCAGAGCGCCACCGCGCCGCCGGTGTTGGTCACGACGCGATCGATGCTGGCGCGTCCCTCGCTCTGAAAGCGCTTCAGGACGTTGATAGAATAGTCCGCACCGATACCGAACGTGATGGGCAGCGCCACGAAGTTCGAAAAATTCAGGCGCGCGCCGAGCCAGCCGAGCGTGCCGAGCATCAGCAAGACGCCGGCCAACAATGAGCCTACTGCGGCGAACGATAGACCCACGGAGCGGAACGTGAGCACGCAGATAGCCAGCACCGTGAACAGCGCCAAGAGCGTCATGCGCGGTCCATCCTTGGAGATGGCGCTGGCGATGTCGCTCGACAACAAGAGCGAACCAGCGATGGGCGTGTCGTTGCCGTGAACCTTGGCCGCTTCACGCAGGTCCGCCGTGAAGGCGTGGATGCGCTGCGCGTCCCAGGTGCCCGCGCCGAGCTTCGGGTAGACGAGCACGTTGCGATCGATCCGACCGTCTTTCTCGCGCAAGCCGGCGACGAGCACGTCGGGAAGCTGCGCGGGAGTCAGTGGTCGCAACGCGGCCGGGCTGATCGCGCGCTCGACGAGCTCGCGATCCTGCGGGGAAAGCTCGGCTTTCATGCGCGGGGTCAGGATGGCGCGCAGTGAATGGCCTTCGGCGATCGACTCTTCGCGATTGGGGTTGAGCAGCGTGCTGCCACTGCTGACGGAGCCGATCAGGCCGCCGGCGCGGTTGCTCTGCTGAAGCTCGCGCACGCGGGCTTCGACCAAGCGCGCGTCTTCTGCGCTGGCCGTCATGATGAGCGTGGGAGTCAGATAGCGCTTGAGCGTGGCGTCCATGCGCTTGCCCCAGTAGCGCTCGCCTGATTCCCACGAGTCGCGCCGGCGCAGCGTGGACAGATCGTACTCGAGGTAATCTCCGTAGCGGCTCGCAACGCCGGCGATGGAGAACAATACCGCCACCGCGCTCAAACCCAGCACCAGGCGCGGCCGACGGATCATCCCGGCCAAGAGGTCCTGGGTGAAGCTCTTCCCGACGCGCTCCGGCCGAGGCTGCATGCCGGCGCCGAGCCATGCCAGCGTGGGCGGCGCGACCACGTAAGTGACGCCCCAGCACGTCACCATGCCGAGCGCGCCGATCCAGCCGAACTGATTGAAGCCGCGGAAATCCGTGACGACCAGGCTGCCGTAGGCCGCCGAGGCGGCCAGCGCCGCGGCGAGCGTGGCGCTCCAGGTGGACGAAACGGCGATCTCGATGGCCTTCTCGAGCGTCACGCCGCGCGCTCGCTCCTCCACGAAGCGCGCCAGCAAGATCACGCCGAAATTGACGCCGTTGCCTATGATGATCGACGCTAGAAATGCCGTGTTGGAGTTGAGGTGGCGAATGGAAAGCGGGGGCAGCGCGGCCAAGCCGAACGTCAGCACGGTGCCGAGCAGCATCGGAATGCCCAGAATGGGCAGGGCGCGCCAGCTCCGGAAAAATAGCCAGATTGCTGCCACTACCAGGCACGAGACGAGCGCGCCCGAGATGCCCAGATCCGTGGCGAGGCCTTCCATCTCCTCGACACGCGTGGCCACGTCACCGGCGTAACCCACGCGCATGTCGCTGGCGTACGCCTGCGGAAAGCCGAGCGCCTCGATGTCGGTCTGCACCCGATCGAGAAGCTTGCGATCGGCCTCGTAGTTCGTGGCGTGTGAGCCGGCCTGGAGCAGCAGAACGCGCGTGTGGCCGTCCGCGGACACGAACTTGTCGCCCGGGTACTTGGGGCCCTTGTAACGCTTTTCGTATTTCGCGCGCAGCTCGGCGGCAGTGCCGCTCGCTGCTGCCGCGGCCGTTTCATCGTCCTCGAGCAGATCCATGCCGAGACCACGCGAGACTTCGCGATCGCGCTCCTGCTCGATCGTCTCGCGCAGCTCGCGGACGTCCGTGGGTGGCAACAGCTGCAGCGCGTACGTTTCGGCGAAGCGGCGCTCCTCACGGATGTCCCCGCGCACGGCGGCCAGTTCAGCCTTCGGGTAATTGCGAGCACGAGCGCTCAAGTCCGCGATGAAGCGCTCGGCGGCGGCCAGATTTTTTGGCCCGCCGGTGTCGACGACGACGCCCAGATAACGCAGCCCCGGTACGCGCTGCCTGAGTTCGGCGATGGACGTGACGCTCGGCGCCGTGGTGGGCAGGAGCTCTTCGAGATCGCTGCGCAGCGACTGGTACGTGCGCACGGTGCGCCAGCCGCAGATCACGATGAGCACCGCGGTGACGGCGAACACCAAACTGCGGTGCCTTAGCAGCCGGGCTACGTAAGTCTCACGGACGCGTCGCAGCGCGTTCATTGTGCCTCCGAGCGGAGCAGAGCCGTGGACGATGGGTCGGCGGACGGGCCCGCGGGAGCAACGACGGCCTGTCGCGACGTCAGCCGCGTTGCCAGGAACACCGCCACCAGCGCCACGGCCCAGCCCGCAAGGGCGTCCAGAATCCAGTGATGGTCCAGGTAAACGGCGGCGGCGAACATCACGAGCGTATAAATGACGTGCACAGGCCGAGTGCGCCAGGTGGCAACACGCCAAGCGGTCAAGAGCCCGATGAGTGGATAAGCACAGTGCATTGAAGGCATTGCCCCAAATACAGACGCGGCGCGGCTATAGAATGTTTCGAAATAGTGGATGCCGAACAGTTGATCGACGCGCAGTAGCGCGGCGGCGCTGGGGGCGGCAGACAAGTCGATGGCACAGCCGTTGGCCCGGATGTACCAGGGGGGAGCCGCCGGGACGATCAGCCACAGCGTGAACGAAATGTAGTTCGCGATGGCGAAAGACCACAAATAACGTCGCATACGCGGGCGATCGGCGAAGTAGAGGTAGGCCGCGTAGATGAAGGCCACGTACACGAAGACTGTGTATGGAACGGCACAGATCAGGTCCACCACGGGCCAGTGGTGGCTCGCGAACCAATCCTGCGGCGTGGTCCCGGGACCGACCGAGAAGAGCGCCAGCTCAGCGTCTCTGAGCTCGCAACCCAGTACCCGTTCCGGGGTCAGCACCACGCGCCGCGCGTAGCGCACCAGATCGTAACCGAAGGCGACGATCAAATACGGCGACACATCGACGAAAAATTGTTTGGTGCGCGTGGTGGCGAAGGCGAAGATCGTACACAAGAGGCCGATCACGGCGTGCTCCGGTCGAAGATCGCCGATCAAGAGCATCACGACTGCATAGAGCAGAGGTAGCGCCGGCAGGAGCCACCAGGGGCCCCACAGCCGATGTACGTGGCGAAGCACCGCCTGCATGGTGTCGTGGAGAGATCCGAGTTGTTGGACGAGCTGCCTGGATTTTCAGGAGCTCGGAATGTCGCCCGTGGGCAGATCCGGAACGGAGCGCAGCGCGGTGCTGCGCGTGGTGACCAGAGCGAGTTTCGCCGCACGCAGGGCAGCTGCCATGGCAACGACGTTGAGCACGGCCATGAGCGAAATTCCCAGCAGGAGCAGTGGAGCGAACACCACGCCGTGCGGCAACACTTCTGCGAGAAGCAGGCTCGCCGTGAGCAGCGCCACTCGCTCGGGCCGGCGCATGAACAACCCTGGCAGCTTTGCGCCCAGGCTTTCAGCGCGCGCGCGAACGTAGCTCACCGCGAAGCCACCCAGCATGGCCAGGCCTGGAATGGCTGCCAGTGCGCCGTCTGGACCGTATGCGACGACGAGCCCCAGCAGAGGCAAGCCGTCCGTCAAGCGATCGACCGTAGAGTCGAGCAAAGCACCGTACGCGCTCTGAGTGCCCGTGGCGCGCGCAACCACGCCGTCCAACATGTCGCAAAGCCCGCTGGCGAGCACGAGCACACCGGCCAAGGCGAGCTGTCCGGTGGCGGCCGCAGCCCCCGCCGCGATGGCGAGCACCAACGACGCGTACGTCAGTGCATTGGCCGTGACGCCGTGCCGACCCAGCCAGCGACCCGCGAACAAACACCCGACGTAAAGCGTCTGCGCAGTGGGTAAACGCTCCCAGACGGTGCCACGCAAGCGATCGCGTGCCACGTCCGTTTCGGTGCGGGGTTGAGGAAGGTGAACGTACGGCGGGGCGCTCAGCATTGCATTGCACCCAAAGTGGTGAGGCGCCGAGCCGCTTTCCGGTGCGGGAAAGAGACGGCGAAGCCCATCGCTCGACGATGAGCCTTCCGGCGGTTTACGTAAGGACCTGGACTCCGTTCGCAAGGGGGCCTCGCGTACGAAATGTCACACAAATGCGCCGTATATAGACAATTTCTAGAAATATCAACTGAATAGGTCCTACGCAAATTACGCTGCTCTTCGGCGAAAACGTTCAGAATATCGCTCGTCTCGGAGTGAGCTCGCCGGCCTGGAACGCCCGCAGCGGCCGTCACAATCGACACCCGGGCTGGCGCGCCGCCCCCGAGCGGGGGAGACTCGGCGCGTTTTGTTAACGCCAGTGTCATCGCCATGAGCCTCGTTCAGCTGCGGCGCCGGCCGTCTTCAGTGCCAGCGGACTCGTCCGGATTCTTGCCGACGACGCGCGCGGAGATGCGCTCGCGGGGTTGGGACGAGCTGGATATTCTGATCGTGACGGGGGACGCATACGTCGATCACCCCGCGTTCGGGCCGGTTTTGATCGCGCGCTTTCTGGAAGGGCGCGGTTATCGGGTGGGGCTCATCGCCCAGCCGCGTTGGGACAACGTAGACGACCTCGCGCGCATGGGCCGGCCGCGGCTCTTCGTCGGGGTCAGCGCCGGCAATCTCGACTCGATGCTGAACAAGCTCACCGCGCAGAAGAAAACGCGGGGTGAGGATCAATATTCGCCGGGCGGGCGCACGAGCATGCGGCCCAATCGCGCGAGTATCGTGTACTCGAACCTGTGCCGGCAGGCGTTTCCGGGTCTGCCCGTCGTGATCGGCGGCATCGAAGCCTCGCTTCGCCGTATCGCGCACTACGACTACTGGTCGAATTCGGTGCGGCGCTCGATCTTGCTCGACGCCAAGGCCGATCTCCTGGTTTTCGGCATGGGGGAGCGCGCGATCTGGGAGATCGCCGACCGTTTGCATGCCGGTGAACCGGTCGAGCAGCTCGGCGACGTGCGCGGCACGGCACACGTGAAGAAAAACCCGCGCGAATGGCAACCCATCGCCGCAGAGCCGAGCCGCTACGTGACCGACCGAAAAGTGGTGGTGCTGCCGTCGTTCGAGGAGGCGAGCACGGACAAGGCGGCGTTCGCTCGCATGTCGCGCATGTTTCAGTTCGAGACGAACGCGCACAACGGCCGGCCGCTGCTGCAGGTGTTCGGCGCTGAGGCGGTGTATTTCAATCCGCCCGCGCTGCCGCTCGAAGAAGCGCTGATGGACGAGCTGTACGACCTGCCGTTTCAGCGCGGACCGCACCCGGTGTACGGCGGCGAGCGCATCCCGGCGTTCGAGACCGTCAAGCATTCGATCGTGACCATGCGCGGCTGCTTCGGAGGTTGCACCTTCTGCAGCATCACCGAACATGAAGGCCGCATCATTCAGAGCCGCTCCGAAGGGAGCGTCCTTCGCGAAGTGCGCGCGCTGCGCCGTATGCAGGGCTTCAGCGGTGTGATCAGCGACGTGGGTGGTCCGACGGCCAACATGTACCAGATGAAATGCAAGGACTCGCGCATCGAGAGCGCATGTCGAAGGCTGTCCTGCGTTCACCCCGGCGTGTGCGAAAACCTGGTGACCGATCACCAGCCGCTGATTCAGCTGCTGCGTAAGGTGCGGAACGAGACGGGTATCAAGAAGGTCTTCGTGGCCTCGGGTGTGCGTTACGATCTCGCCGAGCAGAGTCCCGAGTTCATCCGTGAGCTCGCGCGGCATCATACCGGCGGACAGGTTTCGGTGGCTCCCGAGCACACGAACCCGGATGTGCTCGACAAGATGAAGAAGCCGCCCGTGGCCAGCTACGAACGCTTCGCCCAGGCGTTTTGTCAGGAGAGCGAACGGGCCGGCAAAGAACAGTACCTGGTGCCCTATTTCATCAGCGGTCACCCGGGCTCTTCGTTGAAAGACAGCATCGAGCTGGCGCTCTACTTGAAGAAACGCAACATGCGCCCGCGCCAGATCCAGGACTTCATCCCCACGCCCATGGCGATTGCTACGGCCATGTATTACACGGGCATCGATCCGCTCACGAACGAGCCGGTGCATGTCACGCGTGACTTGCGCGAGAAGCGTATGATGAAATCGCTCTTGTACTGGTGGGACCAAGAGCACTGGCCGCTGGCGCGCGAAGCGCTGCAGCGTGCCGGGCGCACCGATTTGATCGGTCGCGGCCCCGAGTGCCTGGTGCCGCCGGGTTACGGCGTGTCCGCTCCGCGAGCTCCGAGCGGCGCTGCGGGGCGCAGCAAGGGCTCGCACCCGCGAGGTGCGCTCCGTACCCACGCGCCCCGCGGCCGCGGTTGAGTCGTTGGTGCACTACGGAGTGTCGGTGCCCGCGTCCGGCGCAGGGCCGACCCCGCCGTCGGCGGTTCGGGCAATGCAGAAGCCGTACTCCGTACGTCCGCCGTCGGCGCCGCTCAAGACGTGAAGCCGTGTGCCGAATCCGCCGCACACCGGGGTGGCGGGGGTGCTCGCGCAATCGGCGTTGACGCCGACTCGACACCACTTCTGGCAGGTGTCGTTCGTGCTGCAGCCATAACCGATCGCGCAGTCACCGCTGTCCGTGCACGGGGAGCGGGGTGGTCCCGACGTGCCGAAGCAGCTCGTGGTGCCCTCGTCCAAGTCGATCAGAACGCAGTTCGCCCCTGCGCCGCAGGCGCCGAACGCAGGATTGCGCGCCGTGTTCGCGGGATCTCGCAGATCGCAGTGCTGTGAGCACACCTTGTAACCGACTACCGGCGTGCCCTCGTCGCTCACCTGGATGCAGCGCCGGAACGGGCTGCCTTCGCAGGCGGTGTTGGTCTCACAGTACGGACGGCAGGTTCCGCCCACGCAGCCGTGACCTTTGGTGCAGGTGTCGCCGGTGCAACGGGCATCCGGCGGAGTCGTGCCGGTCGGCGTGCACACGCTGTCTTTCGTGTCGAAGTCGAACGTGCAGTTTTGCGTGGCCGTGCAACCGCACACGCGCGGGAACGTGTCGCACACGCCGTTGTCCGTCGGCGGGACGCACGTGGCGCTCGTGCCGCCGGTGCCGCTGGTGCCGCCGCTGCCGAGCTCGCAGGGCTCGGCGCACTTCAATGCGGAGCAGGTCACCACCGCGTACCAGTCCGTCACGCCTGCGGGGAAATCGGCGTCACACTCGCTGATGCAAGCGGCGTCTTCGCAGGCTTCGTAGCAGGAGGGCAGACTGCGACACGCCGAGTTCGCCTCACAGCGATCCCACTCGGTGCCGCACTCGGTTTGGGTGATGCATTCTTCGCACTCATCCGAGCCGGCGCTGCCACCAGCGCCACCTCGTCCGGCGTTCCCCGCGCTGCCGCCGCTGCCGCCGTCGTCGTCGTCCGAACGGGACTGACTCTC
>Ga0193706_1000547_pt1 | contig 21225 bp, 25 predicted proteins | sample U3c1metaG_FD_160130 | JGI IMG/M metagenome (GOLD analysis project Ga0193706, IMG submission 160130) | Soil microbial communities from a riparian zone of the East river system, Colorado, United States - U3c1 | ecosystem: Environmental > Terrestrial > Soil > Riparian zone | place: USA: East River... | reverse complement strand
CATCGACAGCGGCCCCGACACGGCCGTCGACAACGCGGGAAGCTCGGGACACCCGCACCTGGTCTCTTACGGAACGAGTCGCATGCTGCTGACCTGGGCTTCCGGAACATCGATGGCCGCACAAGTGCGCGATTCCGCCACCGCCGCCGCCGTGGGTGCCCAGTTTACAATCGCCGTGAACGATCACGACTATCTTGGCTTCAAGGCCTATTCGGACGGGAGCGTCGCCTACGCGGCGTCGGGAACCAACAACACGTCGATCAAAATTGCGCGCGTGATGCCTTGCCAGTAAGCACGCAGTTTACTGCTGGCTCGCTCCATTCGCGATCCACTGCCGAACGCCTTCGAGGTAATCGGAGGGCGTACAATTGTCGACACAGCCGAGAGGCATTTGCGGAAGAGTCGTCCCGCAAATGCCATTTTGTGCCAGGTAAAAGGCACTCTCCTGCGGAGAGCCGGGCTTGACGAGGAGCCGATTACCACAGCGCTGCGACACGTAAGTCGTCAGTGTCGCGTAGAGCTTTGCGTCGTCTACCAATCTCGGCTCCTTTTCACCGGAGTGACAGCCGGAGCCTCCGCATTTGAAAGCGACAATATCGCGAATGGCGGCGAAATTGGCATAGGGCGAGCCTCCTCCCGCGTCGGCGCCAGAGGCATCGCCCGCCTGCGTATCACCATCATGCGCATCGCGACCACTCGGGCTGCCACCGTCGGCGCCCGCCTTTCCTCCGGCTCCTCCTGCGCCCCCGAGTCCGCTCGCACCCGCACTCGGCCCGCCATCGGAAGCACCCGCGCCGCCCCTCCCCGCTTGGACTCCCCCCGTTCGTCCACTGTCTGCATCCGGCTCGAGCGCGCAACCGTCGCTGGATCCGAGCAACACAAAAAGGAAAAGCGTTGCGACGAGGAGATGCGCCGATCGGTTCATCGAGGACAGAAACGTTTTGGATCTAAGCGCGAAGCTCTTTGTACTCTCCCGGGTTCTTGATCTGCGCGGCCTGGGTGGTGTTGAACAGCTTGGTGTCATCGTACTTGCCAAAGTGTGTCACTTCGCTAGTGCCGCCGACGGCCGGGAACCCGTCCGCGCCTGCTTTCACACCGATCGCGTTCATCAGATTGCAGAAGTATTTGTTGATGGGCATCGCTCCTTGATCGGGAGGCGTTCCGACGGAGTCCAAACCCCCAATCGGCGACTGCCCGTTCTTGCAATCCTCTTCACTGTGCCCGACGGTCAAATCGGTCTTGCCGGCCTCCACGTTGATGGCCTGACCGACCTTGAAGTAACCCGCGCAACCTCCCGCCTGGAGAATCGGTAGATTGTTGATGTTGTGGCTGTTGCCATCCGACATTTCCTGCATCCACACAGTCGCGGTGTTGTCGAGAAGCGTCTTGTCGCCCTCGGTGATGCTGTCGAGCTGCTTGACGAGAAATGCGAATTGCTGCGCGTAAAACGTGTCGATTTTGGCGATCATTTCCATCACGCCGTCGAGGCATGCGCCGCCCATGTTGGCATTGCCGATACGGTGGGACAGACCATGGGACTCCACCGTCAGGCCGAGGTTCTTGTAAACATAGTTGGGGGGCATTTTCATGAAGATCACGCGGTTGGAATCGCAGACGGCCGTAAGCACCGCGAGATTCATCATGACCGGCGTGATCACGGAGAGGTCGGCGTTGAGACCGCCGCCTGCCGCTTTCTGCACGGCATCCGCCGTCAAGCCAATCTTGGTTGCGGTATCCATGCTGCATTGGGCCCCCACCGTGCCGCCCGTTTGGTTGAGCAGATCGACCCAGTCCGAAAGCTTCTTTTTGTCGGAAGTGCTCATGGTGACCCGCTGGAGAGAGCTCAGGTCGTCTTTTACGAGGTCGACCACGCTCTTGCCCCGGGCCGCTCTGTACGTGTCCGGCGTCACGGGCCCCTTGCCGAAGAGACCGGTCAGACTGTTCCAGATTTGCGTCGGTGACCCGTAGCCCGGAAAAATCTGATTGGGCTTGTCGAACGAAATACACGACTGGGTATTGCTCGTGCTGCCACCAACGCCCCCAATTTGCATGAAGAGCGGAGCACCGCCGCTGGCGTTGACCTGCTCGGCGCAGATGTGATCGAGGGATCGACCGGTGGGCGTGGCGGTGAACTTACCGTCCGCCGGTGTCACTGGTTCACATGTAAAAAACGAGCCGCAGACCTGCGTGTGCGGGTCCGTCGTTTGACCGTAGGTGCCTTGGAAACTCCACTCGTTCATGGCGCGGACGCCCCGAACCATCAATAGCTTATTCGCATAAGGCGCGAGGGGGGCGAGCGTCTGCATCGCCATGTAGTCGGCTTGCGTCAGCGGGCCATGGGACTTGGCCGGGAACCATCGATTCGTCAGGCACCCATAGTGTGTAAAGAACACGATGAGCCGCTTGGGAGAAGCCGCCCTGGTGCCGTTTGCCTTCGCCTCTCGTTCGGCAACGGAGCTGAGAAAGGGTGCGGCGACGACAGCGCCCCCCAGGCCGCGAAGAAATCGTCTGCGGTTCAACGACTTCGTGGTCATGTTCATGATTCCTTTCAGTTCCCAACGGTCCGCAAACGGAATGCATCCGTCGCTGTATAGTCGGCGATGAGATTGACGACGGGATAACTGGCATTGGCCAGGTTGACGCTAAGCTGGTTCACGATGCATCCGTCGTTCGGATTGGGTGTCCTCCCCGAGGCGAAGGCGACCCATTGCACGGTGTAGTTGCTCTGAACCTCGGGAAGATTGGCGATCTCGGTCATCATCTCGAGGGGCGTGCCGACTGTCTTGGAGACCGCTGCGCCGAAGCGGACGGTGGCCGTCCCGTCGATCGCGCCACCTAGCCCGTCCTTGTCCTGCCACATACCGACGGAGTTGTACCTTTCAAGCACGAAACCCGGTGGATTGATGGTGACAGCGTGGCACGCGCGGCACGGGTCATTGGCCGTCAGCGCCTCGATGGCTTGGCGCTGGGTCATGTAGTTGCCCGGAGGGGGCATCATCTTCGTCGCCGCGGGATCGGGGGTACCTGGATTGATGCCGAGCACCCTGCCGGAAATGAACGCGCCTCGCAGAATGGGACTCGTGGCGTCGAACTTGGAAAAGGTGCTCAGGAATCCAGCGCGTGTCAAAAACCCTGGTCGCTGGTCCGCACTGAGCTGGACGCGCGTTGCCTGCGCGGTGTAGCGCGCGGGATCGAGTCCATAGAGAGGCGCGGTGTCCTTGGTGACAAACGCGACATTGCTGAGAAAGAGATCGCTGAACTTACCGCCGCTCAGCACGACATCCTGGAAGAAGGCGTCGATCTCCGCCATCATCGGCGGATAGGCGGCGGCGGAGTAAGCCGGAAATTTCGTCGTATCGTGATCGCTGTTGTTCACCCAATGCGAACCGGGTTCCATGCCGGCATAGTATTGATGGAAGCTTCGCACGACAGCCGCCGCTTTGGGGCTAGTCAGCATTCGCCGCGCCTGGGCCGCAATCTGATCCTTCGTCGTGAGCTGGCCACCGTCCGCCGCAGCGTTCAGCGGATCGTCCGGAATGGTGCCCCAAAGCAGGAACGAGAGCCGCGCCGCCAGTTCGTAGCTGGACAGCTTGAGCGCCGTCCCTTCCTTGTCCTGCGCCAGCTCCGGCACCGTGATGAACGAAGGCGAGGAGAGGAAAGCGTAAAGAATCGCCTCGGCGACCTCGGCGGGCGTTCCCTTCGGGGTGAGGCTGTTCAGCCGCACAAAACTCGTTACTTCCGCGTCCGTTAGAGGACGACGAAACACCTTACGACCGAAGGACTTGATCGTATCGTTCAGGCAAGTGCCCACCGCCGGATCGCAGGCGATGAACTTGGATTTATTGGGCCCAGCCATGACTTCGGCAGCAATCTTCTCTGCCGCGGTCAAATAGCCGTTCCAAGCGATATTCGTTAGACTGCCCGCGGAGTCCGGCGCAAGGAGCGACGACGGAGGCGCGTTTCCCGCCGTCGCCAAGACGCTGACCCCGAGTAGATCGTTCACGACCGCGTCGTAGTGCGCATTCTTCAAGCGCGCGACTTGGGACGTCGAGGGGATTCCCGGCACGCAAGGGACGCCGACAGTTCCGCCGCCGCTGCCACCTGCGCCTGCCGTTCCGGCACCACCGCCCCCTGCACCGCCGGCCCCACCGGACCCGGCACTACCGCCCGCAGTGCCGCTGCCCCCGGCGCCGCCGCCCGCTCCGGCGCCGGCGCCGCTGCCCCCGACGCCGCCGCCCGCTCCGGCGCCGGTTGTTCCTGCACCTCCGCCCTGATTGGTCCCGCCCCTCGCATTGGTATTCTCACCCAGGCTGCCGCTGCAGCCTTCGCCGAGCCATGCACAAAGGCAGACGAGCGAAGAAGCAATCGCTCGGTGGCACGACTGAGTCGTGATTGCTCTCATGGTTCTGCCTTTCCGTGATGGATGCGAGCCGGGAGATGTTCGTCCAAAATTCCGCGACGACTGTTGAGTTGCCGCACAGTTGCGCAACCAATGGGCAAGCTCCTGCTCATTGCTAGAAATATGGGGCACACGCTCCAGAAACTTCATTTGGACCCACGATCGGAGGGTTCGGCGATGCTGCGATCGAACGCACGAAGGTCACGCATGCCCGCAAGCTCGACGAGCTCACCACGCGCCCGTCCCTGCATGCCCCGTCGCTACCCCGATGCAAGCTCAGGGCAACGCCGTACGTACTGTTCTTTCGCGGCTCGAGCGGAAAGGCTGGATAGGTCGATGCGGACCGCCCTCAAAGGAACTGCTGCGGCACCCAGTCCTTGGCAACTGGGCGAGCACATCGGTCGGGCTCCCCTCGTGCACGTGGGCGCCTTCGGCTCGGGTGTCACATTCGATTCGTGACCGGTGTCTCCATGCCGAAAGCAGATAACCCGCAGGAGGAATCATGGCCCGCAGTACCAGGATCCCCAAGGCAGAGGTGACCGGCGTCTTCGGCGCGATCGTCAAGTGGATGTCCCGCAGGATGCTCGGCGACGTGCCCGAGGGGCTCGGGGTGCTTTGGCACAACCGAAAAGTCCGGAATTTCAGCCTCAGCCTCGGTCGTAAGATCCACCAATGGGACCAGTGTGACGAGAACCTGAAGTCGTTCGCCCACATGGCGGTGGCGAGCCTGGTCGGCTGCAGCTTTTGCCTCGACTTCGGCTACTTCCTTGCCCACAACAGGGGCCTCGACGTGACCAAGGCGCGCGAGGTGCCCCGATGGCGCGAGTCGCCCGTCTTTACACCGCTCGAGCGGGACGTCCTCGAATACGCCGAGGCGATGACACAGACCCCGCCGACCGTCACCGACGCCCTGTCGGCCAGGCTGCTCGAGGCGCTCGGCCCGGCCGCGCTGGTGGAGCTGACCACGGTCATCGCGCTGGCGAACTCCATGGCGCGCTCCAACACTGCGTTCGGGATCGAGTCGCAGGGATTCGCGGCTACATGTGATCTCAAGCCTCTCGCCGTAGCTTCGACCACATGACCGACAACCTGTTCGTCACGCACCGCAGTCTCCTCTTCACCGTGGCCTACGAGATGCTCGGCTCCGCGGCCGACGCCGAAGACGTGGTCCAGGAGACTTGGCTGCGATGGGCCGACGTCGACCAGACCGACGTTCATGATGCGCGCGCCTATTTGGTCCGGATCGTCACTCGGCTCGCCCTCAACCGGCTTCGGGCGCTGGCGCGGCGACGTGAGGATTACATCGGCGAATGGCTGCCCGAGCCGGTGCTCACCAGTCCCGATGCGGCCGAGGACACCGAGCTCGCCGAGAACGTCTCGATCGCGATGCTCACCGTGCTCGAAACACTCGGTCCGGCCGAGCGCGCCGTGTTCGTGCTGCACGACGTGTTCGAGACGCCGTTCGAGGAGATCGCCGAAGTGGTGGGCAAGACGCCAGCCGCGGTGCGGCAGATCGCGCATCGTGCCCGCGAGCACGTCGCGGCGCGGCGGCCGCGGATGCAGGTGGACCGAGCCGAGCAGCAGGCAGCCGTCGAGAAATTCATGGCTGCCATCTCCACCGGCGACATGCAGGGATTAGCGGAGGTGCTCGCCCCGGACGTGGTGTTGATCGCCGACGGCGGCGGCGTCGTGGCGGCCGCTCGCAAGCCGATCAACGGCGTCGCGAAGGTGCTCGCGCTGCTGACCCATGCCATGAAGCTCCCGGGCTTCGCGGCGACCCCCGCCTGGCTCAACGGCAAGCCGGGTGTCCGAATCGACATCGGTGGGGCGTCCGCTGCGGTGAGTCTGGTGGTCGAGGGCGGCCGGATCACCCGGATCTACAGCATCGGCAACCCGCACAAGCTGGGAGGGCTGGAAAAGGTAGTGGAACTGCGACGGTGACCGTTGCACCGGTCCTTTCCTAGCGACCGCCGCTAGAAAAGAGATCTTTACTAACATTCTCGCTTGGTAAAGAATGCTTTACGAGCGACGCATGCGGGTAACTGGTCGAAAATCAGTGCGCTTGCTGGGCGGCGAGCAGGTAGCAAGCTTCGTCCCCGAGCCTTTACCACCGCGAGCCCCGCCGCTCAGCCTCTCCGGCGGACTGGCCACGTCGCTCTCGCGGGCGGAACGGTCTCTCGCACGCCTCGAAGTCGCGGGTGAGATGGTCCCATCCCTCGACTGGTTCATCTACGCGTTCGTGCGCAAGGAGGCCGTCGTGTCTTCCCAGATCGAGGGCACGCAAGCGACGCTCGTGGATCTCTTGGAGTACGAAGCGGAGAAGCCCGACGGTCAGCCGTTCGACGACGTCCGCGAAGTGTGCAATTACCTCGACGCTCTCAAGTTCGCACGGCGGCAGCTTGCAAATCCAAACGGCCTGCCTCTCTCGATGCGACTTCTCCACGAGACGCATCGACGTCTCATGCGCGGAGTCCGAGGCGCCGACAAACATCCCGGCGAGGTTCGTCGCAGCCAGAACTGGGTCGGTGGCACGCGGCCGGGCAACGCCGCATTCGTTCCACCTCCTCCCGAGCAATTGCCTGCACTGCTCGGCGATCTCGAGAAGTACCTTCATGCCGAGAATGGCCTCGCTCCACTCGTTCGCATTGGCTTGGCGCACGTGCAATTCGAGACGATCCACCCTTATCTCGACGGCAACGGCCGCATCGGTCGCCTTCTGGTCACGCTGTTGCTCGAGCACTGGAACCTGCTCTCGTCGCCGCTCCTCTACCTCAGCCTCTTCTTCAAACGCCACCGCGCCGAGTACTACCGACGGCTCACCGAGGTGCGCAGCAACGGCGATTGGGAAGGTTGGATCGCCTTTTTTCTCGAGGGAGTAGCTACCATCGCCGACGAGGCGGTAGCGAGCGCGCGCGACATTTTCGGGCTCGTCAACACCGATCGCCAGCATGTGCTCGCGTCTTCTGGGGCATCGGTGTTTGCCATCCGCTTAATGGACCAGCTGCCGGTCCATCCTGTCGTGACGATTGCCGGTATCGTCAAGCTCTTGGATACGACCAAGCCCACGGCTGCCAAGGCCGTTCAGGTTTTGCAGAAGATAGGCGTGCTCGCCGAGACGAGCGGCAAGCAACGCGATCGAACGTTTGCCTATCAGAAATATCTCGACAAGCTCCGCACGGGCACCGAGCTCGATATGCGGTGATAAAGGTTGTCAGCGCCGTCTTACGCGTGCGGGCGGGGGCGCCGCCTCTGTCGCGACAAAGATCCTCGGGCGACCCGTGAAGACGCAGACGGTCCCGACGCCCTCGTTCCGACGCTCACCAGCCTCGACATATCGCAGAACGTCGCCACTCTCTACCGCGAGATGACCGAAGCGCTCGGCAAGGGCATCGTGCGCTTCGACGGAAAAGGGCGTGCCGTTCGCGGTAAGACGACGCTGGAAGACGTTCTCCGGCGCGGTCTCGGGACGGCGTAGTCGAGAGCGCGGGGCGCGACGCGGGGCCGAGAGTGCGCGAACTAGCGATACCCACGCGCAAGCAAGAACTTCGCTCCGGCCTCGAACGCCTTGGGGCCCGGCACGAAGAACTCGAAGGCGTTGGCGAGTCGGTTCGTCGTTTCGAAGCCAAAGCCTACCGCAAGAGCATCCGCGATCTGCTCGCGTGACGCGCCGGCAGCCAAAACCGCGCGCATGTCATCGGCATCCACCGCGTGCTCGCGCGTCAACTTCCCGAGCATACGCAGCGTCGCCCGCAGCGACTCCGCTATAGAAGCGGTCTCGAGGTTCGCGAGCACAGCAGAAACTGTCGAGCCCTCGCCATAAGCGCGTTCGGCAACGGCTCCGTGCGCTTTGATACAGAATTCGCACTCGTTCAGCTTCGAGATGAAGGCGGCCATGAGCTCGCGATCGGCGACCGACCATGCAGATGGTCCGCGCATCGCCTCATGGACCAGCTTCTTCATCGGTGTTCCATAGAAGTCGGGCCGGTACATGACGAGCTTGACGGCGTCGACCACCCGCTGCCCGGAGAATGCAGCTATCACAGCGAAGAGAACCTTCGAGCCGACTGTGTGGCCCTTATCGAGAATCGCGAGGCGCATGCTCACTCCCGTTGCTCACGGCGTCGAGGGCCGCCATGGCCGTTTCGTACTGACGGTTGGCCTGACCGAGCGCGGCGCAGACGACGAGCTCGAAGATCTGATCCTCGCTCATGCCCGTGGCCCGCAGCGCGTCGATGTCTTTCGCCGTGACCCGCGACGAGTGCAATGCCACCTTGTGCATCAACGTGCCCAGCGGTTCGGCGAGTTCAGCATCGTCGAACGCACCTCGGCGTTGAACGCGAGACGACTCGCCATCGCCTTCGAGAACGCGTCGGACGACCGCCGCGCGTGCCTCTCTGATGTCGGCCATGTTCGATCCTTTCTATGCAGTGGCGGCTCGGGCAAACATCTCGAGAAGCTTTCCCCAATCGCCCTCCGTGTCGAAGATGCGGCGCATTTCGTCACGACGAACCCCATAGCGATCGAGCTTGCGGTGTTCCAAAATCACCCGGGTCGCATCCTTCCCGTCCGCAATGAAGCGCACCTCGATTTCGGTATTCAGCTTCGGGTCATATTGCCAGTCTGCGCTGATGTCCCAAGTGAGCACCAGACGTGTATGCGGCTCCCATGCAAGGACGCGACCCCAGTCACAAGTGCTTCCATCTTCGCCGCGTTCGTACCAGCGGCCTCCGACGCGCGGCTCGAGCACCGCGTCCACCGCGTTGGCCTTTCCGATCTTGTAGTGTCCGAGCGGCCACCAGGTGCCCATCTTCTCGGTAAACACGCGCCATGCGATATCGGGCGGCGCTTTCACGCTCATGACCTTCCGTACGGCGTTCGGATCGTATTCGCCGGCCTTCTCTTGCTCCGTCATCACGGTTTCCTTTCCTTCGCTGCTTCTCGCTCGGCGGCCGCTTTGAAGGCTATGAGCGTTTGGTCCCAGAACCCATCGACCCAGTCTCGCAATGTCGCTACGCCCCTGCGGTCCACGGCGTAGAGCCGGCGCGTGCCTTCCGAGCGGTATGTCACGAGACGCGCCGCTCTCAGCACGCGGAGGTGCTGCGAGACAGCGGGACGGCTCACCTTCAGTCCCTGCGCAAGCTCGTTGACCGACCGCGCTCCACCGCGAAGACGCGCGAATACCGTCCGTCGCGTCCGATCGCCCAGTGCATCCAAAACTCGATCTTCGTAAGTCACTATTTACGTAAGTTCCCACTAACGTATGCGACCGTCAAGTACAGCTTGCAGTTCCCGGTGCATCTCGCCGTCGGACGGGTCATCATGCGCCCTGAAGAAGATGCCCGACGGCACGTGGCGAATTCAGGCGCACAGGTGGGACGACCCGGCAACCAACGCCGAGACTGATTTTTTGCGACATTTGCCCGGCGCCAACACTGGGCTAGCCTCGGCCATGCAACACCAAGTCGTCGGAAGGATTCGTCAGTGAGCGCCTCGATTGCGGAGGACATCGCCGCCCGTTTGCGCGCGCAAAAGACGCTCAACGCGCCCATTCTTCATCGACTCCGTCGTGAGTTTTCGAAAGAGGTCGAACACCTGGGCGGCACAGACGTGATCGCGATCGCGCACGCTATTCTCGACATGCCCAACGTGCGCGGTTCACGAATGATCGCTTGTGCCCTCGTCGGTCAGCACCCGCGAGCCCTTGCCGACCTTCGGGTTTCCGATCTCGAGCGACTTGGACGCGGGCTTGCGACATGGGGTGACGTGGACGTCTTCGCGTGTCTGGTCGCCGGTCGTGCTTGGCGCGATGGCTCGATACCGGACCGGACGATCCAGCGCTGGGCTCGATCCACCGATCGATGGTGGCGTCGCGCCGCGGCCGTGTCGACCGTACCGTTGAACGTTCGAGCGCAGGGCGGCAGCGCCGACGCGAAGCGTACGCTCGCGGTTTGCAAACTTCTCGTCGACGATCGTGACGACATCGTCGTCAAGGCGTTGTCGTGGGCGCTTCGGGAGCTTGCCGTTCGCGATCCGCGGGCGGTTGCGAAGTTCTTGACGCAGCACCGCACGGTTCTCGCGGCCCGCGTTCTGCGCGAGGTCGAGAACAAGCTCAAGACTGGCTTGAAAAGTTCGCCACGCCGCCGGAAATCGTCGTCCCGGCGGCGTGATTTGTCTTGAACATGACATTCAATGAAATGGTTGACAATCGTCTGCCATGGTTCTAGAGACACTCAACCACATGGTTGAGTCACGATCCGATCACCTCGACCACGTCTTTCAGGCACTCGCCCATCCCGTTCGACGGAAGATCCTGCGCCAGCTTCAGCGCGAGGAACAAACGATAGGTGAGCTTGCGGCGCCGTTCGACATGTCGCTCGAAGCCGTTTCGAAGCACGTTCAGGTCCTCGAGCGTGCGCGCCTCCTACGCAAAACTCGCGTGGGGCGCGTCTATCGTTGCAAGCTTCGCTCGGCACCGCTCCGCGACACGGCAAAGATTCTGGCGGGGCTTGCAGGTCTCTGGAAAAAGCAGCTGGATGGGCTCGAGCGACTTCTCGCCGGCCTGGAGAAGGAAGAGTAGGTCATGCCCATTGACGGGGTCGCGGTCAAACGGATGTTGCGCGCCCCGTGCGCGCGGGTTTTCGAAGCGTGGACGCGCGCAGATTGGATGGCGCGTTGGTTCTTTCCCGGCGAGGGCTGGACGGCGGCTGATACCGCCGACCTCAAAGTGGGCGGGCGGAGCTGCACCGCGCACGACATGCCCAGCCGGGTGGGAACGACGCTGAACTGGCGCATCAAAGACGCGGGCGGATCGGTGGTCGTCTCCCTCGATCACAGCGGATGGAAGGGACACGGGTCCCGCCCCCGTGGCCCAAGGCTGGAAGCATTTCCTCGGCAGTTTGAAGGCATATCTCGAGACGGGGACCGGCCAGCCCTGGTAGACATCGACAACGGCCATTGACGGAGACCAACCGAGCCGACGAATAGGCTCTAACCGTTTTCATCGACAGAGCGGCTATGTCCTCTCGACTTCGCGATCCAGCTATCGACCGAGAGAGGAGTCGCGCTCAAAGCGAGGGTCAGCAGCGCGGCGATATAGATGAGGTTCAACTCGTATCCGACGGGCCCGAATTCAGCTCCGGAACCGCTCAGGCCTTTGAGCTTGATGCTCGAGAATCCGTAACGAAAGTGGACGCCGAACATGGCGGCGGCCATGACCGCGGCAAGCGGCAAACTGAGCGGGACGACGAAGGCGCCGAGCATGAGCGCAATGCCCCCTAGCAATTCGAGCAGCGCCGTCGCCCAAGCCATGAGACCGGGAGCGGGGATGCCCATGGCCGAGAGAATCGCGGCAAAATGCTCGACGCCTCGATCGAGCTTCGCGTAACCGTGAAACGCCATACCGAAGCCCACCATCAGCCTGAGCGGTACAAGCGCCCATCCGCCTCCTCTCATTTTCGAGAAGCGGCCGTTATCGCTTCGGCGGCGGTCACGAGCGCGGCGCCCAGTAGAATCATGTCCTTCATGATAAAGCCGCCGAAGGGTTGTCGGGCGCGAACACGCCCGGGGTCGTGATCAAGAATGACAACGTCATGGTGAACACGCAGGCCGCGATCAAGCTTCCCGCCGCTGACAGATTCGGCCTGAAGCGACGTGTGGCCATGAGAGCGGCCGCGGCAAGCTCGATGACGCCAATGACCGCCGACGCTCCTCGGAGCCCAAACGCGGGGTACATCCAGCTCATGAGGGGGCTGTGCTCGACGAGGGGGCGGATTCCTTCCGCCTCCATCATCGTGAATTTCATCGCGCCGAATAGAAGCAGGAGCGCAACCAGACCATAGCGAAGGATCCCCTGACCGGTCGCCTCGAGACGGCGCGTTCTCCTTGCGTCGAACCAGCCCATCACGACGTGATCCTCCGGCAGCGGCACCGCGTGTTCGTGTAGCGAAGTCATCGCTTCGTCCGTGAGCATGTGCACCTCCGAGTTGAGGCCCGCATTCGTCGAGCCTACGGGTCAGTGCCGGAACCGGCGCAAACGTTACAGTCGCCGCCGGAACAAAGCGTGCGTCGCCACGAAAGCATCTCGCCGCGACTCTGGTATCGTCCCACTCCGCCGCATGGACCCTGTCGCTGACAAGAAAATCGTAGACGCGCTTCGGCGCGGTGACGAGGCGGCCTTCCGGGGGCTGGTTTCTACCCTGCAGCACGGCCTTTTGCGCATTGCGCGCGTTTGGGTGAAGGATCGCTCGTCTGCCGAGGAAGTCGTGCAGAAAACGTGGATGACGGCGCTGGAATCGCTCGACCGCTTCGAAGAGCGTTCGTCGTTGGGGACGTGGCTCTACGGAATTCTCGTCAACGTGGCCCGCACACAAGCTCGGTCCGACCGAAGGACGGTACCGCTCTCGTCCCTCGCCGCCGACGAAGCGGGCGAGATGGCACCGTCGGTTGAGCCCGATAGATTCTTGCCGAGCGATCACCGCTGGGCGGGCCATTGGGCCGTCGCACCGCTCCCCTTTCCATCGCCGGACGCGGCGCTCGAGCGCACCGAACTGAGGGCGTTTCTCGAGCTCGCCATCGCAAAGCTGCCGCAATTCAGCAGCAAATTCTGGTCTTTTGCGACATCGAAGGGCTGATCTCGCGGCAATGTTGCGCACCGCGCCCGCGCCAGGCGACGCAAACGAGGATCTCCTCAAGCGCTTTCGACAGTGGTCTCGGAAATGAATACGCAATGACAGCGTACAAGTTTCTCGCCAAGGATGGAGTCGGGCCTATTTCGGGGCACCACTGGCCGTTGCCATCAGGCGATGCGCCAGGCGCGTGGGTAGAGGCTCTCGGGCCGCTCGCGCTGTGCGAACGAGGCGTTCATCTATGCAGCGCTTTGGATCTCGCGCACTGACTGCACGACGAGTTGTGGGAAGTCGAGACTGACGGCGAGCAGAATGCCGGAACGAGATAGAGATCCGTGAGAAACGCGTCGCGTCCGTTGAACTCGAGGTCAAACCCATAGGTGAGCGTCGCATAGCCTGCGACGGAGTCCTTCTGCTCGAAAATCCACACGGTTCCGAGCGACGCGTTCCCGAGAAGGGCCCGCAGCGCCGGTGAAAGCTGGGTTCGGTCAAACGGAATGCCTTCGATTGCGAAGAAGTCCTCGATCATCTGAAGAAGCAGAGGAACATCGGCTTCGGTGGCGGGACGAACGTTCATGGTTCGTTACAATGCCACACGGTGCCTGGGAGCACCCTGCTCGAAGCATCGCGCCAGTGGTAGATTGCTCGCACTAGCCGCATGACCACGCCGACATTCGATCAAAGTTTCTGGAACAGCTGTGGTCGAAGACGCTGCGCGAGCACGGCGACAAGCTCGCGCACCATCCACCGAACGCGCATCTGATGTCGTGCGATCGTCCTACCGATGTCTTATCCCCCGACCAAGTCGCGTCTCCCCCGCTATTGCGGATTGGGGCAGGTGTTGATAGCGGCAGATAGACCCGTGGCGTATTCGTAGGGGGACCATCCGCCGGAAAAGAGAACCCGCCCTCTCCCTTGGCCCGCGTAGGTGCCAGGGACGCATCGAGAGTACCCGTTGGCCCAAACGTTTGAGTACGGCTTACCGCCGGTGCTATTGCGCCAGGGCGAAACAACCACCCACGCTCCGCCTTGGTACTTCAGAAGCCGTACCCCTGCTTCGAGTTTGTGGTTTGCGTCAGCGTGCCACCATGTCATCGATTGAAAGTGGATCGCCCCATTTTCGAGGTGCGGTTCGTGGACCGCAGTAATTTCCAGGTTAGCGACATCAACGGCCAGCTCGGCTTCGCCTAGAGACTCTTCGAGAGACTCTTCCGTCCAGTCTTGCGGTGTTTCCCCATCGTAAGCGCCACAGGCTACGAGCGAGAAACTGCAACCAGCAATCAACGTGCACTTTGTAAATCGATGAGTCATGGAATTCTCCTTGTGAAAAGCAGTGAACGATTCGAGACGTAAGATCCGAATCTGACCCGTCACGGCGCGAGCTCTCAGCGCGCACCGAGCGGCGGCGGTTTCGTTTGCGTCGAGTGGAGCGCGCCCTAGACGATCTTGGGACGCCCCGCAGGTACGACACCGCTCTCGAGTGCTTGAAGCGTCAGCAGATGCACGGCACGCGCCGCCAGCTTCCGCATGCGTTCAGCACGGTGCATCAAATCTTCCAGACCATCGACGGGCGCGCCGGCGCGCCGAAAGGGTTCGACGACTTGTTCCTCGAAGAATCCAGTCAGTACGCGCGCCAGCTCTTGCACCCCAGGGTCGAGGCGCTCTACGAGCTCGAGCAGATCGGGCACGCCAATGCCGGTATCCACCAACGAACGACCCAACTCGAGCAGCTCTGCATTCGTGCCTTCGACCGTGTCGCCTTGGACCTCGATCAGACCGTTCTTGCGCGCTCGCTCGCGCAAAGCGCGATCCGTAGCAAACTCGGGATAGAGCTGGAGCAAGTCGGCTTGAACGAGGCGGCGCTTGCCGCGATCGAGAGGCGGCTCGAGCGCGTCCTCCACGTTGGCGATGGCGTGCGAGCCACCTTCGCGTAGCCAGCGCTGCAACAAGTCACGGATTGCCGCAATCGAGTAGCCGCGATCTTGTAAGCGCCGCACCAGGGCCACTCGGGCTAGGTGTCGCGTTGTGTAGAAGCCTTTGCGGCCTTCGAGCTCGGGGGGCTCGAGCACCCCGTGCGTCTGGAGTTGGCGCAAGTTTCGAACCGTCACGCCCGTCCGGCGCGCGAGCTCTTCGATGGGCAGCCGCGCGGGGGCTGGCGCGTTCGTAGGATCCCTCGGTTTACGAGTTTTCGAGGGCGACGAGCGCCGGCGCGCAGCGACGTTCGCGGCCGAGGTTCGAGCGCGGAGCGAGCGTGGCACGTTGCACCGAATGCTAGCAGCACCGCGCACATGCAACTCAAAGAATGGTGGCGCCCTGAGCCGTCGGGCATCACGACCTCGAACGGTAGAGGCCCAGCCAAGTCGACGATGCTCGTGTTGCTTCGGGCCGGGCAGGCGCGCGTCGTTCCGTAAATCGGCGGGTCGCGCGCTGACGACCTCGAATTTTCGAGCGACGTGAATCCCTTCACCGCAGTTTTTCATCACGACGCCCTGCCACAAGCGCGGCGACTCGCCGCCGCGTTCAATACGTCATATTACGTAACGTATAATTACGCAATCGTAGAAATGGTACTCCGGCAGAGTGGTTCGTGGGAGCCAGCAACCTGCGGCCGGCGCGACGGCTCGCGCGCCGGCACCGGCACATCGCTGCCCATCCGCCCAAGAGCACGTTCTTGGCGCGGGGACTCAGGGGCCAGCGGTCTCGTTCTCGACTTCCCGCGCGCGTGAATCGCAGAGCGCGCCGAAAGCGACCTTCGCAGCGCCAGCCGCTTCGATGTTTTCGACCTGAGCCACGATGGCACCGGCTTCGTCGCATCGCCCCTTTTCGGCCTTCGCGCGCACCTCTGCCGCCCCCCTTTGCCCGATTTGCTGACGTACCCATTCGCGCTCCGGGGAAAGACAGCTGTCGAAGCGCCTGATCGCTTGCGCGATTTCTCCCCGCTGCGCGTAGAAGAGAGCAAGATCGCACGTCTTCGAAATCGCTATCTTCGGCATGACAGCGGGCGAAGCGATTTGTGCCGCTGTCGTCGAGCTGAGCGGCGACGGGGCCGAGCCGGATCCAGCGGACCCCGGCTGTGCTTCGCTTGGATCGATAGGGGCGGCCATGGCGGCCGCGGAAGCGGTGGGTTGCTGGGCGGGCTCGAGGCCCTTCGTCACGAGCGCGACGACGGCAGGGGGCTCCCACGTAGCGGAGGGCATGGGACGACGGTCATCCTGGCCCTCGACCGCCATGAACATCGCGACGGTGGCGGATCCCGCCAATACACCGGCGAAAATCGCCAAGCCCACGTGCGACGAAGCGCGGCGCTCTTGGGCGGGCCGCTCTCGCGCTGGCGCGGATCGCAGCGAAGCGTTGGCTATTTCGGATGGAGACGCCGACGGCGCCGCGCGATCGGGCGCTGCGACGTCGGCGACCGTTCGCAGCCGGATCAACGCAATCTCCGGCTCGGGCCTCGGCAATTCGACGCGTGGCTCGCCTTCAAGCGAGGCGTGCAGATCGGCGAGCGTGATCCATTCCTCGTCGATCGCGCGTTCGACAATCGGCTCGCGCACGTCGTCTCCGAACGCGAGCTCGTCGGCGCTTTGAGTAGGCGGCGCGATCGACGCAGGGCGCGGCGGCGCGATGGGAGCCGGCCTCGACCCGACGGAGCGCGAGCCTCGCACACTCTCCGCGGAGCGCACGCGGGTCTCCGAAGCGTCGCCTCGCGGGACCACGTCCGACCGCGCGCGACCAAGGTAGCGCCCTTCCATGTAAAGATCCGCGATCCAGCGATCGGCCAGCGACGGCGCCAGCTGGCGCATGGGAAATTCCGCTAGCGCCTTCGACAGACGACGAACGTGAGCGCTCGTCTGCGCCGCAAGCTCGCGGAACGCCGGCGAGCTCGGAACGCCGAGGACAAAGGGCAGTGCGCGCATCCCGTGGGCTTCGAGCTGTAGCGCGAGCTGCTCGGATGCGAGTGACGCGAGCCGCCCGACTGGCTTGTCGAACCATTGCGAAAGCGACGCTGACTGCACGGCAGGCAGAACGACGGCGCTGTCCAACATGGCGCGCAGTTCGGTCGCGGCGGCCAATCGCACGGGCTGCTCGAACCATGCCGCCAGCGCCGGCGCGTTGCCTAGAACGGCGTCCAGCTTCGCGATCTCCTCGCTATCGGCAATAGCCTCGCGGAGCTCCGGCTCGACGAGCGCGAGCGCTAGCGCCTGCCACGCCGTGAGCAGTGCGTTCGACCGCGCGAGCGCAACGCAAAGACGAGCCAGTCTCTTTTCGTCCTTTTGTGGCGCATCGAGGATCGCGGGCGCTCCCTGCCACGGGACCCGCAACGCCGCGCAAAACAGTCCTTCCAAACGCAGCCAACTCGCTGCGTGCCACTTTCGTGTGGAGATCCCACCCTCCGCCATTTTGCCAAGTTACCACAACCCGGCGCGACGTTTCGCGCCGTGGCCCCTACAAAACGGCGAAAGTCTCGATCTTTCGATCGAGGATTCATGTGCGCCGATTCACTACCCGATGCGCAACTTGCGAGCCCGTCCAACGTGGTGGCTTACCGCCTCTTGGCGATCCACACGCACATCCTCAACTGCGCATTTGGCGCACGGCAGCGGAAACGTCTTTGCCATTCACCGCGACGCCCAGGGGCTTGAGGTGCTTCATCGCGACCCCGGTCGCTTGGCCATCGTTACCGGCGGCTTTCACGGCTTCGGCTACGGGCGCGAGCGCGGCGACGATTTCCGACACGCCAAGCGGCTTGGGCAAGAAGGAGAGGAGCACTTCAATTTCGGTGCGGAGCGTTTGCTTCTGCGCCTCATCTAGCGACAGCGCGAGCGTCTCTTCGTTCGACTTCACGAGCTTCCTGAGGTGCGCTTGTGCTTCCGCGTCATCCCCCTTCTTGCCGGGCCGCGCGGCGTCGGTCGTGATCTCGCCCATGGCGACCTTCAAGATCTCCTTCTCGATCGCGTTACCCGCCTTCATCGCCTGAAACATCCGAGCCTTGATCTGGTCGAGCAGCGCCATGGGCGCAGTGTAGCAGCACCCAAAAACCGAAGGCCCGCTTCGGCGGAAGGGAGACTCCAGGATCGCCTGCTCGACTGTCTCAGAGGTCGGGCGAGCGCGTCTCCAAAGCCGGGGAGAACATCATCGCGAGCAAGAAGAAGAAGACGGCGAAGAAAAGCACGTCCGGCGGACGGAAGACCTAAATGAGCTCGGCCCTAGTTTGACCAAGCATTCCTGTGTTCTGGCATGCTCGCGCTCCCCTTTCCGATGTCGCGCGCCCGCTCGCTCTCGATTTACCTCGCCGTAGCGTTTGGCTTCAGCTGGTTCCTTGGCGCCGTCTTGTTCATGCTCCGACCTCGTGCGCATGGCGCCGCGCGCAGCTCACTAGTCAGGGACAACGCGCCCCGCACGCGGCTCGGACCAGGGCCGTCACCCCGCGCGCACCAAGCGCCAGGCGTCGAGGAGCCTCTCGGACGGACGGTCTTCGATGGCATCCGAGTGGGCGACGAGGAGACGCTTCAACGGGAGCGCGGCCATGCGATCGATCGATCGCGCCGCAGCGTCGTTGGGCTTGGTCTTCGCGTGCGCGTCCGGCGGCGTTCGGACTTTGCCATAGCGACCGTGAGCCGCGCGGCCCAGCGCCAGCTCCAATGGTCCCGCGCGCACGCGCTGATCAAGATGTCCGCGCCGATGAGCGAGCGCGTCGGACGATGGAAGAACACCGTCTCGTCCAGAAAGGGACAGCCATCGAGCGGGATCGCGTCGAGCCCCTTCACGACATCGAAGCTGCGTTCCGAGGCTAATTGTGCGAAAAGCAACTCATGGCTCTTTCCGACATGCCGCTCGTTGCTTTCCTCACCACCCGAGACGCCGCTCGCTCGCGAGCTTTCTACGAAAGCACGCTCGGTCTTCGCTTCATCGAAGATACGCCGTTTGCGTTGGTCTTGGACGCGGCCGGTACGCTGCTCCGCATCCAGAAGGTCGAAACGTTCGCGCCCCATCCGTTTACCTCGCTCGGTTGGAAGGTGCCCGACATCGCAGTCGAGGTCGCAGGCTTGAGATCCAAGGGCGTGCGCTGCGAGCGCTACGAATCTCTCGAACAAAACGAGGACGGTGTTTGGACCACGCCTGACGGCAGCAAGGTGGCGTGGTTCAAAGATCCCGACGGCAACACGCTCTCGCTCACCGAGTACGTGTACGCGACGCCGATCGCCTGATCAGTGAGCAGCGCGTAACAACGACCGGCCAACCTGAGGTGAACGCCGCGGTGTGCTACCAATTGTACTACCATGGCGAAACGTGCCGGAAGCACAGTGAAGCTCAGCATTTCCATCGACAAGAGCGATTTCGAGCTCCTGACCAAGCGAGCCAAGAAAGTCTCGGGAGGAAACGTCTCTGCTGCCATCACGCAGATGATTCATACGACAAGGGAGTGGGAAGGACGCGAGGCGCTTGCGACGTGGCTCGGTGACGGACGTGAAGAACCGTCATCGCAAGCGATGGACGCAGTTCGGGCGGAGTGGCGGGGCCCGTCACGCCGCAAGCGATAAGGGCAGCCCCAAGGTGAACCGTTTCGGCCTCACGTTCGATACCGGGGCGCTCTTCGCGCTCGAGCGGCGCACCCAGCGGATCTGGGACATCTACCGCACTGCAATGCATGACGCGATCCCGATCACCGTCCCGGTCGCCGTCGTCCTCGAGTGGTGGCGAGGGCGCACCGGCGTTCGCGAACGCATCCTGGGTGGCATCCGCGTCGAGCCCCTTCACCTCGCGTTGGCGCGGGCAGCCGGCGAAGCCCTCGCTTCGGTAACGTCGGCCAGCGCCATCGATGCAGTGGTCATGGCCTCGGCCGCGCTCCGCGGCGACGTCGTCTACACCTCGGATGTCCCGGACCTCGAACGGTTGCGAAGACACTTTCCGACCGTCCGTGTACTCGCCGTGTAGCAAGCCCGTCCACTGTCGATCCACCCGGCCCGCGGTGCTAAACGTGCCACATGTCAGAGCCGGATCTTGCCACCCGCATCCAGGAGATGGAGACGCGCTACATGCTTCTCGAGCGCTACTTGGACGAACTGTCGGACGTTGTCGCTGCGCAGCAGCAGACCATCGACGGTCTGAGTGCCACCATGGCACGTCTGCGGCCACAGCTCATGAACCTCGGCGAACTGCAAGACGCGGCCCCGGACGAGCGGCCCCCACACTATTGAGTGCGGGTCTGCTCGTCGTTCGACCTACGGCTCGATGTAGCCCCAGACGCCCGCAGCCCACATGGTGCCGACGAAGATGTTGTGCTGGCCATCGCTTGTCACCACGATGTGGTTGGCTCCGATGTTGAGACCCGCGGGGACGGCGGGCTTCGTGAAGGTCGTACCCGACGGAAGCGGCGCCACTGGAAGCTCGCGCCAAGCTCGCACTTCGAGCACGCCCAGCCCCACATCGTGTAGACGTTCTTGGAAGTGCCCCAAGCGATCGATAGGCGTCGCACGAAGCCGAAGCGGCGGGATCCGTAACGGCAGAATGGCGCTATCGATTTCGTGGAATATGGCTATTTGCTGAATCCATCTGGCGAGCAATCATCGCAAGGTGAACGGCGCAGCATGGTTCGGCGGCTGCCCTCCTCACCATCACCGTGCCTCTCGTCATGTCGAACCACACCCCTGCGCAACCCCTGCCGATCGTCGCGCTTCGGCAATACCGCCATGAGCCAGCGTAACGCTGTGGGCTCGCAAGTCCACTGTGTCGGACACTGTCGCCTCATTGGGGTCTCTGGTGAGAGACGCAGTGCGCCGCGAGCGATGACACATTGCGCCGCCGCGGCCGACGCGAATAAGTAACAACGATTTCAACGGGACGCCGAGCGGCGCTTGGGAGCCATGCTGCGCGCTGTATCCATACAGTGTCGCAGGATCGCTCAGAGCTTGCAGGCGACACCACCAACATCGCCTCGACCGCGCAAGATGGCGCGCACTTTGCGAAGGGCGATGCGGGTTGCTCGTCCGTCCGTGGTCACTCAGGATGAAGAGGACGAGGGGAACTTGGCGCAAGGACCAGCTACGGGTCACGGGACGTCCATCAAGGAAGTGGACGACAAAGCCGTCATCGACGAAGCGTCGGGAGCGGCCAATCAACCCGTTCACGCGCCATCCCAGACGCGACTCAAGACCAGTGACATTGCGCGCGAAGCCAAGATCGCCGGCATCGTTCTCCAGGACG
>Ga0193706_1000546_pt1 | contig 21256 bp, 15 predicted proteins | sample U3c1metaG_FD_160130 | JGI IMG/M metagenome (GOLD analysis project Ga0193706, IMG submission 160130) | Soil microbial communities from a riparian zone of the East river system, Colorado, United States - U3c1 | ecosystem: Environmental > Terrestrial > Soil > Riparian zone | place: USA: East River... | reverse complement strand
CGAGAGCGACAAACTGCGCGCGCTCATCGGCGTGCTCGAGACCCGTCTCACCGTCAAGGCCGAAGACGCGACGTCGATTCGCATTCAAGTCTTCTGGGGCGACCGGGAAATGGTCGTCAAGCTCGCCAAGGCGATCCGCGATAAGTTCCTCCAGGCGCGCGTCGCGCAGGAGACCGCCGTCATCTCTGCGGCCATCGGCGTCATCGAAGACGAGGTGAAGCGCGCCGCCGAAGCGATCGAGCCCGCGCTCGGCGGCGTGGTGCGCGCCCGCGAAAAGTCGAAAGAAGTAAAGGGCGTTGCTTCCGCCGATGCCGGCGCGACCGCCGCCGGCGAACCGGCTGCCGCTCCCACCGCGACGTTCGTGCGCAGCGCGCCCCGCCCGCAAGGGCCCGACCCGGCGGTCAGCAGCAAGCTCGCCGAGATCCGGCAGGCCGAGCGCAACGTTCAAGAGCCATGGCAGCGCCGGCTCACCGAGCTTCGCCTGCAACTGGCCGATCTACGCAGCCAGTACGGCGCTGCTCATCCCCTCGTCGTTCAGCAAGAGGCCAAGATCAAAGACGCCAGCATCGAGCCGGCCGAGCTGGGAGCGTTGCGCCAGGAAGAGCGGGAGCTCATCGCACGCATCGAGACCGGACAAGTGACGGCGGCCGACGTCGCAAGTGGGCGCTGGGTTCCCAATCGCCCCCTGGGAGGCTCGGCCCCCGCGGCGCCGCTCATGCTCGAGGAGGATCCGGAAGTGTCGGCCGCGCGGGCCAAGCTCATGTCGGCCGTCAGCAAGTACGACGAGCTGAAGAACCGTCTCGACGCGGCGCGCATCGAGCTCACCACCACCGAGATAGCCTTCAAATATCGGTACGTCGTCGTGGCCGAGCCCGAGCTTCCGCGCAAACCCATCAAGCCGAATCGCCCCGGTCTCATCCTGGCCAGCATCGCGGCCGGAATCATGGCCGGCCTTCTGGCGGGGGCCATCCGCGAACTGACGTCAGGGCGAGTCGTCGAACCGTGGCAGGTCAAACAAATCGGGCTGCCGCTCCTTGCCGATGTCAGCCTCTCGGATCGACCCGACAGGTAGCTCCATGCTGCGCGCTTTCATCCGCGATGCCATCGAGATGAGTCGCGTCGCCACCGGGGAAGTAACGGCGCGCAGCATCGCGCGCACCGTTTTCTTGAGCGATTCGTACGCGGTCATGGCCACCAACCGCGTCCGTGAAGCATCGCGGCGGTGGCACATTCCCGGTGTGAACCGCCTGCTCCGTTTGACGCAGTCGGTGCTCTTCGGCATCGAGCTCGGCAAGGACATCGAGCTCGGCGAGGGCGTCTATTTGGTCCACACGCTCGGCACGGTGATCGGGGGGACGAGTCGCGTCGGCAAGCGCGTGCGCTTCATGGGCAACAACACCGTGGGCAGCGCCAAAGACAACGGTTGCCCCGTCATCGAGGACGACGTGCTCGTCGGGTGCGGGGCGCGCATTTTGGGCCCCATTCGCATCGGAGCCCGCGCTCAGATCGGCGCCAACGCGGTCGTCGTGACCGACGTTCCGGCCGATGCCGTCGCGGTGGGCGTTCCCGCCGTCATTCGGGTACGTGGGCAAGCGCGGTCGGCCGACCCGGCTACGCTTCCTGGCGACGCCAACGGAGTCTCGGGCGAGGCTACGGGCGAACCTCGGGTTCGATGACGGCGTCGGCTGCTCCGCGCGCTGCTGCGCGCCGCGGTGTCGAGGAGAGTGCCAAACACTTCGCCGACACGTTCTTCTGGCCGAGCGTGGCCATCGTCGTCGCCGTATTCATCGGGTCGTGGGTGGCCGACCAACTCGGCGGGGCGGCGTTTCTGCTCGTCTTGGTGTGGGGCCCATTTCTCTACCACTACATCCTGCGATCGCCGCCGCACATTGCCGCTCGCGTGCTCTTTCTGCTGGCTCTCGTTCTCGAAGCGCCCGACGAGAGGCCGGGCAACGGCTACTGGGTGCCCCCTTTTGCTCCCGCCAATCTCATCTTCTACGCCGGCATCAAAAAGTGGACCGACATCCCGGGTCTCTCCTTTTCGCTCTTCTCGCTGCTCTGCTTGTTGCTCTTTCTGCGTGCTAGGAAGAAAAGGCCGGGTGAAGTCCCGCCGCCGCCCGAAGCCGTCAAGATGCTGAAGGTCTTTGCCATCACGTTGGCGGTGATGGAGCTCTACGGCGTGTTTTTGCGCGGCGGGCAGGGACAGCCCTCTTACTGGCAACTGATCCACCCGGTCAGCATGGCTCTCGCGGCCGCCGCCTTTCTCTATTCGATTCGCGGCCCGCGCGACTTTCGCGCGATCGGGACCATCATCGTCGTCGCCGCGGTCACCAAGGGCCTGCTCGTGCTGTGGGTGTACGAAGTCGTGTGTCGCCCCATGAACATCCGTCCCTTTTACGCCACGACCCATTCCGACTCGGTCACCTTCGCCATGGGGATCATCGTGCTCGCCGCCAACGCCTTCGAGCACCGCGACAAGCGGAGCTTTGTCCGCGCCGCCCTTCTCATTCCCTTCATCATGATGGCCATCGTGATGAACAACCGCCGCCTCGCGTTCTTGGGCGTGGGAGCCGGCGTGATCACGACCTTCGCCGTGCTGCGCCCGTCGCGTTTCAAGCGCCTGGTCACGCGCAGTCTCATCCTATTTGCCCCCCTTTTCGCGATCTACGTCCAGGTGGGCGGCACATCGAACAGCGCCTTGTTCGCGCCTGCCGCGCTCATTCACTCGGTGATGAGCGGGGAGGACCGCTCCTCCATCACGCGCGACATCGAGAACTACAACCTCATCGTCACCTTGCGAGAGAACAAGATCGTCGGGCCCGGCTTCGGAGCGGAGTACGTCGAGGCCGTCAAAGCCGACGACATCTCCAGCGGCTTCTCGCTTTACAAGTTCATCGCGCACAACAGCGTGCTCTGGCTGTGGAGCTTGGGCGGTCTCGTCGGATTTACGCTGCTCTGGATGGTCTATCCCATCCAAGCCTTTTTCTCGGCGCGGGGTTACCGGCTGAGCCGTACGCACATCGAGCGCGCGGCGGGGCTGGCTACCTTGGCCGGCACGACGACGGCCTTGGCGCAGGACTGGGGCGACATGGGATTTAGCAGCTACACCACGCTCGTCATGTTCGCGATGTGCTACGCCGTGGCCGGCAAGCTGTGCGCCGCCGTGGAGATCGCACCGCAGCGCGCGCCACGTCCCGCATCCGTCGCTCCCCGCCCAGTGACGACCGAAGTGGTCGGCTAGCGGCTGCGCTCTACGGTCGGAGGATATTCCTCGAGGAAGGTGCGAGCGCGCTTCAGCTCTTGCGGTGTGAGCACGGGCGCGAGGTGCTGAACGGCTTCGTCGGGCGCATAGACGACCTTGCGCGCCGCGTACCCGGCGGCTCGTACGATGCGATCGAGTTGCATGGCGAAGGTGGCGTTGCTCGGCGCGGCGAGGATGGCGATGCGCTCGAGGTGCGCGTTCAGCGGCTTGAACATCTCGAGAAGGCGGTCCGCCACCTCTTGCGCGTAGATGGTCACCGGACGGTGATCGGCGATCAGAATGGCGCGCGTCCCTTGGGGAAGCCGCATCACGTACATTCCGAACGCTTCGCCATAATCGTCCACGTCCTTGCGTGTCCGGAGCGCGAAAATGCGAGCCTCCGCGAGCCGCCCCACCTTCGTGGCGAGAGAGAAATTTTCTGGCGGCGGCGGCTTACTGGGCATCCCTCCACGATATACCGGCCGCCCCTAAGCGGTCGAGAGTCGGCGGCTCGGCCAAGCGGACGACAGCCGAAAAAAAATGCTCGAGAGAACGCTGGATGGCCGTCAGTGCGCACCGACGAGATCGGCAGTGACGAGGACGCTCAGCGTGGTCATCTTCGCAAAATAGTCGAAGTTGACGAAGCTGACCGTGTCGCATTCCTTGTGGTAGCAAGGGTTCGCGTTGGCGCCCGAAAACGAGAATTCCTCGGAGAAGACGATGGCGGGCTTACCCGCCGTCCAGAAAGTCCCATGATCGCTCGAGCCGACGCAGGCGTCGTGCGGCTCGAGCGCCAGGTTGCCGCGCGCGATCGCGCTCAGCACGGCGTCATTGAGAAACTTGCTCTCCGGGCGATCGCCTTCCGACGAGCGGCAGTCGACGAGTAAAAATCCGCCGTCCTGCTTGGTGTGGTATCCGGCCATCTCGAACTGGACGTCGCCGATAAAGTCGTCGAGCTCTCCGCTCGATTGCAGCTGGCTCACGTACGCTTTCGATCCCAAAGCCCCCGACTCTTCTTGATCGAAGGCGAGGATTCGTATTCCGTGGTCGAGCTGGCATCCCTCTAGTGCTTTGGCGGTCGCAAGAGAGCCGATGATACCCGTGCCATCGTCGTCAGCGCCGGGAACGCTCTCCCGAACGGTGTCGTAGTGGCCGGACAAGACGAGAAACTTGCCATCGGCGCCAGTTCTCGTCGCGACGACGTTGGCGCCGCTCGCGTACGTATGCTCGGTCACCGCGAAACCGAGCGCCTGGTATTCGGCCATGAGAAATTGACGCGCGAGCGCTCGATTGGCGGCGGTGTATCGCTCGGGAATGGTCGCTTCCATGCCGCCGATTTGCACCGGCAGCTCACCCGAGAGCTTGGACAGTTTTTCGCGCAAGAACTCGGGATCGACGACCCCGGGACAGGATGGCGGGACTGCGTCCGACCGAGCGTCGGGCGCGCTGCCTGCTTCGCCGACGTCCGCGGCCGCGTCGATGCGCGAGCCGGCATCGCTCAGGGCATCGACGCGGTTGGTGGTATCCGCGCCGCTCGCGCCGTCGACACGGGGCGTGCCGTCATTGCGGCTCGCGCCGTCGATGCCTCTTGGCGCATCGAGAAAAGGCGCGTCGTCGGAGCCGTCCGCAGAACTGCCAGCGTCGTCGGCGCCATCCTCGGTGCTGCCGGCGTCGTCGGCGATCGCGGTGAGCTCGTTCTCGCCACACGCTGCGAGCGCAAGCATCAAGATGAACAGCGGCACTCGAGTCGATGTCATCATTGCAACTCCGCATCGGGGACGGCCGGGCGCTCGCGTGAAATCTCTCCATGACGCGCGCAACCGGCGCATGGAAAAAAATCAGGCGGACATCACGCGGATCGGACGCCGTGGAATGTTGAACTACGCATGCACTCGAACGAGTTGGTTCGTTATGCGAACGCGGGAAAGTTGCACACGGATGGGCGATGAGCCCTGCCTCGACCTACTTCCCGCGGCGGACACTAGCAAAGCGGATCGAGCTTGACCAGTCATCGTCGCGCACGACGGCGAGCATTCTCGGCGACGATTTTCGTCGCATGCAGCGGCGTGCTTCGCGCCGCTACACTGCCTTCGCCGCTTTGCGCTGCGAGCGCACCATCTTGATCACGGATAGGGCTTCGTTCCACCGCACCACTTTCACCGCCAGTGCAAGGACGGTGTAAGCGAGCATGTCGAGAATCAAGCGCGCCGGCCCCATGAACGCCAAAGCTTGGTGCAGCGCGATGACGACGAGCGCGACGGCGATGGACTTGAGGACGGCGAGCACGTTGCGTCGATCGAGTGCGCGACGCCCGACGGTCTGGAGAAACATGGCGGCGGTGATGAGCTCCATCGCCGTCACGCCGATCGCTGCCCCCGCTCCGGCGGCACCCGGGCCGAATGGTTTGGCGAGCGGCACCAGCACCAGGATGAAAAGCGGCAAAACGGCAAGTCCGATGAGTGAAAGAATCGTCAGCCGCCACGATCGCTCGAGCACCACCAGCGCCAGCGCCAGCATGATGGTGAGGTAGGTGGCGATGAACAGCGGCGCGAGACAGCGCAGAGAAAGCGCCGCCGGTCCGAACGATCGACCAAAGGCGAGCCGCACCCAAAAATCGGCGCCGATGCCGATGAGCAGCGTGACCGGAATGGCGAGCACCAGCAGCGCCTCGATGGCCCGGCGCAGCATTTCGTAAAACGTCTCTTCGGACCGGTGCTTCGAGCGCGCGAAGAGCGGCATCAAAACCCAGTTGACGACGGGCGAAAAAAGCATCGCCAATCCGGCAAAGTTGTTGGCGGCGCTGTACCAGCCGACTTCCTCCCCCGGGGCGAGGAATTCGAGCATGGAGACATCGAGTCGCGCCCCGAGGTTGATGGCGATGGCGTTCACGTAAAAGGGCAGGCTCGCCAAAAGCACGGTCTTCACCGGACCCAACGCGAAACTAAGCCGCAGTCCGATGGCGGCCCGCGCGGTCGGGTAAAGCACCATCGCTTTCAGCGATTCGGCGACGAGGTTCGGCAGGGCCAACACCGCCAGCGGTACGTCGAGCCAAATTCCAATCACGACGCCCAATCCCCAAAGAAGCTTGGACACGACGTTCATGGCGGCGAGTGGCCCGACGCGGGTCGAGGCTTGCAGCATCGCGGCGATGGATTGGTTGAACCCCATGACGGCCTGGGTGAGACCAAAGACGAGGACCGTAAGTTGCAGCTCGGTCGGGCGCCCCGTGACGGCGAGCACGGTGGCCATCACCCCCAGCACGACGATGCTGAGGCCCGCGCGCACGACCAGCACGCCGCCGAAAAAATCGGAAGCGTGCTTGGGCCGGACGGGAATTTCTTTCTGGATGTACGTCTCTATCCCGAGCCCCAGAAACACGAAAAAGGCGGCCGAGAAGCTGTCGCAAAAATTGAAATTTCCGAATTGAATCGGGCCCAAATGTCGCGGCAGCTGAAAACGCACCGCGAGGGCCACCGTCCAGGTCGCGAGCAATGACCCAGCGAGCTTCAACGCGTTGCGCGCGGCGGTCGCGACATCGGTCGCTTGCGGTTCCGCGCGCGTAGAGATCGGTTCCTCTGCCGAATGCGCGGCGTCTTTGGCCGGCATATCCGGCACCGGGGCGGTCATACGGGTCTTACCGTCTTAACGCGTTGCGCGGCGAGCAGCTAGTTCGCAGCGCTCGGCAAGCAAGGGCGAGCGCCCTTGAAAGACCGTGACGCCGCGCGGCTCGGGCTCGAGGGGCATTGACCACGTTGCACCATCCCCGTAAGGTTCGTGACTTACTGGGCCTTTTTGTAACAGCGAACGCGGGAGACATCATGAGAAGAGCTGGGCGGCGCGTGGGGGCGGTCATCCTTTCGTTGCTGGTGTCGCTCGCGGGGTGCTCCGACGATAGCGTCGAATTTCCGGCGATCGACGCGGGAAGCGACGTCGTCGCGGAGACAGGCTCCGACGTTTCCGCCGATGTTGCCGCAGAAGCGGGGCGAGCCGACGCGCGTGCCGATATTTCGAGCGATCCCAGCGTCGACACCGGGCGCGATACGGCGGATCGCGCCGAAGCGCGAGTCGACGTGCCGCCCGACACGACGCCCCCCGATGATGCTCCCGACGACCCGACGGTGGACGTGCCGGGCCCTGAGGACAGCACCCCCGACGCCGTGGCCGACACTGCCCTCGACGTCGACGACGGCAGCCGTGACGCGGTTTCCGAAGAACCGCCGACCTGCGCGGCGCGCTGCGCGAGCGGTGTGTGCGACATGAATGGCGACTGCACACCCTGCGTCAGGGACGACGAATGCACGGGTGCCCGCGTTTGCAACGCCGGCACTTGCGGTCCTCGCTGCGGCGATGGGGGCGTCGCCTGCTCGGGCAACCTCGTTTGCTGCACCGATCATTGCGTCGACATCACGCGCGATCCGCAGCATTGCGGCGCGTGCACCACGAATTGCGGCGCCACGCAGTTTTGCGGCAACGCGTCCACGCCGGTGTGCAAAGACAACCTGCTGCGCAACATCTGCAACATCAAAAAGGCGACCTTCCTTCTCAACGGGCTCAGCGCGGACGACACCTCGTCCAACATGTTGAAGACCGCCATCGCCGCCCTCTGCGTCCCCCTCCCGGTGCTGACGTCGGTCGACCAGACGATGTCGACCGCCATCAATACGACCACGGGTCAACCGCTCGCCGGAGGCGGCGAGTTGCTCGTCGCGGCCGGCGGCGACTCCACCCAGCGGCTCGTGAGGTACCTCGAGACTTCGCGCACGAGCAGCGTTTACAACGAGTCCGACGGCGCGACGGTGCTCGAATTCAAACGTCGCGGCGGCGCGCCCGACGGCGGCGATGCCGTCCTTCAGGCGGTCACGCTGTCGACCATCAGCGCGAGCCACGACTTCTTCTTGGTCTACGTCGTCAAAGAACCGATCAGCGGCACGCTTTCACTCGTCGTCTATGGGATCGACAGCCCCGGAACCCGAGCAGGAGCGTTCTACTTTGCCAACGTCATTCTCCCCAACGTCGTAGACGCCGACGTCGCGACGTTCACGCAAGCTTGGTACCTCTACGAATGGACGAGCGCCGATGCGGGCGCCGGTCCGAGCATGGCCGACACCTTCCGGGAGGTCGCCGCCGGTCTGTGATCGGTGCCTAAGGCTTCGCGCCCGCCAGCGTGAGATCGAACACCGTGATCGAATAGGGGGGGACCGACTCCTCGATCACGCCGCCTTCGCCGGTGGCCGTTTTCGGCTCGCCGAATCCACCGGGGTAGCCTGCGTAACCGAACGTGCGCCGCGACGCCACCGCGCCGCAGCTCGACAGATCGATCTTGGCCTTGAGCCCGCTCTCGTTACTGAAGTTGAGCAAGATGGCGACGATGCGCTGGCCCGCTTCGTCGCGCGAGACGAACATCGACGATCCCTCGGGCGCCGCGCTCTCCACGTAGCGATCGAGAAACTGCCCCCCGCGACCGTCGAAGTTACGGTAGGCGCGAAACGCCCAATAAGCGGGCGTGTTGGGCTTCGGCGCAGTCCAGTAGTAGGCCGAGGTGATGCCGCCTTGCGCAAATCGGCCGAGCGCCTCGGCCAGAGCGAGCGCGCCCGAGATGTGACCTTCCGCGCCGAAGTTCCATTCGCCGATGGAGATCCCGCGCCCCGGGTAATTCTCGGCGATGATCTCCTTCAACCTCGGAATGAGGCGGATCTTCTCTTTGATCCACGACTCGTCGACGTAGTCAGGGTCCCAAAGGGAACGGGTGGCACGAAAGCGGCGCTGCGCCGTATCGGTATCGGTGCCCCCGCCGCCGCCGTTTTCGAAGATGCCCTTGCCCTGCGGGTAAAAATGCAGATCGACGACATCGAGGATGCGCACGCCGGTCTTTTGCTCGTGCTCGCGCAGCTTGGCGAGGTACCAGTTGAGCAAGGGGACGTCGCCGTGGGCACGTCGATCGGGCTTCAGGTTGAAACCCGCAGCTTGGTCTTTGGCCGACCAGAAGTACGCCGACCATCCCCACTCCGCCGGGCCGGCGATGACGGCGTCGGGGTCGGCGGCGCGCACCGCGGCGCCGTAGCGAATCGTGCGATCGAGGAGCTCGTCGTAGCCGAGCGGTTCGGGGTGAATGTCGCGGTGGGTGGAATTCCAGAGCGCGGGTTCATTGTCGAGGATGTACGATTGGACGCCGCGCACACCTCGTTTGGCATCGTCGTCGCGAATCGACTTCACCCACTGACGCACCCATTCGGGCGGCGCCGGCATGCTCGTGCGCGAAGGGTCCCCCGCGCGAAGGTCTTTGCCGTTCGACCCCACGCCGTTGCCGATGTCGGGATGGTACGGGTCGACGTCTTTTTGCGCGCCGAAGGCGGCGACCGGATAGGAATACGACGAGCGATCCTTGGCCACCCATCCGATGATGGGAACGGTGAGAGCGACCGCTTGTTTTCGCGCGAGGCCGTTGTCGATGAAGGATTTGTAAGTGAAGTCGATCTTGACGTTCTGGAAGAAGTAGTCCGAACCGGTGCTCCACGCGTCGCCGAGCTGCCAGTTGTAGCGCGTGGTCGGATTGCCCCCCATGCGGCGGGCGCCGGCTCGCATGTCTTCGGCCTCTTTCTCGTTGGCGACGCCGTAGATGAGCGGACTGATCGAATGGGTCGGCGCTTTGCATCGCACGCTGAGCGCGGCGTCCTTGGTGGGGAACGTGCGCGCCGCGGGAGCGTCTTTGGACGGGGCGGTGAGCCCGATACCGTCCATGAGAACCCACTCGTTCGATAGGCGCTTTTTGCCGCGAAAACGCAGGCGATCGAAAGATTGTGCGTAGGGGTTCAGCTGCTGCATGGGAATGAGCACGCGCACCCACCCGTCAGGGAGAGCGGTTTGGTGCGCGCTCGTGATCTCGACCACCTCGAACGATCCGGCGTTGTCCGATTCGAGCCGCAGCTCGAGGAACTCGCCAAAGTCTTTGGGCGCTTTCATCTTGAAGACGATGGCGCCGAAGTTGCCGGGGATGTTCTTGTTGGCGATGATCCATCCGCCCCAGTTGGCGAAGCGGAGTCGCGCGGGGCCGGGGCCTTTGATCTCGCGGTCCGTCCAACCATAGTCTTGCCAATCGTTCTTCAGACCGCCGGCGTAGATTTCCTGGACGACGGCCGTGCTGGCCGGGGCCGCCGGCCTGTCGGACGCGACGGTTGCCGCCGGCGGGGGGGCCCCGTCATCGGCGGGTCGAGGCGCGGCACCCTGCTGGCGGTTGGAGACGCAGCGACAGCCGACGATCGCGCTGGCGGCGAGCACGATCGTCGCGCCGGCCCCCGCCATGCGCGAGCGCCGCGCGCGGGGGAAGATGCCGGAAAGGCCTAGCGCGCCGCGCAAATGGGGAACTTGGGCCATGGTCTTGCGGTACGGCGCAGACTCGTCGGACGACGCTAGCAGAGCGGTCCTTCGGTGTCGACGAACGTCCGAGCCCACGCCGGCGGCGTTTCGCGCACACGAAGCGTCACGACCAAAAGCCGCAAGGTGCCCAACGTATGGCTGGATCGCGGGCGCGAAGGGAGGCAAGATCAGCGCGCGCATCTTGGTCCTGACCCGTACCCAATGACCATGCCCCCCCGAAGCGTACCTGCACCACAGCCAGGGTGGATGACACGGTTTTTTCATGGCGCCGCGCGATTTTGGCGGGGAGGCGCACTCGTGACCGTGCTCGTGCTCGGCGGATTTCTGTACCAAGCGTACACGCTGCCGGAGATCTACGAATCCGACGCGCTCGTCGAGCTGGCGAACGAACGCGGTCCCGACGGCCCGGCCGTCGGGAGTGAGGCGCTGCGCGCCGCTGTGTTCGATCCGCGCACCCTCGAGCAGCTCGCGCTCGATACGGCATCGCACGTCCAACGTGAAGGCGACAAGGCCGCGACATCGGTGATCGATCGCGCTCGCCGGTCGATCGAGCTCCGGCCCGCAGGCGAGGCTCGCTTCACCGTCGCGTATCGTGCGGCGACCGCTGCTCTTGCCCGCCGCGGTTGCGATTCGCTCGTCACGACGGCGGCGCAGCGCTTGGTCGCGCTTCGTCCGACGTCGTCCCTCTCCCCCCAAGAGGAGGCGCGCCACCGCGGGCGCGTGGTCGAGGAACGTACGCGCGAGCTCGCGGGGTTCGTCGCGCAGCACCCCGAGCTGGCCGGCAAAAAGAATGAATCAGGCGAAGCGTTTCTGGGGGTGCCTGGGATGCGACCCCCCTCCACTCCGGCGCCCGCGCCGACCACCGACGCCGTGCTGCCGATCCTTCTCCAGCAAAAGACGCGCCTCGAAGAGCGCATCGCGTACGTCGAGAAAATCGAGCTTGGGGGAGGCGAGGACAACGACAAGCTTCCCGCCGGCGACTCGCTGGCTCGCATGGATCGCGCCTCTTTGCAGAAGATGTTGATGCAAGTCAAAGCGGCGATCGCGGCGCGCCAAGCTGCCGCCGACCGCGCCCGCGCCAATGCGCCGAGCGAGGGCGCGTCCGAGGGTGCGACGGCGACGGACCCGGCGCAGTCGAGTGCCGTGCAGGCCGAATGGCAACGTCTCGTGCAGGCCGTCGTCGACGCGCAGCAGCAGGCCGCGCAAGGTCGCGACGCCGCCGCCGGTCTCCACGTCGTGCGCGCGGCGAACACGCCGTCCTCGCCGGTGTTGCCGAACCGCCGCCTCTTGGCGCTGCTCGGCGTGACGGTCGGGCTCTGGGCCGGGCTTCTGTGGGCTTTTGCGAGAGTCGCGCTCGGACACGTGCCGGTCAAACCGACGCAGTACCTTCCCGAGGGTCTCCCTGCTTTTCCGCTCGAGGGGGAGCTGGCGGAAGCGGACCTCATCGTCGTCCCCGCCGAGACGGCATCGGCACCGCGCCTCGCGGATGCGGCGAAAGCGCTGCCACCGCCGAAACCGCTGGTTGCGACGACGCCCGCGCCGCCGAAAGCCGCAGTCTCCACGACGCCGGTGCCGCCGAAGGCAGTCGCCGCGGCCACGCCGAGTGCGGCGCCAACCGAATTGACCGACACTCCGATGCTGGACGAGACCGACGCGTTGCCGTCGTTTCCGATGGAGGCAGATTCGGCGGCGGCCGCCGAAGCAACCGCGGGGAGGATCGCCTCGGCAAAGCCGGTCGCAGCGGCACCTGGCATCGGCAAGTCGACGTCGACGCCCGCGCACCCGTCGCCCGCGCTCGCGGCCACGGTGCCTGCGCACGTCGTGGAGCCGCCTGCCGCCGCGGCCACGCGTGGCGCGCTTCCATCGTTCCCGATGGATGCAGAATTGGCCAAAGCGGTGGACGACGCGACATCGGCGACGCGCGCCGTACCGGCCAAACCAGCCGGCGATCCGACCGGCCTTCCCAAGGTGATCATCGCCCCCGAAGCGACGGTCCCTGCCGAACCGAGGAGCAGCTCCCTTCCGTCCTTTGCGATCGAAAGCGAAGCCGCATCGGGCGTCGCGGGGAGCGCTGCCGTCGCGAGCTCGGCCCCGGCTGCCGCGGCGACCAGTGCAACGTCCGTCGCGTCGGCGCCGAATGCCGGCGCCGCGCCGCCTGCCGTGCGTGTCGCGTCTTCTAACGCCCAAAAGGGCCTCCCCGTGCTCGCCGTCGATGGTGCGCGCAGTACGTCGGGCCCTCCCGCGGAACGGTCGCCCTACGCCGCCGTTGCCGAAGCAGCGAGGACGAGTTCCTTCCCGCCGCCCCCGGAACGGGTGCCCGCGCGCGAACCAGAGCCCACTGCGCAGCGCGAGAGTCGGGCGTCGTGGTCCCCGGAATCGACCTCGGCTTCGGCGAGGTCACCTTCCTTTCACGTGCCTCCGAGGCATGCACAGGCCGACGACGGGAGCATCAAGCCGCAGCCCATCGCAGCCGTGGACGGCGGGAGGATCGAAGCCAGCCCGATCATGGCCATCGAAGAGGGAATGTCGACGGCCGCGTCCGGCAAGCAGGGGATCTCCGTCTATCCGCCGCCGCCGGTCGCACCAGCTCCCGCGCCGTCGCCGGGCGGGACCATGCGCCTTGGCTCCGTCTCTCCGGTCGAACCGGGTTCCGGGCCGGGCATCGGATCGGGATATTCCGGTCGCCGCGTGACGCAGACGCTCGGGACGCCGCTCGGGATGAGTCCGTCGAATGCGCCCACGTTCGGCTGGACGCCGCACGCCGGGTTCGGGGCGCACCAGATGCCGCCGCGCGAATCGGATCCGCCTCCGGGGCTCGCGTCGATTCCGCCCGCGCCGAGGACCCCGTCGCAGATCGGGCTGGTGCCCGCCCCCACTTCGAATGTCGGCTCTTCGCGCGCTGCCGTGCAGTCGCTACCCCTCACGCCGGCGCGTCACGTGGCCGCCGTTCACGTTCCAGTCATCCCGGTCGAACCACCGTCCACCGCGCTCGCGCTGACCCGGCCGCGCGCGTCGAGGCGCAGCGAGCCTCCCGCGGCAAGCTCGGTGGTGTGCGACGTTCCCAAGGGGTGGGCGCCCCATCCGTCCCTCGTCGAGAGCGAGACATCGGAGGAGCTCGCCGCGCTCCGTGACCAGCTCTACCGCCTCGCCGGGCGCGAATGCTTCGTGGTGGGTGTGTCGAGCGGGCCGGAGATGGCCGCCTACAAATCGGGGGTCGCGGCGCGCCTGGCGTGGATGCTGGCCCAGCCGGGACACGCGCGCGTCCTGCTCATGGAGGGGGACTTCGATCATCCGGTCGTGCATCGGCTCATGCGCATCGACATGCCGCTCGCGGCCGGGTTTTCCGAACAGATGCGCCGTCGCATGAACGGCTCATCGTCCAGCCCGTGGACCATCGTGCGCTGCGCCCCCACGCTCTACGTCCTTGCCGAGGGGCTGGTCCGCTCGCCGGGGCTCTTGCCGACGGTGCATTTCGCGGATTCCGTGGGCGAGCTGCGCCGCGCCTACGATCTCATCGTTATCGATGGCCCAGCGGGCGGCATGAGCGTCGACACGCGCGCGCTCGACTCGGTGTCGGACGGCATCGTGCTCGCCGGTGAATCCGATCTGCTCGATCGTGCTGCGAGCTGGTTCGGAAAGAAGCAGCTCATGGCGGTCGTTTCAGCCGGGCAGACCGCGCCGAGCTCGCACTAGCACTACGTCGGATTGGCGACGCATTGACGGACGATCCGGCAGACCTCGCTCACCGTCGTCATCTCGGTGAGTTGGATCTCGGAGATGTTGATCTTGAACGTCTCCTCGATGCTGAACGTCAGCCGCAGCTGTCCGAGCGAATCCCACTTGGGAATTTCCTTCGGCCCCCACGATGATTGAAGCGGCCCTTCCACGCTGAACGTCGTGGCGATGAGGGACCTCACCCGTTCATCGATCGCATCGTCGGCTTGCGTCACCTGGCTGGCGACGGGGCCGTTGGCGTGAGGTGCGACGGTCGGATGATCGTGAGGCGCGCTCGTTGGCGGCGGAGCCACTGCCGTGCTCGTTGCCGCCGGCTCCGGCGCGGCGGGTGTCGACCAGTCGACGAAAGCGCGGTCGCGCCCTTCGATGCGCCGGATGACGCGCGCCGGCACGCCTCCCGCGATGACGCCTGCCGGAATTTCGCCGGAAACGACGCTCCCCGCGGTGATGACGGACCCCCGCCCGATGCGCGAACCGCGCAGCACCGAGACGCGGCCCGCCAGCCACACGTCATCCTCGATGATGATCGGTGACGTCGGCCGCTCGCCGCGATCGCGGGCGGCGTGGTAATCGGAGTCCATCACGATGGCATAAGGCCCCATGCGCACGCCGTCGCCGATTTTGATGTGCTCGTGCGCGGAGATGGCGGCGCCGAAGTTGATGTTGACCGAGTTGCCGATGGCGAGAACGCCATCGTGTCCGGTGACGAGGTGCGATCGAACGAAGAGGGAGACGAAGTTGAAATCGTCGCCGATCTCGATGCGCCCGAGGTTCTCGATGAAGGGCATGCCGCGCGTGCGTGCTCGCTTGCCGACGCGCGTGCAATGGCGGAGATAGAGCGGCGAGAACGCGAGCGCTTCGAGGTACGTCATTGCCTTGCGACGCATGACGTACGCGGGCATGTTTTGCCGGTCGCGCATCACCTTCTGGAAGAGCTGGCTGGCGAGCGTGCTCTTCTCGAGGAGTTTCTTCCAAGTGTCCGAAGATTCGGTCATGCGCGCTGCTCCCCAGCCGTCACGACGGCGAGTAGGCTTCCGCCATCGCTACGAGCGTCTTGCGCGCGCCCTTGAAGGGGCGCCGGCCGTGCGACACCAGCATGTTGTCGATCATGAGAACATCCCCGCGTTGCCAGGGGAAGGCTACTTCGGCTTTGGCGTAGGCGGCGCGGATTTCTTCGAGCACGGTCTCTTCGATGGCCGTCCCGTCGCCGTAGTAGGCGTTGCGGGGCAGTCCTTCTTCCTTGAACTTGGCGAGAAGGATTTTGCGGATGGCGGGATCCTGGCTGCTCACGTGGAACAAGTGCGCCTGGTTGAACCATGCCGTTTCGCCCGTTTCAGGGTGGCGCGCGGTCGCCTGCGCGACGGCGCGGGTTCGCAAGACGCCGCCCTCGCGCCACTCGAAACCGATCTCGTGCTTCTTGCAGTAGTCCTCGAGCTCGGCTTCGGTGGTGACGTCGTAGACCTCCTGCCACGGCAGGTCGATCCCCTTGCGGAAGTTGCGCACGTACATGACGCCCTTTTTGTCGGCGAAGCGCTGGCGCGTGGCGGGGGTGATGAGCTCGTGCACCTTGCGCGCGTCGCAGATGGGCGTCTCGCCGCCTTCTTCTGCAGCCACGTGCGAATACATCCAGAGAATGCGGGGCCATTTCGTGGTGTAGGCCATCTCGCAATGGAGCGGGATGTGCGCCGCCGGTGGATATTCGGTGGACGTGTAAACCTTGCCCTCGACCTGATTGCGCGGCGTCGAACGCTCCGTGTAGTCGAGGAGCTCGTTCGTCAGCGCGGCGCAGATTTCGCCGAACGCGGCCGGCGTTTGCACGTCGAAGCCACGAAAGAGCAGCGCGCCGTGCTCGCGCATCAAGCGACGCACGTTTTCGCGCTCTGCCCGCGCGACGCGCAAAAGGTCGCGCTCACCCTGAGGCGTTATCAGCGCGGGGAGCGGTTCATGGGCCGAAAGACGCGAGATCTCCATCGTTGTGTGGTTCCTTCCAGTGACTAGCTCGTGGTCGCGGTCGTAAGCTGCTCGCGGAGGACACGGCGCATCGGTTTGCCGTTGGCGGTGCGGGGGATGCTCTCGATTCTCGCGATCGCGCTCGGCAGCTTGCTGCGTTCGACCTTCTGCGCCAGCGCGGAAAGCACCTCGCCGAGCGCAAGCTCGCTCGCAGCTACGTAAGCCATGACCGGGACTTCGCCGGCGAGCCCCTCGGGATCGGGCACCCCTACCACGCAGAAATCGAGATCGGGATAGACTTCGCGGATTTTGTCCTCGAGCTCAAGGGGCGAAATTTTGATGCCGCCCTTGTTGATGAGCTCGTCTTTGCGGCCGAGGAGGTGGACGTATCCTTCTTCGTCCATGAACCCGAAGTCGCCCGTTCGGAACGCGCCGTCTTCGGTGAAGGCGGCGCGCGTTCGCTCCTCGTCGTGAAAATAGCCGTGCGTCACGTGACCGCCTCGCACCACGATCTCACCCTGCTCGCCGCGCGGGCAGGGCAGGAGCCCCTGGTCGCGAATCTCGACGGTGACATTGGGCGCCGCTCTGCCGACGGTGTCGAGCTTGTGCGACTCGCTGCGAAATTCCAAGAAGGTGCTGCGCGATGCCTCGGTCAGGCCGTAGTGCATGCACACGCGCGCGCGCGGGAAGATGTCGAGCAGCGCGGCCTTTTGCTGGGGGCTCATGAACGCGCTGCCGAGCTCCATCACTTCGATTTGCGGGCCAATGCGGCGCAACACCGATTCGAGCTTGCCCGAGAACATGGCCAGGCCGGCCGGCACCGTGGAAAGCGCGTTGCAGCGCTGGCGCTCGATGGTCTGAATCATTGCCGCCGGATTGAGCGGTCCGTCCGCGAGGACCAGCGTTCCTCCCGCGGTCAGTACGGCGCGCACGCGGCCAAGGCCGAAGGAGTGGTAGAGCGGAACGGCGACGTACTCCCGCGTCGCGTCGGAGATCTGGACGAACGCGTTGATGTTGCGCGTGGCTTCGACGATGTTGCCGTGCGAGAGAAGCACGGCTTTTTTTTTGGCGGTGGTGCCGGACGTAAAAAGGATCATCGCCGGAGACGACGCGGTTAGCGCCGGGCCCCTCGGGGCGACGGGGGCGGCGGGTCCGCGGAGATCTTCCGTTTCGATGATGCGAAAGCGCGCGCCATCGAGCGGCGGCGAGAAGCCCTGCAAAATGGCGCGATCGGTGACGATGGTGCGCGCGCCGCTCGCGTCGGCCAGGTCGATGACCGTCGCGCGCGCGGCCCCGTCCGGCACCGGGACGGCCACTGCGCCCGTCGCGAGACATGCGTAAAAAGCGGCGATGAAGTCGGCTTTCGCGCTAGAAAGGACGAGAACGGGTTCACCAGGTAGCGTGCGCGCGGCGCCGCTCGTGAGCGCGCCCGCGATGGCGCGCATTCGTGTAGAGAGGCCCTCGTAGGAGAGCTCGCGCCCCGACGAAACGACGGCGGGCTTGTCGGGATGCATCGACGCCGCCGCGAGCAGCATTTCGTGTGCGAGCGTCGGCCGCGACGGGCGCACCACTTGACCGGGATTTCCGCTGATGACGGCGCCGGGCGCCACGACGCCGCTGACGACCGCACCGGGCGCCACGACGGCCCCCCGCCCGATGCGCGAGCCTTTGAGAACGACCGAGCGCGCGCCGAGCATCACGTCGTCCCCGATGTGGATGGCGACCGCGTCGGAAAGGTCGGCGCCCATGTCGGGGTCTCCCATATTGGCGTCGACCACGAAGACATAGGGCTCGAGACGGACGCGCTCGCCGATGGTGATCTCGCGCGACGCGGAGAGCACGGCGCCGAAGCCGATGCTCGCGTCGTCACCGATGGTGAGCGATGCTCCCTCGCCGACCCGCAGCCGTGTCGGCGCAAACCGCGAAGAAACCGTGACGCGCCGGCCGAGCACGAGGTGGCCTTCGTTCTCGATGAACGGCGCGCCGTCGACGCTGAGCCCGTCCCCGACGTCGGTGCAGGCTGCCTGAACTTGCCGCGCGCGCGCCTCGGGCGAACGCCCTAATAGCTGGCCCAGCTTTCCCAGCATTCCCATCGACGGCTCGATCTCTTTCTCGAAAAACGCGTAATCCGTAAGGGTACTTGCGCTTTCTATTTTTGTCCATCGCCTCTCCCGCACTCGATAGTAGAATGGGAGAGGGTGTCAGCTTTCGTTCGCGTGGCCGCTTCGGCGCGCGCGCGAGCCGCCTTCGCGAGCCGACCAGGACATGCAGAAACTTCTCCTCGTTTCCATTCTCATCGCGACGGTGGCCATCCCCGTGCTGATGTCCCGTGAGAAGACGCGCGCCGAAGGCGTGAAGCGCACCGTCAAATGGATGGTGGGCATCTGCGTGCTCTATCTGCTCGGGCTCCTCTATCTCTATCCTCGTCTCGAGGGGCTCTAGTCCGCCGCATGCTGAAAGAGCTCGGCTTCAAGGCCCTCGAAAAGCATCATTCGATCCCGGTACCGGTCATGCGGGTGCTTCTCGGGCGCGTGCTCGAGGGGACGCACGTGGCGGTGTGCTTGCACCGAGTCGACGACGGATCGCGCGGCGCATCGACGGCAATGGAAACCGTGATCCATCCGAACGAGCTCGATCAGCTTCTCGGTATTCTCGTGGCATCGCGTCCCTCGGCGGCGAAGCCGTGGCTGATGGTGTGCTTCGACGACGGCTATGCCGACGCGGCCGAATACGTCGAGTCGCGGCACTCCCGCTTTCCCGCCGTGAAATGGATGTTTTTCGTCTGCCCCGAAAAGCTGAAGAAGCGGGCAGGGTTTCGCTGGGATTTGGCTCCGACGGTCAGCGGGTCGGACGCGATGGCTCCGCCCTTCGACGTGCGCACCGAGAATGACCGTGCCGATCTGCGCGCGCTCGGCGACAGGGCCGATTGTCGTCTCATGACCATCGAGGAGTGCCGCAAGCTTTCGCTTTACCCCAACGTGACGCTCGGCAACCACACCAATTGCCATTTCAAACAGACGCAGATCCCGCTCGATGACGCACGCTATGACATCGAGACGTCGCGGCGCGAGTTCGAGGAGCTCTTCGGGCAGACCGACCACTTCGCGTTTCCTTTCGGCACGCCGCAGAAGGAGTTTGCCGACGAGCACGTGCGGCTCGCCAAGGGGCTCGGGTACAAATACGTGTGGAGCGTCGATCGGCGCCCGTATTTTCCGGAAGAGCAGGGGGTTTTGCCGCGCTACCCGATCTTCGGCACCTGGCCGGCGACCAAATCGGCCCTCGCCATTTTGCTGCAGGCCGCCAAATGGAGATGGCGCTCGCGCGGCGCGGAGACGCCGCCCGATGTGGAGGGCTTGAGCTCGTTGGCTGGCAGTGACGTGGACACCGAAGGCAGCAACATGGAGGGGCGCTGATGCGACTCGGTCCTCTCGCCGCGGTACGTACCTTGGCGAGCTCGGTGCTCGCCGACTACGACTCGACGCGACGCTACCGCGCGAAATACCACGACGACCAGATTCCCACGCATCGATTGCCCTTCGATCTCGTGCGGAAGATTGGTCTTCAGACGCTCGCTTGGGTGCGCGTCATGCAGGCCGCCGATCGCGCAGGCGTGCCACTTTTGCCGCAAGTCGTGTCACGACTCATTCGTCACGCGTACGGCGCCGAGATTCACTGGAAGGCGGGCATCGAACCGGGGATCTCCATCGTGCACGGCACGGGCGTGGTGGTAGGGCACGAGGTCAAGGTCGGTCCGGGCTGCATTCTCTTTCAGCACTGCACGCTCGGCGAGGGGATCGACCCTGTCACGCGCGAGATCGGGTCGCCCACCTTGGGGCGCGATGTGCACGTCGGTCCGGGGGCCACGTTGCTGGGGCCGATTCACGTCGGGGATCGAACCAAGATCATGGCGGGCGCCGTCTTGACCAAATCGGTGCCGGCCGATTCGCTCGTGCGGCCCGCGGATTCGATCGTCACGACGCGAGCTGTGCGCGGCAAGAACGACGCTGTTGACGACGCTACTTCGCGCGACGGACGCTGACGGCTCGATAACGGCTCGCCCCGCGGGGAAGGCCTTGCGCGGACCGGCGGACGCGCGTTCGGGCGGCCGGCGTTGGGCGGCGGGGTAACGCGCGCAGTTTGTGGCTACGGTTTTCATAGCGAGCAGACTCGCGATGAGCGCGCGACGGAACCGGGGCGGGTGGGGCGGGTGGGCGGTGCCGCCCTCTCTGCGCCGCCGGTCCGCGCAAGGCCTTCCCCTACTGGGGCTTGGAGCGATCTCGTGGCGGGGTTTCGGGGGGGAGTAGTTCGGCCGGAAGGGGGTGCTCTTTGTCTTCGCCTTGCCACATCGCGCTCGCAATCCACCAGCGATGGCCGTCGAAATAGAGGTCGAGGCTATTCAATCCGCGGGAGCGGCGGTGCTCGGGGCCGGTCTCGGTCTCGTAGGTGGAGTCGACATGCGCCATGGCGCCGTAGCGCCTCATGCTGCGATGGATTTCGCGCTCGCGAAAACCCTTTTCGATCAGCGGCTCGGTTGCGGCGACGAGCTCGTCGTGGGTCCAGACTTGCACTTTGGCGCGGTCACTCGGCGATTCGCCTAGAGCAACGAAACGAATCCATGGACTGTAGAGCGTGCGGTCGCGGCCCCATTGGCGGGGCTCCCGGGGAGCGACGTTGACCACTTCGTAGTAAGCGCGCACCAAGCCATCGATCGTCGACGCGTCTTCCTGAATCGGTGCCTGGACGGGGATTTTCGGCCCAGGTGGCGGCGTGCGAGCGCACGCCGAGAGAGCCAACGCTAAGGTGACGAGAGGCATTCGCATGCCCTTTACTTGAACCTTGCGACCTTCCACGCTGTCAGAATCTTGCTCGCATGAACTGGAAGCTCGATTTTCCCATTCGCACGCTGCTGGAGGGCCCTCAGCTCTTCGTCGGCGATTGGTATTGTGCCGGCGAGGT
>Ga0193706_1000545_pt1 | contig 21284 bp, 16 predicted proteins | sample U3c1metaG_FD_160130 | JGI IMG/M metagenome (GOLD analysis project Ga0193706, IMG submission 160130) | Soil microbial communities from a riparian zone of the East river system, Colorado, United States - U3c1 | ecosystem: Environmental > Terrestrial > Soil > Riparian zone | place: USA: East River... | reverse complement strand
CACCGACTGCGTCTCGTCTCCCGCGACTCTAGCCCACATGTAGACCTTGTCCGGACCAACCGGAGCGTCCTCGGTCAGCGCCTCGCCGCTGGTGAAGAATGCGCGTGAGCCGTCGCTGCTCGCGTCCCAGTACGTTGCCGGTTGCGGGTTGTCCGGCTCCGAACGCTCACTTGCGTTCAAATGCACAGTCGTACGGCCACCGACGCGGACATAGACCTGCCCTGCTGCGTCTGACTCCGGAGCAGTGAAGAAGATCCGCGACCCGTCCGTCGAGATTGGATGCGAGGTCACGCTCGCGTCAGACTGACCCCGGCCTGCAACCGACTGTGGCGCCGGCGTTCCGTCGGGCAGCACCCCCACCAACCGAACCGCACCATTGACCGACTCGTAAAGGTTGCGACTGAATGCCGTCGCACCATCGGTCAGTCTCAAGACCGACTGGAAGATCACATGGTCGAGGTTCTGCGAGGCGCCCCCGAACCACGGAATGCCGAAATACCGGTCGAAACCCGCGAACGCGCTCGTGCACCCGGGACATGCGGTCACCAGCTCATAGGAGCCAGCACCAGGCGTCTTGAGGTCCTCGCGCACATACATGTTCATGACGTTGGCAACGTTCGGGTCGTTCGTCAGCGGACTCCACGCCAGGAACACGCCCTTTGAGAGGTCGCTTGAAAAACCGACGTACTTCGGCTCCCCGCCAACCAGGTGCGCTGGAATCGTCAGCGCGTCCTGTGGCGGTGTCACCGCATGCGTCGACCACCCATTCGTACCCGAAACCAGGGTCCTCGTGCTGACATAGTCCGACGAGACCGCCATGCCGCGCGCGTCATCGGCGCCTGTCAACGAGGCGTACGCGATGCTATTTCCGTCTCTCGCAGCGCGCGTGCGGAATGAGACTGACAACACGTCACCAGATCTCCACTCGGGCGGCGAGACCAGCTCATACCCACGACCATGAGCGAGCTGCACTGCCGCCACCGCGCTCGCACTCGCGGCCATCACGATAGCTACGCTCAGAACCAGCGTCCCGATCCCGATTTTAGCTTTACTTCTTTGCGGTGCCACAGGACTCCTCTTTCCGGGGTGTTGAAATGATAGCCGTCAGTGGTTCCTAAGGCAACACCGCCGCTCACGGTTTCGTCTTCGCCCACCCGCTCTCCGCGAGCGCTTCGTCCTTGACGCACCGGAATCCGGTAAGTAGCATGGCGTTGCTGCAACGCCGCGTGGCGCGCGAAAGACGAGAGCGGACGACCACCGCGCGCGGGAACCGACACGGCTGCTTGCGCATCACCTGCAACCGAAAGGGGGACTCACGCCAGTCCGTACCACGGGCCGGGCAGCTCTCGTCCACTTGCACAAACTCCAATCCAGGAGCTACACATGAAGCCTTCCTTGAAGTTGCTCTACACGGCCCTCGCGGCCACGCTTCTGCTCTCACTTGCTGTTGGCGGCGCGAGCGCGAACAGACTTTCCCTCAGCGAAAACCAGTTCGACATCAGATGGGGCGCGCTCGAATTCGTTCCTAGCTCAGGTAGCACGGTCAGATGCCCCGTCACGCTCTTAGGCACCTTCCACTCACAAACCATCAGAAAGGTCATCAATAACCTAATCGGAGCAGTCGACCACGCCGTTGTGGCCAATGCCCTGTGCGTCGGTGGCAGAGCCACCGTCCTAACCGCCACGCTTCCGTGGCACGTCCGCTACAACGGCTTCACCGGCACGCTACCGAACATAACCGGCGTCGGGCTCACGCTCGTTGGGGCTTCTTTCCGGATAGACAACGGGACGCTTAGCTGCCTAGCCAGAACGGACACAACCGATCCGGCCGGTGGCATAGCGAATGTTTCAGGTGGCCAAGTCAGAACTCTCACCGCGGACTCGAGCAGGACAATAGATCTCGAAAACGAAGGATTTTGCGCCTTCGGCTCTGGCAGATTCGCCGGCACCGGAGATGTTGAAAACCGGAGAGGCGGCCTACTTTTCATCTCACTAATATAGGTCGTCCTAAGATCACCACAGAAACGCGTAGGGTCACTCTTAGAGTGGCCCTACGCCTGCCTCTTGGTATTACCTTTGAACGACTAATGCATAGACAGAGCGGGCTCAACCGCCACGCTTCCATGGCACCTCCGCTACAACGGCTTCACCGGGACGCTATCTAACATAACGGGTGTGGCCTTACGCTCGCTGGGCTGGTATTCTGGATCGACAACGGTACCCGTTCGTGTCTATTGAGAATCGACACAACGGATCCGGCCGGCGTAATAGCGAACATTTCGGGCGGCCTAATCAGAACCCTCAACGCTGACGGGTCTATCTACACTCGCGGATGACAAGCCGCTCGTCACGCTTCCAGTCCGCACCGCTCTGACCCACCGTGGCGAGAGTGGTGCGGGCGTCGCGCGCGGGGCGAGTACAGAGGTTGGCGGTTGCCCCGATCACGCCGCGCTTGCCGGACTGAAGGTACAGCGTGAAGCGCGTGATGGGAACGTCCGGCACCGCGGGGAAGGTCGCGCGGAGGAGCTTGCCGTGCGGAATTGAGACTCTGCCGGTCAGGTCGAAGTCGACCTGACCGCGCAGGGCGACGACGATGTTGGGGAGGCCTGTGGGGCGGCCAGGTCTTCTGACGAGGTAGACGTTGCCGCGCAGGGGGTCGCGCAGGAGGGGCGTCACGGCGACGGCGGTTCCGATCTGGGCGAGTCTGCAGAGGCCCGCGCTCGGGTCGGCGGAGTTGGCGTTGAAGTCGTCCGGCGTGCAGGCGTCTTCGACGACCTCGAGGCGGGCGTTCAACACCGTGGGCAGGACCACGCTGACGCGGCGGATGCCCGCTTCGCCCGGTCTCTGGGTCAGTACAGCCGTCAACGGCGTCGTGACGCCTCTGCGGGTCCGGCCTCTGGCGCCGACGAACAGCCTCAGGCGTGGGTGGAACGGCAGCCGCGCGCACTCCGCAACCTGGAACGGCGACGTCGCGCCGACGACCGCGCCCGACATAGCCCGCAGCACGCCGCGGACGCCCTTCGGACCGCACCCCGTCGGGTTCAGCATGAACCCCGGCCGGTCGACCGCGACCCGCACGTCGCGGAGTTGCAGCGGGATCCCCTGGAGGATCGTCGGGAACGGGTCCGCGTACACGCTCACCGCCGCGGTCCGTCGGTTCACGAAGACGGCGGCTCGCACCACCACCAGGCCCAGGTCGAACGGCCCGGCCACCGCCGGGACGGCGATCGACAACCCGAACGGCGCGCCGCGGTACGGCCCCGTCATGTACACACGCCCGCCGCCGAGATAGAACGGCGTCGGCCCCGCCCCCGCGCCCACGACCACGCGCCCCACCTGAGAGTCCGAAGGACACGTCCCAGCCGCCGCGTCGCCCTCGCCGCACAGCACCACGTCCGACAGCCGCGCCAGCAGGCCGCGTGGGAGCCGCATCGACAGACCGCCGAGCTCCGCGTCGGCGTCACCGCGCGTCACGCGCAGGTGGAACGGCGAGCTCGCGCCCGCGAGTGGGCGCTCGACGCCGGCGGTGAAGCCGGGTGCGAAGGGGCGCGCACCGCCGCCGCCAACAACACCAACAGCCGGGCAGACCGCCCCCAAGGCGTCGGAGGCAAGCGCGAAGGGCGACGACGCCAGCGCCACCGCCCCGCTCCAGCCCGTCAGCTCGCTCTCCACCACGTAACGACCGCACACCGGCGGATTCACCAGCGGCGCCCGCGGCCCACCGTCGAACGCTATCCGCACGTGCGAGAACGGCACCTGCGGCAGCTCGTCGAACACCACCGTCAACTGCCCGCTCAGCGGGTCGGCCTCCACGCGCCCCGCCAGCTTCACGATCAGTCCCGGGCCTCTCGCTACCAGGTACACCGCCAGCAATGAGTCGAACGGGTTGTCGTGCGGGCCCGCCAGGTACACGGACCCCGTCAACGCCGAATCCAGCAGTGGCGTCTCGATCGTCAACGACCCGAGCCGTGAGCCGTCCGGGCATGAGGGCTCGTCAAGACGGTCCAGCCCGATCTCAGCAGGCGAGCACCCGCGCAGGCCGTCCGCCGCCGACGGGTTCACCCGCACGCCGAGCGGCAGTCGCACGACCGCCTGCCGCAGGTCGCTCTGCCCGATCGGCGCCGGCTCGTCGGTCTGCGGCAGCGAGACCTCGAACGCGAAGCCCGACGGCGCGCCCGCAGCGCCCGAGCCGGGCACTACGGCCAACGACGGGTCGAACGGCACCGCCTCGCAGCCCGTCGGCCCCTGCTGCGGCCCCCACTGCGCCGGCGCGAACGGATACCCAGGCGGCAGATGGCTCACAAAGCTCGCCTCCTCGAACGCCCCCGGCCGCACCCACGAGTCGAGCCGCACGCTCACTGGGAGGCCGACACCGGGAGAAGTGCACGCCGTCGGCACCCGCAGGAACGCCTTGCGCGCCGCGCCCGTCGCGCACGTCGGGCCGCCCTCCCACGGCGCCGTCTCGCCCGCGCACGCGCGCTCCGGCGTGTGGACCGGGTCCGCCGGCACGCCCCAGAACGTCAGCGTCGTGCCCGCTATCGCGAGCCCCTGTGGGATGTTCCTGACGCGCACCGACAGCCCGTAGTCGCTTGCGCTGCGCAGCTCTCCGTCGAGCGTGACGACCGACCCCGCGACGTTGAAGCCGAAGCGCGCCGGCACGTCCGGCGGCGGCACCATGTTGAAGACCGGCAGCGGGCCGAACACCGTCCGCAGCCCCAGCCCGTTGAGCCGCACGAGCGCCGTCCCGACCTGCGAGTCCGGGGGACAGAGCGCACGCGCGAGGATCCCGGACGGCGTGTTGGCGAGCTGCGCCGCGGTGCATCTCTCGGCGCCGGTCGGGTCGCCCACGAGCCCCGGAGGCAGGTCCGCCAGCACGTTCTTGACCGGCTCGACCGGCCACAACAGGCCCTTCAGCGGCGCCGGGTTCGTGACCGTGTTGAAGTCGATCGAGACCGACGCCGCGTCTGGATGCCCGCCCGCCTGCGTGTACGGCTCGCCGTCGCCGTCGACGACCTCGCCGTCGAACGCGTCGACGCCGAACCCCGGCGGCGTGGCGCTGATGCGCGTCGGGTCGACGCGCGTCGCCGACGCGATTTCCGGCGCCCCGCCGGCGATCTCGAAGCTGCTCGTGAGCACGCCCGCCGCGCCAGCGTCGACTGCCGCCTCGAGCGAGAACGTCCGGAACTCCGACGGCGCGATCGTCCCGACCGCGAGCTGGCAGCTCAGGGAGCTCGCGCCGGCAGCGAAGCCAGGGCAGTCCCATCTCGGCTCGCCGGCCCCCACGAGCGGCTCGCCCAGCGCGCTCAGCCCGCCGGGGAACGCGGCCGACAGCGTGACGGGGTCGGTGGCGAGGCTCATCGTCGCGTCGCCGACGTTCGTGATCTGCACGACGAACGTGTGCGTGCCGCCCGGCGCCGCGGTCGTGTTCGACAGCACGTCGAGCCGCCATGCCGGTGCGGCGGCGGCCGGAACGACAGCGACGAGCGCGAGCAGGAGCGCGAGCCCCAGGCTCGCCGGCAGGCGGTGCCGCGGGAGCAGGCGCCTCATCGTCCCCGCCGCCTCGATCTCGTCCGCGTCGCTCTCGCGCGCTTCACGCAGCGCCGCTTGCCTCTCACGCGCTTCTTGACGAACCCTCTTCTGCAGCGTCTGGCTCTCGGCGGGAACGGTCTCGCGCGCTCCCCACCCGCCAGCGCGACGCTTCCGAGTGCCGGCAGCAGCGGCGCCACGGCGCTCGGCAGTCCGCGGCAGGCGTCGCCCGCACACGGCGCCGGCGACGCCGGCGGCTCGGGGAAGCCACCGCCGACGCGCGCGTCGTAGAGGTCGTAGGCCTGGTCGACGTCCCAGCCGACGAGCCGCGCGCGTGTGAGGAAGAAGGCGTCGTCGCCGCTCGCGCTCGCGTCCATGAACAATGCGTCGTCGACGTCGCGCCCGCTCGAGAGCAGCCGGACGGTCCCGCTCGGCGCGTCGTACTCGTACGCGTCGACCTTGCCGTTCGCGTCCGCCGCGACGAGCGCCTGCGCGCTGCTGAAGAAGACGCGTCGTCCGTCGTCGGCGAGCGCGCGGCTGAGGTGGGTCGTGACCTGCGAGGCGCCCGCGCCGGCGCGCACGTTCACGAACGCGTTGGCGGTCGGCGCCACGCCGGGCGGCGGGCACGACACGCACACGAGGTCGGGGTCGAGCGGCGACGACGTCGCGGCGCGATAGAGGTACAGCTCCGAGCACTGGCCGTTGCTGACGAGATTGACGTTTCTCGGACAACTGCCGTGGTCGCGGCCAGGTGCGAGCTCAGCGCCGTCGGAGGTGGTGAACAGCAGCGCACCGGCGTCGGGCGTCGTGCGCGAGAGGCGCGGACGCAGGTTCCAGGGCGCGCCGTTGCCGTTCGACGTCGCGTCGCCGAAGCTCAGCGCGCCGACGAACGACAGTGTCCCCGCCCCGCCGCCGCCGGCGGCCTGCCACAGGAAGAGCGCCTGCTGGCTCACCGGCGGCCCGCCGGGCACCAACTGCTCGCGCGCGGTGAGGTACAGGCGGCGCGCGTCGCGCGAGGCGCCGACGACGGCGGCCTCGTCCGTCGCGGCGATCAGCGTGAGGTGCCTGCCGTCGGCGCCCGCCTCGCGCTCCCACAGGTAGAGCCCGGCGCCGGGCGCGTCGGTCAATTCCTCGTTGCTCGTGAAGAGGACGCGCTCGCCGTCCGTGCTCGCGGTCTGGAAGGACGCCGCCTGCGGCGGGTCGGAAATCGCCTTCTCGGACGCGTTCACCTGCACGACCGTGTCGTCGCCGCCTGCAAGCGTGCCCTGGTCGTCGAGCTGGTAGAGGCGGCTCTCGGCCCCCGGGACGGTGGCGACGTTGCCGGTGAGCGTCACGGGAGAGGTGAAGAGGACGCGCGAGCCGTCGGCGGACAGCGTCCGCTCGGTGCGTTTGAGCGCGGACACACCGAGGCCGGCGACCGCGCACGGGGCGCTCGGCTCGCCGAAGGGCGGACCCGGCACGCTCGGGCAGGTCGCGCCCGCCGCCACGAGCCGCACGACGCCGCCGTCGGCCTTGTAGAGCATCACGTTGCCTCTGCTCGCGCCGGGTGCCAGCGCCTGGCGCGACTCGAACAGCACGTGCTCGAAGTCGTCGGAGGCCGCGGCGAGGTAGGGCCGGTCGGTACCGGCGGCGAGCGGTGCCAACAGCGCGGGCGCGTCGGTCACGAGGCGATAGAAGCCCGCGCCGGGACTGCGCAGGTCCGTGCGCACGTAGAGGTTCGCGACGTCGCGCACGTTGGGCGCAGGGGTCAGCGGCGACCAGGCGCGGAAGACCGCCTGCGAGAGATCCGGGGCCATGTCCCCCTCGTACAGCGGGTCGAGGCTCTGCGCGACCGCTCTGATGCTGAGCGGCTCCTGCGGGGGAGTGATCGCGTGCGTCGTCCACCCGCTCGTGCCAACAGTGCCCAAGCGCTGCGCGAGGTACTCCGTGGAGATCCCCATCCCGCGCACGTCAGCGAAGCCGCCCAACGACGCGAACGCGACGGCCATCGGCGCTCCGGGCGCCTCGCCGACCGCCGCTCGCGTGCGCGAGCTCTCCGCGATCACGTCGTTGCCGAGCTTCGCCGCCGGCGAGACGAGCTCGTTACCCCGCTCGGGCGGGGATGACGCAAGCGCGGGGGGCGCGGCGACGACGCACAGAAGGAGCGCCCCCGCGCCCAGAAAGGCGACCCCTCGGCGAGGGCGGAACGACGTTCGAGCTAGGTCAGATTGCCGCTTCCCGGTTCGTTGCCACACCGTTTAACTGTAAACAGTAGTGGCTCCCAACGCAAGTGGAACCGGAGCATCCCTGCCAAAGGTCGATTGGCTGGAAAGCTGTTTCTTGACACACCAGATACCTGTGTGTACAGTGTATTCAGGCTCGCAGCTCGTCCGGAAGCCGGCCGAAGCACCAGTCGGAGCCACGGGGGGAGCGATGCGAACGCTCCGAGCTGGCGAAGCGCAGACATCCGAGCGAAAGGGGGGTTGTCGCTGATCTCAGCTCCCACCGTCGCAGGCAGCCCCGCTTGCGACCGAATAGACAAGGACCCCGTCGTATCATGACCTATAAATCGACAAAAATAATCGTGGCGCTGGCAGCCGCGCTCACCCTCGCAGTCGCGGTCGGCTTAGCCTCTGCGAACAGACTCAGTTACAGCCATCAGTCGTTCAGAATAATGTGGTCCGGCCTGAGCTTCTCCGAAGTCGGCGGAGGCTTCCCGATAACGTGTGCGGTCACGCTCGAAGGAAGATTCCACTCGGCAACCATGGCGAAGGTGAACGGCGCGCTAGTCGCGTTGATCACGAGAGCCGTGGTCGACAACGCGGGGTGTGCCGAAGGGCACGCCACGATCCTAGAGGAAACCCTCCCGTGGCATGTGACGTACCAGTCGTTCAGCGGGAGACTACCCGCTATATCGAGAGTGCGTCACGCGCTGATAGGCGCCGGCTTCCAGATCGAAGCGGGCGGCGGGCTCAGATGCCTAGCGCAGACGACCACGACGTTCCCGGCCGCGGGCGAAGCAACGCGCGAAGCCAGAGGGAACATCATCACCTTGAGCGCGGATTCGACGCTTGCGATACCCATCACGGGTGGTGCGTGCCCGCTCTTCGGCATATTCAACGGCGAAGGTGAAGTGTTCGCTCAAGGCTCCACCCGCGTTTCATTGAATCTAATATAGCCACTCAAGTTCACATAAGGGTGTGCCGCAAGGTGCGCATAGGCCGTGGGGCCGCCGGAACTCCGGCGGCCCCACGTGCGTTCGCGGGGCTTGCGCACACCAGCTGGCAGCGGTCAAGACAGAGGTGCGGCGGCCGATCAGTCAGGACGTGAGCCCCATCGACGCGATCCTCCTCGCCGCCCTCGCCTGCTGCCTGCTCGCGCTCGCGCTCCTGCGCACCCGCGCCAGGCGGGACCGGCGCGATTTGCGCACGCTGCGCGAGACGACGACGCGGCTGCGCCACCTCGCCGACCACGACGCGCTCACCGGGCTGCTGAACCGCCGCCGCTTCGAGCAGGAGCTCGCGCGGCACCTCGCGCACGTGCGCCGCTACGGCGCGGAGGGGGCCGCGCTCGTGATCGACGTCGACCACTTCAAGCCGGTCAACGACACCTTCGGCCACGCCACCGGCGACCGCGTGCTGGCGCGCGTCGCGTGCCTGCTGCGTGAGCGCCTGCGCGCGACCGACGTCGTCGCGCGGCTCGGCGGCGACGAGTTCGCAGTGCTGCTGCCGCGCGCCGACCGCGACGGCGCGGAGGCGGTCGTGCGCAGCCTCGTCGAGACCGTCCGCGAGGAGGCGCTCGCGCAGCCCGTCACGATCAGCGCCGGCATCGTGCTGTTCGCGGACCGCGCGCCGCTCGACGCCGAGGGCGCGCTCGCGGCCGCCGACCTCGCGATGTACGACGCGAAGACCGCCGGCGGCGACGGCTACGCCTTCTACGCCATTCCCACCATCTATTCGAACTCGAAGGGACTTCTCGGCGCCTCGGGCCCCTCGGCCGCGACCGCGTTGACGTAGGTCGCGACGGCCTCGATCTGCGCCTCGCTCAGCTTTCTCCCGAACGCCGGCATCATGTCCAACTCGGGCGCCACGCCGCTGCGCACGTTGTGCTTCACGTAGTCGACGCTCGGCTTGACGAGGTTGAAGTCCATGCCGATGTACGTGCTAGTGCCGGTGGCCTCTCTGCCCTCGATCGCGTGACAGCCAGCGCAGTTCTGCGCGAACACCTCCTTGCCCTCGGCGAGCTGCTCGGGCGTCTGGTCGCCGTCGTCGACGACCTCGCCGCCTGCGGTCTCGGTGACGTAGGTGATGAGCGCTCTGACGCCGTGCTCCGGGATCACGCCGGTGAAGGAGGCCATCGCCGGGCCGCCGTATTCGACGCGCCATTCGACGTACTTGCGCTTCAGTCTCACCTCGTCGAGGTTGGGCGCCTCGAACTCGATGATCGGCCCGTCGTAGGGCTTGCCCGCGAGCGTGTGGCAGGCCTGGCAGTGCTTCGCGAAGACGCGTCTGCCGACGGCCAGCTCTCTCGCGTGCCGCGCGGCCACCGCGGCGCGCCGTCTCGCGGCGGCCTCGTCCTCGCCAGATTCCCCGCAGCCCGTCGCGCCGGGGAGGGCAAGCAGGGCCAGGGCGCATGCGACCAGCGCGCGTTGGCGGCGCGTGCCGATGCGGTCCTTCGCTCTCCCCCGGTCCATCGGAACCTCCCCCGTGGTTCGGTGCCCGCCCTCCCCGGACGCGGCCCTCGCGAGCCTACCATCCGGTGCATCACGCGGTGGGCGCTATCGGCGCAGGCGTCGCACCTGCGCGCTCGTGAGCCGCACGAGGGCGCGCGGCGCCAGCTCGAGCTCCAGGCCGCGGCGTCCGCCGCTGCAGAAGACCGTCTCGTGCGCGAGCGCGCTGTCGTCGACGAGCGTCGGCAGCGCGCGCCGCTGCCCGAGCGGGCTGATCCCACCGGCGACGTAGCCCGTCACGCGCTCGGCGCGCTCGGTCGGCGCCAGCTGCGCCCGCTTGCCGAGCGCGCGCAGGTCGAGCGTCGACTCGGACGGGACGACGCACACGTGCAGCGCGTCGCCGACGAGCACGACGAGCGTCTTGAAGACGCGCTTCGGCTCGATCCCGAGCGCCTCCGCCGCCTCCAGCGCATACGACTCCGCGCCCGGGTCGTGCACGTACTCGTGCACGCGGTGCTCGATCCCCGCTGCCCGGGCAGCCCGCGTCGCCGGTGTCTCGCGTCCCGCCATGGCCCCCGCGGGGAGCCTACGCCACTCGCGCCGGGCCGCGAAGCCGCCGCTCGAGCTCCGGCGGAGCGGTGAAGCGGTAGCCGCGTCCGTGTCGTGCCTGGACCAGCAGCCCTCGCCGCGCGAGCTGCGAGAGGTCCGTCCGTGCCGTCTCGTGCGTCACGCGATGCTCGCGCGCGTGCCCAGCGAAGGTGTACGCGCGCTCGGGGTGCCGCAGCGCGTCGCTGAGCAGCGCGAGCTGGCGGTGGTTGAAGCGCGCGTCGTCCGCGATCAGCGACTCGACGGCGCGAACCTCGCGCATCTTGCGTCTGAGATAGGCGTAGAGCTCGTGCACCGCGCGCTCGATCGCCTCGAGCTGGTGGAGCAGGAAGTACGTCGTGTCCCCGTCGTCGGTCTCGGTGTGGAGGAAGGCGCGCGTGTACTGTGCGGGCGCCTCGCGCAGGATGCGCGAGATCGACAGGTACTCGACGAGCCAGTAGCCGCGCGTGCGCAGGTACCAGTAGAAGAGCGCCCGCGCCGTGCGGCCGTTGCCGTCGACGAAGGGATGGTCGTAGGCGAGCCAGAAGTGCAGCAGGACCCCGCGCACGACCGGGTGGATGAAACGCTCGCCGTCGATCGGCTCGTTGGCGAAGTCGCACAGCGCCTGCAGGCGGGCAGGCAGCTCCTCGGCGGGCGGCGGCGCGTGGAGGATCCGGTCGCGGCCGTCGTAGACCGCGACGCGCACCTCGTCGGGCCGCTGCAGCCGGCCGGCCGCGTCCGGCTCGTCGAGCGTCCCGTCGGTGAGGATGCGCTGCAGCTCGAGCACGGTCTGCGGCGCGAGGCGATCGCCGGCCTGCTCGCGCATGAACGTGAGCGCCCGATAGTTGTTGAGGATCATCTGCTCGCTGCGGTCGACCGGCTCGCGGCCGCTGCGCAGGAGGTCCTTCGCCACCTGGCGCGTCGTCGAAGCGCCCTCCAGCTGGCTGGAGCGGATCGCCTCCTCCATCAGGCCGCTGACGAGATAGTGCTGCCGCGCCTGCGCGTCGTCGGTGACGACCTCGTCCATGGCGACCTGGCCCGCGCACTGCTGGTCGACGAAGTGGAGGAGACGCAGGACGTCGTCCGGCGTCCCGTATCGGCACGGTCTGCCGTCGGTCGCGACCAGCGGGAGCGGGCTCGTCGAGCGTTGCACCTTGATCGCGGCCCACCACGCCTCCCGCTCGACGCCGGCCGGCGGCTCCAGGTGGCGGAGCTTGTCCCAGTGGGGGTAGCCTGGAACGGGTCTCACGCCGCGTGCGAGCCCGGCGAGCATCTGTCTCAGACCGACGTCAGGCGGCGTCTCTACGTGCATCCAAGCTCATTCCAGGTTCGTCCAAGTCCTTGGAACTATATCCAAGATTTGGACGAACTTGGAAGTCCTTTGGATCAGCCTCCCACCGCCGCCGCCGCCGGCTCCGGCGCCTGCTCCACCGCCACGTCCGGCAGCACGCGGGCAAGCGGTCTCGGCAGCCACCAGTTCCATCTTCCGAGCAGCTCCATCGCGGCCGGCACGAGCACGAGCCGGACGAGCGTCGCGTCGAGCGCGATCGCGACCGCGCAGCCGACGCCGATCTGCTGGATCGAGGGCAGCCCCGTGCCGATGAAGACGGCGAAGACGCACGTCATGATCAGCGCAGCGCTCGTGATCGTCTTCGCGCTCGCCTGCAGGCCCTCCGCGACGGAGCGGCGCGGGTCGCCGGTCGCAGCCCAGCGCTCGCGGATGCGGCTCAGCAGGAAGACCTCGTAGTCCATGCTCAGGCCGAAGACGATCGCCAGCACGAGCGGCGGCGTGAGCGCGTCGACGTAGCCGTTGGACTGGAAGCCGAGGAAGCCGTCGACCCAGCCGAGCTGGAAGACCGCGACGAGCACGCCATAGGCGGCGCCGACCGACAGCAGGTTCATCACGACCGCCTTCAGCGGCAGCACGACCGACCGCAGGAGCAGCAGCAGGACGAGGTACGAGAGCGCGAGCACGAACAGCGCGATCAGCGGCATCGCGGCCGCGATGCGGTCGGCGAAGTCCTTGCCGAAGGCGGGCGTCCCGCCGACGACCGCGCTCGCGGGCAGCTCCGCGCGCAGGCGGTCGACCATGTCGCGCGCCTGCGCCGACTCGCCGTGATGGCGGGCGGTCGCGCGCACGAGCGCGACCTCGCCGTCGCGCGACGAAATCGGCGCGGCCACGCTGACGATCTCGGGGTCGGCTTGGAGGGTCGCGCGCACCTGCTGGAGCTCGCCGCGCGGCGCGACGACCTCGACCGGGCTGGCCGCGCCAGCGCCCTGCACGCGCGCCGCCGCCTCGGCGCCGACGCGCGTCTCGTGGCCGGCCGGGAACTGCTCGAACGCGCCGTTGCGCATCTCGAGCTGCAGCGCCGGGATCGCGAGCGCGAGCAGGGCGACGGTCGAACCGAGCGCGGCGAGCACGGGGCGGCGCATGATCGCGCCGGTCCAGCGGGGCCAGAAGGAGCCGCGCTCGTGGCGCGGCGCGCGGCCGAGGCGGGCGACGCGCCCGAGCCCACGCGTCAGGAAGCCGGTCACGGAGGCGGCCCGCCCCGGCTCCCACGCGCGACGGCCGGCGAGCGAGATCAGCGCCGGCAGCAGCGTCGTGGCGGCGAGCACCGAGATCGCGACCACGAGGATCGCGCCGAGCGCCATCGAGCGCACGGCCATCGTGTCGACGATGAAGAGGCCGGCGAGCGAGACGATCACGGTCAGGCCGGAGAAGGTGACGGCGACGCCGGAGGTCGCGAGCGCGATCGCACGCGCGTCGTCGGGCTCACGGCCGCCGGCGATCTCCTCGCGGTAGCGCGCGAGCACGAACAGCGAGTAGTCGACCGCGACGCCGATGCCGATCATCGACGCCATGTTCGTGACGAACACGCTCATGCCGGTCATCAGCGACAGCGCATAGATCAGCGCACCCGTCACCATCACCGCCACGACGCCCAGCGCGACCGGCATCAACGCCGCCACGAGCGAGCCGAAGACCGCGAGCAGGATCAGCAGCACGATCGGGAAGCCGACCGCCTCTGCGGCGGCGAGGTCCTCCTTCGAGAGGTCCTGCATGCCGGCCCACAGCGCGCCCTGGCCGATCAGGTGGGTGGCGACCGCCGCGTCGGCGGGCGCGTCCGCGATCCCGAGCTGCTCGCGCAGGTCGGCGGCCACGTCGATCGAGTCGCTCGTGCCGACGTCGGCTCTGAGCGGGACGACGAGCGTGCGCGGGCCGTCGGCCGCGAGCTGGTCGAGCGCGCGCTGGCGGGCGACGGGCGCGAGGACGGCGTCGTCGACCTCGCCGGCGGCCGCGCCGACCCTCGTGAGCGCGGCGCGCAGCTCTGCCGCCGTGGCGCCTTCGCGGGGGACGAGGACGACGGCGAGCGTCGTCGCCTGCGCGTCGTCGAAGTCGCGCTCGAGCGCCTGCTGCACGGCGACCGACTGCGAGCCGGGGACGTCGAAGCCGCCGCCGCTGAGGTGCTCGGACTGGCGCGCGGCGAACGGCAGGGAGACGACCAGGATCAGCGCCCACACGGCGATGAAGCGACCGCGGCGACGGCGGATCAGCGCGTCGAGGCGGAGCATGACGGTCTGCACGGGGCGCCCTCCTCAGGGTCTCCTCTGGCTACACAGCCAGCCGACCCTCTCAGGGCGCCGCGCCGGAGAGTGTGCGATCACTCACACAAGTCCGAAGGCCTCCGCGATCAGCTCGTACGAGCGGCGCCGTGCCGCGTGCTCGTGCGTGATCGTGACGAGGATCAACTCCTCGGCGCCGTACTCCTCGGCGACCTGCTCGAGCTCGGCGCGCACGGTCTGTGGCGAGCCGACGACGGTGCGGCGGCTGCGCGGTCTGCCGTCGATCGGCGAGCCTTGCCGCTCGAGGAAGCGCAGCGCCTTCTCGACCGGCGGCACCTCGATCAGGCGCCCCTGGCGCAGCAGCGTGAACGCCATCCGCCCGCTCGCCGCGAGCCGCTGCGCCTCCTCGTCCGTCTCGGCGCAGATCGTCCACACGCCAGCCGCCACCTGCGGCTGGTCGTTGCGCACCGAGGGCTGGAAGCGCTCGCGGTAGTCCCGCGCGATCGCGGCCCCGCTGCTGTTGATGAAGTCGGCGAACGAGTACGGCAGCCCCAGCTCCGCCGCCCAGATCGCGGACTGCGGCGAGGAGCCGAGCAGCCATGGCGCCGGCCGCGCGGGCCGGCCGGGCAGGACGCGCGCGAGCGGCGCGAACGGGTGGCCGGCCGGCAGCTCGCCGTCGAGGTAGGCGAGCAGCTCGGCCAGTTGCTGCGGGAAGTCGTCCGGCGCCGGCGTGCGGCGGTCGCGCTGGAGCGCGAGCATCGTGCGCTGGTCGGTGCCGGGGGCGCGACCGATCCCGAGGTCGACCCGGTCCGGGAACAGCGCGGCGAGCATGCTGAAGCTCTCCGCCACCTTGAGCGGGCTGTAGTGCGGCAGCATCACGCCGCCGCTGCCGACGCGGATCCGCTCCGTCGCGGCGGCGATCGGGCCGATCATCACCTCCGGGCTCGCGCACGCGAGCATCGGGCCGCCGTGGTGCTCGGCAACCCAGTAGCGGTGGTAGCCAAGCCGGTCGGTCAGGCGGGCGAGGTCGAGCGTGTTGTGGAGCGCCTCCGCCCCGTTCGACCCCTCGGAGATCGGCGACTGGTCGAGCACGGAGAGGCGCAACATCCGTCCCATCGTTGCACGCGCAACGTCTTTCGCGCGGCGGCGCGGCGTAGGGCTCGGCGATATCCGCGTGAGCGGCTGGCGGATGGGCGACCAAGCGGGGCGAGGACGCAGGGAGGCGGCAATAGCAGAGCTATTGCGCCGACCGAGGACGACGCATCCGCGCAGCGTCGCCCGCCGCCAGACGCCACGGGGATGTCGTCGAGCCCTACTAGGATCGCGCTCGATGGGCGAGCGCCTGCGACAGATCCGGCGCGCGCTGGCCGGCCCGCTTCAACGCACGAGCGAGTTCGCCTCGCTGCACGAGACGCTGCTGCTGACGGCTGTCGCGACGATCCTCGTGATCCGCACGCAGCTGTGGCTGACGCACTACCCGCAGCTCGGCGGCGGCGGGCTGCACATCGCGCACCTGCTGTGGGGCGGGCTGTGGATGCTCGTCGCGATCACGCTGCTGCTGACGTTCCTCGGGCGGCCGATCCGGCGGCGCGCGGCGATCGTCGGCGGGATCGGCTTCGGCTTCTTCATCGACGAGCTCGGCAAGTTCATCACCGAGGACAACAACTACTTCTACCGGCCGGCGGCGTCGCTCATCTACCTGATCTTCGTCGCGCTGTTCTTCGCTGCCAACTGGGCGCAGCGGCGCGGCGGGCTGACGTCGGCCGAGTGCGTCGCGAACGCGATCGAACTGGTCGGCGAGGCGGCGCGACGGGACCTCGACGAGCGCGAGCGGCGCGAAGCGCTCGCGCTGCTCGACCGCGCCGACCAGGCGGATCCGCTCGTGGCGCCCCTGCGCACGCTGCTGCGGGAGGTGGAGGCGCTGCCGACGCCAGCGCCGAGCCGCTACGCACGCGCCGCCGCGCGCGGGCGAGCGTTCACGCACCGCGTCGTCGAGCATCCGCGCTTCCCGGCAGCGCTGATCACCGTGTTCGGGATCTGGGCCTTCCTCACGTTCGTGAGCGCGTTCGAGCTCGTGCTGTCGGTCGCGATGGACCTCGGCGGCGCGCACCCCGGCTTCGTCACCGACAACCTGGCGAGACTGCGCTTCGCGAACGTCGCGACGCTGGCGGCGAGCGTCGTCGCCGCCGTGTTCGTCGCGATCGCGATCCGCCACGAGCGCGCCGGCGACCGGCTGGAGGCCTGTCACGGGCTCGAGCGCGGGCTGCTCGTCGCGATCCTCGTCGTCCAGGTGCTCGCCTTCTACGAGTCGCAGTTCGGCGCCGTCTTCGGGCTGGCGGTCGACCTGCTCCTGCTCGCCGCGGTGCGTCAGATCGCAGCGGATGCGCGGGAGGGCGAGGTGTCGCCGCCCGCGGGGCCGGCGCCGGCACCGGCTCCCGCGGTGGCGTGAAGCCAGCGGCTACGCGGCCGGCGCGGCCGCAGCGGCTTGCGTCTCCGCCTGCTGGACCTCTCTGAGCGTGTGGCGCTCCTGCTCGAGGTTCTGCTCGAGCAGCCGCACGACGTCTCTTCTCCCCATCGCGCGCGCGTTGATGATGAGGCCCTCGTAGACGGCGATCTCGTGGTGCTCGACCTCCGCGGCACCCTGCAGGAGCAGCGAGTCGACGAGCGCATCGTCGGCCTTCCTCGCGTTGGCCTTGCCCTCCTTCTCCAGCCCCTCGATCGCAGGGCAGGGCGAGGTGTCGACGTCCCAGCCGAAGGCCGCGAACGCGCCCTCGATGTTCCTGATCTGCTGGCGCGTCTCCGCCTGGTGGTGGCGGAACAGCTCCCTGACGTGCTCGTCCTGCGCCTCGTCGGCGTTCTTGTCGAGCATGTCGAGCACGGTCTGCTCCATCTTCAGCGCCGCGCCGAGCTTGTAGTTGTACGCCTCCTGCGGGGTGTTGAGCCGTTCGAACACTGTCGCCTCCAGCGGGTGGGGTGTCACTCCCGGCTACCCACCGCGTCCCCGCGGAAACAGTCGCCGGTCAGCGTGTGGAGCGCTTCCCGCCGCGCATGCCCATCCACAGCCAGATCGGGTAGGTCGCGAAGATCGCAGCCGCGAGCTTGTGGGTTCTCGGGCCGGCCTTTCTCGCGTCGAATCTGGTGACGCCGGAGTTGAGCATCCAGTCGCGGCCGGACTTGGCGCGGACGGGGCGCCAGATCGGCCTCGTCCACTCGTGGTCGAGGTAGAGGCCGACGCTGACGGCGTAGAAGAAGGCCATCGTCTGCGCCCCGACCTTGAGGTCGTTCGCGAGCGTGCGCTCCTCGGGCGGCGTCGTCGCCGCGTACGTGCGGCCGCCGGCGTACAGCAGGGCGGGGTCGATCAGGAAGGACATGGTCGGGTTCTCCTCGGGTTCGCTCACGCGACGCCCGTGGGCGCGCGATCGGTCTGGTCGGTCTGCGGCACGGCGCGATCGAGCAGCCCGAAGGCCAAGCGGGTCGCGAGCGCCATGATCGTCAGCTGCGGGTTGACGCCGAGCGAGCTGGGCACGACGGAGCCGTCCGCCACGTGCACGCCGCGCACGCCATGCAGTTGCAGATCGCCGTCGACGACGCCGCTCTCAGGGCGCGCGTCGGCGCGTGCGGTGCCGAGCGGGTGGAAGGCCATCAGCTTGAGGTCGCGCGCGCGGGCGCGCTCGGGCGTCACGCCGCGCGGCAGCGGCAGGTAGACCTCGCGCGCGCCGGCCGCACGGAACAGCTGCTCCATCCGCGCCAGGCCCGTGCGGAAGCGCGCGGCGTCCTCCTCCACGAGGTCGTAGCGGATCACCGCGCGGCCGCCGAGCGAGCGCACCGAGCCACGCGACGCGTCGCTCACCATCAAGCCGAACAGCGCGAGGTTGCGGTAGCTCGCCATCGCGGCGGCATGTCTTCTGCCGGTCAGCGGCAGCGCCATCGCCACGTACGACGGCGGCCCGGCGACCCCCTCGAACATGATCCCCTCAGACGCGAACTCGTCGATGTAGAAGGACTGCGGCACGCCCTTCGCCATGTCGACGACCTCGTCCATCAGCGCGAAGGCGCCCGTCGCCGGGTGAAGCGCGAGGTTGCGGCCGAGCTCGCCGGAGTCGCGGCCCAGCCCGCTGCGCGCGAGCAGCAGCGGCGTGTGGATCGTGCCGGCGGCGACGATCACCTGCGGCGCGCGCACCTCGATCCGGCCGCCGCCGGCGCCCGCCAGCCGCGCCTCCACGCCGACCGCCTCGCCGCGCTCGACGAGCACGTGGCGCACGTCGGCGCCGGTGATCACGCGCGCCCCCGCCGCCTCGGCGCGCGGCACGTACGTGATGCCGACGTGCTGCTTGGCGGAGGTCGGGCAGCCGAACGCGCAGACGCCGGAGCCGATGCAGCCCTTCGCGTTGCGCCGCAGGAAGCCGTGCGACCAGCCGAGCGTCTCCGCCCCGCGGCGCGCGACGGCGGCGTTGCGACCGGCCAGCTCAGGCGTCACCTCGGCGATCGAGAGCGCCGCTTCGACGCGCGCGAAGCACGGGTCGAGCGCGTCCTCGTCGGCGAGCGCGTCGAGGCCGAACTCGTCGCGCCAGCGCTGCAGCACGGCCGGCGGCGTGCGGAAGCACGTCCCCGAGTTGATCAGGGTGGTGCCGCCGATCCCCCGGCCGAGCGGCAGCAGGAGCGGCGGCGAGCCGATCGTCGTGCCCTGGCCGCCGTCGCGGTAGAGCCGCGCCATCATCTCCAGCGGACGAGCGCTGAAGCGGTCGGGCTCGTGGCGCGGGCCCTGCTCGAGCACGACCACGTTCGCGCCGCCCTCGGCCAGCTCGGCGGCAGCGACGGCGCCGCCGGCGCCGGCGCCGATCACGCAGACGTCGGCCTCGATCCGCTGCGGCTCGCGGCGGCGGCTCACGGCCGGCCTTCCTCGCGCCGCAGCGCGCGGCCGCGGGAGGCGACGGCGTCGGCGTCCCAGCCGAGCGACATCGCGACGGCCGGATCCTCGAAGTGGCCCATCGACGCGATCCCGTTCGCGAGCTGGTCGGCGGGCGCGAGGCGGTGCAGCACGCGCGCGCCGCGCGGGCGCCGCGCGAGCGCGAGCAGGACGCGCAGGCCGGTCCGCTCGATGCGCGGCGCGGCGGAGACGAAGGCGTGGAGATGCGGATCGCGGCCGGTCACGCTCGCGGCTCCTCCGCGCGCCGAGCCGGCTCGCCGGCGGCCGCAACGGCCGGAGCCGCGCCCATCGTCTCGCGTTCCTGCGCGAGCGCGAGCTCGTTGACGGCGGCGGCGGCCGCGTCGCCGTCTCGCTCCTGCACGGCGGCGGCGGCGCGCGCGTAGAGCGGCGCCCACTCGTCGCGGTGGGCGACGATCCCGCCGAACGCGCCGATGCGCGGCAGGTACAGCTCGCGCACCGAGTTCATGATCAGCTGGAAGACGATGTTGCCGGCGGCGTCGACGATCGCCGCCATGAAGTGCCAGTCGGCGAGCAGCGCGCCGTGGTCGTCGCCGGCCGTCGCGACCGCGCGCGCCAGCTCGGCGACCGTCTCGGCCTGCTCGTCGCTGCGCCGCTGCGCGGCGAGCCGCGCGGTCTCCGCGAGCAGCAGCCGGCGCGACTCGAACAGCGAGCGCACGACGTCCTGGTCGACGCTCGTCAGCAGCGCGAGCGCGTCGAGCCCACCCGACTGGCGCCAGTCGCGCACGCGCATCGCGTCGCCGTGGCGCACCTCGACGAGTCGCAGCTGCTCAAGCCGCTTCACCGCCTCGCGGACGGTCGCGATGTTCACGTGCAGGTCGGCCGCGAGCGCGCGCTGCGTCGGCAGCCGCTCGCCGGGCGCGTACTGCCCGCCGAGGATCGCCTCGCACAGGCGCGCGAACACCTGGTCCGGAACCGACTCGCGTGACAGAGGTGGCGGAGATTCAGCCATTTCGTGGCCGAGTGTATCGGTGTTCGGAACAATATGTATCTTTGCACGATATATCGTGTAGACGATTAGACGTTTAGTCGTCTATACTCATTTCCATGCTGTTCACCACGCCCCCACTGACCTCCGCGCTCACGCGTGACCTGAAGGAGCTTGATGCGCTGCGCGCACGGCTCAACCGCGACATGGGCGTGCCCGCACCCTGGATGGGCACGCTGCGCCGCTTCGTGCGCGCGACCACCATCTCCCAGTCGACCGGCATCGAGGGCTTCCACGTCACCGATGAGGAGGCGCTTTCGCTCGTCAGCGGCGCAGCCCACGCGGCAGCCGGCGAGACGGCTCAGGAGGCCGTCGAGTGCTACGCGCGGGCGATGCAGCACGTCGGGTCAATGGCTCGCGACACCGCCTTTCGCTGGTCCGAGCGGGTCTTGCTCGACCTCCACTTCGACGCGTGCTCGTTCCAACGCGACAAGGATCCGGGTCTGTGGCGCACAGGTTCCGTCGGCATCGTCGACGGTCGCGGGCGCATCGTCTACCAGGCCCCGCCTGCCGGTGAGGTGCCCGGCCTGATGGGCGAGATCGTCGACTGGCTTCAGAACCGGGACCTCGATGCCCACGTCGTGGTCCGCGCGGCGATGGCGCACCTGCACGTGGTCTCGGTTCACCCCTTCGCCGACGGCAACGGACGCGTGTCTCGAATCGTCCAGTCGCTCGTCCTCGCACGCGACGGGCTGCTGAGCGCGGAGTTCGCCTCGATCGAAGAGCACCTCGGCGAGCACACCGCGGCGTACTACGAACAGCTTCAGATCGCGCACGGTCCCACCTACGAGCCGACGCGTGACGTGAGCCGCTGGGTCGAGTTCTGCGTCGCGGCGCACCTCGACCAGGCGAAGCGGCGCCTTGCGCAGATCGAGCAGGCGGCCGCGCGTTGGGCGCAACTGGAGGCGGTCGTCGAGCAGCGCGGCTGGCCAGATCGCTTCGTCGTGGCGCTCGAGCAGGCTCTGTTCCGCGCGTGCGATCGCACCGCCTACGCGCGCGAAGCCGACATCTCCGCCGCGACCGCCAGC
>Ga0193706_1000544_pt1 | contig 21286 bp, 18 predicted proteins | sample U3c1metaG_FD_160130 | JGI IMG/M metagenome (GOLD analysis project Ga0193706, IMG submission 160130) | Soil microbial communities from a riparian zone of the East river system, Colorado, United States - U3c1 | ecosystem: Environmental > Terrestrial > Soil > Riparian zone | place: USA: East River... | reverse complement strand
TGCGAGGGGTGTGCCGAGCGGGGAATGCGAAGATCCTGGAACTATCGACCGCGCTGTCTGGCGTCGAGGGCGGCAGGATCGGCGGGCGCCAAGGCAAGTACTCGAATGCGACACGACTCAACGCGGCCAGCTGCGCAGGACGGTTCCAAGCCTGGAGGCGTCTTGGGTGCCGCATATCGGAGAGATGCGATAAAGTTCGCGGAAGGAAGAATGTTGGTAGCAGCGACCTAGAGCCCGCACTCCCGCAGCATGACGATCCAATCCACGCCCAATTTGGGGTCCTTCGGTGTGCACCAAGATCCGCTGGCGCACTTGGATTCGAGATCATGGTGAGCGAGGCTTCTCTTCGCGAACCACAGACTCCGTCGCGCGGACGCCGTCCCGTTCGGCGAAGCCGTGTCCGCTCACTGAATGATCGGGTCGTGCAGGTCCTACTCGCCACCATCGTGATTGGGTCGGCGCTCGCTCTTGGCACCGTTCACGTCGTGTCAATCCTCGTCGTGGTGATTCTCACTGCAGCAATGATGGCGCTTGTCGTGCGAATGTGGCCGCCCTGCAAGTGGCATGAGATCGTCTGGAGTCCGATTGGTCTCGGTCTCTTTCTTGCGCTCTACACTTTGTTGCAAGCGGTCCCGTTGCCGATGACGCTGCTGAAACGGATCGCACCGAAAAACGCCGACGTTTGGAGTCGGTCGTTGACGGCACTCGGTGAGGCAGGTCCGGCTTGGGCAAGTATCTCGCTGGATCCCGGCGCTTCCATCGTGGAGGTTTTGAAGTGGCTCACCTATACGGGTGTCTTCGCGGCGGCGATGTTCTTCGCGCGGCGGTGGGGGCGCACGTGGGGAGTCATTTTGGTGTTCGCCAGCGGGCTCCTGGTGGCGACAGTGAGCCTTGGCCACGGCTTGGCGAATGCGACGAAGGTCTACGGATTGTACGCGCCGCATTTCAATGCGGCTCATGGGCATCTGGGTCCGCTCCTCAACTCGAACAATCTTGCTGGGTACCTCAATCTCGCGATCATGTGCGGTCTCGGTTTGCTTCTCTCGCGGCAGACCGTGGTTCCGCGCTGGCTCATCGCGCTAGGGACGACAGTGCTCGGCGGGGTCATCATCATTGCCGCGTCGCGAGGCGGCGCGGTGGCGCTCTTCTTGGGGTTGTTCACGATGGCGGGTTTGCTCGCACTGGCTGGGCAGGGAAGCGCGGCTTCTGCCCTTCCGAAGCGAACTGGGACGCTTCTTCTGGCGACTGCCATTGGGGGAGGCGCTTTTCTCGCCACTCTCGGAAGCACGCACGAGACTTGGAACGAGCTCTACGACAAGAACCTCCTGAAGGTGCAGATGCTCGGTTGGGCCCGGCCTATGATTTTGGATCATGCCTGGTTCGGTATCGGGCGAGGCGCTTTCGAAAGTGTTTTTCCGGCCTACCAGATTTACTCCGAGCATCTCGTCTTCACCCATGCCGAGAACTTTCCTGCCCAATGGATGAGTGAATGGGGGCTTCCCGTTGCTACTTTCGCGCTGGGGGCTTTTGCATGGTTTTTGCGGCCGTCCGCCATCGGGCTGCGGCGCAGCATTTTGGCCGTAGGTGTCGCTGTCGGGATCGGCATCCTTCTGCTGCAGAATCTGGTCGATCTCGGTCTCGAAGTTCCGTCTATCTGCATCGCGATGGCCGCCGCGATGGGTTCGATATGGGGCGGATGGGATCGGGGAGCGCGTCGCTGGGGTGCGGACGAAGGAGGCGGAAAACTATCTCGCGGCGTCATGGCGGCCGTTCTCGGTGGCGCCGTCGTTCTCATCGTTTTAGCCCTGGTTCCCTTTCGCAGCGCGCACGACATTGCCCAGGACCGTGACGCGGTCCACCAGCGATTTCGCTCTTGGGTGACGGAAAGGTCGGCCAGCGGTAAGGCAGCTCTTCGAAGCGAACTCAGGAATGCAATGCTGCTCCATCCCGCCGACCCCTACTTTCCATTGATCGCGGCGGAGACTGCTTGGCTTGGCCCGGACCCCGAAAGCCCGATGCCCGCATTGGCGCGCTCGCTCGAGCGGGCTTCGCAGAATGGGCGAGCCCATTTGTTGCTCGCGGAGATCCTCACTGCTCGCGGAGCCCGCTCTCAAGCACGTCTCGAGCTGCGGCTGGCCGTGATGGAAGAATTTCTCGAGACGGTGCCTGCCGGTCGCGAGGGGATTGCCACGCTCGATGCACTCTATGGACACGCTCGAGAAGACGCGAAACCAGCACTATTACGCGAAGTCTTGGCGAGGGACCCCAACAACTATATGGCTCATGTGCACCTCGCCGAGCACTTTTTGGCAGAGATCGGCAAAGGAAATGACTCGGTGCTCTGCAAGGGAGACGCTAGGTCGAAATGCGAACAGGATTTCGAGCGCAGCGTCGCGACCATGGCTCGGGTGCTTCCCACTGTCTCCCAAGCCGACCAGTATCGGGCGCGGCTACTCATCGTGAGCGGAAAGCCAGAGGAAGCCGAAGCGCTGCTCGCGGAGCGTTGCCCCAAAACGGATGACGCAGCGACCTGTCAATTTGCGCGAACCAATGCGGCAGCGGCCGTCAAAAATCCAGAGGTCTTGCATACTGCCGTAAGAGAACTGCAGCAGATTGCTTGTCGATCTCCGCAGGAGTGTGCTTCGACGGCCACTACGATTGGAAATACCCTCGCCGCCCGCGGTGTATGGGGTAACGCGTTCACGTACTTCAAACGGGCTTGCAAAGACGATCCGAACGAAGCTCGATGGATGCGCCTGGCCGATGCCGCCGCCAAGCTGGGTTCCCACGCGCAAGCGGCGGACGCGCTCGAGAAGGCCGCCCAGCTCCGGGGGGGTAACGATCGCGAGCTTCGGGGGCGCATCGAGGCAGAGCGCAACCAGGCGATGGGCATCGTTCTGCACGATTGATCGCGCGGCCCGGTATCGCTCGCTTGCGAGGGCAACTGTGATAGGAAACAGGCGTGTGCGGGATCTTCGGCGCAGTATTCGTCGATCAAAGGACGAACGTCGACGTCGAAGCGGCGCTCGCCGCCATCGTCCATCGCGGGCCGGACGGTAGCGGCATCGCGCGCGGCGAAGACTGGGTTCTCGGGCATCGACGATTAGCCGTACTCGACGTTACGGAGGCGGGCGCCCAACCGATGCGAAGCGACGATGGTCGCGTTCTCGTCACTTTTAACGGCGAGATCTACAACCATCACCAACTTCGCCGCGAGCTCGAAAGCCGCGGGCACCGGTTTCATTCACGCTCCGATACCGAGGTGATTGTCGAGGGCTATCGGGCATTCGGTGAAGATGTCATCGCACGTCTCGATGGGATGTTCGCGCTCGCCATCTGGGATGTCGCGGAACGCAAGCTTGTCCTGGCGCGTGATCGAGCCGGCAAAAAGCCCCTCTACTATGCCAGCGCCGGTCGCGAGCTTCGCTTTGGATCGGAGATCAAGGCTTTGATCGCCTCGGGAATTTCGTGCGAACTCGACGAAACGAAGCTCCCGTATTTGTTGGCGCTCGGGTACGTGCCCGCGCCGAGTACGCTCATGCGCGGCGTTTCGCAACTTCCGCCGGCGTCCACGCTTGTTATTACTGCTGACCGGACGCCCATCGTTCGCCGCTATTGGCAAGCGCCTTTTGGCGATTCGCGCCTTCAGGTGAGCGTAGATGATGCGCGCACCGAGGTCCGCCGTCTCATGGAAGACGCGGTCTCGCGGCGGCTAGAAGCTGACGTTCCGCTGGGCGCCTTTCTATCCGGTGGCATCGACTCGACCATCATCGTCGGTCTCATGGCGCGGAAAATGGGACGTCGGGTAAAGACGTTCTCCATCGGATTCGCGGGCGATCAGCGATTCGACGAAACACGGTACGCGCGCGTCGCCGCGCGGGCCTTCGACACCGAGCATACCGAGTTCATCGTCGACCCGTCATCATTCGATCTGGTGGAGCGCTTGGTGGAGCTTCACGACGGCCCTTTCGGCGACTCGTCCGCCGTACCCACCGCCATCGTTTCCATGCTCACGCGCCGAAGTGTGACCGTCGCGCTCACGGGCGACGGGGGCGACGAGCTGTTTTGCGGCTACTCCCGCTTCTTGGCTGCGGAAGCGGCCGAACGTGTGCCCGTCATCGCACGGACGGCCGCGCGGTACGTTCTTTCCGTCTTTCCAAAGCCAATGGCCAACAGCCGCCGTCCGCTCGCCCGCGCCAGCCGGTTGGTGCACGTTTCCACTCAACCGCTCGCCGATCGCCTTCTCGCGTGGACATCGCTGTTCGACGTGCAGCGCGTTCTCGCCCCGGATCTACGTCGGCGAATCGATGTCGATGTCGCGCAAGAATGGAGTCAGCAAATTTGCGGCAAGTTTGCCGGCGGCACCGTGCTTTCCCAAGTCCTCGGCCACAATTTCGAGACGTACCTCCCAGGGGATCTTCTCGTCAAAGCCGATCGCTGTTCGATGGGTTATTCGCTCGAATTGCGCTCCCCCTTCCTCGATACCGCCCTCATCGAGTACGTCGCCCGTCTGCCGGATCGCCTGCTACGGCGGGGCCGCACGACCAAATGGCTGCTGCGGCGAGCCTTCGCTGATGTCATTCCCCCGGAGATAAGGACACGCGGCAAAATGGGGTTCGGCGTGCCGCTGGGGACGTGGTTTCGCGGTACCTTGCGGAGCTACATTCATGACATGCTTGGCGCCGGCGCGCGCTGCTACGAGTTCGTCGATGCTGCCTACGTTTCGCGGCTGTTGCAGCGTCACATGTCGGGCGAGGCCGACCACGGATTGCCATTGTGGACGCTCCTTACCTTCGAGGTGTGGCTGAGAGCGATGCGGCGCGCAGCCGTCGCCTGACGCCCGTCGCGGCCTGCATTCTCCGGGAGGGGAAGGCTTTCAGCGGCTTGAATGGCCGAGCGCGTCCGTGCTACCAAACATCGGGATGAGCGATCGCCAGAGCAACTTCGCCGTCATCGGCGTCGGCGGCTACGTTGCTCCCCGGCATCTCAAAGCCATCCGAGATGTGGGGGGTCGGCTCGTGGCGGCCGCGGACCCGCGGGATTCGGTGGGTGTTCTCGACCAGTATTCCTTCGACGTGCGCTTCTTTACGGAGATCGAGCGCCTCGACCGACACCTCGAAAAGTTGAGACGAGGGCCTGACACCGACCGGGTCCATTATCTATCCGTGTGCAGTCCGAACTACCTTCATGACGCGCACTGTCGCTTGGGCGTCAGGCTGAAGGCCGACGTCATTTGCGAGAAGCCCCTCGTCATCAATCCCTGGAACCTCGACGCACTAGAAAGCTTGGAGGCGGAAACTGGCCACAAGATCTATACGGTGCTTCAGCTTCGCCTGCACCCCAAGCTTCTCGAGCTCCGCGAAAAGCTCCTCGCTAAAAAGGGACAAGTTCACGAAGTCGAGCTGACCTACGTCACGTCACGCGGCCCTTGGTACGACGTATCTTGGAAAGCCTCGATCGAAAAGTCGGGCGGCGTGCCGACCAACATCGGCATCCATCTTTTCGATCTTTTACTCTGGCTCTTCGGCGGCGTTCGAAGCTCGCGCGTGCACGTGAGCGAAGCGCGTCGCTACGCAGGTGTGCTCGAACTCGAGCGAGCGAACGTTCGTTGGTTTCTTTCGATCGACCCCACTGATTTGCCGTTCCCATCTCAGCCAGGCGCGCGAACTACTTTTCGTTCGATCGCGGTGGATGGCGCGGAGATCGAGTTCTCCGAAGGGTTCGGCGACCTGCACACCCGAGTGTACGAAAAAACGCTCGCCGGTCAGGGATTCCGCATTGCGGATGCGCGACCATCCATCGAGCTCGTTCACGCGATCCGTGCTGCACCCGCGACGAAGATCGAAGGCCCGTCGCATCCGCTCGCGCGAAAGGCTCAGAGCGATCATGGGCGATAAGGGTTTTTTTTCGCACCCGACGGCAGCGGTCGATGAGGGCTGCGAAATCGGCGAAGGCAGCAAGATTTGGCACTTTAGCCACATCATGCCGGGCGCGAGAATAGGGCGCCGCTGCAACGTCGGCCAGAACGTTTTTATCGCCACCGGCGTGCGCGTAGGCGACAACGTGAAGATTCAGAACAACGTATCCCTCTACGAAGGCGTCGAGCTCGAGGACGACGTCTTCTGCGGCCCGTCCTGTGTCTTCACCAACGTGAACAATCCGCGAAGCGAAGTCGTGCGGCGCGGGGAGTACCAAAAAACGTGCGTTCGTCGAGGTGCTTCGATCGGCGCCAATGCGACGATCGTGTGCGGCTCGACCATCGGACGCTACGCATTCATCGCGGCGGGCGCCGTGGTGTCGCGAAGCAGCGTGCCCGACTACGCGCTGATGATGGGAGTCCCCGCTCGACGAAAAGGGTGGATCAGTCGCCACGGGCACGCTCTTCCCCCGCCCGATGAGGACGGAGTCATGCGCTGCGCGGAAAGCGGTTGGCGCTACAAGGAAGAGAAGCCCGGTCTCTTGCGTTGCCTCGATTGGCCCGAGGATCGAGCACTGAAAGAGTCATGAGTCCCCGCGTTCCTCTTTTGGATCTCAAGGCGCAATACGCTGCCATCCGAGCCGACATCGACGTTGCGATGGCGCGCGTGATCGAAAGCCAGCACTTTATCCTCGGTCCCGAAGTCGAAGCGCTGGAGCGCGAAATCGCCGACTACAGCGGAGCCAAGCACGCCATCGGCGTCAGTTCCGGCACCGACGCCATCTTGATAGCGCTCATGGCTTTGGGCGTCGGTGCGGGAGACGAAGTGCTGACCTCTCCGCAGACGTTCGTCGCGACCGCGACCTGCATCGCCCGCATTGGCGCCAAGGCGACGTTCGTCGACATCGATCCCCAGACCTTCAACATCGACGCTTCTCGTCTCGAACGCGCAATCACCACGAAGACCAAAGCGATCGTTCCGATTCATTTGTTCGGCCAGATGTGCGACATGCGCGCGATCATGACGGTCGCGGATAAGAACGGAATCCCGGTCATCGAAGACGCTGCGCAAGCCATCGGCGCCGAACGCGACGGCCGGCGCGCTGGCTCCATCGGCGCGCTCGGTTGCCTCAGCTTCTTCCCGTCCAAAAACCTGGGCGCCTTCGGCGACGCCGGAATGGTGCTCTCCAACGACGATGCTTTGGCGGCGCGCGTCCGATTGCTCCGCAACCAAGGCCAAAAGCCCAAGTACTTCTCGCAGCTCGTGGGCGGCAATTTCCGTCTCGACGCGCTGCAGGCCGCCATTCTGCGAGCGAAACTTCCCCATCTGGATGGTTGGACGCGAGCGCGCCAACTCAACGCGTCTACCTACCGGCGGCTCTTCGCGGCGGTGGGTTTCAATGCCGACGCGGTGGTTCTCAATCCTAAGACTCCAATTGTGCTACCGCGGGAGGTGCCCGGCAGCCGGCACATCTACAATCAGTTCGTCCTCCGGGCGAACCGCCGGGACGCGCTCCTCACCTATCTTGCTACCGTCGGGATTGGTTCGGAGGTGTACTATCCGCAGCCCATGCACTTGCAGGATTGTTTCACGGGCTGGGGTTATCGTGTGGGTGACTACCCGGAAGCAGAGCGAGCATCCATGGAGAGTCTCGCTATTCCCATTTACCCGGAACTCACACCTTCCATGCAAGAGGTGGTCGTCAGTCAGATTGCCTCCTTCGCTGCGCGGCAGTCGTGATTGCGATTGTCGATTATGGGCTCGGAAACCTTGGTTCCGTGGCCAACATGCTCAAGAAGATCGGCGCCCGTGCGATCGTTACTTCCGCGCCCGAAGAAATTCGTCGCGCGAGCGGGTTGATTCTTCCGGGCGTGGGTCATTTCGCCGAAGGGATGCGCAAGTTGCGCGAACGGTCACTACGAGACATTGTCGCCGAACGAGTCCTGGATGCTAAAACGCCGATCCTGGGTATTTGCCTTGGAATGCAACTTTTGGCTCGCCGCAGTGAAGAAGGCAACGAGGTCGGATTGGGATGGATTTCCGCCGACGTAAAGCGATTCAATTTCGGTGCCGGTGAGCAACTTCCGATCCCACACATGGGTTGGAACGAGGTCGACGTAGTCGACGATACTCTTTTTCGCGGAGCGCCGAGCGCACCAGCTCGGTTTTACTTCGTACACTCGTACCATGTGGTCTGCGACGAGGCGAAGAGCGTTGCCGCGTGGAGCACTTACGGGTATCGATTCGCCGCAGCCGTTCGCTTCGGCCATGTCTTCGGGGCACAATTCCATCCGGAGAAGAGCCACAAATTCGGCATGGCCGTACTCAAGAATTTCGTCGCTCTCGCTGCCGATGCTCCGTAGGCGCATTCTCCCCAGCCTGTTGCTTGAGCGCGGACGCTTGGTCAAGACCGAACGCTTTCGCAAGCCGAAATACGTCGGTGATCCCATTAATGCCGTCAAGATCTTCAATGAAAAGGAGGTAGATGAGCTCCTCCTGCTCGATATTGGCGCGAGCCGCGAGCGCACGAGACCAAACTTTGCGCTGCTCGAACAGATCGCCACCGAAGCCTTTATGCCCGTATGCTACGGGGGAGGTGTTGAGAGCGTAGAGGACGTACGAACGCTGCTGCAGCTCGGTATCGAAAAGGTGGCCATCAACACAGCTGCCTTGCGCCGCATTTCCCTGCTCGGTGAGTTGCGCGACCGATTCGGCGCACAATGCGTGGTGGGCGTTGTCGATGTGAAGAGGAAAATCATCGGCGGCAATACCGTGCACAGTCACGCTGGATCGTCCCCCCTCGAACGGGATCCTGTGCAATGGGCACGTCGCCTGGTAGAGGCCGGGGCCGGTGAGATCCTGGTGCAGAGCGTCGACCGTGATGGGACGATGCAGGGCTTTGACCTCGATCTCTTGAGCACGTTCGACGGGACCCTAGAAGTCCCATTGGTCGCCGCCGGCGGCGCGGGAAGTGTCGAGCACATGCGGGCCGCGTTTCGAGCGTGCCGGCTCTCAGGCCTGGCTGTCGGGGCACGATTCGTCTATCAAGGACCCCATCGCGCCGTGCTCATCAGCTATCTCAGCCCGGCGGAGATGGCTTCGCTTCAATAACGCACCTCAATCAAGGCAGGGTTCTCGATGCTGAGAGCCAAGCAAGAAAGGTGAAACAAAGGGGCAGTTGGATAGGATGGGTACCTCTCGAATGTCGTCGGAGAGCAAGTCCTCCGTGTTCAACGAAGGGGCGCAGTTCGACACTCGACGGACGCGTCTGGACTCGGCGCTGGCAGCGACGTGGCCATGGTTGGTCATGGGTCTCCTCAATGCCGTTATCGTGGCGCTGAAGCCGGTCCACTACGGTTCGATACATACTAGGGTCGTCCAGATCATCTATGATCTTGGGCATCACGCCTTTCTGGCAAGTCTCGGATACGCGTTCGGACTGACAATCGAGAGGCTGCCCAAGCGTCGACGCGTTTGGACTGTCGCCACCGTATTAGCAGTCGGTGCCGTGATCGTGGGATGTCACTCACTTGCTCCCGATCTGGTCGGACTCGGTGAACGCCTTGCTGGACGCCAGATCCGACCGGTCCCGTACTTGCTTGCGGCTCTAGCCGCGCTCGGAGTGCCGATGGCCGCGGTAGCTGGACGCCTCCTCGGACGACGAAAACGTCGAACAGTCGCAGTGACCCTGGCCATCCTGTTGGTGGCTTTCAACTTTAGATATCTTCGCGGCGGTCATCCCGGCATCCATGCATTCATTACGCTATTTGTAATAGCGCTTAGCGGCGCTGCATTTGTCGATAGCGCTCTGCCGTCTGCGTGGTCGGGCACCGTGCGATCGCTCCGGCGTGCTGTCCCCATTTTCGCGCTAGGTGGCGCGTTCACGATTTTGCGGGCACCCGATGCGGAAGTCCAACTAGCGCTGGGTCGCGTCGAGACCTCGATTCTTAGTCCGTGGGCCGACATCATCTGGAGTCGGAGAGCGTTGCCCCCTGCCGTTGTTTCGGAGGACCTCAGACCTTGGTTCGAGCATAGGGTCTCGGGGATTCAACGAGCACCCAGTGACTCACATCCGATAGCCGCGAATCCTGTGGTCGTCCTGGTGACGGTTGATGCTTTTCGAGCAGATGTTCTTCTCGATGAACGCTATCGTGACCGACTGCCTCGTATGAATGCACTTCGCGATAATTCGGTCTCCTTCGTGAGAGCCCGCTCCGCTGCACCCGACACCCGAACCAGTCTGGCAGCAATATTTACTAGCAAACTATTTTCTAACTTGCCCTGGACTAAGCTGTATTCGTCGATCGAAACGTACGCGGGTCCCTACTTCCCTGAAGTCCTTACGAAGAACGGCGTTCTCACCGTTAACTTCGCTGCTGATTTCGAAATTGCTTCGAAAAAGAGGGGCATTGTCCGCGGGTTTGCGGACGAGCGCGTAATGCTCCCTCGCAATGGGTTCAAGTTTGCCGTTGCCCACCAAGTCGTTGAGGCGATGGTCGCTCGACTAAGGGAGAGCCCGGAGCGGGCCATGTTTTTCTATACTCATCTCGGAGACCCCCACGCACCCTACGATCTCGGTGGATCTGGGGTTGACGATCAAGACTCGTACTTGCGCGAGATCGAAACGATTGACCGTGCGATCGATGAGCTGATGAATGCCATGCACGCTCCGGAGTTTGCGCATCGTTCGGTATTGATCCTGTCCGCGGATCACGGAGAATTCTTCGGTGAACACGATCGGTACTACCACGGCCGTACGGTCTACGACGACGTCGTCCACGTTCCGCTCCTCATCAACGCATCAGGCATCCAGCGCGCGGCCATCCAGGAACCTGTTTCGCTGCTCGACCTCGGACCGACGATTTTGGATCTCTTCGGGTTAGGTTGGCCCTCCGACTTCATGGGTGAAAGCCTTCGCCCCGCTCTCAGTGGCTCTCCTCTGGCTCGGCATCGACCTATTCCAATGCAGTCGCGCGTCGATTACGGGCTCGTCTTTCCGGATGGCTACAAAGCGATGGTAAACTGGAGTCGCAATTGGGAAGAGGTGTATGACCTGAATCGCGATCCACAGGAGCGATTGAACCTCCGCGATCGCTATCCCGTGCTCGCGGAGCAATATCTCGCGCTCCTCAAACACTATTTCAATACGCACGCGTACCTCAAGCCCGACGGCGATCCATTCTGAATGGCAGAACGCTCGACAAGGCTATGGAATCTGACGTTGCTGCGTGCGAGTGTCCGAGCCGAGCTCGCCGACTCCATCTTGTCGAGCGAGATGACCTTCTGGTAGATTCATTGAGCTGACTTTCCGATCACGCCGCCAGGCGACAACTCAAAAAAGCGTCAGGGGTCCACAAGGCATAACGATAGTAGGAACGGAGAATGAGTGATGAAGAGGAGAAAACGAATTCTCGTCACTGGTGGAGCGGGCTTCCTTGGGTCCCACGTCTGCGAACGGCTCATTGGGGAAGGCGCCGAGGTCATCTGCATGGATAACCTGTTTACGGGTGCCAGGGAGAACATCGATTGCCTGCTTGACCACCACGCTTTCGAGTTTGTCCGACATGATGTTTGCGATCGGATGAACGTTGAAGTTGACGAGATTTACCACCTGGCTTGCCCCGCTTCTCCAGTGCACTACCAGCGCAACCCCGTACGAACTATTCGTACGACCGTGGAAGGTACGTTGCACGTTCTAGATCTCGCACGGGAAGTTCGAGCAAAGTTGCTCATTGCGTCGACCAGCGAAATTTACGGTGATGCACGGGTTCATCCGCAGGTGGAGACATACTGGGGCAATGTTAACCCCATAGGTCCGCGCGCGTGCTACGATGAGGGCAAACGATGCGCCGAGGCGTTGGCCGTAGCCTATTCTAGCCAATACGGAGTTGCCGTACGGATAGCGCGCATCTTCAATACCTACGGACCGAGGATGGCCGAGAACGATGGCCGTGTGGTCTCGAATCTGATTGTCCAGGCATTGCGTGGTGAGGCCTTAACGGTATACGGGCGCGGAGAGCAGACACGATCGTTCTGCTATGTGGATGATCTGGTCACCGGTCTCACTAGGTTGATGGCCTCCTCCGCCACAACGCCTGTCAATTTGGGAAACCCAGTGGAATTCACGATTCTAGAGTTGGCGGATAAGGTGCTGAAGCTTACGGGCTCTAGCAGCCGGATCGAATATCATCCGCTCCCCGTCGACGATCCGAGACAAAGGCGCCCCGACATCTCGCGCGCTCGCGAGCTGCTAGATTGGCATCCCACGACCCCGGTGGAGGATGGGCTTGCCAGGACAGTGGAGTACTTCCGAAAGCGGACGCTCGCGTGAATCTTTCATGGCAGCCATCCATCAATCGTCAGAGACGGATAATACGTCCACTTCTCGTCGTATTCGCATGAAAGAGTTCCTTCGCGCGCAAACCCGCCTGGTTCTGGCTACCGCGACTATTTTCATCTTCCACATTCTTTATGTCATCATTGGACCGATCATCCCGATCATCGCCGACGCTCAATTCTATGATCTTTCGGCGCTCCATCTTCTGGACGGAACAGGGTTCCACGCAACGTCAGGGCCAGACGCATCGATGATGCCTGGCTATTCCATTTTTCTTGCAGCGCTTTACGCATTGTTCGGTCACCGCGTTTGGACGATCTATTTCATTCAGTCATTGATGTTTGCTGTCGCGACTGCTGGCGTCTACCTCCTCGTCGAACGTCAATGCGGAAAAAAGGCGGCCGCTTTTGCTTTCATCGCGCTCGGTCTCTTTCCCCCCTGGTTCATCTATACCGACATCCTATGTGCGGAGACTCTTCTTCTGGTCGCCCAGGTCGCTTTCCTCGCCGTTACGCTGCGCTCGACGCAAAGGCTGCGGTGGGCTGTTGGTTCGGGCGCGGCGTGTGGCCTGCTCACGCTAATCAAGCCAGAGTTCTTCGTGTGGTTGCCGCTTCCCGCGATGCTGGCGGGACGGATGCGCGCGGTAAGGGTGTTGGGTGCGAGTGCAATTGCATTCTTGGTCGTGCTATCCCCCTGGATCATTCGGAACGCTGTTACGTTCAATGAATTCGTGCCCCTCACGACACGGTCAGGTCGGGCGCTTTGGCTGTCCGCTCACCGGCCGGAGTTGACGGAGTTTACGGAGCCAGAGTTCGTCGCAGCCGAAGCGCGATGCCTCGTGCCGAATAATCCCAAGGCAAGCGATGCGTGCCTAAGCGACGAGGCGCGCGGCATGATTTTCGAACACCCCGCCTATTTTCTGAGGACTTGCGCGGGCCGAGTCTTCCGTACTCTGGTCGGCAGCCACACGGAATCCTTGCCCACTTACTCGATGGCGTTTGGTGATGCGATACGTAAGCGTCGGATCGACATACTGGGGGTAAAGGGGGCTCTTCTAGCGTTCGACGTGATTTTCGTCGCGGGAGGGCTGATAGGCCTCGCATTCGTATGCCGCGACCGTCGGTACTGGTACCTGCTCTACCTCGTGGGCAGCAAATTGGCGGTGTGCGCGATATTCTTCGGCACCGCTCGATATGGCTTACATCTGAGCCCACTCTTTGCCGCTGGATGGGGAGCCCTGGGACTGAAGTTCACGAGCAGAACCACCAGCCCGGAACCGATTCTGGACGCGGCGAGCCAATAGGACCAACTGTGAGCGATCCATCTCTCGAACTCAGTGTTGTGATGCCGTGCCTAAACGAAGCGGACACGATTGAGACCTGCATCCGGAAGGCGCAGGCTGCCATCGGGCGCCACGCGATCAACGGCGAAATCGTAATCGCAGACAACGGGTCGTCGGACGGCTCTCAGGCCATCGCGGAACGGCTCGGCGCGCGCGTCGTCAAAGTTGCGGCCAAAGGTTACGGAAGTGCGTTGATGGGGGGCATCGCATCCGCCCAGGGTCGCTTTGTCATTATGGGTGACGCCGATGACAGCTACGACTTTGGCGAGATTCCGCGCATTGTAGACGAACTGCGGAAGGGTCGGGACCTGGTTCAGGGCTGCCGGCTGCCGTCGGGCGGAGGAACTATCCTTCCAGGGGCCATGCCATTTCTTCACCGCTGGTGGGGAAATCCAATGTTCTCAGTGATGGTGCGTATGATGTTTAAGGCCCCGATCCACGATGTATACTGCGGCATGCGGGGGTTCACGAAGGCTGCATACGCACGTCTTGACATGCGCTGCACCGGCATGGAATTCGCAACGGAGATGATCATAAAGACAAGTCGCTATAAGATGAACATCGCCGAGGTCGCTATCACACTTCATCCGGATGGTCGCAAGGCGCATGCACCGCATCTCAAGACCTTTCGCGATGGGTGGCGCACTCTCCGTTTCTTTCTCATGTGCAGCCCGAGATGGCTATTTCTAATTCCAGGGGTGTGCATGTTCACAATAGGGTTGCTCGGTTACGCACTAGCCTTGCCGGGCGTTCGGTTCTTTAATGCAACCCTAGATGCTCACACATTACTCGTGGCTAGCCTGTGCTTGCTCCTCGGACAGCAGGCAATTTTTTTCGCTATATTCGCAAAAATGTTCTCGATCAACGAGCGGCTAATGCCGGAAGATCCACGCATGGATCGCCTTTTTCGAACCTTCACTCTGGAAAAGGGGATCCTGCTCGGATGCGGCGCGGTCTTGACCGGTCTCGCCCTCCTGGGGTGGTCGGTGGTCGCTTGGCGCGCGGCGGGCTTCGGAGCACTCGACTATGCACACACGATGCGACGCGTCATCCCGGGGGTGACTCTCGCCGCGCTTGGTACACAGACTGTTTTATCAAGTTTTATCATCAGCATCCTCAGCATGCAGCGGCGATGATGTCCCACTTCGATGCCCACGCGCATGAATACCGCACCATCCTTGACCGGGGCCTGTCGGTCTCGGGCGAGAGCGGAGATTTCTTTTTGAATGGCCGAGTAAAATGGCTCGGCCGCCGGCTGAATCTTCTGAACCATCAGCCCAGACGAGTTCTCGATTATGGTTGCGGTACGGGCGCTGCGGCGCCGGTGCTACGCCGCGTCCTCGGTGCGCAGATCCTGGGCATCGATCCTTCCTCCGAGGAAATTCTGGTCGCACGTAATGACCATCCTGACGACGAGTTTGCTCTAACGCGTGAGTTCAAGCCGGCCTCCGACTTCGATCTCGTTTACTGTAATGGTGTTTTTCATCACATCCCACCAGCGGAGCGACGAGAGGCCGTAGGACGGATTTACGATGCGCTGCGCCCCGGTGGCCTGTTTGCGCTATGGGAGAACAACCCGTGGAACCCAGGGACCCGCTGGGTAATGAGCCGACTCCCGTTTGACCGTGACGCGGTGACGCTGACCGGACCGGAGTCGTGCCGATTGCTCCGAGAAGGAGGGTTCCAAGTCATCCAGCATGATTTTCTGTTTGTTTTTCCAAGAATGCTACGTGCACTGCGAGGTATTGAACCTTACCTAGCTCGTTTTCCAATTGGTGCGCAGTACCTCTCACTTGGTCGCAAGTAGCGGCGTCGACTTAGGCGTAGCGACTACGACCACTGTCTCCGAAAGAGTGGGCCAAAGACTAAGGATAGTTCGATGCAGCGTCTGGAGCGGGTGCGCGAGTAATCGGGGGCTTCGCCACCACGCGGATGGTTCGCAAAACGTGATCTCCTCGGGAGCCCAACCAGCGTGTGTGAGCAGTTTGGCGATCGTGTAAGGCGAGAACCAATAGCGGTGGTCAGTGTTCACATATTCCTTATTGTGCAATGCTGCGCGCACGCTCAAATAGGAAGTGGCGTTCGGCACCGTCACGATAAGTTTTGTGTCCTCTCGGAGCTTGAGCGAACGAATAAGCGATCGCAGGAAGGAGCCTGCGTCATCCAGATGCTCAAGGATCTCGCCAAGTACTACAACGTTCCAAGCGACGTTGCTGACGTCCGATGGGAGTTCTTTTGTCACATCGGCGACATACACGCAATCGACACCGAGTCGGTCGCGAACGAACTGAACGGCGTCCTCGTTGATATCAATACCCACACAGGTCCGCGCAACCGCGCGGAGCTGACCATGCAACCATCGCCCTTCACGATACTTCTGCTCGATGAGCGGCAGGTGGTCGGCGAAACCAATGTGCAAGACATCCTTTCCCTTGCACAGACGTCCGATAATGTCCCACCGCGTTGGGACAGCCAATCTTGCCCGTCCTATCGTCCAGCTCAGTCCGCTACTGAAGCGTTCTCCGTTCAAGAACTGCGTCACTTCCGTCTCTATGTTCATCCAGAACTCCTCATGCGAATCGGTCGTCGAACACGCGAGCCGCCCGAATTAACCAAAAAAGAACGCAGAACAGGGTGCCCGCGCCGAATGCTGAAAGCGCAGCGAGTAGCGAGCTGCCATGCAAAAGCTTCGGTCCAAGCAGGCAAATGGCCGCGAAGCCGGAGTTGTAGAAGATACCCCAAAGGAGGAAGCCACGGTTACGATGTAGAATGAACGCCAATTGGACGAATGGTGCAACGACAACATTGAGAGCCATCCATGGAATAAATATACGGGCCATTTCCCCCGCGCCCGACCAGATCTCACCGAACACATACTTAAAAAGGATAGGGCCTCCCGCAATGAGAGTCGCTGTCGCTATAACGGCGATAGCTCCGGTTCGAAGTGAAATCCAGCGAATTAGTGGGGTCAAACGCTCGCCCTCGCGTACCGCATTCGCTGCGCTCGCTGTGAACACCTGGGTGAACGCGGCACCGAGCACCGTCAACGGACCACGCACTGCTCTGCCCAACATTGCCCAGTGGCCAAGGCCGACTGTCCCTGCGGTTAGGGCGACAGCACCCACTAGAGCATTCTCCCGCAACGAATCCAACAATGCTTGAGGATACGAGTAGAGCGGAAATCGGCGATGCTTCGCCAGAATTTCTCGCGACCGTCGATAATTTGGACTTGCACGCAAGAGTGAAGTGAGGCTGGCCCCACTTAGTGATGAGAGGGCGATGACGATTGCCAATTGACCCAGCAACACGGCGATTGCGGCGCCCATCGCGCCCCAGGCGGCTAGTCCTAGAATTATCGTCAGCGCATTCGTGCTTACCGACTGCGCCACTCGCCCGGTCGAAATCGCCGCAAACCGGCGTTCTCTAGTCGCAAGTGCGGACAGGACCTGGATGAGGGTCATGAAAAGAGCAGAGAGGCTCACGAAAATCGACCAAAAGAGGGTGCGGCGCGAAAGGAAGGATAGCCAGGCGAAAGAGACAAGCCACGGCATTGCCAAATAGAAGAGAATAGAAGAAACGGCGGCAGCGAAGGTCGCCATAGTCAGTATGACGCCCGAAATCTCAAGGGCCTCTTCGTATGTGTCCGCCAAAACGATAGCCGCATCCAACGAAAGCATAGCGATGGTCGTCAGGGTTGAAGCAATGACAGTTGCGGCGGCCACTTCGCCGAGAGCTACCGGTCCGTAGATACGGGCGACGACTGGAGAGAGTAGAACCCCAATCACCTGAACCGAAGTAGTGCCGGTCAAGAGCATCCCCACTTGCCGCGTAAGCGTTGCGGGATTTGCACGCGACGACTCAGACACGGCATGCTCCGATTAAATCAGGAAAAGGCAGCAGGAATTCGCTAGCCGGATCCGCCCGTAGAGGTGCTTGGTCGGGCAAGCACGAAAATTTCTCATAGGTCACGGCGTCCGTCAAGTACGGTTGGCCTCCTCGGGCATTGAGAATTTGGTGGAGGCGACAATAAACTTTCGTCTGCCGAGCTCCTTCCAGTTCACGGATACCAACGTAGAGCACGAGTGGCGAAAGGACGTTCAGCGTAGTTGCGGCGCCAGCCCTCAAGCGACGGAGAACGCCGCCACGAAGGGCCTCTTGACCCACGTATTGAAGGACTGTAATAAGTCGCAGGTTCACACTCGCTTCGAATTGTGCCGTTCCTCTAAGTCCGCCATCCACTAATTACGACCAGGCCCGCCGGGACATTCATGCCATCGACCAGCGACGAAAAACTTGCCGCAAGCTATAACGGTTCCAAGGTGCTGATCGCCGGCGGCCTGGGTATGATCGGGAGCAATCTAGCCCGGAGGCTCGTTGGGCTCGGCGCGCATGTGACGATTCTGGACGCCATGCTAAGTCCTTATGGCGGAAACTACTTCAACGTGTCTGACGTCCGGGAGCGTCTCGAAATACGAATCGGAGATATTCGTAACGAATCGCTGCTTAGTTCTGTGCTGCCTGGAGTCGACTACCTGTTCAGCTTGGCGGCTCAGGTGAGCTACACCGACAGCAATCTAGACCCACTGAATGATCTCGATATTAACTGCCGTGGGCAGCTCTTAATTCTGGAGGCTTTACGGAAGCATAATCGCAACGCTCGGGTGCTCTTTGCGGGCTCGCGAATGCAGTATGGACCCGTAGAGTCCACTCCGGTTACTGAGAACACGGGCGCGCATCCGTTAAGCATTTACGCGCTCCACAAATTCGCGGGGGAATACTACCATCGTATCTATCATAACCTTCACGGACTACGGACCGTGACCGTCAGGATAACCAATCCATACGGGCCGCGGAGTCAGATGAAGCATAGTAAATACAGCTTGATAAACTGGTTCATCCGAACCGCGATGGAATCGAAGGAAATATGCATTTTCGGCGAAGGGTCACAAATTCGTGATTACATTTTTGTCGACGATATTGTCGACGGAATGCTAGCGGCGGCTGCGGTGGAGTGCTTGAGAGGACAAGCATATAACCTCGGAAGTGGGGTCGGGACTCGTTTCGTCAGCATGGTTGAGACCGTCTTGCGCGTGGTTGGCGGCGGTACCTCGCGATTTGTCCCGTGGCCGCGAGACTACGAATTTATTGAGACAGGAGATTTTGTCGCCGATATCGCCTTGCTCAAGGCAGAAACCGGTTGGAAGCCCTCGGTCGATCTGGACGAGGGGGTCCGACGAACATTTGAATATTACAAAGAGCATCGGGCCAACTACTGGTGACATTTGCGACGATTCGAGGCCTACCGCGGTAAATATCCCTGTGCCTGGGTGAGTGTCAGACGAACGGATGTTTGAAGGTGGCAACGTCAAATGGCTGAGCCTGAGACCGTCGTACTCTTTACACAGTCGTATCCATACGACGTCGCAGCCGAACAAACGTTTCTTGCACCTGAGGTCGAGACGCTGGCGGATCGATTCACGCGGGTTATCGTTGTGCCCGAATCTATTGCAGGTAAGCGCTATGCACTTCCCGCCGGAGTAGAGTTGGAGGAACGGTACGCGTCGTTTCGGGGTCGCTCACGATCAAGGTTCCGGCGAGCCATGGGCGCGCGATCGGTGTACCTGATTCTTGAGGAATTATGGGAACGACCAGGCGTTGCCATGCGGCCAGCCTGGCTGCATCGCCTCACCAACTTCGTTTGCTCCGCAGAAATAACTCGGCGATGGGTGCTCGACTACCTTCGTCGTGGGACGGTGGATAGCGCTACCAGCGTTTTCTATACCTTCTGGTGCGATGCGTCAGCGCTTGGAATCGGGCTTTGTCGTAAGGAGTATCCATATCTTAGGTTGATATCTAGAGCGCACCGATATGATCTCTACGAGCATCAAATTGTGCCTCCGTACATCCCGTTCCGTCGGAAGTCGCTGCAGCTGCTTGACGCTTTGTTTCCCGACTCTTTGCGGGGGGCGGAGCATATTGTGAGTCGGTATCCGTGGTTCGCTGGGAAAACTTGCCCGTCCAGGCAGGGTGTGAATGATCCTGAATTTGTAACAAGCGCGTCAGGAGATGGTGTCCTTCGAGTAGTGTCGTGCGCAGCGATCATCGAGCGGAAGCGCGTCGACTTAACCTTGAAAGGAATCGCTTTGGCAGCTCGAAGCAGGCCTAACACACCATTCATATGGAATCACATCGGGGACGGCCCACTACGAGGTGCGATCGATGCAATGGCGCAAAAGGAGCTACCCGCAAACGTCGCTATGCAGATCCTCGGATTTATGCCACCTGAACGAATGATGGCATTTTATCAGAACAATCCGATCGACGTATTCATCACCACAACGGAAAGTGAGGGAACGCCCGTTTCGCTCATGGAGGCCGCTGCATGCGGCATGGCCATCGTTGCCACGGACGTAGGCGGAATCCCAGAAGTCGTCTCAAATAGAAATGGCGTACTACTCGTACCAAAGCCGAGTCCTGCAATGGTTGCCGATGCGTTGCTGCAGATTCTGGACGACCCTACTGGCGCTGCCGCGAAGAGGCTGGAAAGCCGAAGAATTTGGGCGGAGAACTACGACGCGCAACGGAACTATCGCGAATTCGCAACTCATATTAAGCGATTGACAGCTCCGGCCCCGGTCGTGGAGGCCGGGCTCTAACCCCTGTGCTCGCCTGAGTCGATCTCGCTTGCGCGGGGGATCGAGATTTGATCTGGTGAGTCATGGGAGAACCTCATCCGGTCGAACTGAGAGAACGAGTCGTTAAGGCATACGAGAGCGGCGAAGGGACCTACCCGGTGATCGCGGCGACGTTCTTGCTTGGCGAGGCGACAGTGAAGCGATGGGTATGGCGGTATCGCGAACAGGGAACGGTCGCGCCGACGCCGAAGGGCGGAGGCACACCGTCCACGGTCACTGCGGCGGACATCGAAGGAATATTGGAGCGGCTCGGCGATGCGACCGCGAACGAGCTGACGGCGGAGTTCAACCGCACTCGGCGAGGCCAGAACCGAGTTCACGTTTCGAGTATGAAGCGCGCGCTGCATCGTCATGGGTACGTCGTCAAAAAAAACGCCGCCGGCCGCTGGAATGTATGCGGCCCGACGTCCAAGAAAAACGCCGGAAGTTCCTGAGCCGGATCCGGCGCATTCCCACCGACAAGCTCGTTTTCATCGATGAATCTGGCATGAACCTCGCGATGAGCCGCACGCACGCGTGGGTGAAGCGAGGCTGCGAGTTTATCGATCGAGTTCCCATGAACTGGGGGAAGAATTTGACCGTCCTCGGAGCGATCCGACTTGCCGGCTGGGTCGCACTCACGACCATGTTCGCCACCGCGAACAAAGACCGATTTGTTCGCTGGGTGAAACGTATTCTTCTCCCCAAACTCCGCCAGGGCGACGTGCTCGTCATGGACAACCTTCCCGCCCATCACGATCCTCGCGTCGCCGTAGCATGCGCGAGGCGCGGCGTGCGCCTTCTCTATCAGCCGCCCTATTCGCCCGACCTGAATCCAATCGAACCGGCGTGGGCCCTTCAAAAGCAATTTGTTCGCCAGCACGGTCCTCGTCACCCACTGGCTCTCCGTCGACTCGCAAGACGGGCTCGCTATCGCGTTACGACGCGTCATTGCCGGGGTTGGTTCGAACACGCTGGATATCGGGTTCAACTCAGGTGATCTCTGGGGTTAGGC
>Ga0193706_1000543_pt1 | contig 21332 bp, 23 predicted proteins | sample U3c1metaG_FD_160130 | JGI IMG/M metagenome (GOLD analysis project Ga0193706, IMG submission 160130) | Soil microbial communities from a riparian zone of the East river system, Colorado, United States - U3c1 | ecosystem: Environmental > Terrestrial > Soil > Riparian zone | place: USA: East River... | reverse complement strand
AGGCGCGGCTCTGTGCGTTCAGAAGAATTCACAGGGAGGCGGGGAGGCGGGGAGAGAGAGGAAAATTTGGGGTGGGCGCGTCGTGGCGCTCAATTTGCCGACGTGCCGCGACGTGTTCGCGCGTGCATTTCCATCGAGTGGACCCTACAAAATCTCCCCGCCTCCCGGCCTCCCTGTGAATCCGATCGATCGCTCACCGTGTTAGATGACGCCGAACTTCTTGCCGGTAGCGTGGAAAGCTTCGAGCCCGCGGTCGAGATGCTCTTTCGTGTGCGTCGCCATGTAGCTCGTGCGCAGCATGGCCTGTTTGGGAGGCACGCCGGGCGAGATGAACGGATTGGTATAGACGCCGTGCACGTCGAGCAGCTCTTTCCACATCATGATGGTGCGTAAATCTTGGCGCACGTAGACGGGAATGACGGCGGTCATGCTGTTGCCCACGTCGAAGCCCATCTTTTTCAGCTCCTCACGCATGTACGTGTAGTTCTTGCGGAGCTGATCGATGCGCCAGGTCTCTTCCTGCATGACTTCGAGGGCAGCCATCGCCGCCGCGACGGACGGGGGGGCCGCGCTGGCCGCGAACATGAACGAGCTCGCAAAATGCTGCACATAATCGAGCACCTTGCGCTCGCCTACGAGCCACCCGCCGATCGAGGCGAGCGATTTGGAGAACGTGCCGCCCATGAGATCGATCTGGTCGCCGATGCCGAAGTGAGCGGCCGTGCCGCGGCCGCTCGGCCCGATGACGCCGAGCGCATGTGCGTCATCGACGAAGATGCGCGCCTTGTGCTTTTTGACGACGCGGGTGAGCTCGGGCAGGTTCGCGATCTCGCCCTCCGCGCTGAAGACGCCGTCGGTGATGACGAAGGCGCCCTCGTCGGGAGCAAGCTCGGACAGTGTGCGGTCGAGCGACTCGGCGTCGTTGTGCTTGTAGCGGACCATGCGGGCACCGACCGCCTGTCCGAGGCGCACGCCGTCGTAGATCGATGCGTGATCGTTGCGATCGATGACCGCGACGCACTTCTTGTTGGAAAGGAGCGCGGAGATGACGGCGAGATTGACCTGATAGCCGGTGGTGAACACCAGCGCCGACTCTTTGCCGAAGAACGCGGCCAGTTTCTCTTCGAGCTCGTTGTGGAGCTTCATCGAGCCGTTGACGAGGCGCGAGCCCGTCATGCTCGTTCCAAATTTATTGATGGCGTCGCGCGCGGCTTCGCGGACGCGCGGGTGCGTCGTCAAGCCGAGATAGTTGTTGGATCCGAACATCACCACGCGCCGTCCCTCGAGCACGGCTTCGGGGCCGTCATTGACGTCGAGGGGGCGGAAGAAGGGATAAAGGCCCATTTTGCGGGCGTTGTCGGCGGCCGTGAACTGAAACGCCTTTTCGAACACGTCGCGCCCGCCGATCGCGGACAGCGAGGTGCGCGACGCCATCGATGCCGCGAGCTCTTTGCCCTCCGCGGAGTGCCCGGCGTGGACGGACATGCCGTGACCATTGCCGTTCGCGTGGGTGCCGTTGCCGTTTGCCTTCTGGAAAGGAGCGTACGGCGTGTCGCCGTTGGTCTTCACCACAGGCGGCGGCGTGGCCACCTGCAGATCGACGTCGTCGAGCATCGAGGGATCGATGGCGGGAAGCGCGTGACCGTACGTCAAGAGCTGCCACGCTTCGTTCGCCTTTTCCGCGGCGGCGCGAACGCGATTTCTCGCATCCATCACCCCTTCCGCGGCCCGCATCACGCGGTCGTCACTCAATACCTTGAGGACCCGGGGCGTCATCGCCAGCTGTTTTCCCCTCTCGACAAGACGATTTTTCCAGCCCATGCGATGTGCTCCCAGTCCAGCGTCGCGAATCGTTTTTCTTGGCCTGCGGTGATCTAAAGCAATCGCGGTGCCAAAGCAAAATTGGCACGCACGCTACGCGTTTTTATGTAGCGTTGTCAACTGCTTCGTCCTCATCGTCGGCTCCGCACAGTGTGACCACGGCGAACTGTGACGAAATTCCGACACCTTGCAACCCGACCTTGAGCCGGGCGCTGAGCGCCGGCGCGCTGTGGCCCACCATTTAGCAAAATCGTCGTCAAACGGCGACGAGACGCACACGGACTTTGCGAAGAATGGCCACATCCGCCGGTGGAAAGGTCGCTTCGTCGAGCTCGTCATCGCCTGCCCATCGGTAATCGGCGACATCGAGCGCCCGAGGCTCGGGCGAGTGCGGCACACGCCGCACTTCGAAGAAAAGCAGCAGCACCGATCGCTCCGGATAGCGGTGGAACGTGACGTCCATCACCTCGCCGACGACAGCGTCGATCCCGAGCTCTTCGCGCAGCTCGCGAACGAGTGCGTGCCGCGGATCTTCGCCCGCGCGCACCTTGCCGCCCGGGAATTCCCACGCCCCGGCGAGATGGGTGCCCGCCTTGCGCTGAGTCAGAAGGACGCGCGTGCCTTCGATGATGACCGCGGCCACCACGAGAAGCGTCGGCGCCTCGGTAGGTCGCGCCGCGGGGGCGGCGGGGGTCTTGGCTGGGGGAGCAGTCATGGCCGACTTTGACGGAGTAGCTCGGGAGCGCTATTCGCACGAGGAAAATGGCAAGCGGGCGCAGGACAAAAATGAAGCTCGGCGTTCTCGTTTCCGGCAGCGGCACCAACCTGCAAGCCATTGTGGATGCCACGCATTCGGGTGCGCTCGACGCCGAGGTAAGCCTCGTCATCTCCAATCAGCCTGACGTGCGCGCGCTCGATCGGGCGAAAGAGGCGGGCGTTGTCGCCCGTGTCATCTCGCACCGCGACTTTGCCGATCGCGCCGCTTTCGACGCCGAGCTGGTGGCGGCGCTCCGCCAGGCCGAAGTGACCCACGTCGTGTTGGCCGGTTTCATGCGGGTGCTCACCGCCGCTTTCCTCGACGCGTTCCCGTGGCGCGTCATCAACATTCACCCCGCGCTCTTGCCCGCATTCCCAGGCATCCACGCCCAGCGCCAGGCGCTCGACTACGGCGTCAAGCTGGCGGGCTGCACGGTACATTTCGTCGACGCCGGCACCGACACGGGACCGATCATCGCCCAGGCGGCGCTGCCCGTTCTGGAGGGCGACACCGAAGAAGCGCTGACCGCGCGAATCTTGCGCGAAGAGCATCGCTTGCTCGTCGCGGTTCTCGCCGCCATCGCCGAAGGCGATGTCACGGTCGTGCCCGCCGCTGCGGGTTCCCGCGCGCGCGTGCAGTTGAGCGAGCGGGCAGCGCGAAGATTCGGGGAGGCACGTCTTTGACCGACAAGCATTACGACGTCATCGTCCTCGGCCGATCGCTCGGCGCGCTCGTTTCCGCGGCGCTTTTGGCGCGTCGCGATTTCCGCGTGCTCGTGCTGGGACAAGGCCAGCGTCCACCTTCCTACCGGTGGGGGCGGCACGTCCTGCGGCGCAGCGCGTTCACCATGCTTTTCGCCTCGTCGCCGGCCTGGAAGCGCGTCCTCGTCGAACTCGCGCAAACGCAGACCTTTCGCCGACGCGCCGTCCCGCTCGATCCGATGGTGCAGCTCTTCCTGCACGATCGGCGCATCGACTTTCCGCCGGACATGAAGCTCTTCGAGCGCGAGATCGAGCGCGAGTTTCCCGAGGTGCGGCGTGTCATCGACGACTTTTACACCGAGCTCGCGCACGTCAACTCCGCTGCCGACGCGGTGTTCGAGCACGACGCGGTGTGGCACCCGGGCACCTTTTGGGAACGCAGAGAAACGACGCGACTCGTGTCCAGCCTGCCCTTCGCGCGCGCGGAACCGAGCTTCGATCTGCTCGGCAATTTGCCGCGTGCTCATGCCTATCGCGCGCTCACCGCGCACCTCGCCAAGTTCGCTTCGCACCTTGCGCACCCGCGTTTGCCGCCTTTCGCCGTGGCCCGCTTGCACGGTTCGTGGTCGCGCGGAATTCACGCCCTCGCCCGCGGAGAGGACGAGCTGTCGGAGTTTCTTCTCGAACGCATCGAAGCGCACGGTGGCGCGTACCGTCTCGCCGATCGCGCCTCGCGGCTCTACGTCGATCGCCGCGGCGTTTGCAGCGTTCTCATCGACGGTGAAGCTTCCCCCACCGGGGCTGGTTTCGTGGTGGCCGACTGCACCGGCGAGGAGCTCGCCGAGCTCGCCGACGGCAACGGAATCTTGAAACGCGCCGAGCGCGATTGGCCCCGCCTCTCGCCTTCGCAAGCGCGCTTCGTGGTGTCGATCGTCGTGCGCTCGGAGGGGCTCCCCGATCCGCTCGGTCGCGAGGTCGTCGTGGTGCCCAAAGACGACCGCGACCCTCCGCTTCACGTCGTTCGACTCGATCCCTCCGCAGAGATCGACGCGACCCGCGAAGCGCGCGGCGAGAGTCTCCTCGTCGTCGAGGCGCTCGTCCCTGCCCGCGCCAGCGAACCGCTCGATGGAGCGGGGCGCGAACGCGTGCTCGAGCTTCTCGGGCGCGTTCTGCCGTTTTTCACGCGTCATCTGGTCGCCGTCGACTCGCCGCACGACGGCCGCCCCCTCTGGCTCTACGAGAATGACGCCGCCGGTAGCCCGTCCAAGAAGATCGATCGCATTCGCCTGTACGGCGCATCGGCTGCCGCAGAGCCCATGGTCGCGCAATGGTCGGTGGATGGTCCGTCCTACCTTTCTCTTGCCGGTGAGCCTGTACGCGGACCCATTGGCCGCGCGATGCTGGTGGGCAGCAGCGTGTTACCTGCCCTGGGGCAGGAGGGAGAACTGCTGGCGGCGTGGAGCGCCGTGCGCGTGATCACGCGTACCGATGGGCAAAAAGAGCGAATTCGTCGCTCGATGTGGAGCAAGGTCGAGCTCGGGTAGAGGCCTCGAACGCCCTCGACGACCCGCGGCGTGCTCCCCCTAAGTGGGATTTTCCCGACACGTGCGTGTCCGGTGATCAGTGACACCCACCCCGAGGCACTTTAAAATAGTGGACCTCTTGAGAAGATCACCCCCTGCGCGCCTCCGGCGATGCTTCGCTGCCAGTCCGAGCATCGACGCCGCGCTTCGTCTGCTCACGCTGAGCGAAAGATCACACATGCACGTAGCGCGCGCTGCGCTGGCGGCGGGAGCGCTGGTGCTGGCGACGAGCGCGGCGCACGCCGACGCTCCGTCGCCCAATGCTCCGCCCATTCAGGTGATTGCGATTCGCTCCGACGACGCCGAAGATCAAGCCGACGCGCTGACGGCGGCGCTGCGCAACCGCGTGCGGGCGCTGCGCGGATTCTCGCTGGGGGACGGCGACTATGCGCTCGAGGTGCTGACGTTGGGTCTCAAATGCGGCGAGACGCCGGACGAAGCATGCCAGATCAAGATCGGCAATCAGATCCACGCCGACCGTTTCGTGTGGGGCAATGTCAAACGATCAAAAAACGCCAGGCAAGTCGTGGCCGAGCTTCACCTCTGGACGCGCGGGCGATCCTCGCTCAAGACCGAGTTCTCCTTCAGCGACAATCTGACCGCGCCTGGCGACGACGGCTTGCGCAGACTGGTCGACGAAGCGCTCAACGTGCTGCTCGAACGACAGAAGGCGCCGGCCGCGACCGCCTCGCCTCCGCCGGCGTCGCGAGCGGCCGCGCCGCGTCCGGTGACTCCGGCACCGAGCGGCCCGCCGGCATCGACAACGCCGGACCCCGGCGTCGATCGTAACTCCGCAGCGGCGCAAGGCTCCGAGCCGTCGGGGTCGAGCTTGCATTCCACGCTCGGCTGGACGGGGATCGCGGTGGGAGGCGCATTCGTCGCCGCCGGAATCTTTTCGGCCCTCCGCGTCAGCTCCATCGAGAGCGAAGAAACTGTCGACCGCTATCGTCAGGGCTTCCGACCCGAGGTCAATTCGTGTGACCAAGCCGAGGCTGGTATCAGCTCGAGGGTCACGGGCGCCGCGACGCCGGCCGAGATGCAGGACTTTTGCCGCAGTGCGGGCACGTTTCACGCGTTGGAATTCGTCTTTTTTGGCCTCGGCGCGCTGTCCGCGGGCGCCGGCATCTACTTTCTTGCCACCGACAACAGCGCGTCGGCTGCGCGCTCGCGATCCTATTTCGCAATTACGCCTCCGCTCGGACGATCGGGCGGACGCGTGGAGCTCGGGTTTCGCTTCTGATCACTTCCTGTCGAGAACCTGCCGCCTACAGGGTTCGCGTCGACAATGATAAGGAAACACGGTGCGCGTCATTGCCGGCTTCCTCGGTGGGCGAACGTTGGTTGCACCCGCCGGAGCGCGGACGCGACCGACGGCGGACCGCGTTCGCGAGGCGCTCTTTTCGGTGCTGGCAGGCGTCGAAGGAGACGCCGTGCTCGATCTCTACGCAGGCACGGGCGCGCTCGGGATCGAAGCGCTGTCGCGCGGCGCCGCGCACGCTACGTTCGTCGAGAACGCGCGCGCCGCGCTGCAAGCGCTGCGGCAAAACATCCACGCTCTCGAGCTCGGCGAGGTGACTACAGTGTTGCCCATCGCCGTCGAGCGTGCGCTGCGGGCGCCACCTTGGCGCGAAGGTTTCGATCTGGTGTTTCTCGATCCACCCTACGCCGTCATTCGCGGAGGGCGCTTCACCGACCCGCTCGCCAAAGCGGTCGAACGGGGGCTCACCTCTTCGTTGCGACCAGGCGCCCGCGTGATACTCGAGCACACGTCGGAGGAAGAAGCGCCGCCGGTATCGGGGATCACGCTCGAAGAGACGCGCGTGTACGGCGACACCTCACTCAGTTTTTACTTACGCTAGAATTCGTTTCTGTATACTCGGGGGCTCCTTCGCTTCTTCCATTTCCCGGAGGATCTTTCCTTCTGAACGCCGCACAGGATCCGTTTCGAAGTTCAGCGGTCGGATCTCCCGAGACCCCAAGGTAACGCTATGCCCGCATCGATTGCTCCCTCTTCCCGGCCGCCCCCTACATCAGGCGGTGGCATTTATGTCTTCGTTGCAGTCGCGCTGGTGATGGCCATCATCGGACTCGTTTATTGGAAGCTGAAGGGAAGCGACGCACCCGCCAACGCGCTGACGCCGCCTCCCATGGTCAACACGGGCTCGCAGCTCGCCGAGCAGCCCCCGCCCCCTCCCCCGATCGAAGAGCCGACCGCGGTGGTCGACGCGGGCCCGACCCGGGTAGCGACGACCAACTACGGCCCCTGCCAAGTCAACAAATGCGGCGGCTCGATCAACACCGCGTTGTCGTCCGCAGTGTCGGCGCGCGCGGGCTCGGCGCGTCCCTGTTATGAACGCGCGCTCCGGGTGAACGCGAGCCTCCAGGGCAAACTCACGGTCAGCGTTCGCGTCGATCCTTCGGGCAACGTGTGTAGCGCATCGATCACCCAAGATGCGGTGCACTCGCCGGAAGTTTCGAATTGCGTCACCGGGATGTTTCGATCGGCGAAGTTTCCGCCTCCCACCGGGGGCTGCATGGACGTCAACATTCCGCTCAACTTCACGCCCCGAGAAGGGAAATGAGCTACGCGAGGCGGGCCTCGACGATGGCGAACGTGGTTTCGCTGATCGTGGTCGGCGCCTCACTCGTCGCGGCTTGTGACATCGAGGGCGTCACGCCGACGTGCTCCGACGCCGGTGAATGCCTCACCCCGCCGGGCACGATCGGTCCGGGCAATAGCACCGGCGGCGCGGGAGCCACCGGGGGCGCCGGCGGGTCGACCGGCGGGTCGACCGTCGGAGGCACGGGAGCGACGGGCGGCACAGGGGGAACAACGGGAGGAAGCGCCGGCGCAGCGGGCGCGACGGGCACCGGAGGAGCGACGGGCGGCAACGCGGGAACGTCCGGTGCTGCGGGAAAGGGCGGCAACGCGGGCACCGACGGTGGCGCGGGCACCGATGGCGGCGCGGGCACCGGCGGCAACGCGGGAAGGGCTGGCAGCGCGGGCACCGGCGGCGGCGCGGGCACCGGTGGCAACGCGGGAAGGGGTGGCAACGGCGGAACGACCGACGCCGGAAGAGACGGAGCAGCTGGTTCCAGCGCGGGATCCGGCGGAATGGCGGGCAGCGTCAACGACGCTGGTCCGAACGACACGTCCGCCGACACGGCGCAAGACGTGCCCACTGACGCGAGCGATCTCGATACGGGGCCGCTGTTCGATATTCAAATCGACGTGCTCGACGGCGCCGACTGACATCGGCAAGATCACCCGCTTGTTGAGTCATTCGGTCCTTCTCACCGTCGCTTACGATGGCCGGCCGTTTTCGGGCTGGGCGCCGCAGGAAGGGGCGCGCACGGTGGCCGGAGAGCTGCTCGGCGCCATTCGCGCCATGGACCCGCGCGTCGGCGAAGTGAGGGGCGCGAGCCGTACCGATGCGGGCGTGCACGCGCGCGGACAGCTCGCCGCCTTCGATCCGACACGCACCATTGCACCGAAGGGGTGGGCGCTCGGGCTCTCCGCGCATTTGCCGAGCGAGATCACCATTCGACACGCTGCCCTCGTGCCCGCCGGCTCCGAACCGCGTTTTTCGGCGAAGCGAAAACGCTACCGCTACCTCATCCTGCGCGATCCGCTGCGCGACCCTTTTTGGGAGGGACGCGCCCTTCGCTTCTCGCACCAACTCGACATTCACAAGATGCGCGCCGAGGCGGCATCCCTGGTAGGAGAGCACGACTTCGCGGGCTTTCGCTCGAGCTCCGACGAACGCGTCAACACCATCCGCACCATCGAACAGGTGCGCGTCGAGCATCTCGACGGCGATTCGCGCGTTCTCGCCGTCGACGTCGTCGGCAGCGGCTTCATGCACAACATGGTGCGCATCATCGTCGGCACCCTTCTCGACGTTGCCCGGGGAAGACTCGCCGAAGGAACGATCGACAAGGCGATCGCGAGCGGCGCGCGCGCCCATCTCGGGATGACCGCTCCGGCGCACGGACTCTACTTGGAGACGATCGAGCACACGCTGGCTCTCGAAAGCCCCTGGCCGTACCATGAGCTCCCATGAGGTTTTGCCTCGGTGCTCGGGCCGCGTACGCGCTCGCAGTCGCGCTGCCGCTCGTTTCCACGTCCAGCGCGCGCGCTGAGCCGACCGCCGCGCCCATCGAGGCGCGCCGGCTTTCCGACGGGTTCGCCGCGGTCGCCGAAAAGGTGAGCCCGAGCGTAGTGCAGATCGAAGTGAACGTGCGCGAGCCGACGCCGCAGGGGATCCGCTGGTACAAGAGCCCATCGGGCTCTGGCGAAACGCCGATTCAGCGCGGCTTGGGCTCGGGGGTCATCTTCAATGCCGACGGCGCGATCCTCACCAACAATCACGTCATCGAAGATGCGCTGACGATCACGGTGCGTCTGCGCGACGGCCGCCTCTTGCCGGCGCGGCTCGTCGGGCGCGACCCGGCCACCGATCTGGCGCTCATTCGCGTCGATGCCAAGAACTTGGTGCCGGCGCGCTTTGCCGATAGCGACGCCGTCCGGGTGGGCGAATGGGTGGTCGCCATCGGGTCGCCTTTCGGGCTCGGTTACACGGTCACCACCGGCGTCGTTAGCGCCAAAGGGCGCGGCGGCGTCGGCGTCAACTCGGTCGAGGACTATCTGCAAACCGATGCCAGCATCAACCCAGGCAACTCGGGCGGACCGCTCGTCAATCTCGACGGGCAGGTGCTCGGTATCAACACGATGATCGTGGGCCGCGGGCAAGGTATCGGTTTTGCCGTCCCTTCGAACCTCGCGCGACGCACGGCCGATCAGCTCGTCCGAACCGGGCGCGTGCAGCGCGCGTGGATCGGCGTGGGAATTCAAGACGTAACTCCGGAGCTCGCGCCGGAGCTCGGCGTCGTGGCAGGAACGGGAGCGCTCGTGAACAGCGTGGCCAGCGACGGACCCGGAGCTCGAGCACAGCTTCGGCCTGCCGATGTCGTGGCTGCGGTCGATGGCAAGAAGGTGCGCGATGCGCAGGACTTCATTCGCGAGCTTCTCGCCCACGACGTCGGCCAGACGGTGCTCTTGGAGGTCGTCCGTGCCGGCAAACACTACGGCGCCAAAGTGGAGCTCGTCGCGCGACCCGAGACGGCGACGCAGCCGGTCGTCACTCCGCCCGCGCCGGCAGGACCGTCGGGCCTCGGTCTCGTCATCCGCGATCTCACCCCGGAGCAAGCCACGCAGCTCGGGATGCCTCCGCACGCTTTCGCCGCCGTGGTGCAGGTGGCCGCAGGGTCAGCCGGCGATCGAGCCGGCCTTCGCAGCGGCGACGTCGTCATCGAAGCCGATGGCGCGATCGAGCCGAACGCGGCTCAAGTGATGCAAGCCAGCCAAGACGGGCACATGCTCCTACGCGTGCGCCGCCGCGAAGCGGCCTTCTATGCCGCGGTCAGGCGCTAGCTGACTTTCTCCGCCTTTTTCATCTTGGACGAGGTGGCGTAAGTCCCCACGGCGAGCGGCGGCGCTTCGCCGAGCGCGAGCGCGCGCACGATTTCGGCGGTGACGGGCGCCAGCAGAATACCGTTGCGATGGTGCCCTGTGGCGAGGATGAGGCCGCGCAATTCGGAAGCGCCGATGAGCGGCCGCCCCGTTTCGCTGTAGGGCCGGAAGTTCGACCACGTGCGCCCGAGCACGGCGTCGGAAAGCGAAGGCACGAGCTCGATGGCGGCCCCCAGCAGATCGCGGATCGCGCCCGCCGTCACCTCGCGGCGATAACCGACGAACTCCAGCGTGGAGCCCACGAGAACCCGCCCGTCCTCTCGCGGAACGAGGTAACAACGCGGACCGAACACGATGCGCTTCAGCGCCGGCTCGCGCGTTTCGAGCTCGACCATTTGCCCGCGCACGGGCCGCACCGCGGAGGGCTCGAGCGGAATTCCTTCGACCAGGGTCGACCAGCTTCCGGCGGCCAGCACCACACGATCCGATGCGATGCGCGAGCCGTCCTCGAGGACGACGCCGCGCACCGCGCCGGCTTCGACTGCCACGGCGCGCACGTAGGCACCGGTCCGAAAAGTAGCGCCCGCCTGCGCTGCCGCGATGTAGAGCGCACGCAAGAGCCGCGGCGGATCGACCTGCCCCTCCTCGGGAAAGTGGAGAGCAAAATTCGCCTTGGGTTCGAGTTTCGGTTCGAGGGCGCGGAGCTCATCGGCTTCGACGTTCTCGACGGCGAGCCCGGCTGTCTTTTGCCAGGCGATTTCGCGCAGCATGTCGGTTTTCGATTGGTCGTCGAAAACGACGCGCAAGATGCCGCATTGACGATAGCCGACGTCGATCCCGGTCGCATTCTTGAGCTGCTCGGACCACGCCGGATAACGCGCGCGACTCTGACGCGCGAGCTCGAATCCTGGATCCGCGTCGCCGGTCTCGACCTGAGCGCCGAGAATCCCCGCGGCCGCGCTCGACGCTTCCGCACCCGGCACGCTCCGCTCGAGCACGATCACCTTGGCTCCCGCCTTTGCAAGCGCGAGGGCGCTGGCGCATCCCATGATGCCGCCCCCTACGATGACGACATCCCCGCCGTCCGACATGGGACTAGCCTCCTTCGGCCGATGTCTCGTCGTCGGCTGCCTCTTCGTCGCTTTCTTCCGTGGCCATGCGCTTCGTGGGAACGCGTGTGCCCGTGCCGACCGCGGAGGGATGCCCAAGCACGAATTCGGCGGTGCTCGCCTCGTCGATCGGCTTTCGCGTGGCCGTGGGGTCGATGGTCGGCTTCGGGGGCGATGCGATGGGGCGCGGCGAGCGCAGCCGAGCATCGCCGCCCGCCATCGTCGTAATCTCGACGTCCCCGAGGACCTTGACCTGACAAGCGAGCCGCCGGAGGCCTCGCATGCCCGCGAACTTTTCCCGGAGATTCAGCGCATTGGTCGAGCCGGGCGCGCTCTCCTTTACCCAAAGTTGGCAGGTCCCGCAGATTCCGAGGTGCCCGCAATTGACGCCGCGAAAGAATTCGCGGTGCGGGTTGATGCCAAGCTCGAGGGCCAGCGATTTGAGGTTCTTTCCCGGCGGAACCTCGACGATGCGGTGCTCGTTGACGAAGACGACTTTGGGCATGACGCTCGGGCACATTTACTCCCGATGGCCCGGGATCTCCAGTGGCTATCCGCGGCGCTAGCGCGCGGGGCGCAGAATACGTGCGATCATGAGCAGGTTATACCCGGCGAAAAGGGCAAGGAGCGCCGCCAGCGCCACCGTCCACTGCGACGAGGTGGGGGTCGCACCATCGATGAGCACCCACGCATCGGGCGCGATGGGCGCCGCAGAGGTCTCGACCGAACGCCGCAGTCCACCAAAGCCGAAAGCAATGCTTCGCATCGGCAGCAAACGACCGACGAACGTCGTGGGGGGCACCGCGACGGCGTTCGGCGGGCCAGGCGGCACCCGGAGCTCGACCCAAATGCGGTCATTGCCCGCCACGGGAACGAGCTGAAACGTGTCGGTTTCGAGCGGACGATGGTAGCGAATCGCGCTCTCTCGGCGCAAAAGGCCGTCCGCTCGCACGAAGGTGTTGCGGAGCGGAGACGCGGGCGCAAGGTGCGACAGCTCGCCCACCGGCTCCGGTGCGCTGCCCGCAAACGCGTAGGTCACGTCGCTCGCGAGCGCAGCGGTCATGAACACCGCCAAGAGCCCGGTCAGTCCCATCAGCAGGAGGGAAATGGTCCGCTCCTGACGCGGCGGGCGGGGCAATGCCACGAGCTCGGGATCGATCAATGGATCGGCACTCGCCACGAGCTCGGAGGATTCGCCGTTCTTACCCATGGGAAGCCATCAACTTAACTGACAACGCCAAGCTCCTCGCGTTCCTTTTCTCGTTGCGCCGCGCGCGGACAGCGGCCACTTCCTTACATCCTCTCCTCGCGTCGCGTCGGCGGCGCGCTTCGACTGGACCTGGCTAAGGCACTGATTCGATTGCCTTCTGCTCGAGGGACGATGATAGGATGAAGCCGAGCAAACCCTCGAGAGAGCGTGCCCATGGCCAACCAAAAGACCATCGTCTGTCCGTCGTGTGGCTTCCGGAACACCCCGCCTCCGCCGAATCACCGCTGCGGCTCGTGCGGCGCCAAAATGGAGGCGCTCGGAAGGGGCATCCGCTCCCGCGAAGAGGAGCTCGAGCGCCGCTACCAGCAGGAGGGTTTCAACCTGACCTGGATGCTGATCTCACTCATCGTGCAGGGGGTTCTCACTGCCGCGCTCGTCATCGGCTTGCCCATCGTGGTGCCGCTCTTCGATTTCGAAGGTGGCAACGGCATGCTGATCACGATACCGGTTTGGTTTTTGGGCGGCCTGTTGGTCGGCCTCATCTCCCCCGGGCGCACGTTCATCGAGCCGGTCGTGGCGTCGTTCTTCGCGGCCATTCCGACCATCTTCTATCTGGTGCGCAGCCAAACGGTGCGCACCATGCCGACCTTCATGTACGTGATCATGGCGACGATCGGCGTCCTTTTCACTTTGATCGGCTCTTACATGGGCGAGAGGATTCAGCTCGGTCCGCCGCCGAAGCCGGCCGACTGAGTTCCGCTTGTGCAGGGACGAAGGCGCGATGTCATCGTAGTCGGCGGAGGGCCGGCCGGTTCCGTGGTTGCCGGTACGCTGGCCCGCGCCGGACTTGGCGTCGTGGTCCTCGAAAAAGAGCTCTTTCCTCGTTTTCATCTGGGCGAGTCGCTTTTGCCGATGTCGCTGGAAGTGCTCGATGACCTCGGCGTGACGCCCCAATTCGAGGCGCGGTTCATTCGCAAACATGGCGCACGCTTTCTCCACGGGGCGACGGGCGAAGAGGTCAGCTTCAAGTTCGCGGGCGCCGTTCGCGAGGGCCGGCCTTACGCATTCCACGGTCCCCGCGGCGACATCGACCTCGTGCTCCTCGAGCACGCCGCCAAGCTCGGTGCCGACGTGCGCCAGGGATGGCACGTGCGGGGCTTCTCGGAAGAGGCAAAACGGGGCAACGCCGTCCTCGTGCGGCGCCCCGACGGCGGCGAAGAGCGGCTCGAGGCGACCATGGTCGTCGATGCGAGCGGTCGCGACGCTCTCGCCGCGCGCAAACCGGGAGCAAAGATCAAAATCCCGCATCTCGAGCGAACCTTGGCGGTCTTCTCGCATTACGACGGTTGCCAGCGCCTCTCGGGGACCGACGAAGGGGACATTCGCATCGTGATCATCAAGGAGGGGTGGCTGTGGGTCATTCCTTTTCGCGGCGATCGCACGAGCGTCGGGGTCGTCCTCGAACCGGGTTCGGTGGCGCGCGCGGCCGGCGGCCTCGATCAGCTCCTCGGCGAGATCGTCGCCGCCTACCCCGTCATGCAGGACATCATGCGCGGCGCGCGGCAAGTGTTCCCCGCGCGCGCCGCGGCCGATTTCAGCTACCGCGTCGCGGAGACGAGCGGCAACGGATGGCTATCGGTGGGCGACGCGGCAGGTTTCATCGATCCCCTCTTCTCGACGGGCTTTCATCTGGCCGTGCGCGGGGGCGCGCTCGCCGCAGCTTGCATCGGCGACGCTTTCGCGCGAGGTGATTTTTCTCGACCCAATTGGGCGTCTTACGAGCGAATGATCAAAAAGGCGTGTGACACCTACGTGGGGGTCGTGCAGGCTTTCTACGAAGGCAGCTTGGTCGAGCTGCTCTTCCAGACCAAGAAGCGGGACATGATGCGCAAGCTCGTCACTTCCGTCCTCGCCGGGGACGTCTTCCACGAAGAAGAACCACGCTGGCTGCGCGAAATGCAGCGTCGCTTTCCTCCCCGGCTCTCTGCCGCCATCGCAGGAGCGCCGGTCGACACGGGCGGCGCCGTTGAATAGCGCAAACATCTTGTTGTCCGCCGCCGTGGGCGGCGTCATTGCGCTCGCCGCAGGGTGCGGCAAAAGCGATCGGGATCGCGATCGGGTCGAGGCGGGACACGTCCTGCGCGCCCTCGAAGTCGTGCGCGCCGCGTCCAATGAAAACAAGCGGCGGCCCACCGACGAGCTGACGACCACGCCGTGCTCGTCGCCCATCGTGTGCGGCGCTCGCGACAGCTGCGCCGAGGCCTACCAACATCTCGCACGCGGCACCGAGGCCGCGCTGCGCGTCAAGAGCGAGCTCGACCGCATCGAAAAGCAGATCGACAAACAACCCGACGCCGGCGCAGAAAAAATGGCGGAGCTCGCCGGCGAGCTCGATCGAGCTGACCGCGAGATCGGCGGTGCACGCGACAGTTTACGCCGCTGCGAGGAGGCCGCATCACTCATGCGCCGCACGTTCGGAATTTGAAGAGGGGCGACGCGGCGCCTTTTCGGATGACGACGCGCGGCCCGGCGGCGAGAATCGAACGAGTAGTCATGTGGCCCCTTGGCGAAATGGCAAACGCAGGGGATTTAAAATCCTTCGTCTCGCAAGAGACTTCCCGGTTCGAGTCCGGGAGGGGCCACCGCGCACCCTATGTCAATTGCTGGCGAGCGCCGCGTGCAATGCCCGCGCGCGTTCGGTGATCGCAGCGAGCGAGCCGCTCTCGAGACGCTCGGGAAGTAAACCAGCAATCACGGCGCCGAGGTGGGTGGCGCTGCCGATCTCGCGCGCACGTTCGAGATCGATTCCTCCGATGGCGACGACCGGCAGCGGGCAATCGGCCGCCACGACCCGCAGCGCCTCGATACCGACGACAGGATCGGGACGAGACTTCGAATGTGTTTCGAAGACGGGGCCGAACGCGATGTAATCGGGGCGATCGGCGAGCGCACGTCGCGCTTGCTCGAGGGTGTGCGTGGAGACGCCGATGCGTAACGTGGGCGCGATGCGTCGAATGGTCGCAGCGGGCATGTCTTCTTGGCCGACGTGAACGCCTTCGCATCCCGCCAGCGCGGCGAGGTCGACGCGATCGTTCGCAAAGAGAGGCACGCCCGCCAGGCGGCATATCGGGTGAAGCACGCGCAATAAGTGCAAAGTCTCGCGTGGCGCCAGGTCCTTCGCGCGCAGCTGCAGCGCGGCGGGGTGCGCAAGGACCACAGCGCCCACCACGTCCACTACCGATAGGTGAAGACGCGTGAGCGTGCTCACGTCGACGATTGCATAAAGCCCGCGCATTGGAATCTCGCTTCGGCGAGTGCCGCTCTAGCGACTTTGCGGCGCGCTGTCCAACCTTTGTGCTACGGTCTACCGCTCGTCGAGTCTATGACCATGACGGACAACGACGATCCGGCTCCTCCTCGCGAACCGCCGTCCTCGGACGACGACGGTGAAGAAGACTCTCGCCACGCAAAGCGCGCCCGCGAGCACCGTAAGTTTCAGTGGACGAAAGGCGACGGGACAGCCGCTCACATCGCTCCCACCGATCCCGAGGTTCCGAGCGCCAAACGTCGCGGCGCCATGCGTCGCCATCGCTCGCTCGTTGGGCTAAGCGCGGTGATCATCGCCCTTCTGTCGATTACGCTCATGCTTCTCTATCGAGCAAGCTTGCGCGTCGGGGTGCGCGAAAGCGCTCGACCCGCGATCGACGACGGCCGCTCGTTGGTCAACGCACCTCGGGACGTCGTTTATGAAAGTACGTTGACCCGGCTGGCGCCCCCTCCCCCCACCGAGCTCGGCGACGATGCAACAAGCGACAATGCGCCCGCCGGCAGCGCCTCGGCGTTACCCAAGGGACCCGCGCCAGCAACCAGCATCATCCGCGCACTGCCTTTCTAGCGGCACGCAGCAACCCTGGGCCAAAATGGCGCTAGCCAGTACGGGAAAGTTCGTCTAACTCGATGGCCTTATGAAGAAAGGGCTGCTGGGGTGGCTTTTGGCGTTGCTCCTCGGGACATCGCCGCTCGTCGCCGATCCCATCTCGGCCGAAATCGTTCTCGCGCGCGCTCTCTTCGCCGAGGCGCGCGCGGCCGAAGACGCCAAGGATTGGGTTTTGGCGGCTTCCAAACTACGGGATGCCATCGCGATCAAAGAAACCGGAGGCCTGCGATTTCACCTTGCGTATTGCGAAGAGCAGCAGGGTTTGCTCGTCGAAGCATTGGTCGATTACGAGCGTTCGGACGATCTGACGGTGGGAGCGAACGAAGAATTTCGCGCCCAGCTGCCAGCCAAACGCGACTCGCTACGGCGGCGCATTCCGACCATCACGCTATTGGTTCCTCCCAAACCCGCCAATTCCTCACTCACCGTCGACGGGCACTTAATGCCATCCGCAGTGCTGGGAAAGCCAATCCCGATGAATCCGGGACGGCATACCCTCGTCGTCACCGCGCCCGAGCATGCGGCATTCACGACACAGGTTTCGCTCAACGAGACCGACGCCGTCGTGGCCAACGCGATTTTGTCACCACTGCCCAAGCGTCCCGTGGTGTCGTCATTGAGCCCTTTGCATGCTGCGGCCCCGGTCGCTCTTGCGGCGCCACCGATTCCCGAAGTTTCGTCGAGCTCGGGATTGCCCGCCCGAACCTACGTGTTGATTGGCGAGGCAGCGGTTCTACTCGCCGGTGTCGGTGTGGGAATAGGATACACGCTCCGCGCGTCGTCTGAACATGATCATGCCGATGGAGCGGGCCGCACACTCGGCTCAGATAACGCGTGCAACCCACCGTTGCCGGGGAAAGAGCAGCTGTGTGCAGAATTGCAAAGCGCGAGCAATGGCTTCCACAATGCTGAGTTCATCGCGCGTATCGGATTCATTGGCGCCGGAGTCGCAGCGGCCAGCTTCGTCGGAACATTGATCCTCTGGCGACCGTCGGCGAAAGTCGCAATCATTCCCTCGCTTGTGCCAGGAAAAGCCGAGTTGTCGCTAGCGACCCACTTCTGATGTGTGAAGGCCATGCGCGATGAACGGCCTTTCGATCCCTTGATTCGAGCAGTCTGATGGGGGGTATGAAGATACTTCTCTCTCGAACGGTTGGACGAATTCGACCAAATCGAACACTGTCGCGACCAAGCGTTTGACGAAAGTCGTAGAGAAAATCGAATGCGCGCGCGATAATTCCTTTGCAAAAGGGTAGCGGTGTGGGATAAGCCGCCCTCATGGGAACTCTACGTACGGAACTCGAACGAATTGCCTCCTCCTTCGTCACGTCAGTGCTCGACGCAATGAGAAACGCGTCTCTCAGTGAGCTGGCTGACCAGAGTGGTGCTGGTCGCGCTGCAAGCAGCGCTATTGGCACTGGCCGTACGCGCGGTCGTCCGCGCGGTCGCCCGGCCGGGAGTGCGGGGGCTCCCGTTTCTGCGGTTCGCCGCGGTGCAGGCGGCCGAAGGCGTCGTCGTGCTTCTCCGGACGAGGTTGCCAAGCAGAAGGACACCGCCCTTTCTGCGGCCAAGGGTCTGCGACCCGGCTTCAGCAAAGGTGATGTCATGTCGAAATCGGGGTCGAAGGTCGACCTCGGCCGCGCACTCTCTCTTCTCGTTGCCGAAGGTAAGCTAACGAAGAAGGGTGACCGCCGCATGACCCGCTATTGGGTCAAATAGGAACGCGTGTCGCGCGCGCCTTCTCCACAGGGAAGGCGCCGCCACGGCACTGTCGGTCCTTCGCCATACCCGAGAGCGTTGCTTCGCCTCGCAGGTTTTCGTAAACGACAGACCGAGGCGGCCACGGACAATGCGCGTGGCCGCCGACAGCGCTTCTGATGTCAGGGTAGTGAGACCCTGAGCCGGGTTCGTCCAATGGCGATTTCGTCGCCGTTGATTATTTCTCTTTGGCCGGTGATTCGCACGAACGTCCCGGCACGCGACCCCAAGTCGGTGAGGACGATCGCGCCCGCCTGCTCTTCGATGGCGGAGTGAATCTCACTGACGAGAGGATCGTGGGGGAACGTCATATCGCCTTGCTGGCGACCGATATGTAAAGTCGTCCCTCTTGCTACGCAGGCCGCTCCGTGCTGGCCCCCTTCCCATATCTGCACGAGGCGAAACGACGAGTGCCAGCGCGGTGACGCATAAAAGTAGGTCGGGCCCGGGCCCGGACCGTCGTCGGCCGGCGGATTTGCCAAGAGACAGAGCACCTGATCGCCGACCAGGAATTCGTCGCCGAAAACGAGCTCCACCGGCTGGCGGATACGAACGAATACGCCGTTGCCGCCTTCGAGGTCGATGAGCATGACCTTGCCGCCTCGGTAGGAGAACGCCGCCTCTTTCGGTGCGGAGAAACGCTCTCCCGTGAGCGCAATGTCGCCTTGTGATCCAATGACGACATCGTCGCCCTTGGGTTCGTAGTGTTGCGGTCCGCCCCACAAGCTCCGCACCGTCGCGAGCCGAACGCGCATGACGTCCGCGCTCTTGATTCGGTCGGAAGAGGGCGGCGCTTTTTTGCGTACCGCTTCGCCCGCGCCTCGATGCACCGTCACTTCCGGCGGCCCCTCGAGCACCGACATGCCCCCTACCGCGCGACCGGCGATGACTTCGTCGAACTTTCCCTCGCGAAGCGCGATGCACATTTCCATGTGCTGAGCCTTCATGAGACCGCGCACGTAAGCAACGACGTCGGCGCGCTTGACCTCTTTGACATAATTGCGCTTGTTGCTCTTGATGACGCGTCCACCGTCCGCAAAGAGGTGCGTAATGATGTGCGGGCGGTCGATGCCCGAGTCCTCGGTTTGCACGTGGTAAGTCGCGCCCCGATATTGAACGTTGTTGTTGAAACCTAGTTGCGCCCTGTTGAAAACGGGTCGCTTGTACTGCTTTTCAATTTCGAGCAGACCATTCTCGTCGAACCGGGCAATGGCTTCGTCGAGAGGGCCAAATTCACCAGGGACCCCCTCCATTCGCTGAAACGCCATGCCCGCCAGCGGACTACCGGGACTAAGGCGAAGCGCTTCCGCCAGAAGCTCCTGCCCCTTTTGGTCGTTGGGTCCCGTTGCCGCCCACGCCGCGAGCACGGCGACCGCTTCTTCTGCACGTGATTTCTCGACGAGAAGCGTAGCGACGCGATGCGCGAGCTCCCTGCCCTTGTCCGATGACATCGAGCCCCCCGCCTCGTTAAGGCGCCTCAGTGAACATTGGCCGGACCGTGATCGGCGCCGCCTTCGCCGGCCGACTCTTGAAACACCGTGACTTGCTCGAGAATCGACATCTGCTCGCGGGGAACGCCCACACCGCGATCGGAGAACCAGAGGTCATTTTCGGCAAGACTGGTACGCACCTGTCCGATGAAGAGTATCGGATCGGCATTGCGGGTGTACCCGAGCTGGACGAGCGCGCCTTTGGGCCACGATCCGCCTTCGAAGGAGAGCTCCCGGCGCAGCGTGTAGAAACCTTCGAGCGGCACTTTGATGAGCGTTTCCGCCCAAGAGAGCCCGCGAAACTCGATGCCGGGGCCGTGGAAGTGCCAGCGATTGTAGACGTTGTGGTCGGGCGCCAAGACTTGCGGCAGCCCCGAGTCGGAGTGGTTGTGGAAGTACACCAAGAGACCTGCGGGAAATTGCTCTTCGTGGCCCGTCAACGGCTTGGTCGTGCGGTAAAGACCACAAGCGGGGAGCGAGCTCTTCGACGATCCGGACATGAATGACGACTCCTTTTGCAGTCGGGCCGCGTTCTCTCCTCGTCGGGACACGCAGGTGCCATGAAGGCTACGCTAGCACTACTGCTGCGGTCTCGGCGGGGGCAGATTGCGTTCCGGCGCGATGCTAGCACTAGTCCCGCGCCGTTTGGCAGCAGCAGAATCGCGCAACATTTTTCGCCTCTCGACTTGACGGCAGGGTCGTACCTTGCAAAGTCTCCCACACGACGCTGTGTCGTTTTCTCGCCCTGTCCGGCTCCGTCAGGTTCGGCAATGAATCGTACGTGCGGCTACTTCGATAATCGATCTGGCAGCGAGAATCTGACAGAGTAGCGCTAAGGCGGCCGTCGCCTCGATTCGGAAACTCCTCATGTCCGCGAATCCCACCGAGATACGGAAAGCCCTTCTTACATCTGGGTTCGAGCTCTATCGTACGCAGGGAGACCAGGTCCACGTCGCCGATCGGGTGCGCGACAACCTGATCATGGATTCTGGGGTCTCGGTCTCCACCGAGCTCCGTGTCAAATTCATCGTCCGCTCGCAGCGCAGCGACTTTCCCAATGATCCTACCGCCAGGCTCTTCGACCGTGCGCGTGCGCTTGCCGTTTCGGCCCTGGGGCGCGGATACATCGAGACGGGGACGCTGACGAGTCCCATGCACGATCCCGCCGAGCCCTCTCGCACCCTCGACACCTGGTACGAGGTCAGTTTCGAAAAAGCGGTGACGACGCTCGACGAGGCCATGGCGGAAGTCGGCTTTGCCCTGACGGTCGAAAAGACGGCGCGCGTGGCCGCCCCCACCTCGGTCTAACCGGCGAATAACGTCATCCGGCGCCGGCGCGCGGCTCCTGAATCGCGAAAGCCCCTCGCCTCGTTTGTCGGCCCTGCCCGCGCATGGTATGTGGCCCGGCCCCCTACTCAGGGTCCGATCCTCCGATGCTCAAGGTATTTCGACAGCAGGGTATCACCTCCGCCATCTACGGGCTCATCATCGTC
>Ga0193706_1000542_pt1 | contig 21356 bp, 18 predicted proteins | sample U3c1metaG_FD_160130 | JGI IMG/M metagenome (GOLD analysis project Ga0193706, IMG submission 160130) | Soil microbial communities from a riparian zone of the East river system, Colorado, United States - U3c1 | ecosystem: Environmental > Terrestrial > Soil > Riparian zone | place: USA: East River... | reverse complement strand
TAGCGTACCGGCGAAGGAAAGCGTGGCGGACCCAGCGTGGCTCCCCGCGGCGCGCGCGGCTAAAGGCACGACCCAAGCACCCACCATAGCTGCTGCGACCGCCACACACGCCGTGCGCAACGAAACCACTTGCGGTCGGTTCTTCATTGAAGATTACCCTCGATGCTGATGCCGGTAGAAGTAACGCCGCGCACGGTGGCATTGGATATGAAGTGACCACGCAATTGGATAGTCGAAAAAATTCCGGGCGGTACACCCAAGGTCACGAACCGTCCCGTTACCACGGTCGTCCGCGGACCGTCGGGGCGCGTCTCCGACCCGGCGTCGAGAACATCGTCGCCATGCGTCGCGTCGCCGTCGTCACCGGCATCCGAGCCGTTGCCATCGTGTCCCCAGTGGCCCCCGCCGACTGCGTCGACCAAGTCGGTCGCGTCAACCGCATCCGCGGTGCGGCTGCCGTCCAACTCAGCATCGCGCGCGGCATCCACAACGTTCGCGTTGCCGGCGTCCCGCGCATCGATCCCGCCGGTCGCGTCGCTACGCGGGCCGATGCCCATCGCGTCGGAACCTGAACCTGCGCCGGGGTCGGGCGCGACGTCGTCGGCGCTCCCTCGACCGTCGCTCGCGTCGGCGTTTGCCCCCGGGGGATTGGCGTTCCCCCCGGTCCCCTCATTCTTCGGACTGTCGGAACTTTCTGCCGCGTCGAGTTCCTTGGTCGGGGAACGCGGATGAACGTTGTCGAAATCGGCCCCCACCAAATCCGCACAGCCCGTCGCGGCAACGACGGCGAGCATCACGGCCAGGCGCATCGGTTGGTAGCGCGTCTCCACCGCTAAAAGGATCCTGCCAGGGACAACCCCGTTGCCGAATCCTTGGAGCTCGGTGCGCTCAACAACACGTAGACCGAAGCACCCATGACCACGACACCAATTCCCGTTGCCATGGTGCTCACGATCGCAAATGTCTTTCCCTTTTGCGCCGCAGCGACCCCCTCTTCGTCACAGCCGCGCTCGTCGCAATGCACGGCGACCAGCTCCTTCTGATGCAAAACCGACACGCCCGCGATAAGGCCCACGGCGATACTGGCCAAACCGAACCCCCCCGCCGCATAGGCGAGCGATCGCTGTTCAGCGCCGGGTGCACCTTTGGTGATTGGCGGAGGTGCAGCAGCAAACAGTGGAGCAAGTGGACCCGGCGCGGGTTGCGGCGTTGCGGGGACGCTCAGGGTGGGCACCTGCACCGAGTCTTGCCCTTCTTGAACCGTAAACACGATCGTACATCGCTCGCCGTGTGGTCCTGCGCAATCGAGCACGTGTGTGCCGGGGTCGATACGAAGCGTTGTTCCGATGTCGGCGGGATCGAGCGGTTTGGCGTCGAGCGACAGGATCACGCCGGGATCGAGGGGCCGGCTCGGCCGGATGGTGAGCCGTGGTACACGCGCCTCCAGACGGACCAACCGCTGCGCAATGAGCGAGCGGCGCCGATCTTCCGGCTCAGCCTTGTTGATAGCTTCTTGAAGATGCGTGAGAGCAGCCCGCAGCTTTCCTACCTTTTCTTCGCACACGGCCAGGTTGAGCAATGTGCCGAGCGCCGGATCGATCTTGAAGCTTTGCTCGAAATACGATCGCGCGCCCTCATAGTCTTCATCGGCAAGAGCGGCGCGGCCCCGCTGGAACATTTGCTCGGCGCCGCTGGACGGCTCTTCGCATCGGGCGAGGCGGCCGCGGCTCAGCAAGATCGCGATTGCGACCGCGGCCAAATGCGATCTACTTGCGTTCATCGAGAACATCTTCGAGACGGCGCGGATTCGGCCGCGATGGCGCAGGTGACGCGGATTCTGCCGCAAGCGGAAGAGGCTTCCTGCTTCGCTTCTCGTTTGTGCGTAATGTCGTCGCCGAGCTCGCATTCTGAACACTGTTGGCAATCTTGGCGAGCGGGAGCGGAATCACTGGGGAGACGGATGCAACGGTCGCCGCCGCGGGTGTCGGAACTTGCGGTGACGATGACGTTGCCTTTTCGCTCGATTGGGTCGGAGTCGATGCATGCAGCGGGCTCGCGGGAGCGGCGCCCTCGGTTCGTCCTACGACGATCCAAAGGAACACGACTGCGCCGAGCGCTCCGTAGATGAGTGATGGCCACCAGCGGGGCGATGGCCTCAATCTCTGTATGCCAGCGCCTTCCGATCCGTTCGACACCTCGTTGGCGGTTCCCGCCACGCTCATCGCTTCGTCGAGCGTCGCGGCAGACGCACTACGCGTCGGACGCGGCAGCGTCGCCGACGGCAACCGTTCTCTTTCGCGTCGCACGGCGGCTTGCATCTCGATTGCAGTTTGCCAGCGGGCCACCGGCTCGCTCTTCAGCGCTCGATCGACCAGCGCAACGATGCTGGCGCTCGGCGAAGGATCGACAGATGCCAACGACCGAGCGGGCTGCGTTGCGGCGGCAACGATGGACTCGTGGGTCGTTTCAGCTTCGTGCACGAGGCGCCCCGTCAAAAGCCGGAACATCAGCGCTCCCAATCCCCATAGATCGGTTCGCGCATCGATTTCCTTCCAACGACCCCGCGCTTGCTCCGGTGCCATGAATCCCGGGGTTCCCAGAAGAGCCCCGTTGATCGTGGCATTGGCGACGCCGGTCGTTTCACGGAGGCTGGCGATGCCGAAGTCGAGCAGCTTCAACGTTTCCTGCATGGTTAGAAAAAGATTGCTTGGCTTGATATCGCGATGGACGACGCCGACGGCATGAGCCGCGACCAGAATGTCGAGCACGCCGTCGGCGATCGCAAGAACCTCGCCCACCGGCAGAAGGCCGCCTCGTTCGGAACAATGCTGCTCGACCGTCGCGCCTTCGAGCAGCTCCATCACGAGGAACACCAAGCCGTTTTCGGTGAAATCGTCGAGCACCGTCACGACGCCCTCGTGATGAATGCGATTCGCGATTGTGCTTTCACGAAGAAAGCGCCATTTCGTCCGTTCGCGGTGCGACAGATCCGGGCGAAGCACTTTGATCGCGACTTGCTTCCCGTTGCGGTGCGTCGCCGCATAAACAGAGGACATTCCGCCCTGTCCAAGCACCTCGCCCAGGCGCCATCTACCGCCCAGCAGGCGGCCGGTTAGATGTCCCTTGCGAGGCCGCTGACTCAGTCTTTTACGGTCCACAGGTTCGCTTTCTTAGATATTCAACGAGCCACTTGCGACCAGTCAACATCGCGGGGCATATGCGGACACCGGGACGCCCGTCATATCAGACCATGCCGGTTGCGTGAAGGTGTAGCGAGGTATCGCTGCCGCCTGCAGCAGGCGCGCCGGGAGCACGTTAGTGCTGGTGGTCCGTGCACGAGCGCACAAATGTGCGCACAGTTGTGGCGGCATCGCCTCGCGAGGCGGCAAGTCTGCTTCCGCTTGCATGCGCATCGCCAGCCGAATTAGGGTGGGCGGGGGAAGACTGCACCTTGATCGATAAAGAGACTCTGCCCGAGCCTGACGGAGCACCGGAGTGCGCGCGCAACGCGGCGCCCGAGGCTCATGCCCTCGTTCTCGCCTGGTCGCGTGACGAGACCTGGCGACTCGGCCAAGCGCTGATCGTCCCCCCGCACAGCGCCGGGCGCGTGTTCATTTGGGGTCGTGGACCGACAGATGACGACGACACGAGGAGAATCTGCCTTCAGGAGCATCGTCTGTGGCGCACTGCACAGACGACGCCTCTCGCCTCCGCCTCGATCTCAAGAAAGCAACTGGAAATCCGTGCCTCGGGTCAAGGCGGTATCGCCGTGCGGAACATCGGACGCTGTCCGCTTTTGCGCAACGGCGTGCAGGTCTCTCAAGCCGACTTTCACGCAGGTGACACACTTCAGTTAGGTAAACAGCTGCTGTTCATCGTTGCTCGCCGCGCGGCCACGGTGGGGGGCGAATATCCGCGCTACCCTGATTTCGAGTTTGGAGACGCAGACGCACACGGAATCGTCGGCGAATCGGCTGCTGCGTGGAGGCTACGAGGTCAGGTCGCGTTCTTCGCGCCGCAAAAGGGACACCTGCTGATCTCGGGGCCCAGCGGTGCCGGCAAAGAGCTCGTAGCGCAAGCCATTCACGCGCTATCCGAACGCCGTCAAAGGCGGATGGTGGCTCGCAACGCGGCCACGCTCCCGGAGACTTTGATTGACGCGGAGCTTTTCGGCAATTGTAAGAACTACCCGAATCCTGGCATGGCCGATCGCCCGGGCCTCATCGGCGAAGCAAGCGGCTCGAGTCTTTTTCTCGACGAGATTGCGGAGCTGCCCCAAGGATCGCAGGCGCACCTTTTGCGCGTGCTCGATCGCGGCGAATACCAAAGATTGGGCGAGGCAACGTGCCGGCGCGCCGATCTGCGAGTCATTGCTGCTACGAATCGCGATACGTCGGTCCTCAAGCCGGATGTACTGGCAAGACTTCGCCTGCGAATCGTGGTTCCGGATTTGAACGAACGGAAAGAAGACGTGCCGCTGCTGGTTCGTCACATCTTGGGAATCGGAAAGGAAGACGGGCAGCCATTCCTCCCACTTTCCGGCATGCGCGCCCTCCTCGAGCGCCGTTATGAATGCAACGTGCGCGAGCTCGAGCTGGTCGTGCGCAATCAAATGGCGCCGCCAGATCTGCGGCTGGGCGATGCGACTGAGTTCCCTCCGCAGGGAGCGCGGCGCGGGGTGAGCATGATTTCGGAGAGCGATCCCTCGCATCACGACGTGGCGCTGACGCCCCACAAGATCCAGCGCTGCCTCGATGACAACAATGGCGTTCTCGAGCTCACCTGGCGCGCGCTGGGACTCTCCAATCGGTTCGCCTTGCTACGTCTCGTAAAAAAATATCAGTTGGAAGTGCGACGCAGGCACGGGCAGACGCAGCTCCGTAGGAACAACGCACGCTGAAAAGCGGCGGCGCGAATGCGCCCAGAGTGATGCTATCGTGCTCCGCCATGTGCGTGACAAAGCTGCTGCTGACCAACCGCGGGCGTGGATGGGCGAACCGAAGAGACGGATTCGGGAATTTCGCACGTGCGGTTCTGTAGCGGGGTCCGGACGGCAACGCCCGGGGGCACTTTGATGCTGACCCGGCGCGTCGCGCGGCTCGGTGCACTCAGCGCCGCATTTTTCCTCACTGCTCTTCACGCCAGCGCCCAACCGACGCCTCCCCCTGACGGTATCGCGGTCGGTGAATTCTGGTTTCGGCCTCGTGTCGAGCTGCGCGTGCGCGGCGAGTACTACCACCATCCGGTCGAGACCTCAGGAACCGATGCGTCCGTGCTCGGAAGCCGCCTCTCGATACCCATCGGAATGGAGCATCAATGGGTCGCCCACGAACGCGCGCGGCTCGGGCTCGAGGTCGAGCGGGGCGTCCTCTCCGCGACCATCGTCGTCCAGGATGCGCGCATTGCCGGCTATCCGAGCCCGCTCCATGTCGAGGGCAACGGCGAGCTGCCCTCCACGCGGTTTCATTCGGCTTATCTCGAAGCGCGGTCGACTGAGATTCGACCCTCGTTCGTGCGGCTCGGTCGTCAAGAGGTGGCGTGGGGCGACGGACGCTTGCTGGGAACGTCGGACTGGTGGCTCGTTCCGCGATCGCTCGACGCCGCGCGTGCACGCTGGGTCGTGCGGCAATTCGATTTCGAGGCGCTCGCCGCGATCCTGACGCCTCCCGGGTCGATTCCTCCCGAGTACACGCAGCAAGGCAGCGCTCCCAGCGGGGGCGCGGGGCGGACGGGCGCCGGCGTGCAGCTCTACGGCATCAACGCGACGGCTCACCTCGAGCCGTTGCTGCATTTCGAGGTGGCGGGTTTGGCACGCATTGCCCGCACCCCCTTGCCGACCACATTGACGCCAAGCGACACGTACGTGATTGACGGCCGAGTCTTCGGCGAGCGCGCGGGGTGGAGCTACGCCGCTGAATTCGCGTACGAGCTCGGTAACATCTCCGTCGTCGACCGGCGGCCATCGATCGCGGCGTGGGGCGCCACCGCGCACGCCGATTGGCAGACGACGTGGTTTTTGCGACCGAAGCTCACGGTGAGCGGTTCCTATGCCACCGGCGACGACGGCTCGCAGCCGGGCAAGATCCGCGCGTTCGACCCGATCTTGGCCGACGCCCGGGCCGGCCTCGGACAGATGGGCCTCTACGGTTGGTCCAACATTCTCGATGCCGCGTTCAGCGTCGTCGCCGCGCCCACGGACGAGCTGCGCGTGCACCTCGGTTACCGCTATTTGCAGCTCGCCGATCCCGGTGGCGCTTGGTTCTCCGCGTCGCTCGCCCCCGTAGGTCAGAACGCGCAAAACGACGCAGCGTTCCTGGGACACGAGCTCGACGGTGCCGTGACCTTCGCACCGTTCGAATCGCTCACCATTCGCGGTGGCTACGGCGCGCTCATCACCGGCGAGGGGGCGCGCGCGATTCTTTCCGGCAGCAAGAACGGCGGACCCAGTCTTTTATCGGCGGCCTTTCTGCAGGTGGAAGTTTTGGCTCCGTAACACCTCATTCGCGGGGAAACAGCGTCCCCGAGATGAAGCGACGAGCTCGGACGGCCCTGCACCCTCGAGCATCGCGCCCGAACGAGGTGGCGAGCGGCTCAAGGTTTGTTCGTTTCCGACGCTCTCCAGAGGACACCTTCTCGTCGAAGGCGGAGGTCTGCTCTGAACGCGCGATCCGTTCGACTGCTCACACTGCTTGTCGCCGCCCATGGCTGCGGTGGCGAGGATGTGAGCAATACGAGTGGAATCCCGTCGGATGCAGGAGAAGGTGGGCTGATCACCGCAGGTCCTTGCGGGATGGATCGCTGCATTTGTCAGCCCGGCGAGGCCAGCTGCGCGGACGGTAAGGCGAAAGCCTGCAAGGCCGACGGTTCGGGTTTCGTCGAGTTCGAGTGCGACCCCGTGCAGGGCATGACTTGCGAACCAAGCGGCTGCAAAGGGCGCTGCGCGGAAACCTGGACGACGACGAGCTACATCGGGTGTGACTATTACCCGACCGTCACGCTCAATCCGGTCTGGAGCGGATTCGATTTTGCGGTCGCTGTCGGCAATGCCTCCGATGCACCGGCCCACCTCACCATCACCCGGGGATCGGCGATGGTTGCGACGGATACCGTCGACAAGGACGGCATCCGCATCTTCAAGTTGCCCTGGGTGCCAGAGCTCAAAGGTGGTGACGTGAACGCGTGCCAGAACCCGCCCGAACCGGGCAACACGCGCATCGTCGCGGGAGGCGCGTATCGCCTACGCTCCGACGTGCCGGTGACGGCCTACCAATTCAGCCCGCTCGCGTACGAGATCACACCCGTCCCCGCAGAGTGCCCGGTGGGGACCCAGTGTCCAGGGGGGAACGACCCCGCCTGCAAGTCATTCTCGAACGATGCGTCCCTCCTTTTCCCGGTCAATGCGCTCACCGGCAACTACACCGGCCTCGCGTGGCCCTCGGGATCGCAGCGGGCGGGATTTCTCGCGGTGACCGCGACCGAAGACGATACAGACGTGAGCGTCGTCGGGCGCGGCGTGTTCGCGGCGGGCGCCGGCATCGACGCGTCGGGCAACGGGCGGGTGAAGCTTGCGCGAGGTGACGTCCTCGAGCTCATCGCCGATCACGTGGTGCCTGCCAAAACGTACGGGGCCGATCTGAGCGGCACGCTCATTCGCGCGTCGCGACCGGTGCAGGTCATCGGTGGCCACTCGTGCGCCAACATTCCCAACGCGGCCGCCGGCTATTGCGATCATCTGGAGCAGGCGTTGTTTCCGGTCGAGGTGCTCGGCAAAGACTACCTCGTCACGTACCCCGCGGCGGTGGCCAGCGAGTCGCCTCATGTCATTCGCGTCGCGGCCGTGGTCGACGGCACCACGATTACGTTCGATCCGCCGATCGCTCCTCCCGCGACGCTCGGCCCCGGCGATCCGGTGTTGCAAATCGACGGTGTCACCACGGACGTCCACATCCACGCCGACAAGGCCATCCTCGTCGCGCAATACATGCAAGGTTCGACGTCGGTTCCCAGCAATACCGGCGACCCCTCGATGTCGCTCGCGATTCCGAGCGCGCAGTTCAGGACGAGCTACATCTTCGTGGCGCCGCTCACGTACGACGCCAATTTCGTCAATGTCATTGCGCCCAAGGGAACGACCGTTTCGGTAGACGGCAAGGCGCTGGCGAGCTCGCAATTCGTGAGCATCGGAAGTTCGGAGTTCGCAGTCGCGCGCCACCCGCTCGACGGCAGCGATGTGCACAAGGTCGCCGCTTCGGCGAGCGTCGGCATCGTCGTCTACGGGTATGGCAAGGACACGAGCTACATGTATCCCGGCGGTCTCGATTTGAAACGAATCACACCGCCGCCCATCAAGTGAGCACCATAGGAGTCGCATCATGAGCAGTCCCCCGCGCGTCACGTCCACCGTCGGCAATGCAACGAACCGCATGGCCTCACCTCGGGGCGGCCGGCTTGCGGCGATGGCTGCCGTTTCGTTGCTCGCCGGCGTGGCGGCAGTCGCCTGTGGATCGAGTGAGACGGGCGCAGCATCGGGCGGCACTGCGATCACGACCGCGACGGGCGGCTCGGGTGGCGGCGGCAACGCCGATGGATCGGTGGGCGGCTCGGGCTCGGGCGCGACGGCAGGTGCAGGGGGCGCGGCGGGTGCAGGAGGCGATCCCGGCGGATCCGGCGGTTCCGGCGGCACCCTCGGTCCCGGTGGTGCCGTAGGCACGGGCGGCGCAGCAGGGTCCAGCGTCTGCACGCCGACCACGTGCGCCGCGCAGAGCGTCTCGTGCGGCTCGATGTCGGACAACTGTAACGGCACGCTACAATGCGGAACGTGCCCCGCGGGCAAGGTCTGCGATCCCAAAAGCCGCGGCTGCGTCGATAGCAAGACGATCTGTGAAAATGGCCGCGCGATGTGCGGCTCGATCGCCGACGCTTGCGGATCGCCGATCGACTGCGGCACTTGTGCGGCAGGCCAGATCTGCAACGGCGCAACGGGCATGTGCCAGGGCTGTGTGATGAAGACCTGCGACGCCCGCTGCGGCAAAGTCCCCGATGGATGCGGGGGCGATCTCGATTGCCCGGGATGCGGCGCGAGCCAGGTTTGCGACGCCGTCACCAAGACTTGCGGTCCTTGCGCGCGCATCACCTGCGATGCGGCGGGCGCGGAGTGCGGAACCATCTCCGACGGCTGCGGCGGGATGCTGACTTGCGGAAAAGGATGTCCGGCGACCGAGACCTGCGCGAAGAACGTCTGTAAGCCGGCGTCGCCGCCCGCGGAGTGCAAACGCCAGGGGAAAAATTGCGGCACCGTCATCAACTCTTGTACCGGCGCGCCGGTCACCTGTGGGACGTGCGCCGACGGCGAATTCTGCGTGGACAACGTTTGCAAGAGCTGCGTTCCCAAGACGTGCGCGGCGCTCGGGAAGAACTGCGGGACCGTGAGCGACGGCTGTGGGCGAATGCTCAACTGCGGCACGTGCGTGGGGGGCGAGACCTGCGGCGGCGACGGCACGACCAACGTGTGCGGCACGTGCAAACCGAAGACCTGCGGACCCAACAGCTGCGGAGCCATCAGCGACGGCTGCGGCAAGCAGATCGAATGCGGCAACTGCACGGTGGCGGGAGAAACGTGCGGCGGCTCGGGTACGACCAATGTCTGCGGCGTGTGCACGAAAAAAATGTGCACCGGAGAAAGCTGCGGGATCATCAGCGACGGATGCGGCGGACAGATCGACTGTGGACCGCTCTGCCCCGGTGACGGTGGCGCGCTCTGCTTTCAAGAGAAGTGCTGCTATCCGAAGAGCTGCGGCCCGGAGAATTGCGGCGCCATGAGCGACGGCTGCGGCACGATGCTCCAGTGCGGCAGCTGCACGACGGCGGGCGAAACCTGCGGCGGCGGCGGGACGACCAATGTGTGCGGCGTTTGCGTGCCGAAGACGATGTGCCCCACCGGCTGGGTCTGCGGAACGGCGCCCACGGGCTGCGGCGGCCCAGCGATCAATTGCGGCAGCTGCGATCCCGCCACGGAGATCTGCACCACGACTCACACGTGCTGCACGAAGACGACCTGCGCGGCGGAAGGAAAGAGCTGCGGCACCCTCTCGGACGGCTGCGGCGGACAGCTCGTTTGCGGCAACGGCGGCATGTGCCCTGACCCCACGCGCGAGGTCTGCCTCTCCAACGGGACCTGCTGTACGCCGATCACCTGTAGCAATCGTTGCGGATACTCAGGCCCGGACGGGTGCGGCGGTACCGCAACGTGTCCCGGGTGTCCTCCTCCCTGAAAGGCTGACGATGGATCGAAGGGTGTGGGGTTCGAGCGGCGAGCGTCGGCACGCGTCGATCGCGGCCATGGTGGCGGTGCTCGCCGGTTTCGGTTCGCCGCTGGGCTGCGGCTCTTCCGAAGAACCCGGCCCCAAGACGCCAACCGATAGCGCTCCGCCGCCGGCGATCGATGGCACGGCCGACGCGACGGACGAGCAAGACGACTCGATGGACGCCGCGTCGGACGCGGTTTCGCCGCCCACGACGATTTCCGGTGTGTGCTCTGGCGATGGCTGGTGCTGGGAAATTCCAGCCCCGCAGGGCAACGATCTTTACGCCGTCTGGGGGAGCGATGCGGCGCACCTCTTTGCCGTGGGACAATTGGGAACGTTGCTCACATTCGATGGCAGCGCCTGGAGCACCGTTCCTTTCTTCTCGCGCGCGCCTTTTCGCAGCGTCTGGGGATCGGGACCGACCGACGTGTGGGCGGTCGGCGATCGCGTCACGATTGCGCACTTCGACGGCGCGGCATGGGCGGAAACGCTCCTCCCTGAGGGCACGAACGGCCGCGGGGACAGCGGCACTTGGCCCAAGTTGTCGAGTATTGCAGGTACGAGCAAGACCGACGTCTGGGCGGTCGGTGAAAGCGGGACCATTCTGCATTTCAACGGTTCCGCGTGGTCGAATTCGGACAGCGGCACGTCGGCCACGCTCCGCGCCGTGTATGCCGCTGCAGCCGACGACGCGTGGGCCGTGGGCGACGGTGGCGTCGTGCAGCATTTCGATGGGAGCCGTTGGACCGCCGCGCCGAAGACCGGCCTGACGTCGAACCTCTATGCGGTGCACGGCACTGGGAAAAACAACGTGTGGACGGCGGGGGCCCAAGGCGCCGTCGGATCTTACGACGGCACCAAGTGGATCCGCGCCGTCGTCGATACTTCGATGACCACGATACGTAGCGTCATTGCCGACAGCACCGGCGCGGTATGGGCCGCGGCCGATAATGGCTCGGTCTGGCATCTTCCGGCGGCGCCGGCCGGCCCGATGGTTTCCGACGGCGGCGACGCGGGCGATGCCGGCACCGACGCCGCGGACGCGAAACAGGACGCGACCGTCCGCCAATGGACCAAGGTTCCGAGCGGCGCCCCCGTACCTTTGTATGGCTCCTGGCAGCTTGCTCCGGACGATATCTGCTTCGTCGGCGCGCAGGGCCAAATCCTGCGCTGGAACGCCGGACGCTGGCTGCGCGTGGGGGCGAGCAGCGCCGCCAATCGCCTTGCGATTGCGGCGAACGCCGACGACGTTTGGATCACTGGCGACGAAACGATCCGGCGCAGCAAAACCGGGTGGAGCGCGGTACCGCCCGTCACGGAGCGCGCACTTTACGGGCTCGCCTACACGAGCGCCAACGGCGGGTGGGCCGTTGGCACGGCGGGCACGATCCTGAAGCTCGATCGCGGCAATTCGGGCGCCTGGACCCTCGCCGAAAGTCCGTCGACGCGCTGGCTGCGCGCGGTGTGGATGTCCGGAAGCTCCGCGGGTTGGATCGTCGGCGGCGCCGGCACCGCGCTCGCCCTCCTCAATGGCGCGGTTTGGCAGCCCGTTTCCACGGCCGGCGTCACGGTCGATCTCCTCGATGTCTGGGGCAGCGCCGTCGACGACGTTTGGGCGGTCGGACAAGGCGGAACGATCTTGCATTGGCGCTCCAGCGGTTGGGCTCTCGCCTCGATCGGCGCCGAGGGCGGCGTCATCAACGAGCTTCGCGGCATCTGGGGCTCGGGACCGAAAGACGTTTGGGCGGTTGGCGCCCAAGGCACCATCCTGCATTACGACGGTCTGGTGTGGTCCACGTCCGCCGCCGGCAAAGCCTATACGCTGAACGACGTCTGGGGGACGTCGGCCGCCGACATCTATGCGGTCGGTAGCGGCGGCACGATTCTGCACTTCGACGGCAATTTTTGGATCGCCCAAGAGAGCGGCACCGATCGTACGTTCAATGCCGTCGCCGGCAGCGAAGGTCGCGTCTTTGTCGCGGGCGAGAACGGCACCGTGCTGCGGCGCGCAGCTCCTTGATCAGCGCGCGCGCTCGAACCACTCACGCTTCGGCCCCACATCGGCGTGAACGAAGAGGTCAGACGATTTGTCGTATTGTCCGATGCCGCCTTGCCAGCCGATTTTGAGGATCTCGGCTTTCATCTTGGCCGGGCTGAGGCCGATCACACGAAAATCGACGGCGTGCCCCAGCGAGTGCTGGCTGTGGGAAGCCACCCGATGGCCTTTCTTACGCAAAATCTCATTGAGCTTCGGGCTGCGGTAACCGGACACGAGCTCGAGCCGTACGCCGGGATTACGCAGCGCGATCTGCCGCAGAAGCTCGAGCAGCCGTCGATCGAGCTCGATCTTCGACCCCGTGACGCGGTCGGCGAGCACGTCCGAAAAGCGCGCGAAAGTCGGTTCTGCGCTGGAAAGTGCGACCGCTTCTCCGGTGTGCACGTTGATGAGCGTCGCCCACGTTTCGACGGCGCGGGGAGAGATCGCCGGCGTGTCGTCGTCACCCTCCTCCCACGCCGCGCGAGGGGGCGGGTCGGACGACCACTCTTTGCGGATGGCGTGACCGCTCGAGCGGTGGGGAGGCAAGTCGGCAACGGTCGAGCGCGCCACCGGCAGTGACGCGCATGCAGCCACGACCACGGTAGCGGCGAGGCCCGCGCCCGAGAACCTCCGGCGCGGGGGGGGCCACGTCATGCTCGCGTCTCTCGCGCCGGTCAGCCGCTCGTCGCGGGTTTGGGCGCCCCGAAGATGCTGGCAGCGCGGCGCTTTTCTTTCTGCGCCTTTTCCTTATCGCTCCAAGACGGGATGATGACCTTCGCGCGATGCGGAAGCGGCTTACCTTCGATGACGGCCTGGATCTCCTCGGCGTCGAGGGTTTCGCGCTCGAGGAGGGCGTGGGCCATGGCGTCGAGCTCGACCCGGTGATCCGACAGTACTTTGCGGGCGACCTCGTGCTGCGCAGCGACGATGCGCGTGATTTCCTCGTCGATGGAGACCGCCGTCTGCTCGGAATAGTCCTGGTGACGCTGACCAAAGTCGCGCCCGAGGAACACCGACTCTTCGCGCTCGCCGAACGCAATGGGTCCGAGCTTTTCGCTCATGCCCACCTCGCACACCATTGACCGCGCAATTTGCGTCGCGCGACGGATGTCGTCGGAGGCACCGGTCGTGATCTCGTTGAACACGACCTCCTCGGCGGTGCGCCCGCCGAGTGCCATGGCGATACGCGCCAAGGCCTGCTCACGCGTCATGAGGTGACGATCTTCGGTGGGAAGGAATTGCGTCACACCGAGGGCCGCGCCGCGGGGGATGATGCTGACCTTGTGCACTTCGTCGTTACCCACGACGAACTTGCCGACCAGCGTGTGCCCCGATTCGTGCCACGCCGCCGTGCGACGCTCGGATTCGCTCATCACCATCGAGCGACGCTCGGTGCCCATGAGCACCTTGTCTTTGGCCATCTCGAAGTCCTGCATGGACACGGCGTCCTTGTCCTGCCGCGCCGCCAAGAGGGCGGCTTCGTTGACGAGGTTCTCGAGATCGGCGCCCACGAAACCGGGAGCACCTCGCGCTATGATCTCGAGGTCGACGTCCGACGCGAGCGGCACCTTCTTGGTGTGCACGCGCAGGATGCCCTCGCGACCGCGCACGTCGGGCCGCGGGACCACGATGCGGCGATCGAAGCGCCCGGGGCGCAAGATGGCCGGATCGAGCACGTCGGGACGGTTGGTGGCGGCGATGATGATGACGCCTTCGTTCGACTCGAAGCCGTCCATCTCGACGAGCAGCTGATTCAACGTTTGCTCGCGCTCGTCGTGCCCACCGCCGAGCCCGGCGCCGCGATGACGGCCGACGGCGTCGATCTCGTCGATGAAGATGATGCACGGCGCGTGCTTTTTGCCCTGCTCGAAAAGGTCGCGCACGCGGCTCGCGCCGACGCCGACGAACATCTCGACGAAATCAGAGCCGGAGATGGAAAAGAAGGGAACGCCCGCCTCGCCGGCGATGGCGCGCGCCAGGAGCGTCTTGCCGGTTCCGGGGGGGCCCATCATGAGCACGCCCTTCGGGATGCGACCGCCGAGCTTCTGGAACTTCTTCGGGTCCTTGAGGAAGGCGATGATCTCTTCGACCTCGTCCTTGGCCTCGTCGATGCCGGCGACGTCGGCAAACGTCACCTTGTTCTGCGATTCATTGAGCAGGCGCGCTCGCGATTTGCCGAAGCTCATCGCCTTGCCGCCGCCGGCTTGGAGCTGGCGCATGAACAGATAGAACATGACCAGAAGGAAGATCATGGGGAGCACCGTCATGAGGGCGCTCGACCAGAACGGGCTCGGCTCTTCCTTCTCGAAAACGACCTTCACCCCGTGATCGACGAGCTGCTTGGTGAGCGCGTCGTTGGCTTCGGGCCCGATGGTGACGCTCTTCTTGCGAGTCTTGGCGCTCGGGTCGAAGACCTCGAACGTGTACTCGTGGTTGTTGATCGTCACCTTCTCGACGTGCGGCTCGTCGGGCTTGGCGTGCACCTGCGAAAGGAAATCGCTGAAGGCTACGGGCACCGCTTTCGTTCCATCCGCCTGCAGGAATTGCCAGATGGCAAGGAACATGAGGATCAATAAGACCCAGAGCAGCAAAGTCTTGTGCGATTGCTTCACGAAAACCTCATCGACGCGGGCGGTTACGAGCGGAGCAGGTCAGCATGCCATCGGAGGATGGACGCGTCGACTCCATCTCACCGGGCCTTCATAACCACGATTCTACGGGAGGTAAGGTCGATACCTGCAACCTTTCCGCCGGAAATGGGCACGCGCGCACGACGATTTCCGGCGCTCAGCGCGCGAGCGAGGCTCGCGCGCTGCGCTCGGCCGAGGGCCACCCCTTCGAGAACCGCGGGCACATCGCCGTCAGCTCTCGGACCGAGCGCGGCCGCCGCGTCGGCCAAGGCGCATAGATGCTCGACAATTCGCGGAGATAGCTCGCTGAGCAAGGGTAGGACCTCGCCCCGGACACGGGTGCGCAAAAAACGAGGATCCCGGTTCGACGGGTCCTCGGCGAAGGGGACGCGATGGCGCTCGAGATGGGCCATGATGTCGGCGCGGCGGGCGCGGACCAGTGGGCGGGTGAGCTTGGGTGCGCGCGGGGTAAGGACGCCGAGACCGGTGGGCCCCGACCCGCGTAGCAAACGAATCAGCACCGTCTCCGCACGATCGTCGGCGTGGTGACCGGTGGCAATGCTCGCGATCGGTGCTCGTGCGCCGTCTTCGCGCGCGAGCACGGCAGGTTGCTGCGCCTCCCATGCGTCGAGAATGCCGCGAAGCGCGGCGAAACGCGCATCGCGCGCGCGCGCCATGAGGTTCGGTCCCGGCGCGAGATCGAGCTTCGTCGACGTGAACGGGACACCGAGATCGGCCGCGAAGCGTTCGGCCAACATGAGCTCGTCGGCAGCGCCGAGCCGCAAGCCGTGGTTCACGCCGCACGCGCGTAAGCCGAGGCGCAGCTTGGGAGCGAGCCGGGAAAGAACATGCAGGAGCGCCATGGAGTCGGGTCCGCCCGAGACGGCGACAAGCACGCGGTCTCCCGCGCGGAAAAGGTGTTCATCGGCGATCGTGCGCGCGACAATTTTCAGCAGCGCAGGCGGATGGGAGCTCCTCATGCGAGCTCGAACGCTTTGCAGAACACGAACTCTTGACGATCGCCCGCAAGCGGGAGTCTTCGGTGGGGCTCGGTCGGATAGCCGTAGGCGCACGAGCTCTCGGCAGGTTCGAACGCGTCACAAACGTCGCAAGTGCACCGAAGATTGAAGTTTACAATCTCCCTGCGAAAACGTGCGTCGACTTGGGTGATCATCGTTCGCTCCTCTCGGTCGAGGGGGCGATGCCAGGGGGGTTCCGCGAGGCGCGTGGATCGCGCTCGAGCGCGGCCACGATTTCGACGTGGCTCGTGTGCGGAAACATTTCGAACAGCTCCACGCGCCCCAGAACAAAACCGGCACGAGCGAGGATCTCGACGTCGCGCGCCAATGTCGTGGCGTCGCACGACACGTAGACGACGCGACGAACCTTGGAGACCGCGATGCATTGCGCGGCGCCGGAGGCTCCCGCGCGCGGTGGGTCGAGCACGACGATCCGCGCCGCGGCGGGCAGCTCGAAATGGTCGGCGTCACCGGCGACGACGCGCGCGCGCAGCCCTCGTGCGGCGAGGTTTGCCCGCGCAGCATCCGCCGCGCGGGCGTCCGCTTCGACGGCGACGAGGGCCGTCGTGTGACGAGCAAGCAGCACGGTGAAGTTGCCCGATCCGGCAAAAAGCTCGACCACGGGGCGGCTCGCATCGGCAGCGTGGCTCGCGTCGATGGCGGCGGACCCGAGCACGGCGCGCCCAAGCTCCCCGTTGAGGGCGGGGTGCGCCTGGGCGAACCCGCCGGCCGGAACGATGAGAGCCTCGCCATCGGCGCCGACCGTGACCGCGCGAGGGTCCCCCACGCGCGCGGGTTCGCGCGCGCCCGGGAGCCACACCTCGGCGCCCGCGAGCGTGCCCGCCTCGATGTGCTGTCCGAGCGCGCCATAAAAGGTGCCGCCGAGCTCGCCGCGCCAGCGCACGTCGAGAACCGGCTTTCCCGCGCGGCCGAGCGCGATCGCAACTTCCCCATCGCCTGTTTGGTCCGCGAAAATCGCGTGAAGGAGCGGAAGCGCGGCGTCGAGGCGAGCGTCGAGGACGAGACACGCGCCAATCGCTTCGATGTGGCGACTCGCGGCGCGCCGGTATCCGACCGCGGCGCGTCCGCGGCCCGCTAGAACGGCAAGGCGCGCGCGTGTGCGGTATCCCGTCGGCATCGGAGCGGGATGTACGGCAATCGCCGGAGAGGGAGCTCCCGTCGCACGCTCGAGCAGATCGCCGACGATGCGACGGTGCGCATTGACCTGAGCGTCGCGGGTAAGATGCATGAGGTCGCAGCCACCGCAGCGCTCGGCGTGGGGGCAAGGGGGAACGGCACGCACGGCCGATGGCTCGAGCACGCGCACGACCGCGGCGCGGGCCGGTCGCTGCTCGAAATCGACTTGCGCCTCGAGAACGTCGCCCGGTGCAGCGAGAGGCACGAAGACCGCGCGCCGCTCGTCCCCGTGCATCACATGCGCGACGCCCTGTCCCCCCGGAGCAATGGACGTGATCGCCAAACGGAGGCGCTCGGAGCGGCGGCCTTGTTGCACGGTGATTCCGCGGACGCCCTCAGGGAAAGGGCTGGGCCGGCTGACCACGCCGGAAATAGAATCGGAAACGCCCCTCGAGGTGACTAAGGTTGGAGACAGTGTCCGTGCCCGGCTCTCGATCGCGCGGATCACCGACGACGATGTCGGTGAAGCTTGCGTCGGTGAGCTTCTCGTCGTCGTTCGATTCGTTGGGGTTGCCGCTGAAAATCGAAGAAAAGACGATGCCGCCGCCGATCGAATAGAGCGCCGAGTTTTGCGCGTGACACGCCCGATGAAGGTAGAGCGTCAAATGGACGATGGGCGGATCGGGATCCGTCACGACAGGGAAGCCGGGGGGAACGACGCTGGGAGGCATTCCCACGCGTAGCGGTTCTCCAGGGTGCTGGGCGATGTGCTCGCGCACCCGGTCGACGTCGTCGACGAGGATAATGACGCCATCGGACACCTCTTCGGTGTCGCCGCCGTGCTGCACGCGAATGGCCATCATGCGGCGGTAGGGAACGGCCGCAAAAAAATCGGGCCGCAGGGCGAACTGCCCGTTCCAACAGTCGGCGACGTTGAGCTTGTCGCTGTTCACCTCGCCTTCGCCTTCGCCGAGCCCGCAAGCTTGGGCGGCGATCGCGAGAACAGCGAACCCGAAGAGTCGTTTCGTGCAGCGGTTCATGCGCCCGCTCCGCTCGTGGCGCGCTCGATCGTGCCTCCACCGAGGACGCGATCGCCAGCGTAGGCCACCGCGACTTGCCCGCGCGCGATGGCCCTGACCGGGTCATCGAACGCGATGTAAACACCCTCATCGTCGCGACGAACCTCCGCGCCCGCGCCCTCGTGCCGGTAGCGGACCTTCACCGACGCCCTTACCGGGAGCGCGACGTCGTCCATGAACTTGGCGTCGCGCAGGCGCGCGCCGGTGTGGAAGAGGTCGTCGCCGCCGCCCAAGCGAACCTCGGCGGTCGCCGCGTCGATACCGACGACGTAGGCGGGTGACCCGAGGGCGACGCCGAGCCCCTTGCGCTGACCGATCGTGAATCGATGGATACCTTGGTGCGCGCCCACCACGCGGCCGTCTTGGTCGACAATGGCGCCGGGACGCGCTCGTTCGCCCGCCCTTCCGTCGACGAACGCGTCGTAGCGACCCGTCGGTACGAAGCACAGCTCCTGGCTCTCACCTTTGCCGGCCCCGGGGAGGCCGAGCGCGACGGCACTCGCTCGGACATCTGCCTTGCACACGTCACCCAAAGGAAATTCCAGCCGACCGAGCTGGGACTGCTCGAGCGTGTGGAGAAAGTAGCTCTGGTCTTTGCCCGCGTCGGCGGCCCGGTGAAGCTCGACGCGACCGTCCTTGCAAACGGTCCGCGCGTAGTGCCCCGTCGCGATCTTGGGCGCCCCGAGGCGATCGGCGAGAGCAAAGAGCTCCCTCATCTTGACACTGCGATTGCACGCAACGCACGGGCTCGGCGTCGATCCGCCGAGGTAGGCATCGACGAACGGTTCGACGACCTCGCGCGCAAAGAGCTCGCGTCGATCGAACGCGTAGTGTGGGATCCCGAGGTGGTCGGCCACACGGCGCGCATCGTGCTGGTCTTCCGGCGCGCAGCACCGACCTCGAACCGAACCGTCGTCGGGGTAGTCCCAGAGGTGCAAGGTGACACCGACCACGTCGTAGCCGCGCTGGACGAGCCACGCCGCCGCGACGGAGGAATCGACACCTCCGCTCATGGCAATGAGAATGCGTTCGCCAGCGACCACGGGGGCCATCCTAGCACCCTGGCGGAAGATGCCCTTGCAACCAGGGCTTATTGGTTCTGTAGCGTGGTTCGAACGGCCTGGGTCCCCCTGTCGACGAGCTTGGTGACGAGGTCGACGGCTTCGCTGTAGCGATAGATCCCGGCCTGCAGCGCGATGAGCCGTTCGGGCGATAAGCTCGCCGAATCTGGGCCGCCGCGGATCGCACGCGCCGCCATTTCCTCGCCGCGATCGAGCTCTTGTCCGAAACGGCGAAGCAACTGCAAGAACGAATGCGCCGGGGCAAAAACCCCTTCCGAGTGGCTGGTTGGCGCGGTGGCGACCTCCGTCGATGGCTCGGAGGCCACCGGTGAAACGGTCGAAGGGTCGCCAAGGGGGAGGGCTTCGGTCGTGCGGCCAACACGCATGCGCACCCATCGGGGGCTAGCGCCACGAGTTGTGCGCTATTTCGCGAGCGATCGGAGTCGCTTCGTCAGGCGCGCGACGGCGCGCGTGTGGAGCCGGCTGCCCCACGATTTGGAAAGTCCAAGCGACGCCGCCACGTGATCGAACCGCTCTCCCTCGAGATAATGACGCCTGACGAGCTCCCGCTCATCGCTCGGCAACTCCTCGAGGGCTTCGATGACCATCTTGCGGAGCTCGGCCTGAGCCACGGCTTCCTCGGGCGAGACGCCACGGTCGACGGCGGACGGTTCCCCTTCGTCGCCGATGGCCGGCGTCGCCAAGAGCCCCACCGCCATGGCCGTCGCCATATCGGCCAGATGTTCGGTCAGTTTTTGCTCGCTAGCGCGAGGATCGGCGGCGATACCCGAAGAACCCGAGTCCTCCGCCGCCGTCTCGGCGACGAGCAGCGCCGCTTCGAGGGCGCGAATGCGCGCGTACGCCCTTCGGGGAAGTGGCGCGCTTTTGCGTACACCGTCGAGCATGGCGCCGCGTACACGGTAATTGGCAAAGCGCCGAAACGTCACACCCCGCCCCTCGTCGAATCGCCGCGACGCTTCGAGCAGCCCCTGGTGCCCCATTGCCCGCAGGTCATCGAGCTCGGCCGATCGCCCGAGCTCACGCGCCAGCTGACGCGCGATGAGGTCGACCAGGTCCATGTGCGAGTGGAATCGCTCGAGGACCTCTTTGCTGTCTTCCGGCGGTGCCACCGGGGCCTACCTTTCTGGGTGCGGGACGGGGCTGTCAACGACAAAGCCCCTATCCAGCAATTTCCATCCCCGACGTCGGCTCGGAATCGGCTCGGACCGGCTTGGCGCAGGCCAAATGGGTAAGATAGGCTGACCGCCGATGTTGAAGTGGCAGACCGTCGTTGTTGCTTACACTTTGCTCGGTCTGGTGGCGTGGGGCCTGTCCGCCGCGTTCGGGGACGGCAACCCCTGGTCATTCGCCTCGCCTTGGATGGCGCTCGACGAGCCCCTCCGCACGGGGACGAGTTTTCTCCTCGGGCTCGCGCTGGCCGCGCTTCTCGTGGCTTCGACGCGCGTTGCGGTGCAGCGCTTCAGCTTCGCTCAGCAGCTGCACTCCGATCTGCGGCCCGTCGCGCGGGATCTCACCCTGGCGAGTGTCCTCCTCATCGCCATGCTCTCCAGCCTGGGCGAAGAGCTCTTGTTCCGCGGGTTTCTCACGCCGCGCATCGGCGTCTTTGCGCAAGCGCTCATCTTCGGCATGGCCCATCAAGTGCGCGGCCCGAGCCGCTGGGTATGGGTAGGCTGGGCGAGTCTCGTGGGCGTGTGCTTCGGGTTTCTTTTTCTACTGACCGGATCCCTCGCCGGACCCATCGTCGCCCACGCCGCGGTCAACGCCTATAACCTCATTTTCCTCCGCAACCACGATCCGTTGCGCAAAGATCGGCGGCTCGGCGGCCTGCTCGCCCCTTCGGACGTGTAGCGCTAAAGCGGGAGCGTCGCGATTTTGCGACGGAGGACGAGCACGGGTGTCTGTCGTCAGCGCCGAGGTTTCTTGCGTTCACGCCGCCATGTGCGCCGGCTGCCCGCTCCTGCATCTGCCGTACGCCGCTCAGCTGGCGTTCAAAGCGGATCGACTGCGATCCGCGCTGACGCCTTATCCCTTTCTTCGCCCGTCGATCGAGCCGACGGTGCCGGCGGA
>Ga0193706_1000541_pt1 | contig 21449 bp, 17 predicted proteins | sample U3c1metaG_FD_160130 | JGI IMG/M metagenome (GOLD analysis project Ga0193706, IMG submission 160130) | Soil microbial communities from a riparian zone of the East river system, Colorado, United States - U3c1 | ecosystem: Environmental > Terrestrial > Soil > Riparian zone | place: USA: East River... | reverse complement strand
CCGTCGTTGCGGGCGCAAGCCGCGGCGACCTCTTCGATACCGTGGCCGTCGGAGCAAACGTCGATGGGCGCCGCGCCCGGTTCGTCGAAATCGCTGATGTACGAACAGGTGCAGTGGACCCAGTGCCGAGCTGCGCGCGCGGCTGATTCGGTCCGGCACGCCGCGAAGACGCCGCCGAGCGCGAGCGAAAGCAACCAAAGAGCGGCGACGAAAGCGTGGCCGCGCCGGGGGCCGCCCGGGCGACGGCCGCAAGACCTGTGGTGACCCGACACGCGGCCAGGCTTTCACGCTTGCCGCGCGAGGGGAAGATGCCGCGCGGCGCCCGGTGCCGACGCCCATCGAGCGTGGGCGCGAGGTGCTAGGTTGAGGCATGGGCCAAGAAGCCCCGGCGCCTGGCCGTTGGCGGGTCGATTCGAGGGCGATGCGCGCCGAGCGGATCTTCGTGATCCTCTCGACGCTCTTCTGTCTCGTGTTCGTTGGCACGCTGCGCGACAGCGGGTCGTGGGTCGTTACCAACCCGAATCCCGAGGTGCCCGCGGTTCCCGATTCGGTCACCGATCGGCCGGGCAGGGTCGACGTCCTCGCCGAGAACGACGCTGCTGCGCCCGTTCCATCGGCCTCGGTGCGCGTGCTGTCGATCCAAGACGATCGCGCCTACCTCGCGGGGGCCGCGCGCACCGACGCGCGCGGGACGGCTTCGGTCGGTTCGCTCCCCGCCGGCGAGACGTGGATCTTGGCCGAGGCGGAAGGTACGGCTCGAGCGTCGGCGCGGGTCGTGCTCGACGCGGAGCCGCGTGAGGTGAAAGTTCGGCTCGAGCCCGCTCAAACGCTGCGCGTGGCGGTTGTCGACGACGTCGGCGCGACTGTCGCCGATGCGACGGTCGAAGTGGCAACCGGAGACCCGCTGCCGTTTTCCGCGCGCACCGACAGCGGCGGACAGGCCGTATTTTCGCGCCTTGCTCGCCCCCCCTGGAGCGTGCAGTTGCGCGCCGCTGGCTTCGAAGCGACCACCCACCCGATTGCCAAGGCAGTCACCGAGCCCGTCAAGATCACGCTCCGGCGGCTCGGTTTCGTGGACGTCAACGCCGTCGACGTGGACGGCGCTCCGATGGGGCAAGCGACGGTGCTCGTGGCCGGGTCCGCCCTCTGGCCGGCGCGGCGTACGCTCACCGACGCCGCCGGGCACGCCAAAATTGCCGACCTTCCCCGCGGCATCTACGATTTTCGCGCCGTCCGCGGCGACCTCGTTTCTTCCGGGGAGACGAGCTTATCGCTCGGCCGCGGCGAATCGAAGTCGGTCACGCTCACGCTCGTGCGCGGCCGGCGCGTGGCCGTGCGCGTCACCGACGGCGAGGAGGAGAACGCGCCGCCGGTCGGGTCGGCCAGTCTGGTGTTGGCGGAGGGGGGGCTCTCGTCATTTCCCATCGAGGCCAAGACCGACGCCCAGGGCGCGGCGACGCTCGGACCCATAGGTCCCGGTGACGCCTTTCTCACTGCCCAGGCCGACGGATTCGTTCCCCGCACCGGCGTGGCCGTGCCGCCCGGCGCGTCGCCGTCGGTACGCGTCGCGCTCGCGCGCGGTGCGACTCTGATCGGGGAAGTCGTCGATGCGCGAGGTTACCCCGTCGACGGTGCCAGCGTGGAGGTCGTGGGGAGCACCCCGAGCGGCGAGCCGATCGACGAGAGCCCCGAGCGCGCCGCGTTTCGGATGGCTCACTTCTCATGGGCACTCACCGGGCCGCGCGACCTTTTGCCCGCGGGCGAGCTCGGCGTCCTGCGGGGACCGATCCCAGGAATCCCGCGCCTCGGCCAGACGCCTCGCCCGAGCGCGGCCGTCGAGCCGTGGGTGACCCGCGATGACGGCACGTTTCGCGCTTTTCCCATCCCGCCGGGTCGCGTACGCGCCTTGGTGCGCCATCCCGCCTACGTCGAAGGCGTCTCCGACATGGTCCAGCTCGCGCCCGCGGGGGAGGGGCACGTCCGCGTCGTTCTCCGCGCTGGAGGAACGCTCGACGGCCGCATCCTCGACGATCGCCGCCAGCCTCTGGGCGGAGCGCGCATCGATGTGGCCGCCACCAAAGGCTCGCTCCAGAGAACGACGTTTTCCGCCAAGGATGGGTCTTTCGCTTTTGCCGCGCTCCCGGGCGACATCGTTCTATCGGTAGGCAGGCCCGAAGCCATGGATGACATCGCCCTTCGGACCCACGTGACGATCAAGGAGGGTGAGCGCAAGGAGATCGAGCTCGTGCTCCCCGGAGCGCGCGATCCGGTCACCGTCGAAATCGTGGACGATGGCGGCTCCGCCATCGACGGAGCCCAGGTAGCGCTCCTATCACTTGCCACCGACGCGCCCCTTCGTCGCACGCTCTTCACCGGGCGTGATGGGCGCGCCGTTTTCGACGACGCGGTGGGCTTACCGGTTCGGCTCTCGGTTTCGCACCGCGGCCGAGCCCCGCAAGTGAAAGACGTGGAATCCGCGCCGGCCCTCCTCAGGCTCAGCTTGGCGGGGGGGATTCGCCTCTCGGGGGTCGTGACGACGCGGCGCGGACGCGATCGGCTGGAGGGGGCCGAAGTGATGCTCGATGCGCCGCCGGGTCCGATCCGGGCCCGCACCGATCGCGACGGCGCGTTCCGCCTCGAAGACGTGCCGCCCGGCGCCATGCGTCTCTCCGTTGCCCGCACGGGCTACGCCAAGGTCGAGCAGCCCCTGCGCGTCGAGCCCCCCTCCCATGCCGACAGATCGGTCGTGCTGGACCCCATCGACCTCGAGGAAGGGGGCGTCGTCGAAGGTGTCGTGGTCGACGCCCGCGGCGACCCCGTTGCGGGGGCGCGGGTGGCCCAGGGACCGATCCCCACGCTGCTTCCCGCGGGCAAGCCCCCGGCAGGCGTCGTGCTGACCAATCGCCGCGGCGAGTTCAAGATCGAAGAATTGGCGGAGGGCGAGGTCGTCCTCGAAGCGTACGCGCCCGATCGTGGCCGCGGCCGCGCGACCGGCGTCCACGTCGCGGCCGGACGCACCACCGATCGGGTACGCATCGCCATCGGTACCCCGGAGACCGACCCCACGCTCGAAGCTTCCCCGACGGCCGGGGTGGCGGTCTCCCTCGACGAGAGGGGAGCGGGGGGCGTTCGCGTGGCCAGCGTCGCGGGCAGTAGCGAAGCCGAGAGGGGCGGCCTGGCGGCCGGCGATCGCATCGTCGCGGTGGACGGCCAGCGCGTTGCGTCGGCGAGGGACGCGCGAGCGCGGCTCGTCGGCCCCGCCGGCGACGACGTCGTCATCGACATCCTCCGGGGCCAGGAGAATCGGAAACTTCGTTTCCCGCGCGAAAGGCTCCAGCGATGAGCGCTCGCGCGAACCATCTTGCAGCGCGAACCGCCGCCGAGGCCGGGGTGCCCATCGCTTCGATGACGGCACGCGCCGCCCTCGCGCAGCGCCTGGAATCGAATCTCCCCCCCGCTCTGCCGGCGCGACTTCTCGCTTCCGTATGGAGTCTCGTGAGCGCGCGGCAGATCGCGCGTCCGCTCGTGCTTGCGCCCGGTGTTCGCGCCATCGGCGTCGGTGGCGCCTCGCTCGGCGGTTCGTGCAAGACCCCTTTCGCTATCGCGCTGGTCGAGGCTTTGGCGGCAAGGGGAAGCGAGGTCGCCTTGGTGGGGCACGCCTATCGAGCGCGGCCGGGCCACGCGCGCGTGGTCCACTCGGATGACGACGTGGCCGAGGTGGGCGACGATGCGCTCTTCGCAGCGCGGCGCCTGGCCGCGTCGCAGGTCGACGTCATCGTGGGCCCGAGCCGCCAATCGGCGGCCACCTTCGCCGCCCGACGTGCCCGCTGGCTCGTCTTCGACGGCCTGCTCCAGGCTCGCCCAGAGAGACTGGCGGCTTCCCTCTTGCTGCTGGACGGTGCGCCCCCCTGGCACCATGGCCATTGCCCCCCGGCCGGCGATCGGCGAGCGCCGCTGCCCGCGCTTCTCCGAGCGGCCGACGCGACCATCGTCGTCGGCGACGCGACCGGCCAGGGGGACGTCGTGTCGCATCTCGATCGGGCCAGATTCGCCGACGGAAGCGCGGTGCCGCTCTCCGAGCTGCGCGGCGCGGCGTTCGGGCTCGTCCTCTGCATCGCGCGCCCCCACCGCGTCGTGGAAGGGCTGGCACGGCGCGGTCTTTACCCCGTCGCGACGCTCGCATTTCCCGATCATCATCGACCGACGCCCGGCGAGCTTGCCCGGGCGACAGCGCGTACGACGCACCGCATCGAAGCGTGGCTGACGACCGGCAAATGCGCGACCAAGCTTCCACCGGTCCTCGGCGGGGCCCCGGTCTTGACCCTCGAGCACGCGCTTCGCCTGTCCGATCGACTCATCGACTGGGTCGCATCGTTGCCCTCTTCCCCACGGCGAGGGCCGTGGTAGATTGCGCGCCATGCGAAACATCACCTGGAAAATAGCGGTTTTTGCCATCCCGTTCGCCGTCGGCGCCGGCATGCTCACGGCATGCGGCGGCCCAAAAGCCGAACCCAAGGTGGCCAACGTGGCCCCGGGCGAAATGCCTCAAGGGGCATCGTGGAACGGCGTCTACTTCAACCCCCAGTTCGGCAACCTGCACGTCGTCGAGACGGGCGGCAGCCTCCAGGGCCGCTGGAGGAAGACCGACGAGTCGGCCTGGGGCGAGCTCAACGGTCCGATTTCGGGCAATGTCGTCCATTTCGAGTGGACCGAGCACAAGGCCGGCATGGTCGGGCCGACCGCCGAGACCAAGGGCAAGGGCTACTTCGTCTACAAGCGCCCGTCGGGTGACGACGTCGACGATACGCTCGAAGGCGAGTGGGGTCTCAACGACAGGGAAGTCGGCGCCAAGTGGGACTGCATCAAGCAGCGTCGCGTCGTGCCCGACTTGAAGAGCATCGGCGGCACCACCGAAGCGACCGGCCCGTCCAAAGACTGGAAATAGCCCGAGCATGCTCAGCGCAGCTGTTCGGGGGATTCAATTCCGTGAACCTCCCATCTTCGAGCGCGGTGCGCCCGGTCGCTGCGGCGCGTCGCTGCCGCCGCTCGACGTGCCCGCCGTCGACCCGGCAGCGAAGTTCGGCGCCCTTGCCCGAAAGACGCCCGCCGGTCTGCCCGAAGTGAGTGAGCCGGAGGCGTTCCGTCACTTCCTGCGGCTCTCGCAGTGGAACTTCTGCATCGACTCCCAGTTTTATCCGCTCGGGTCGTGCACGATGAAATACAATCCCAAGATCAACGAGTGGGCGGCGCGGCTCCCGGGCTTTGCGCGGCTCCATCCGCTGACCCCCGACCGCTACGCGCAGGGGGCGCTCGAGATAATCTACCGCCTCGAGCGGATCCTGGCCGAAATTGCCGGCATGGACGGGGTGTCGCTGCAACCCGCGGCGGGCGCACAGGGTGAGCTCACCGGCCTCATGATGATCCGCGCCTACCACGGATCCAAGGGGCGCGCGCCGCGCAAGGTGTTCATTCCCGACACCGCGCACGGAACGAATCCCGCCAGCTGCGCGCTCAATGGTCTTACGGCGGTCCCTTTTCCGAGCGGTCCCTCCGGCATCGTCGATCCCGCCGATCTCGCGCGCGCGCTCGAGGGCGCCGGTGACGACGTCGCGGCGATCATGGTCACCAACCCCAATACGCTCGGCCTCTACGAGAGCGCGATGCCCACCATCGTGAAGATGGTTCACGACAAGGGTGGGCTCGTCTACGGGGACGGCGCCAACATGAATGCCGTTCTCGGTCGCGCGCGTCCCGGTGACGCCGGAGTGGACGTCATGCAGTACAACCTGCACAAGACGTTCACCACGCCGCACGGCGGCGGCGGTCCCGGGTCCGGCCCGGTTGCCTTCAAAGCGATGCTCGCGCCGTTCGCGCCGTCGCCCGTCATCGTCAAGACCGGTGACGCCTATCGCCTCGATCACGACCGGCCCCAGAGCGTAGGACGCCTGCGCAGCTTCAATGGTCAATTCGGCATGGTGGTGCGCGCCTATACCTACATTCGCGAGCTCGGCGCGGAAGGGCTCGCCGCCGTGAGCAACCTCGCGGTTCTCAACGCCAACTACCTGGCCGCGCTGCTGCGCGCGCATTACCCGCTTGCCTACGATGGCCCTTGCATGCACGAAGCCGTCTTCACCGACACCGAGCTGGAGAAGAAGACCGGCGTCAAGACGCTCGACGTCGCCAAGCGCCTGCTCGACTACGGTTTTCACTCGCCGACGGTCTATTTCCCCCTGGTCGTCAAAGGGGCCATGATGATCGAGCCGACCGAGACCGAGTCGAAAGAGACCATCGAAGCTTTCGCGCAAGCGATGATCCGCATCAAGGAAGAAGCGGAGAGCGAACCGGAGCTCGTCAAGACGGCGCCGCACACCTCGCGCATCGGTCGTCTCGACGAAGCTCGCGCGGCCAGAAAACCGGTGCTGAGGTGGCGCCCCAAGACCGAAGGTTGAGCCGGTCCGCCGCGCGACAGACGGTTCACCCCTCCGCCGTCGCCAGCGCCGCCACGAGCCTCCGGGCGTCGTCGATCGTTTCCTTCAGTTTCGGATAGGTCTCCCTCTTCGCCGCTTCCGCCAGCAGTTCCGGCGCGGGTCCGCGGTCGCGCGCGACCATCGCTGCGATAGTGAGCGCGGTCACGGCGTCGTGGCGCACGACGGGGTCCGGCGCGGCGAGGTGCAACAAGAAAAGATCCGCCCAATCGGCGTCCCAGGCCACGACCATGTGCGCGAGCGTGAGCAGTGCCTTGCGCGCGTCCTCGCTGCCGATGTCGAACGCCGACTCGAGGAGCGCCGATTGCGCGAAGAAGCCCGTTTTATCGAGCACGGCGCCGAGCGGCGCCACCGCGTCACCGCCGTCCCCTTGAATGAAAGTGACGTCGAGGTCGACGCGTTCGAGCACCGTGAACGAAGCCGTGTTCTCCGCGTTCGACCACTTGGCAACGCGCCCGGCATCCTCCGTTTCGCGCAGAACGAAGCGATGCTCGGTGAACACCTGGGCGAGATGGGCGCGCGCGTCTCCGCGGGGCAGGGCGTAGACGAAGCGCCCGCGGTTGGTCATCCGCTCGACGAGTGTGCGGGCGCGGTCCTTGAGGGCGGTGGATGACGGCCGATGCACGGCGAGAGCCTAGCGCAACTCGCCGGTTCGCTTCCACGCCGGCCGAAAGCCGCTCGTTTTGAAGGTGGGCTCGTCGATGGAAAGGATGTAGTCGACGCGGCGGTTGCGCGGCTCGTCCACTTCGTCGCTCGTCTTCACGAGGAGCGCCGATTCGCCGAATCCTTCGAAGGCGATGGGGATCTTGAGTCCGCGTTTGCGAAACCAGCCGGCGATGGCTTGCGCACGCGCGCGCGAGAGCTGAAGGTTGTAGGCCGAGGTCCCCACCGAATCGGTGTGCCCGGCGATGAAGAGCGAGATTCGACCGAGATCTTTGTGCGCGAGGAGGGCTTCCGTGACTTTGACGAAGCTCGCTTCCAGCTTGGGCTTTTCGGGGTCGTCGATGTCGGCCGAGTCGCGGCGGAAGTTGACCTCCTCGTGCGGTATGGAGATCGCCCATGGCGTGATGGCAATCCCCTTGTACGCGCCGTCCTCGTCGTAGCCGAAAACCTCGATGCGACCGACGTTGGCATCGGTCGATGGCGACCAGGTGACGAGGAGGGCGCTGCCAGCGGCCACCCCCGCGAAATGATGCTCCTGGTCCGCCAGTACCGCCCCCGATTCGTCGATGACCTTGATCGTCACCTTGGCGGCGACGTGGTTCATCCTCACCTCGAGGCGGTGCTCTTTGAGGTCGACCTTCGACTTGTCGATGACGACGTCGAGCTTGGATGCGCGCTCCGGGGGAGACGCCGAAGGGGCGGGCTCTTCACCTTGCGCGCGCGCTTCGAGGGCGACGCACATCGCGGCCAACATCCAAAAGCAGCCGCTCAGCTTCGTTCGATACCCCATGCACTTGCCTCGATGCAGCGGGCCGGTTTACGCGGCCACGTGCCCGTTGGACGAAGATCCATGTCGATTGTAGCAATTCAGTGCCTACGGAGGCAGACCCTGCCGCCGCAGGGTTCCCGCGTGCCATCGCGCGCCAGGAGGGGCCGGTCAACGCGTGTAGGCAACGAACGGCGATGTAGGCATCTGTTGCACTTGATCATCACTTTCAGTATCATCTGCCGCAATGAATCGCGGGGTTTTCCTTGGGCTTCTTCTGCTGGCGCATTGCTCATCGGCGCCTGGAACCGAAGTCCCTCCGCCCTACGACGGGGCCGACCCGTTCGACATCCCCATCGCGACTTCCACGAAGGAGCAGGTCGCTCTGTTCTTGAAGGGGGATGGTTTCTTCGACATTCCGTTCCGCGAGCCGGACGGTCTCGGGCCTCTCTACATCCGCACTGCGTGCAGCAGCTGCCACACCGAAGCAGCCAAGGGCCCGGGGCTCGTGCAGAAGATGGTGGTCGTCGAGGCTGACGGTCTTCCCTCGCGCGATCAATCGAGCCTCCCCTTCGGCCATACCGTGCGGCCGCAGATCGCCGCGGGCGCCACGATGCCCATCCTTCCGCCCTCGGATCCCGCCCTGAAGACGACGACCCGCGTGGGACCTTCCGTGCTCGGCCGCGGGTACCTCGAGGCTGTCGCCGACAGCGAGATCGAGCGCGTTGCCGAGGAGCAGGCCAACCGCACCGATAGCATCGGCGGTCGCATCAACCGCGTGGTTTACGCTTCCGAAACCAATCCGGATACCACCTTCGGCACTTTCACCAAGGGGGACTTGGTCATCGGTCGCTTCGGCTTGAAGGCGCGCATCGCGACCCTCGACGACTTCACGGGAGACGCCCTGCAGGGGGACATGGGGATAACGAACCCGCTTCGCCCGACCGAGCTGCCCAATCCGGAGGGGCTCACCGACGACGCCAAGCCCGGTGTCGACATCGATGCCGACTTTCTCAACGACATTGCCAACTACCTGCGGCTCATTGCCATCCCCGTGCGTCGCGGGCTCACCGAGCAGGGTCGCCAGCTCTTCGAGCGTGCGCAGTGCAGCGTGTGCCACGTGCCGTCGCTGCGAACGCGCGCCGACTACCCGATTGCCCAGCTACGCGCGATCGACGCGCCCATCTACAGCGATCTCCTGTTGCACGATCTGGGGACGGCGCTCGCGGACGGGATCGCCGACGGCGATGCCAGCTGGCGCGAGTGGAAGACACCGCCACTCATCGGTTTGCGTTTTTCGAGGACTTACCTGCACGACGGGCGCGCGTCCTCCGTGGAGGAAGCGATCCAATTGCACGCCAGCAGTGGTTCGGAAGCGGGGGGATCCGTCCGCTTGTTCAACGCGCTCACCGACGCCGAGCGGCGGGCGCTCATCACCTTCGTCAGCGCGCTCTGAGAGGGCGCATTCCTTTTTTGTACCGTCGTTCAACATCGTCCACGAGGAACCGAAAATGGGTCGAATGAATTGGGTAGCAATGGTCGCCGTTTCCGCAGCCGTCGCCTGCGGCTGCTCGAGCGCGGATGACAAGTCCGACGCCGACTACCGCGCCGAGGTCACGAGCGGCATGCACGATTCCTTGGCTTTGGAGATCGCGGACTGGAAGAAAGCCGCCACCGATCTGGCGAGCTCCGCGCCGGCGCCAGCGGGACGTGGATGGGACGCCACCACCGACGCCAAGGCCATCTCCAGCATGAAAGAGGCGTGGATGCGTCTGCGCGTGTCGTACGAACACATCGAGGGAGCGATCGCGCCGCTTTTTCCCGAAGTCGACTTTGCGACCGACGCCCGCTACGACGACTTTCTCGCCGAGCTCAAAGGGGAGGGGGACGACAACCCCTTCGATGGCGAAGCGGTCACCGGACAGCACGCCATCGAGCGGATCCTCTATTCGGACACGATCCCGAGCTACGTGGTCAGCTTCGAGAGCAAGCTTCCCGGTTACAAACCGGCGCGTTTTCCGTCCAACGAAAGCGAAGCCGCCGATTTCAAGAACAAGCTCTGCGCGCGGCTCGTCAGCGACATCGACAGCCTGGCGCGTGATTGGCAGCCCGCCAACATCGACCCCGCCGGCGCCTTCGCGGGTCTCATCGCGCTCATGAACGAGCAGGCCGAGAAGGTGAACAAGGCGGCCACGCAAGAGGAAGAGTCGCGCTACGCGCAGCGTACCCTCGCCGACCTTCACGCCAACCTCGAGGGGACGGCCAAGATCTACCAGGTGTTCCGGCCGTGGATCGTCACCAAGGGGGCTTCCCAGGCCGACCAGAAGATCCAGGCGGGGTTCGACGGTCTGCGCACCGTCTACGGCAACACGCCGGGCGACGCGATCCCGCAGCCGCCGGCGGGTTGGACCTCGATCAACCCCACGCCGCAGGATCTCGCGTCTCCGTTCGGCGTGCTCTTCGCTGCCGTCCAGGATGCCGTGGATCCGATGAAGGAGGGCTCGGTCGTTCATCAGATGAACACCGTCGCCGAGCTCATGGGCTTTCCCTTGTTTGCAGCCAAGCCGTGAGCCTTCACCCACGATGGCTCGCGCGGGCGGCGCTCGGCGGCGTGCTATTCGGCGCCATCGGGTGCGGTGGCGATCCCGGCGGCGGCGATGCGATCGAGCCGGGGACCTTTATCCCCTCCGAGACGAGCTTTCGCGGGTTTCACGAGTGGGAGGCTTTCCCCGCCGCCCATGGCGACGGCATTGCCAACAGTCCGCACCTCGCCGGTCGACGCACCGCGTACTTGAATCGGCGCCCGCCGTCGGGGAGCACGTCATTTCCGGTGGGGACCATCATCGTCAAGGAGGTTCTGAACGACGATCCCGCGCAGAACGACATCGTGGCGCGGGTCAAGCGGGGCGGGACCTACAACGTGCGCGGGGCATCCGGCTGGGAGTGGCTCGAGCTGAGCAACACCGCGGGTGGGGGCGCGGGAATCCTGTGGCGCGGCGTGGGACCCCCCACCGGCGAGTCGTACCTCGGCAACGTCGAGGGCGGGTGCAATGCCTGCCACGGCGGAGGCGACGACGTTTCCATCTTGCTGCCTGCTCTCCAACTCTCGAGCTTCTGACCATGCATCGACATCTGATCGGCCTCGGCGTCGTGGTGACGCTGACGCGCGGGGCTGGCGCGAATCCGCGCCCCTTGCCCTTCTCCTACCCCTACGAAACGCTGGCCGAAGAGGAGGCGGAGCTCGAGCAGTACGTGGACATGACGCCGGTGCGAGCGATTCCCGTCGCCACCGGTCAACCGGCGTGGATCAACATCTACCGCCTGCAAACGGAGTTCGAATACGGCATCACCGATCGGCTCGAGCTCGGCCTCTACGTTCAATACGTCCCGAGCGCGAGCGATGCCTGGAGCTCCGTTCCCTCCTTTGCGGGCGGCAACGGCATCAAACAGCGCCTGCGGCTGCGCCTGGCCGAGCAAGGGGAATGGCCCGTCGACGTCGCGCTCTACGGCGAGGTGTGCGAGCTCGACAACGAGATCGAGCTGGAAGCCAAGATCATTTTACAGAAACGATTCGGCCGCGCGCGCGCCATCGTCAATCTGTGGGGCGAGCGTGAGTTCTATTACGACGGGCGCGCCGATTGGGTCATCCACCCCACTGCCGGCTTGACCTACGAGGTGACGCCCACGTTCCATCCCGGAATCGAGTACTGGATGCGCGCCGAGTACCCCGACGACAAGCCGCCGCAAAAGGTCTTCAACGACGGCCCCCACCACTTCATCGGCCCGGCGGTCATGTTGAACTTCGGCAAGCTGTGGTGGTCGACGTCGGTGTACTTTCGCGCCAGCGACACCAAGCGCACGGTCGCTCTCGGTGACAACGCCGGGCACGTGTGGGCGCGCACCGTGATCGGCCTCTCGCTCTGAAGATGGGTGGGGCGAGTCGAGCGAAAATTCTGCCTCGCGAGGCGGTGGGTCGATGAGGGTCTACCGGTGACCGAGATGTTGTAAGCTGGCGTCGGCGCTCGAGCGTGGGGCGGCGTCCGAGAATCGACTCATGTTTCGTTGGCTCATCGACAAAGTTGCCGCCTCGTCCCCCGTGGCAGCAGGCGGGTTCGCTGGCGCCGTGCGCGCCAACATGGCGGGCACCGACGACGAGACGATCCGCATCGTCGTGGCCGTGGCCGGCCTTTTGGGCACCGTCGCTTACGCCGATCGCCGTTACGCGCCCGAAGAGGAGCAGCGTATCCGGCAAGAGCTCGAGCGGGTGGAAGCATTGACGCCCGCCGGCGTGGACGCCGTGTGTGCCGCGCTGCGCGAACACATCGTCGAGATCTCCACCATCGAGGCGCCGTTTTATGCGCGCGAGTTGCTCGCCCTCGCCGACCGCGATCTCCGCCTGCAGGTGCTCGATGCACTGGTCGACCTCGCCGCCGCCGACAACGAGATCACCGTGGTGGAAACCAATTTGCTGAGGCTCACCGCGACCGCCCTCGGTCTCACCCAAGGCGACTACAACGCCTGTCAAGAGCGGCACCGCGACAAGCTCGCGGTGTTCAAGCGGTAAGGCCGAGTCCCGAGCTCGTCGCCCATCGTCGATCACGCGGGCCCCTTCGTTTTTTTGGACGAAATTCGGGATCGAGATACGAATGGCCCATGCCGCTGGTCGCTCTCGCCCCTGTGCTCGGTGTTGCTCCGGTCGCCTCCGTCGACGACGTGGTGGGCCTGATGTCGTCGATCGAAACCTCTCTGGCGCCCAACGAGGGGGTCGCCTGGTTCAACAAGCTTTATCGACGCGTGACCGAACGTGTGGCCGTGGCGCTGACCGACGGCACGTTCGAAAACCCCGCCTTCGTCGATCGACTGGACGTCGTTTTTGCCAACTTCTACTTTCAGGCTTTGCAGGCGCACCTGTACGACCGCGAATCCGTGCCACGCGCGTGGGCTCCTTTGTTCGATGGCAACCAAGAACGCGGCGTCGCCCCCATCCAGTTTGCGCTGGCGGGGATGAATGCGCACATCAATCGCGATTTGATGATCGCCGTCGTGCGCGTGTGCGAAGAAATGAACCTGACCGTCGGCGGTGATTCTCCGCAAAAGCGCGACTACGACAAGCTCAATCCGATCTTGCAGGAGGTCGAGACGTCGGTGCGCGCTTGGTTCCTCGAGGGGCTGGTGGCCGAATTCGACGGCATGTTCGAAAGGGTGGACACCATCATCGCCAACTGGAGCTTGGTCGAGGCGCGGTCCGCTGCCTGGAATCACGCCGAAACGCTGTGGCGAATTCGAAACATCGACTTCGTCGAGGAAGCGTACATCGATGGCCTCGATGGGCTGGTGGGCTTCGCCGGGCGCGGTCTCCTACTAAGCCCGGCGCTGCTCCTCTCCCAGTGAGCTGCGCGGGTCAGCGGACGTCGCGCGCCGGCCGGAGGCCGACGTTGGTGTAGACGTCGTGCGGCAGATAGGCGTAGCGAAACCCGAGGCGGCAGAAAAGCGAAGTCACGTTCCAGGCGCCCCCACGCACGACGCGCATCTCCCCCCCCAGGGTGGACGACGTCCAATCGCGCGATCCTCCCGCCATGTCCCTTACGCCGTACGGCGATTCGTCGGCGACAAAAGCGCCGACGGGTTCCGGATAGGGCCCATCGGCCCGCGAATCGCGCATTTTGCAGAAAGTCGCGTCGAAGCGATTTCCCCACGGGAAGACCCTGCCGTCCACGCCGCGCGCTGCTTTTTCCCATTCCAGCTCGGTCGGCAAGCGCCATCCGTGATCGGACGAAAAGCGGCTGGCGTCGTCGTAACTCACGGCCACCACCGGCGCGTCGGGATGAAAGAGGGGATCGCCCTCTGGCAGGACGGGCTCCTGCGGGTCCAAGAACCATCCCCCGTCGGGAGAACGCCGAGGCACGTGCCGCGCGCGCTCCTTTTCGGGCAGCGTCGTGAGCCAGGCCAAGTACTCGCGGTTGGTGATGGGGAATCGGTGGATCGCAAAAGCGGGGACCTCGACGAGATTCGCCGGTAGCGCTCCCGGTGCCAGCTCGTCTCCACCGCAGCGGAAGGCGCCGCCGGGGACGTGGACGAATCGCGCGTCGCTCGGAAAGGTGGGGACCGTCACCCGAAGGGCGGCGCCCGGTTCCACCACGATGGGCATCCGCACCTCGCCGACTTCGATGACGTAGCTGCCTGCTTCGAGATCTTGCGCTCTGAAGGACGCAGCTCCTTCGGCCACTGGCTCGTCCGCGACCAGGCGGAAGTCGCGCTCGACGTAGCGGCGAAGGCGGGCCTCCGATTGGGTCCCGATGAAGACCGATCCGTGCGCGTCGAGCCGCGCCGAAAGACTCCCGTCGGGGTCGTGCTTGCGGACCAAGCTCTCGAAGTAGAGACGCGACGCTTCGTCATGCGTCGCCACCGCGGCTTGATAGCGACCGAGGTAGAGCTCGGCGAGCTCCTGACGGATCGTGGCGTCCGTCGGGAGGTGGGCCAGAGATTCCTCGAGTCCTCGCACGGCTTCCGAAAAGGATGCCGCTTCCTTGGCGCGAAGACCTTCCAAGCCGCGCAGGGTCCGCCGGAGGTGCTGTTTGCGTGGACCGTCGTCCCATGGTGAGACTTCACGCTCTAGCCGCGCGATCTCCTCCGACAGAGCCCTCAGCGTCGATCGCACCTCCCCCAGCTCGGTGACGGCCGTATGGGCGCGCCGCGCGGCGGCTCGAGCCGCCTTCGCTCGGATCTCCCGTTCCAATCTGCCGTCGAGGTAGGCGGCAAGGTCGGTGACGAGCGCGTTCGCGTCGGGATAGCGCTGATCGCGTTCGATGGCGAGCGCTCGTGCGCAGATGGCGTCGAGGGGCGGCGGCACTTCCCACGGCATTCGGCGCTGCGCAGCGAGGACGCGATAGCGCTCGCTCGGCAAAAGACGCCGTTCGCTGCGCGCGCGCGCCAGAAAATGCGGCACCGTCTCTCCCGAGCCTGGCTCGAGCGGCGGCACGCCGAGCAGGATCTCGTAGAGCACCGCCCCCAGCGCATACACGTCGCTTCTCGCGTCGAGCGAATGCGCGCGGGCTTGCTCCGGGCTCATATAGGGCAGCGTGCCGGCGAAGCGACCCTCTTCGGAGTCGAGGTAGTGCTTGCGGACGAAGGAGTCACGCTTCGATTGCTCGATGGGATCCTCGGACGGAGGCGGTGGCCGTCGCGAGGACGGCGGATCGCTGGAGCCATGCGAGTCCGGGCCGAGGCCGCTCCATTTGAAGAGTCCCCAGTCCATCACGTACACCTCGCCGAACTCGCCGAGCATGATGTTCTGCGGCTTCAGATCGCGGTGCAACAAGCCGCGCGCGTGAGCAAAAGCCACCGCTTCGCATACGCGCAGGAAGGCTTGCAGAAGGGCCGGCAACGATTTGGCCCCCGAATGACCACGCAGCACCTGCTCCAGAACCTGCTGGAGGTTGACCCCCTGCACGAGCTTCATGGCGAAAAAGACCCGCCCGTCGGAGAGCTCGCCCACGTCGTGAACGGGGACCACGCTCGGATGGTCGAGCTGCGCCGTTGCCTTGGCCTCGTCGATGAAGCGATGGCGCAGACTGGGGTCGCCGAACAAATCGGGGTGCAGGAGCTTCAGAGCGACTGGACGATCGAGAAGCCGATCGAACGCGTGGACGATGGTTCCCATTCCACCGCGCGCGATTTCGGCGCCGAGCGCGTAGCGATCCTCGTAAGCCGGCACCTCCGACGCTGGGGCAGCGGCCGGTTCGGGCGGCTGGCTGGGCTGCGAGCCGCCCGTCGATGCGAGCGTCGTTTGAAATGTCCGAGCGCGATCCTCGGGGCTTGCCACGGCGGCATCCTAACCCCGTTTTCGACAATGGGGGCCTGATCACCTCTCTGGCGGGAATGTTCCGTCCGCCTCGTTGGTAGTCCACGGGCGGATTATCCCTACCCCGGGGCCCCGGAGGGCCCGAGGGGTGGTAAAACCCCGCCTCGATTCACCCCACTATCCGCCCCCCTTCCACCCCATTTCCGAGGGAGTCATGAACGACGTCCGGGCCTTGAATGAGCTTGTCGTAAAGGAGAGCGTTTTTGTCGAGCGCCTGATGAACGAGGTCGGCAAGGTCATCGTCGGCCAGACGTACATGATCGAGCGCATCCTCATCGGCCTCCTCACGGGGGGACACATTCTCTTGGAAGGCGTGCCAGGGCTCGCCAAGACGCTCACGGTGCGGACGCTCTGCGATGCCATCCACGCGCAGTTCGCGCGCGTTCAGTTCACGCCCGACCTCTTGCCCGCCGATCTCATCGGAACCGTCATCTATAACCAGAATCGCGGGGAGTTCACCTCCAAGCTCGGTCCGATCTTCGCGAACCTCGTCCTGGCCGACGAAATCAACCGCGCCCCCGCCACGGTGCAGAGCGCGCTGCTCGAAGCGATGCAAGAGCGGCAGGTGACCATCGGCGAAAAGAGCTACCCACTGCCCGATCCGTTCGTGGTCATGGCCACGCAAAACCCCATCGAGCAGGAGGGGACCTATCCGCTGCCAGAGGCCCAGATCGACCGCTTCATGCTCATGGTCAAGGTGGGGTACCCGAGCAAGGCCGAAGAGCGGCTGATCATGGATCGAATGACGGGCTCTCTCTCCGTCAAAGCCGAAACCGTGGTGACGCCGCAGGAGCTCGTCGCGGCGCGCAAAGTCGTGCGCGACGTGTACTTGGACGATCGGGTCAAGGATTACATCATCGAAGTCGTGTTCGCGAGCCGCGAGCCGGAGAACCGCGGAATGAAGGAGCTGGCGGCGCTCATCGAATACGGCGCGAGCCCGCGCGCGTCGATCGCTCTCGCCCTCGCCGCGCGCGCCCACGCATTCCTACGCCATCGCGGGTACGTGACGCCCGAAGACGTCAAGGCGGTCGGCCCCGACGTGCTGCGGCATCGGCTGGTCTTGAGCTACGAGGCCGAGGCCGAAGAGGTAACGGCCGAGCAGATCGTGAAGCGCGTCTTCGAGGTGGTCGAGGTTCCGTGACGTCATGATTCCGAAGGAGCTCATCAAGGCTCTACGCACGATCGAGATCCACACCTCGCGGCTCGCCACCGAGCAGCTGGCGGGGACCTACACCTCCGTCTTCAAAGGGCAGGGGCTCGCCTTCCGCGAGGTGCGTCAATACCAGCCCGGTGACGACGTGCGGACCATCGACTGGAACGTGTCGGCGCGCATGAACGAGACCTTCGTCAAGGTCTTCGTCGAAGAACGAGAAATGACGGTGATGCTCGCCGTCGATCTTTCGGCGAGCGAACGTTTCGGTACCAAGCGGGCCAGCAAAGCGCGCGTCGCCGCCGAGATCGCGGCGCTCTCCGCCTTCAGCGCCATCAAGAACAACGACCGCGTCGGCCTCATCCTGGCGACGGACCAGATCGAAAAGATCGTTCCTCCCAAGAAGGGGGACAAGCACGTGATGCGGGTAGTGCGGGAGATCCTCGGCTTCGAGCCGACCCACACCGGCACCGATCTGCGGCTCTTGTTGGAAACGCTGTCCAAAGTGGCGCGACGGCGCAGCGTGTCTTTCGTCATCAGCGACTTCTATGCGCGCGGTTACGAGCGCGCCTTGGCCTTGGCGGCGGCCAAGCACGACGTCATTCCGGTGGTGCTCGTCGATCCGCGCGACGAGTCGCTCCCCGACGTGGGGCTCGCCACCTTCGAGGACTGGGAAACGGGCGAAGTGGTGCTGGTGGACACCGGCGACAAACGCGTTCGCGCCCATTACGAAAAGACGATGCGCCGGCATCGCATCGAGCGCTCGACGCTCTTTCGCAAGCTCGCGCTCGATGAATGCGTGGTGCGTACCGATCGCTCGTTCGTCGAGCCGCTGCGCCAGCTCTTTGCGCGAAGAGCCAAGCGGATACGGTCGAGGTAGCACGATGCGCGATATTCGTGTCACGCCTGCTTGGCTTTTCTTCGCGCTGGTTGCGCTTTCTCTGGTCGCGCTCCCTCTCCAGGCCGCCAAACCGCGAGGCCGCGTCCGCGACGCCGGGGCGACCGATCCCGCTCTCGCTACCAGCGCGAATCCCGCAGCGAGCGCGAATCCTGCGGCCAGCGCCGGGGCGGCCGCGCCGGGCCGCCCCGAGGAGCACACCTGGTCGAGCTGCGCCGAACACGTACCGGCGGGCGCGACACGCCCCGCCGTCAAAGAGTCGTTTCCAGCGCGCGCCACGAGCGGTTACGCGGCGACGCTGGAGGTGACCATCGAGCACGGCAAAGGGGAGACGGTGCTCCCGCAGGGTTTTCAATTCCAGTCGAGCGGCGTCGCGGCGCGGTCGCTCCAGGAAGCCGGCTTCGTCTTCCCCGACGTCGACGGCGGCGCCGGGCCGAGGCTCGCCACCTCCGCCACGCCGAACGGCGCGACGACCAAGCTGTCGATTCCGGTGCTGCTTCTTCCCAAAGAGCCGGGGCGAAACAGGATGACGCTCCCGCCGGTGCCCATCGCGGTGGCGCGCGCCAGCGGCGAGCTACTCACGCTCTGTACCGAGCCGCACGCCGTCCTGGTGGAGGATCCGACGGCCTCGACCCCCGATGCCAAGCCGAAGCCGAACCCCGCGCCACGCCAACAAGTCGAAGAGTGGACGCTTGCCAAGCAGCTCACCATCGGGGCGCTGGCTGGCGCCGTGCTCGCCGCCGTCGCGGCGTGGCTGATCGGGCGCTGGATGCGGCGGCCGAAACCGGTGCCGCCCCCGCCGCCCCCCCGTCCACCGTGGGACGTGGCGCTGGAGGAGCTGTTTGCGGTTCGCTATGCGGGTCTTGCCAAAGAGGAGCGCTATGCCGAGCACTACGATCGCGTCTCCGATGCCGTTCGCAAATATCTCGGTGGACGTTACGGATTCGATGGGCTGGAAACGACGACTCGCGAAATGACGACCATTCTCAAACGTGTCCAGCCGACGGTCTACGAGCTGCCGGTCATCCTGGGATTTCTCGACGAGTGTGATCTCGTGAAGTTCGCGCGGTTTACGCCCTCCGACGAAGACTGCACGCGCGTGCTCGATCAGGCGGAGCACATCGTGCGCATGACGGTGCCGCCGCAGCTGGACGCGCTGCCGCCGACGGCGCGGGTCCCTGCTGCGGCCGAGGGCGGCGCGTGAAGACGTCGGCTCGGATCGGGCTCCTCTTCTTCTTCACGCTCGTCGTGGGGACGCTTGCCTTTGCCTATCCGCTGCTGGAAAGGCAATGGGAATGGCTGGGGGTGAACTGGCAAAACCGCTGGCTGCTCTTGCTTCTGCTGGTGGCGCCCTTCGCCTTTTGGCGCGGGACCTTCGGCGAGGACGAGCGCACGCCGCGCCTCCGTCTCGGCACGGTGGCCCCGCTGCTCCTCGGCCCCCGCGGCTTTCGCGCCTGGCTGCGCGATCTGCCGGGCGTCGTGCGCGCGTTCGCCATCGTCCTCTTGTCGCTGGCCATGGCGCGTCCCGTGTCCACCACGCGCCCCGACACGGAGAGCGAGTCCGGCATCGACATCGTGCTGGTGCTCGACCTGTCGGGATCGATGCGCGCGGTCTTCGACGCGCCGACGCCGGGTCTGCGCGTGGGGCCGATCGGCAAGCGCCCCACGCGGCTCGACACCGCCAAAGACGTGATTCGCGACTTCATCAGCCGCCGCAAGACCGATCGCATCGGCGTCGTCGTCTTCGGCAAGAGCGCCTACGTGCTTTCACCGCCGACGCTCGACTACCATCTCCTCGACCTCTTGGTCGACAAGATGTCGCTCGAGGTGATCGACGGGACTGCGACCGCCATCGGCGACGCCGTCGGCGTCGCGTCGGCCCGCTTGCGGCGCAGCGATGCGCGGTCGAAGGCGATCGTCCTCTTGACCGACGGCGATTCCAACGCGGGGTCCATCGCGCCTGAATACGCCGGACACCTGGCGACGGTGGTCGGCGCCAAGATCTACACCATTCAAATCGGCAATGGCGACGAGGTCGACGTGCAGGATGGCCTCGATCTTTTCGGTCAGCCCCACTACACGCGCGCTCGATTTCCGGTCAACCCCGAGCTCTTGAAAAAACTCGCCGCCGAAACGGCGGGCGAGTCCTACGTGGCGACCGATGCCCGCGCTCTCACCGCCAGCATGCACGACGTGCTGAACCGGCTCGAGAAGACCAAATTCGAAAGCTCGACGGCTTCCTTCGAGGACCTGTTTCCATTGCTCCTCCTTCCTGGCGTGGCGCTGGTCGCGCTCGACGCCCTCTTGCGCGCCTGGGTGATGCGGAGGTTTCCGTGAAGTTCGCCCATCCCATCTGGCTTCTGGGGGCGCTCTTCGCGCTCGTGGTGGCGGCGCTGTTCGTGTGGGGCGGCATTGGATTGGCCCGTGCCAACCGGCGTTTTGGCGATGCCGACCTCATGCGCGAGCTGGTGACGGCGCGCGCCGCGCGTCGACGTGCCTGGAAGGGCGTGTGGGTCGTGCTGGCCACGGCGCTTGCCTTCGTCGCGCTGGCGCGGCCGCAATACGGCCGGGGGACGAAGCTCATTCCCGCCACCAACCTCGACGTCGTGGTGGTGCTCGATTTTTCGAAGAGCATGTACGCGCGTGACATTGCGCCGTCGCGCATCGATCGCGCCAAGGCCGAGGTCGCGCGACTGATACGCAGCTTGCCGGGCGCTCGTTTCGGCGCCGTGGCTTTTGCCGGCGAGCCCATCGGTTTTCCGGTGACATCCGACGGTGCGGCCATCGCGCAGTTCTTCCGTCAGCTGGAGCCGAACGACATGCCCGTGGGTGGTACCGCCATCGCCCGCGCCTTGGTGCGGGCTCGCGAGCTTTTGGCCAGCGATCCCAAGGCGCACGATCACAGCCGCGTCATCATGCTCGTCACCGACGGCGAAGACCTGGAAGGGGACCCGGTGAGCGTGGCGCGCTCGGCCGGCGAAGAAGGTACCACCGTCCACGTCGTTCAGATTGGCGGCCGCACTCCGGAGCGAATCCCCGCCGTGGGCCCCGATGGCAAGACGGCCGGCTATCGAACGGACGAAACCGGCCAGCCGCTCACCACGGCGCTCTCGGCCGAAGGGGAGGCGCAGCTCGCCCAAGTGGCTCAGGTTGCCGCCGGCAAGATCGTCCGCTCGGAGCGGGGGTCAACCGGCATCGACGCCATCGCGCAGGATTTGAAGCGCAAAATGACCGAGGAGCTCGCCGAGCGGGTGGAGACGGTCTACGCGGACGTCTACGTTTACCCTCTCGGCGCCGCGCTCCTGCTCCTCATCGCCGAGGTGTTCTTGCCCGAGAGCAACCGCCGGAGGGTGGGCGTCCGATCAGCCGCCCGGGCAGCCGCCAAAGGAGCGGCAGCGTCGCTGGGGGTGCTGCTCCTTCTGGCGTGGATGTTCGCGGGGTGTGGTTTCGATCCGTCGCGGCCCTTCGATCGCCAAGCGCCCGCGGTCAAACGCGCCGTTGCCATCATCGACGCCGGTGATGCCGGCGCCGCGGTGCCGCTTCTGGAGGAATACTTGGCGACGGGGTCGTGCGCCGACGGCGGTTTCGGCATTCCCGACAAGGTGCGTCAGAAGCCTTTTGCCAGC
>Ga0193706_1000540_pt1 | contig 21455 bp, 15 predicted proteins | sample U3c1metaG_FD_160130 | JGI IMG/M metagenome (GOLD analysis project Ga0193706, IMG submission 160130) | Soil microbial communities from a riparian zone of the East river system, Colorado, United States - U3c1 | ecosystem: Environmental > Terrestrial > Soil > Riparian zone | place: USA: East River... | reverse complement strand
GACCGCTCAGGTAGTGCGTCACCGCAAACGGCGTGGGGGACGAGATGCGCATGTCCGTCGTGAGGTTCACGTCGAGCGTCGCACCACGGCTCAAGGTGACGGAGTTGACCACCCCTTTGGGCTCGAAGGTGATGGCCGTACCGTCGGCCACCGATTGAACCCGAATCATCTGGGCGATCGGCGTCCCGGCGTCGGCCGTCGACCCCGTCGCGAGCATGGGGACCACGTAGTCCTTGCCGAGCGCGTCGTAGGGCAAGACGGAATCCTCGATGTGACCGCACGGCGACTCGTCTTCGAAAATATTCACGCAGCCGACGCCGCTCAGCACCTGCACGGGTTTACCGTCTTTGGTTTTGATGTCGGTTCCGGAAAAGCTGTCGCTGCGCGTCGTTCCCGGCGTAAAGAGCTGGACGACCTGAGAGGCGGCCATGGTGAAGATCATCGCGTTTTCCGCGGTGGGACGAGGGAGATCGGGACCGCTCAGAACGCCTTGATTGGGACGCAGCTGGACGGTGACTTCGGTGCCGGCCTGCAGCGCGGTGATGGAGATAAAATCACCCATGTTGAGCCGGCCGGAGGTCGGCCCAGGAAGCGTTGCAAAATCTTTGTGCCACGCATGAAAACCGGCGACGACGTAGTGGGAAGACAGCACGTGCGCCGGCAAAAGCAGCGACCCGTCCGTCGAGTACGAGAAGCAATTGGCGCTGGCCCCGGCGACCGATGGGCAGCCGCGCACGTCGGGGATCTCGTTTTCGAGGGAATTGAGCTGATAGACGGTGATGGGGCGGTTCGAAACGACGCGATAAGCGCCACCGGCCTTTTTCACGCTTTGCGTAGGGTTGCCCGGCTGATAGGGCACCTCCCAGTCAGGGCCTTTGAGATCGGGAACCCAGTCGAGCGTCACCGCGCGCGATTCGCTCGCGTCCAATGTGAACGACTGCTCCGTACCGGGCCCGCTGATCGTCACCGACGCCGAGTTGGTGCTCGAAACGTTGCCGATAAGAACACCGAAATGAAAGCCGCCCGTCGGCCCCGCGTCTCCGGCGCGCCCCGCCCACACAGGGTTAGGCGTCACCGTCGGCCAGAACTCGCAGCCCTGGTACCCCATGCCGAGGGAGGCGGGCGAGCATTCACCGTGACAACCGTCCGCGTCGCAGGACATCCCCGGACCCGTGCAGGCGAACGTGCTCTCGTTGGTTCCGGTCGCGTCGCAGACCGTTGCCATCAGCGATGCGCACGAGGACGCGTTGGGAACGCAGGTCACGCATCCGAGGCCATCCTTGCACTCGGTGGCGCAGGTGACCGTGCTCGAATATCCGCCTTGCCCGTCGCACACCTTGGCGACGTTTCCCTCGCAGACCGTTTGGCCATAAGGGCAAACAGCGCCAGCATCGACAGGCGGGGAGCCCCCTCCTGTGCCGCCCGTACCCGATGGGCTTGCTGCGCCGCCGTTAGACGCACATGCGCCTAACAAGAAGGTGAAGAGCAAGCAATAAGGGCTTTTTTCAAGCATGGCGGTAAACGGTCGTACGACCGACGCCGCATAGGACGACAAGAATTATCCTGCCACGTTTACCTTCTCGTGGCGATAACTTGCGGGAATGCGAACCGCTCGCCGGTTCGTGCCCAGGTCTTGCGCCGCGGCGCGGCATGGCCGGTCAGTCCAACCCCACCCCGGGCAAGATGCCGAAAGCATTGGCGAGTCCCCTTGACCGCCCAACGGGGCAGGTCCACTGAAATCAGTGCGGTCCCATGCTCGATCCCGCTTCGATTGAAAAACTCGCCGAATCACCGGAAAAAAACGACCCGCTGCTCAATGTCGCGTTGGCGGAGGAGGGGAATGCCGGGGTTCTGCTCGCACTGGTTAGCTGCCCATCGCTCGGAGCGCAGGCGATCGACGTCATCGCCGATCGCCTCACGGGCGATGTTGTCGGACTCGACACCGGCGACGACGCGACGGAGGGGATACCGGCTCTCGAGCTCGAAAAAAAGATCATCGGCCATCCCAATGCGCCGGCCGCCGTTCGCGACGCGACGTTGGGCAGGCACATCGACGAGGCGTTCTTCGTGCTGGCGGGGGGCGCACACCCGAACGCGACGGACCGGGCGCTCGAGGCGCTCGCCAGCTGGCGCAGCGCTTCTCCCTTGCACGATCGCCCGTGGCTGACTTTGCTGGTTGCGGCGCCAAGTCACCCTTCTTTGCTCGCTCGCTGGGCGGGCGATGGCGAGCTGCTCCGCGAGGCGGCCGCTCTGCTGGCGCGGGACCTCGCGCTTTTGGAGAAGCTCTCGTGCGATCCGTCACGCAGGGTGCGGCGCGCCGTCGCCAGCAATCCGAATGCGGGCCAGATCCGATCGAGCCTCGCCGATAGCGACACGGCAGCCGAAGTCCGTGCTCGCGCGCGCAAACTGCCGCCATCGCGCGTAGAGGAGATCGGGTTTGCGGCTTGTCTCCGGGCGATGCAAGAGGGAGGTGCGCTCGCCAGCGATGTGCGGCGCGCCTTGCTGGACGCCGGCGCGTCGCTCGATGAGGAAGGTGCCTTTCTCGCGGCGCGCCACCTCGACCCCGAAGGCCTGCATTCGCTCGTGGCCCAAGCGACGGGACCTGACCAAGACCCGCTCGACGCGCGCGGCGCGGGAATCGGTGTGGGGCTCGGCCTGCGGAGGTCGAACGAGATCGGCGAGGCCGGCGATGGCCACGACGCGCAACTCAGCAATGACATCGTGCACCTTCTGACGAGGCAGCCGAACGCGGAGACGCGCTTGACCGGTAAGGCGCGCGTCGCCCTCTGGATCGCGCAATCTCTCGCGCGCTCGCGCATGGTCGCGGCGGGCGATCTGCACCTGATTGCGCCGGGAGCGCTGGCCGGCGATCGCATGGTCCTGCACCGCTGGGCAGCCTCTCTGCCGGCTGCGCCGCGGCTCGAAAGTTTGCTGGAATCGGCGACGCCGGTCCCTGCCGGCGTGGTCGAGCTTTCGTGGCGAAACCCTGCCGTGTCCGACGACGCGATCGTGGCCCTTTGTCGCCGCGTCGCTCCCGGCGTCCGGTCGGATCGAGAGTTGCCCGAGGACGAGCTCGATCTCGCACCGTTGTCGCGGCCACTGCCGGTCCTCGAACGCGCCGTGCTGGCCGCCATTGCTCGGGTGGCCGTCTCACCTCGGGGCGCGCTGGCGGCCATCGCGCTCGAACCTCGGCGCTGCCGGTACGTGCTGTCGGCAATGCCGACTTGGAAAGGGTCGCTCAACGGCGCGCGGCTCGCGCGCGTGCTTCGCTCGTACGCGGGGGCGCTTTCAGCGGCAGCGCGGCCATCGGCGGGATCGACGCCGCCCGGCGGTCCGCGGCCAGCATCGGTCGCGCGCTGGACCGATCGCAAGCTCATGGAGATGGAGGCGGCCATCGCGCTCGCGGTGGGAGATCTGACCATCGAAGAGCTCACTCGCCGCCTCAAAGTCGGTTCGATCCGCATCCAAGATGGGCTCGCGCTGGCCGCCGCCGTCGAGGCGCGCGCCGCCATCGACGGGCCGACGATGTTCGCGCCCATCCTCGACTTCGCGGCGGCTCACCGTTCCAAGGATGCCGCCGCTCTCGCTCTCTGGATGCTGCTCGAGAATCTGGATCGCGTCCGCCCGTCGTCTCTCATCGGCTCGGCCATCGATGGACTCGCCGTCGCGGGGACGGTGGTCGCGCCCGCCGTTTGCGAAGCGCTCGCCACGCTCGAGCGCCGCTCGCCGGGTCGTATGGAAACGGTCCACGCGCAATCACCACGCGGCCGCGCTACGGTCGCCAGCGCCATCGCTCGCGCTTACCGCGCGTTTGGTGGGATGCGCGACGAGACCTGAAGGTCTGCGAATACAACGCACCACATAGGAGTGCGATTGGGGCCTTGTTTCCTCGCGCCGCTCGTTGCATCTCTAGAAGACCTGTGTTGCTCTGCGAAAGCGCGTCTTGAGGAAAGAAACTCTCATGCCGTACGCCGCTCGCCGAGGCGCAAGAGGCCGCGTCACGACGGCTTGCATCGGTGCCTTGTCGACCATTCTCATTGCCGCTGGCTGTTCTGTCGCCGAGAACGCCGATTCAGACGGCAGCGCTGGGACGGGGGGATCGGACGCCGGCGGCGCTGACGACGCGTTCATTGACCTCCGTCCCGAGAAAGCGGACGCCGTTGCCGATGCTCCGCTTTTGCCATGGAAGCCCGTGCCCGTGGAGGGCACGCTCTGTCGCGACGGCACCCCCACCGGATATGCCATCAACGTGAATCCGAGCTCACGCAAGCTCCTCATTTTCCTGGAGGGGGGCGGCGCTTGCTTCAACGAGCTGTCTTGCCGCCAAAATCCGGACTCGTGGCCCCCCGACGACGCTAACGCCAACCGCTCGCCGCCACGCAATTGGATGACGAGCAGGGCCAGCGACGACAGCCCTTTCAGGGAGTGGAACCTCGCTTTCATCCCTTACTGCTCGGGCGACGTTCACACCGGTTCGTCGATGTCCGGGTACATGGGGCAGCCGCAAATCGGCTTTCTCAACTACAAAAAAGATCTGGCGGACATCGTGGCTCGGTTTCCCAATCTCGACCAGGTCGTCCTGGCGGGCGTGAGCGCCGGCGGGTTCGGCGTCGCTTGGAACTTCATGTGGACCCAGGATGCGTTCGGCGTGGTCCCGGTCTACGCCATTGATGATTCGGGTCCCCCCATGGGGCCCACGTATTTGGCGGAGTGCCAGCAACAGCGCTACGGCGCACTTTGGAACTGGGAGGCGAACATTCACCCCGCCTGCACGAACTGCGATGTTCCTGCCGGGAAGGTCGTCCGCCCACTCCTTGACGCGTCGTTCAGCAGGAGTGCCTCGACACGCTTTGGGCTCTTGAGTTACGACGAAGACGGCACTATCAAGTCGTTCTTCGCATACGGAACCGAGAATTGCGCCAATTGGGAAGCACCGCAGCCGCCCATCTACCCAACCGGGATGTATCCGATGGGCCTTTCCGAGCTGCGCCAGGCATGGTCCGGCTATCCACAAGTCGCGATGTACGTCGTGACGGGCGGCAGCCACACGTTTTTGGGCACCGACATCGCCTCGGTAAAGACCGGCCCGGCGATTCCCATGCTGGAGTGGATCAAGAGGCTCATCGAAAAGTCTGACGGCTGGACCAACGTCGCGCCCTGAGCGCGGCGAAGCACCCCTCACCCACTGACGTCCGAATCATCGCTCATTCGAGCGCCGAATCGGGCACGACGGAACGGAGTTGCCATTCGCATGGCTCGCCACCATCTCGCTTCTCGTCTCGCCCTCGGGGTCACCACCGTCGTCGCGCTGGGGGCGCTTTCCCGCGCCGCTCACGCCGGCGGCTATGACACGCCCATCCTCTACAGCGCGCGCCACATGGGCATGGGTGGCACCGCGATTGGTTACGTGAGTGACCCCTCAGCCCTGTTCCACAATCCCGCCGGCCTCGGTGGCGTCCGCGGACTCGAGTTCATCGGCGACATCTCCCCGCTGACCGGATCGATCACGAGCAGCCCCGGCTATCCGGACACGGAAGACAAAGCGACGCACACCTATCGAGCGCGAACCACCGAGCCCGCGGTTTCTCCGCTCTTCCTCGCAGGCGCGGCCTACCGCTTGGCCGAGCCCGTCACGTTCGGGATCGGTGTGTATCCCGTGGCCGCCGCGGCAGGGGAATACCGAACGCCGGACGTTCAGGGCGTGGTCAACATCGACAAGACGCGGCTCGTGTTCCTCGAGATCTCACCGGGTTTGAGCGTCGAGCTCGTGAAGGGCCTTTATGTCGGGGCTGGGTATCGCGCCACCATTGCGACGCTCGAACGGGTGAAAGGAAACGCCGCCGATCCGCGCGAGTTCAACTTCGAGTTGAAAGGCGTGGACGCGGCCGGTGTACGCGTCGGTATGCAGTACCACGCGAGCCAAAACTTCTCCGTCGGCCTCGTTTATCGTCACAAAGTCGCGCCGACGCTCAAAGCCGACAAGGTATTCGCGTACACCAATCTCGTCGATGGAGAGACGGTCTTCGTTTTACCGTCCAAGCTCGGCGTCGGCGTGAGCGGCAAAATGGATCGTCTCCACGGCGCGCTCGACGTCGAGTACGGATTTTACAGCCAGAACAAGAGCTCCAACCTCTCGGGCTACAACCCGGTGCTCAGAGAGCAATTGACGGTGCCCAACGTGTTCGAGTGGCAGAACGCCATTACGACCCGCATCGGGCTCGAATACCTGCTCGGTGCCGAAAATCAGTTCCCCGTGCGTATTGGCTACGTATTCGACGGCAAAGTGGGCAACAAGATGTATCCGACGGCGTTCGGAACGCCTCCGGCACCGAGCCACAGCTTGACTGCGGGAGCCGGTTTTCGAGGGGAGAAGTGGCAGACGAACCTCGCCGTCGCGTATCGCTTTGCCAGCGCGAGTGTGACGCCTGCCGACGTGGCGGGCGCATCCGCCTGCGCAAGCTGCTCGAAGGCGGGTCCCGACTACAATCTGAAGATATTGGGTTTCTACCTGGATTTCTCGTACCGGTTCGATGTCGCGCCGCTCTTCGGAGGTGCCCCGGCTGCGGCGCCCGGCGTCCCCGAGACGCCTGCAGTGCCCTCGCCCTCTCCGGGTCCTCTACCGACGCCGGCACCTTCGCCGGACCCGGCGCCGCCCGCTCTACCCTCCTCGCCTCCTACGCCCGCTCCTGCACCGTCGCCGTAGCGGTTCGTCGCTTTCGGCGGCAGGTTCGCTATGCCGTCCTCGAGCGCTTGCGCCGGCCTACGACGTGGTTCAATTCAGCGCCAACGAGCAGAGCGATCGACAAGAGATAGAGGGCGATCATCGTGACCCCGATGATCGAGAGGCCCGCCTGATAAGCGCTGCGCGCCCCCACCTGCGACAAATAGAAGATGTACCCATAGCCGAGCGCGGCTTGTAGGGCGACGGCCACCACGGCGCCCGGCAGGACCGGCGTTCGCTTGCGTGCGGTGCGCGGAATTCCCACGAGATAGAGTCCAGCGACGAGACCGAGCGCGGTGAGCGCCCCCACACCGAGGCGCACGACGGTATCGACGACGCCCGTCATACCCACCCGGGACTCGAACTCGGCGAGGGGCACCGTGCCACGAAGAAAGGCGAGCACGCTGCTCATGCCCGTGGCGACCGTGGCGATGATCGCACTGCCGATCGAAAGCGCGACACAACTCGCCAAGGCGAGTGCGCGTTTCTTCCACCAGGGTCGCGACGTTCCCGTCTTCACCTCGAGGACGTCGAATACGGCGTGAATGCCCCCCGATGCCAGCCACACGAATACGAGCGCCGCCGGGGCAGCGACCGAGCCCCCGTTCCATCCGGCCACGTGATTGAGCTGCCGCGCCACCAATTGTCGCGTTTCGCCGGGCAGCGAGGCGAGGAGCAACGAGACCTCGGCGTTGCTCACGGCGATTTTGGCGATGATGAGCCCCGCCACGGCGGCCAGCGGCACCAGCGAAAGAAACAGCCAAAAGGCCATTTCGGCCGCCATTCCGGTGGTACGCGATCGCTGGAGCTCACCGATGAATTCTTTCAACCAGCCGAGGGCGCCTTCCAAACGACGGCCGAGCGTACCCCTCGCGCGCGCTCTGCCCGGACTCATTGCTTCCACGATACTCGAGCGCCTTGCGTTCGAAAGAGCAACGCTTGTTCGATTTCATGCGTCGGAAAGCGAGCGGTGCCCGATCCGACCAAAAGCCGAGTAGGATGCGCGCCGGCGAGGCGCGAGCGGTGATGACCGCGGGCGCGTGTTGAACGAATCTCCGGAACCGATGACGAGCGCGAACTGGCGAAAGTGGGGAATCGAGCCGGGTTACTCGTCGGCGCGGGGCGCGTGGCAGTCTTCGTCCGAAACTTCGCTGGCCACGGTGCAGCGCGCGATGGCACGGGTCTCACGCCGCGGACGCCCCGCGTACTGCGACGTGTGGGTGATGAGCGAGGGGGAGACACGAGCGATCCCCGCGCCTTCCCAGCTTCGTCTCGAAGACGGCACCGAGCTTACGGTCGGCAGCCATTTGCCGCGCGATCTGCCGCTCGGGTATCACGAGCTCGAGGCAAAAGAGACGGGAGAGCGGACCCGTATCGTTATTTCGCCCGGGCAATGTTATTTGCCCGATGGAGATCCGACTTGGGGCTGGGCAGTGCAGCTTTATGCGCTGCGCTCGGCGCGGAGCTGGGGCATGGGGGATCTCGGCGATCTCGCGGCTCTCGGCCGCTGGTCGGCTCGCCGTCTGGGCGCGGGCATGCTCCTCGTCAACCCGCTTCACGAGCCGTTGCCGACACCAGCGCAACAGCCGAGCCCTTATTACCCAAGCAGTCGACTCTACCGAAACCCTCTCTACCTACGGATCGAGGACGTACCGGGAGCCGACGGCTTGCGCCGCGAGCTCGACCCGATCGTCACAACTGGCCGCGAGCTCAACCAAACGGGCAGGATCGATCGCGATGCCATCTTCGGGCTCAAGATGCGTGCGCTGGCGCGCATCTTCGCGCGATCGGGCCACGAAGACGCCTTCGCTCGCTATCGCGCGCGCGAGGCGCCCATGCTCGAGCTCTACGCGACGTTTTCGGCTCTCGTCGAACACCACGGCGGCAATTGGCGCAAGTGGCCGCGCGAGCTACGCGATCCGCGCGATCCGGCGGTCGCGCGTTTTCGGCGATCGCACGCACGCCGGGTGCGCTTCCATGAATGGCTGCAATGGCTCATCGACGAGCAGTTGCGGCGCGCGGGGCGCACCATCCCGCTCGTCGGCGATCTCGCGGTCGGCGTGGACGCCGGCGGCGCCGACGCCTGGCTGTGGCAAGAGGCGTTCAGCGAAGGAACGGGCATTGGCGCGCCGCCCGATCACTTCAACACGCTCGGCCAAGACTGGGGGCTCTTGCCCTTCGACCCCAATGGCCTTCGCGGCGCCGGCTACGAGCCGTTCATTCGCATCGTACGCTCTGCGATGCGCCACATGGGGGGCATACGTCTCGATCACGTGATGGGCCTTTTCCGGCTCTTCTGGATCCCCGCCGGCAAAAAACCGAAGGACGGCGCCTACGTGCGCTACCCGGCGCTCGATTTACTGGGCATCGTCGCCCTGGAAAGCGTTCGCGCCCGCGCCTACGTCGTCGGCGAAGATCTCGGCACCGTCGAACCCGAGGTGCGCGCCGAGCTTGCTCATCGCCGACTCCTTTCGTATCGCGTCCTCTGGTTCGAAAAGGGGCGCCCCGAGACATATCCGAAAAACGCGCTCGCCGCCGCGACCACGCACGATCTTCCGACCATCGCCGGTTTGTGGTCGGGGTCCGACCTCGCCGTGCAGCGTCGTCTCGATCTCGCTCCCAACGTAGAAGGAACGAAGGCGCTCCGTCGCTCTCTCGCAAAGCTCAGCGGATGCTCACTGCGCGCGCGCCCCGACGACGTGGTTCGCAAGACGTACACGGCGCTGGCCCGCGCGCCTTCGCTTTTCGTGACGCCCACGCTCGACGACGCTCTCGGCGCAGAAGACCGACCCAACATGCCGGGCACGATCGACCAATACCCATCATGGCGAATTCCGCTGCCGCGCACGCTCGAGCAGATCATGAAAGATCCGCGACCACGAGCCATCGCCAAGGCGATGTCGCGGCGAAGTCGGCGATAGCCGTTCCCGTCTCCGAGCTACGCCCGCAGCGTAGCCCCGAGCTCGGCGTTCGCCTTGGCGACGACGGCTGCGTGCCGCTCGTCGACCTCGCGGTCGGTCAGCGTGCGCGCATCGCCGGGTGCCGTCGCGGCCCGCGGATCGCGATAGACCACGTGAAACGCGAGCGAACGGTGTCCGGCGGGCAAGGAAGGGCCCCGGAAGACGTCGAAGATCTCTACCGACTCACAGAGCTCACCCGCCGCATCCCGGATCACTTTTTCGACATCCCCGGCCGCGACTTCCTCGCGGACGACCAGCGCGATATCGCGCGTTGCCGCGGGAAGGCGCGGCACCGGTGCATAATGAACGCCCTGGCGCTGCACGCGCGCAAGCTCGGTCAAATCGATCTCCACGACGACGACCCCCACCATTTCGAGATCCCAGGCCTTCAGCACGTCGGGGTGAAGTGGTCCGAATTGCCCAATCCGCTGCCCGTCGACGAGCACGTCCCCGGCGCCGCGCGGGTGAAGGTGCTGCGCGCGCCGGTCCGCGGACTGGCTCCGCGCCGTGGCGTCACGTCCGGAAACCCGCCCCACCACTTCGACCGCGACGCCCTTGGCGTCATAGACGTCGAACTTTTCCGGCTTGGTCAAGTACCGGCGCCTTGACCCTGCGAGCACGGCGGCGAACGTGGGAAGCTCGCGCGGAAGGCCGCGAGCGTCGCTCCCTTCGGCGAAGATGTTGCCGACCGAGAAGAGGCGCATCTCGGTCTCGCCCGCACGCCAGGCTCTGCGCACGGCGTCGAGGAGACCGGGCAACATCGACGTGCGCATCACGCTGCGATCTTCGCCGAGCGGGTTCTCGATCTTGATGGGAGAGGGCGGCGCCCGGACCGCTTCCAGTTCTTTCGGCGCCAGGAATCCGACGGTAACGGCTTCCGACAAACCGAGGGCGACGGCCGCCCGGCGCGTCACGTCGAGCACGCCGGGATCGCGCGGTGCTTGTGGCCGAATCGCGGGGAGAACGGACGGGATAGCGTCCAGGCCGCGCACCCGGGCCACCTCTTCGATCAGATCGACTTCGCGTTCGACATCGGGGCGGAACGTCGGCACGCTGAACGAAGCGGATCCCGCTTCGTTCGACGGGTCCGCCGCGAACCCGAGCCGTTTCAAAATGGCAGTCGCCTCCGCGAAGGGGACTGGCGCACCGAGGAGCGCATCGAGGCGTGCCGAGCGGAGCGTCACTTTGCGCTCGGGGGGCGGCTCTTGAAATTTGTGAATGGCTCCCGAAACGGCTGCCCCCCCCGCGAGATCGACGATGAGCGAGGCAGCGTGGGCCAGGACATCGGGCGTGTCGCCCCGGTCGACGCCGCGCTGGAAACGGTGACTCGCCTCGGTGTGCAAGCCATGGCGGCGCGACGTGCGACGTATGCCGCGCGGCGCGAAGTACGCGCACTCGATGAGCACGCGATGCGTGCGCTCGCCGATCTCGCTTCCCTCGCCGCCCATGACTCCGGCCAGGCCGACCGGGCTCGCCTGGTCGCAGATGAGGAGGTCGTCGGGATCGAGCTTGCGGGTCACGCCGTCGAGGGTGACCAGCGTTTCGCCGGCACGCGCGCGGCGCACGACGATGGCGTTGCCGCGCACTTGGTCGAGATCGAAGGCGTGGATGGGATGGCCGAACTCGAACAGGACGAGGTTCGTGACGTCGACCACATTGGAGATGGGGCGCACGCCGAGGCTCGCCAACCGGTAACGGAGCCAATCGGGAGAGGGCCCCACCTTGACCTCGACGACCGCCGACGCGCCGTAGTGCGGGCAGCGTTCGAAATCCTCGACGGTGACCGTGGCCGTGGTGTCGATGTTGCCCTGCGCCACGCGCGTCGGCGCTTCCGGCTCGGGAAAAGCGAAGGGGAGCTCGCAAATGGCCGCCAGCTCGCGAGCGAGACCGACGTGCCCGAGCACATCCGCGCGATTGGCTGCTACGCCGAGATCGAAGATCGTGTCGCTGGCAGCGGGGACGGCTTTGAGAAAGGCCGTACCTGGCGAAGCCGTGCCGGCGGCGAGTACGAGGATGCCATCGTCGCCTCCCCCGCTCGGAGCCAAGAGCCCCATCTCCCCCTCGGAACAGAGCATTCCCTCACTCGTCACCCCTGCGATTTCCCGCGCGCCGATGGTCAGCCCCTTGGCGGGAAGATGGGTGCCGAGCGGGGCCAGCACCACGAGCCCTCTCGGACCAGGCACGTTGGACGCGCCGCAGACGATCCTCTGTTCGTGCCCTTCCCCTCGATCGACGGTCACGAGCTGAAGCCCGGAGCGGCTCGGGTGCGGCTCGACTTTGCGGACGGCCGCGACGACGATGGGCTCGAGGCTCGCCCCATACGCGTGCAAGCCCTCGACTTCGATTCCGGCGCGCGTGAACCGCTCGGCGACCTCCGCAGGAGACGCCGAAAGTCGCGGAACGAGAGCGCGTAGCCAGCGATAAGAAGCCTTCATGACGACGAAGGGGCGCTTCTACCACGACCTTTCGCGCCGGGCGACCCCGCACACGCGCCCCGCGATCCGAGGCGCCTACTCGTCGCTGACGTCGAACTGGGCGACGATGTCGACGTCGGGCTTCACCGTGACGCCGAGGTAAGAGGGCACTTCGATGCCGAAGTCGTTCATGTTGATGTGCATCGTGCCGCGAACCCTGAGCTTCGAGCCCTCGCGCGAGCTCGTGTAGTGCAAATTCACGGGCCTGGTCTTGCCGTGTAGCGCGAGCGTGCCCGCGGCATCTTGCGCCACGTTGCCACCGGCCGCCGGGATCTTGAGCGCAGCGCGCGGTACCTGCAGCTCGGCGCTGGGATAGTTCGGCGTCTGCAGGTATTTCTCGTGCATGTGCTTGTCGCGGATGGAAATTCCCGTCTTCATGCTGGCGAGCGGCACCGCGACCTTGACGGCCTGGCCATCGTCGCCAACGCGGAGCTCGGTGCCGTTGCCGACGATCTTCATCCCGGCGGGCCCGATGAGGGTGAATGACACCTCTGGACCGGCAACCCGAGATAGCTTGGCGTGGGCAGCCAGTGAAAAACAAAGCACAGCGCCCGCCGCTGGGATCCACAGACTGCGCAATCGACCATTCATCATCGCGACCTCCTCAAAACTGGCGCTCTCCCAGGCTGGGTTTTGGTTCGACGGACCGGAGGCCCGATTTAGTCAGCCGCCTACATGCGCGACGAGCACGACATGCGGCGTAGCAGATTTTCTGGGAGCCTTCTTCCACGTCTTCTCAATAAAGTGCCGCGAACTCGCACAAACCGCGCAAGTTTCGGTAACCAGGGCGTGAAGCAACGCAGCCGGGGCGGCGTGGTGGTGTCCCGCCTTAAGGCTGGTCATGTGTCGAGTAGTCAGATCACCCACATTGGTGCACACTGGGCGGCGCGACCAGGTTCCCTCGCAGGAGCTACGACTGCATGCCCCCCTTGAAGATCGTTCAAGCCGGTCACCCCGTGCTGCGCAGCCGGGCTCGTACCCTCGCGCCCAATGAGATCCGCAGCCGCGCGCTACAAGAGCTGATCGAGCGCATGAGAGAGACCATGCGCGACGCGCCGGGCGTTGGGCTGGCCGCGCCGCAGATCGGAGAGCCGCTGCAGCTCGCGGTCGTGGAAGACCGCGAGGAATACCAGCGCAACGTCAAAGAGGAACGACTCGACCTTTTGGAACGTCGCCCAGTTCCGTTTCACGTGCTCATCAATCCGCGCATTACGCTGATCGGCGGTATGGCTGCGGCTCGATTCTTCGAAGGGTGCCTCAGCGTCACCGGTATGATCGGCCTCGTCCCCCGCGCGCTCGACGTTCACGTCGATGCCCTCGACGAGCGCGGCGAACCGGTGAGCATCGACGCGCACGGCTGGCACGCGCGCATCCTGCAGCACGAGATCGACCACCTCGCCGGCGTCCTCTGCGTCGACCGGATGTACACCCGAACGCTGATGACGCAGGAGACGTACGCCCAGTATTGGGGAAACAAGTCGATCGAGGAAGTGTGGGACGAGATCGAGCCTGAGCGATCGCCCTGAGGCGATCACTCGCGCTCTCCACTCCCTTCGGAGGCTTCGCCCCCGCCCCGCCGAGGCAAGCTCGGAACAGGGTCCCACCCCCACCGTGCCTCCGGCACGAGAAAGCCAGCTTCAGAGCTGGCTTGAGGGCCCCACCCCACCGTGCCTCCGGCACGGGTGAGTGGACGTAGGAAGGGGTCTATTTCCCGCCGTCTTTTGCGGCTTCTGGTTTTTGGAATTTGGAGAGCGCTGCCGTCGCCCAGTCGCCGGCGAAGGAGTTGACGGTGAAGATCGTCGGCGTGCCGTCTTTCTGGGCGTAACGGCTGGTGCCGACGGAGGTGTTACCGACGAGGATCTTGATCGTTCCGCCGTCGTCTTTCAGCGCAAAGGTGACGGTGGCGGGCTTGGCGAGCCCCGTCTCTGCGAGCGACTTTCCGTCACCGAAGTCATCGGCGGTGAGCGTCTTGAAGGACCGGAGCATGTCCTTCACCTTCTCCGGCTCGAGATTCGGGATCGGCTTGCCCTTGAAGGTGCCGGTCCACTTGTCGTCGTTCTTGGAGAAGCTGAAATTGCCGTTCTCGTTGGTGACGGTCGCCGAGATGACGTTCCCGTCTTCGAACTTCACGATGTCGCGGTCGCGCCAGTCCTTGATCTCGCGCGTGTAGAGGTAACTGGAGTATCCGCTCGTCACGTAGACGCCGTCCTTGTCGGTGAGGCGCGTCATCTGACCGCGGCTGCCGCTCTTGCCGAAGTAGAGATCGAACGCTTTGGCGGCGTCCTTGTAGAGCTGGACGTGCACGGCCTTGTCGTCCTCGAGGTCGAAGGCGGCGTATTGGGTCTTGCCGGTATCGATGCTGTCCTTGAGGCGGAGCTCCTTCAAGTTGTCGATCAGCGACTTTACGTTGGCTTGGTTGGCCGGGTAGTTGACGGGCTTCGTCACCTTCCAGGCGTCGCCCTGCTTTTCGAGGACGACCTCGCCTTTGCCCGCGTTCTGAATCTGGATCTTGGTGATCTTGTCGGCGTCGTCGGCGGCGAGCTTGATTTCGGGTAGCGCGGCTGCCGCGGCCACTTGCGAATGCGTCATCGCTTCTTCGCGCGCATTCTTCATGACGAACCACAGTCCTGCGAGCAAGAGGACCAGGATGCCACCAGCAGCGTAGATCTTTTGTTCAATCTTCATGGCCGTTCGGCTTCTTTTCGAGAGGGATCCCGCTACGCCGTCTCATCGAGCGGCGCAGCGGTTCGGGGTCGTAAGTTCGTCAGTCGAAAGCGATGTTGGAGCGGCCCGCCTCGCGCTGGCGCCAGCGGATGATTCCGAAGATCGCGAAGAGGGCGGGGCAGAGCAAGGTGAGGGCGATCTGCACGTTGGTCTGGGTCGTCTTGCGAGCGGCGCGGTACTCTTCGTCCTTCTTCTTGATCGAATTGTCGTCGTCGTTGGCGTCGACTTTGGGGCGGGTGATGTCGCCATAGGTCAGGTTCGCCTCGCTCAAGAGCTTGGCGCTGGCGGCGATGAGATCCGAGTCACCGCTCATCCAGTCGAGCGTGTTCTTGAAAGAGAGGATCGTTCCGGTGAGGTACTTCTGCGCGTAGGGGCCGGCGATCATCTGCAGCTGCTCATCGCCGCCGACCGGTCCCATCATCGCGAACTGACCGCCCATCTCCGTGCCCTGGCCCGAGCGCGCAAAGGGATTGGTGAGAAAGCCGGCAGAGGAGATGACGAGCACGCGGCTCTTGTTCTTCGACGCCGTGGGCACGTCGACGCCGTCACCGGTCCCCATGGCCGCTTTGAGGGTTCCCTCCACGGCGATAGCGATAGCGCGCTGGTCGAGCGGGGGTTTGGGGCGCCAGGTCGGTGAAATCTTGAGGTCGACAGTGTCGCCCGTTTCGGCCCACGAGGCGGGCGTCGTGCGCGCGACGACCTTGAGCTTGGCTTCCGGCTGCTTGTCCGGGTGAGGGACGAGCGTGGACGGGAACGGAAAGCTGATCTCGTCGGCGCGGAAGAATCCGGCGAAGCCGTCGTCGAGGAGTTGATGTTCCTCGTCGTAGCGCGCGTCGTGCTGCGCCTGGACGATGGCCGGCGCGCGAATCCACGCCGCCGTGCCCGTTGCCGTCATCACCGGCAAGCGCATCGACCGCTGCCATTCGAGGACGGCGTCCTTCTTCATCTCGACGCCGTACCCGTTGAGGAGATTCTCGAGACCGTGCGTGGCGAGGGTGGCCTTCATCGTGCCGTCGCCCGCCTTCAGGTTCACGGCCGAGGCAAAGACGACGAGCGACTTGTTGCCTTCCATCAGAAACTGGTCGATGCGGCGGAGCTCCTTGTCGGTGTACTCCTTGCCGGGCTGCGTGATGATGATGCCGTCGAGCTCTTTGTTGATCTCGCCGTCGCCGTTCTTCAGATCGACGTCTTCGATTTTGTAAAACGGGAACGCCTGATCGATGATCCCTTTGATGGAGGGACCGCCGCGCTGTCCCTGGGTGGGAACGAGGTTGGTGTCGGTGAGCTTGATTTCGTCTTTGCCGGTGATGACGCCGATCTTGTGGTGGATGTTGTCGGCCTTGTCGCGGATTTCCCGAATCTTGTTGGAGATCCAGAACTCGAGGCCGTCGGCGCGGTCGGGCTGGATGATGGGGATGGTCTCTTTTTCGCTTCCGTATTTGAACACGAGACCCATGTAGCCCTGGGCAATCGAGGCTTGATCCTCGCCCGTCTCGCTGGACTCACCGAACGCGACGTCCTTGAGGCCGGCTTCCTTGGCCGCTTGCCTTTGCTCTTCGGTCTTGGCTTCGATGAAGGTGAACTCGAACTTACCGCCGCCTTTTTGCTGATAGAGCTTGAGAAGGTCGGTGAGATCGCGCACGAAGGCGTCGAGCTTGGGAAGCCCTTTGGTCACGTAGGCATCGACGTGGAGCGGGCTTTTGAGAGAGCCCACCAATCGACCGCTTCCCTGCGAGAGGGTGAAGCGCTCGTTTTTGGTCATGTCCACGCGCTTGTGCACGCCGGTGAAGGCGATGAGGTTCGCGACGATGACGATGGTGGCGATGATGACGAGGTAGAGGCTCGTTTCGGCGGCTGCTTTTCTGCGACGTTCCATGGGATGGCCTACGCCCACTTCCGGCTCTCGAGAGAGCGGAAGGCAAACATCAGCGCCAGCACGGCGCAGGAGATGAAGAAAACGACGTCGCGCGTGTCGATGAGACCGCGCTCGAAGGGAATGAAATGTTCCTTGAAGGAGATCTCGCGGAAGACGGTGCCCAGCGCGTTGGGAACGTGCTGCGCGATGTCCCCCACGAAGAGCAGGGCTACCAGCACGATGAAGGTCACGAAAAACGCGATGACCTGACTTTCGGTGAGACTCGAGACGAGCAGGCCCACCGCTACCGTAGCCGCACTGAAGAGCACGATACCGACGTATCCGGAGAACACCGGCCCGTGATCGAGGGGGCCGAGGTGCCAGACGAAGGTGAACATCAGGAGCGGATAGGCGAGCGTGGAGAACACGAGCACCAGCACCAGCCCGAGCGCGCCCAGAAACTTACCGAGGATGACGTCGCTGTCGCGAACAGGCAGCGTGATCAGCATCTCGAGGGTGCCCGAACGCTTCTCCTCGGCGACGAGCCGCATCGTCACGACGGGCACGATGAGGATGCTGAGGCCGTAGGGGATGGACTCGAACATCGACGCCAGTGTCGCGCGGTCGACCTGCCAGAATTTGCTCCAGATGAAAACGCTGACCCCCAGCATGAGCAGCGACAGACAGATGACGACGTAGGCGAGGGGCGAATCGAAGTACGACCGAAACTCGCGCTTGGCGATAGTGAACGTGGGACTCATGAGAGATCAGCCTCCAGCCGCCGCGTGATTGGCAGCCCGGTCGCGGTTGTCTTTGGCACCGGCGGAATCGTCGGGGTCGTCTTCGTCGGCCTCTTTGCCCATCTTGCGATCGCGCCGTTCGTCGCCCTTCGTGAGATCGCGGAACACGTCTTCCAGCGTCTGCGAGTCGCGTCGAAGCTCGAGAAGCGTCCACCCTTTGGCGACGATGAGACGAAATAGCTCGCCGCGCAGATCGCCGTCCTGATCGCCAGCGAGCTCGAACGCATGCGCCTTCTCGTCCGTCGTCAGCTCGGTCGTGGCGCGCACGCCGGCGACGGCTCTGAAGGCGGACTGTACTTCGGTCGCGCTCGGAGGCTTGCCCCGTTCCGCGACTTGCTCGCTCACCGCGACGACGTAGCGAATCTTGCCGCTCCGCCCGCGGATCTCTTCGAGAGGGCCGTCGGCGACGATGCGACCTTTGGAGACGATGATGGCGCGCGCGCAGGCGGTCTCCACCTCGGCGAGATTGTGGGTCGAGAGCAGAATGGTCCGCTCTTTGCCGATCTCTTTGATGTACTTGATGACCTCGGCCTTCTCGTTGGGGTCGAGATCGCTGGTCGGCTCGTCGAGGATGAGAATGGGCGGGTCGTGCACCAGGGCCTGCCCGAGACCGACGCGCTGGCGGTAGCCGTGGGAGAGGGTGTTGATGTCCTTGCCGAGCACTTGGGCGAGACCGCACACTTCGACGATCTTGCGCATCCGCGACTTGAACGTCGCCTCGTCGAGACCGCGCATGTCCGCCACGAAGCGGAGGTAGTCCCATACCAACATGTCCTGGTAGAGCGGGGCGCGCTGCGGCAGGTAGCCGATCTTGCGCCGCACATCGAGCGGCTCGTCGAAAACGTCGTGGCCGTGCACCTTGGCCGTGCCCTCGGTCGGCGAGATGAAGCACGTCAAGATGCGCATCGTGGTCGACTTGCCGGCGCCATTCGGGCCGAGAAAGCCGACGACCTCGCCTCTTCTCACCTCGAAACGAATGCGGTCGAGGGCGCGAAGAGACCCGAATCGTTTCGTCAGGTCGTCGGCATAGATCATCACGTCGGTAGACATCCGACCTCCAGTCAGAAAAGAGGGGTGAGTACGCTTGGAGAGCTGCGTGGCGAGACCAGCCGAGAAGAGGCAGCCGGCCCAGGCCGATCGGGCCGGGAAATGCCCGCGACGCAAGGCGGCGCCATCCTAGCGGCGAAGGCCTGGGTGTCAACCGTCGGGGCTCGCGGCGCGGATCGGGGTGCCATCCTCGCGCGTAAACAGTCGGGCTGGCTGCGTATTCCCATAAGTAAAGGCGAGCCGGGCCGCCGCCGAAGAGCGGGCAAACGGGGCTCCCGTGGGAAGGGAGCGCCGCGCGAGAGGCCAGATTCCCGCGGATTCTCACCATTTTGACCGCGGGCTAAAATCGGTACCCCGTGACGAGCGCCTGCGAGAGCAGCGCCCATCCGTCGATGGCGACGAAAAGGAGCAGCTTGAAAGGGAGACTCACCTGGGTCGGGCTGAGCATCTGCATCCCCAAGGCGAGCAGCACGTTGGCAACGACGAGATCGATGATGAGAAAGGGGAGAAAAACAGCAAATCCGAGGGCAAAGGCCGCGTAAAGCTCGCTGGTGAGGAAGGCCGGCACGAGGATGACGAAATCGTCGGCTCCCACCGAGGCGCGCTCGTGCTCGGGGCGCGCTTTCTTGGCGACGTCGAAAAACCGGACGCGTTCCCGCTCGGAAGCGTTTGCCCGCAAAAAAGCGCGCATGGGGTCCCGCGCGGCGTCGACGAGCCCGGTCACGAGCGCCGTGGTGTCCTTGATTTTGCCTTCCCACAAGGGTGTGGCGCGCTCGATGATACGTGTACCGACGGGCGCCATGGCCAGCAGGGTGAGCGCCGCCGAGAGAGCCATGACCACTGTCCCCGACGGGACGCTCTGGGCACCGATGGCGCCGCGCACGATCTGAAGCACGGTCGAGATTTTCACGAACGACGTGAGCGTCATGAAAACGAACGGCAAGAGCGAAACGAGCGCCAGCGCGACCACCAGCGCGAGCGGACGGCTCAGCAGCGTATCCACCGAGTTATGCATGGCCCGCGGTGCCGGCCGGCGGCCCAGGCGGTGCGGGATCGTCGCGATCCTTGCCCGCCATCTTCGCCAAAATGTGGGCAAAACGTGAGGCTGGCGCGCCGGCGTCGGCAGCGGGCACCGCGTCGGCGTCGAGCTCACCGAGCCGGGTCAGCCCCCCCTCCGAGGCGCCCACCACGTAGACGAGTCTCCCCACGCGCACGAGGTACACGGCGCGCCGGGCATCGAGGGGGAGCCGTCCCACGAGCTCGAGGGGCCCGCTCGGTCGGCCGACACCCAGCCGGCGGCCCCCATAGAGGAGGAGGACCGCCAGGGCGACGACGCCCATGAGGGTGACCAACGTTTCGACGATATAGGTGGCCACAGGCGACATCGCGCCCGGAGGGTAAACTCGGATCTGTGGTTTTGTCTGCCACGATTGACAAGGCGCCCGTCTGCCGGTACGCATCGCCGCGAGTCGTGGGCCTGATTGTCCAGAAGTTCGGAGGCACCTCCGTCGGTACGCTCGAGCGAATCCGCGGCGTGGCATCTCGCGCAATCGCCACCCAGAAGCGGGGGCACGACGTCGTCGTCATCGTGAGCGCCATGAGCGGCGAGACCAACCGCCTGCTCAAGCTGGCGCACGACAGCGTCGAGGTACCCGACGGCCGCGAAATGGACGCCCTCGCCGCCACCGGCGAGCAGGTTTGCGCCGCGCTCACCGCCATGGCCATCCACGGTCAAGGCGGCGCGGCGCGCAGTCTGCTCGGCCATCAGGTCAAAATTCAAACCGACAGCGCCTACACCAAAGCGCGCATCAAGAGCATCAGCGGGTCGAAGATCTTCGACGTTCTAAGGGCTGGTCAGATCGCCGTGGTCGCGGGTTTTCAGGGCGTGGATGACCAAGGTGACATCACCACGCTCGGCCGCGGAGGCTCGGATACCACCGCGGTAGCCATCGCCGCCGCCATCGGCGCCGACGCGTGCGAGATCTACACCGACGTCGACGGCGTCTACACGACCGATCCCAACATCTGCCCGTCGGCGCGCAAGATCAACCGCATCAGCTACGAGGAAATGCTCGAGCTTGCTTCGCTCGGCGCCAAAGTGCTGCAGATTCGATCAGTGGAGGTCGCCATGAAATACGGAGTTCCCGTGCACGTGAGAAGCTCGTTTTCCGACGCCCCCGGCACGTGGGTGGTCGGCGAAGAAAAGAGCCTCGAAGACGTGGTCGTCGCCGGCGTCGCTTACGACAAGAGCGAGGCCAAGGTGCTCCTCCAAGCGGTGAGCGACAAGCCGGGCGTCGTGGCCAAGATCTTCGGCGGCCTGGCGGAGAAAAACATCTCCGTCGACATGATCATCCAGAATACGTCGACCGGCGATCCGGATGGCAAGGCGAGCACGGACGTCACCTTCACCGTTCCCAAGACGGATCTCGCGCGCGTCAAGCCGCTCATCGAGGACCTGGCGCGTCAAGTCGGCGCCAAGGCGACGCAATACGACGAAGACATCGTCAAGGTGTCGATCGTGGGGCTCGGCATGCGCTCGCACGCGGGCACGGCGGCGCGCATGTTCGACATTCTGTCGCGCGAGTCGATCAACATTCAGGCGATCTCGACGAGCGAGATCAAGATCTCGTGCCTCATCGCGTCGAAGTACACCGAGCTGGCGGTGCGGGCGCTGCACGACGGATTCGGTCTCGACAAGGCGACGCAGATGGCGAACCCGACCGACCTCTAGCCAAGTCTTCCCCCTCGCCGCGCTCAGGCTTGATCGAGCGGACGCGGATGGGTTTCCGCACGACACAACATGGCCGCAATGTCGTCGGGAATGCGCCGCGGCACGTGGTTGTCGCCGACGCAGGCCAGAAGCGTGGCGCCTTC
>Ga0193706_1000539_pt1 | contig 21459 bp, 18 predicted proteins | sample U3c1metaG_FD_160130 | JGI IMG/M metagenome (GOLD analysis project Ga0193706, IMG submission 160130) | Soil microbial communities from a riparian zone of the East river system, Colorado, United States - U3c1 | ecosystem: Environmental > Terrestrial > Soil > Riparian zone | place: USA: East River... | reverse complement strand
GGTCTTGGTCAGCGCGCGCCATGCGCGTCGTCTGCCAGGCGAGCACGTGGCCGTAGCGAGGTGGGGCGTCGTGACACTGGGCGCACACGTCGCTCCGCAGGATGCTCCAGCGCGCCTCCGCTTCAGGCAGCGCCGAAGGGCCGTGGCAGGCGAGACATCCAACGCTGCCGAGTCGGCGCATCGCGCGTGGAAGGGCTGCTATGGAGGGCATGCTCGCGAGTGACGTCGATACGTGCAGGTCCGACGCGATATCGAAGAAACCGCCGTCATGGATGCCCTCTTCGCCTGTCGCATGGCAGGCCATCGTGCACGAAAGGTCGTCGGGCGCTGACGGTCCGGCCGAACGCGTAGCCGTACGACGCGTGCGTTCGTCGATACGGCGCGCGAGCGCCCAAGTCATGGGTGAAGATTGTGCCGCGTGCACCCTTTCGCCGTGACACCCGGCGCGCCCGCAGTCGAGGGGAGTCTCGACGTAGCGACCTGCCTGAATGCGCAGCGTGCGGCCATCGCCGTCGATGAGCTGCCAAATGCCGCGCGCATCCGGGCGCAAGGTGCCGATGCCGTCACGCTCTTCGATCGTCGCATGGGCCTCGAGGGGAGCCTCCATCAATCGCCATCCCGCGCCGCCGAGGTAGAGGCGCTGATCGACGGGCACGTTCGGTAGACCGCCGGATCGCGCGGCGGCCGACACCGTGATTCGCTGGCGATGGGTGCGCTCGTCGTTCGCGCGCCGCCATTCCGCTTCGACCACGACTTGCCCGCGCGTTCGCGGCGACAATGGAACCATCGCCCAGGGAAGCGCCCCCTCGCGACAATCGGTAAGGCGAGGCGTGCGCGCCGAGAATCGAAGACCACCGTCCGTCACGGCGATGTCACGAACCGCGGGGCCATCGATCTGCCGCCACCGGACGTCGATGGGCGCGCGGACCAGAGCGGGCACATGCACGACGATGGAAAACGGCGCATCGAAACCCAATTGCGCGCGGTCGCCGCTCACCTCGAAGACGGGCAAAGCAGCGGGTTCATGCCAGTCGACGCTCTGACAGGCCAAGCTCACCACGACGCATAAGAGCGGCCATCTCATGTGGGACCGCGCCAGCATGATCCCCATCGGCACACGGCTTCGGCGCAGTCCGCGTCGAGGATGCAAGAAGGGGATGGCGGCTCGGGCGTGCAGCGCCGGGCGACGCAGCGAAGACCATCGAGGCAAGGAGCTTGCGCGTCGCAAGGGTCGCCGATGACGTGCACGGTGGCGTCGCGGTCACAAATGCGCGTGACGCCGTCGTCGGCGGCATAGTGGCATCTCCATCCGCGCGCCACGCCGTCGGGAAAGTCGGGCGCCAAGTTGACGCAAACGCGCTCACCGTCCTCTCGTGCTTTGCCGGCGCTGCGGCGTTGTCCGCAGATGAAGGTAGGGTCCGACGTGTTGAAAGGCGCGCCCGCCGGGGGATCACCGCCGGAGCACACGGCGGCGCCGCCCATGTCGCTGCACGTCCACTCGCCGTCGTCGGGGAGGCGCGGGTAGCGCTGCACGCAGCGAGCCCCGCTGCATACGAATGGCGCCCTCGTGGGGCCCGCGTCGACACTGCCGCGTTGCACGACGCGACGCGCAGGCGACGTGCAGCCCGCACAAAATAACGCGAACGTGACAGTGATGGCAATCTTCCCCATGAGGTCACGCACGCCGCCGCCGTCGCGCGCGACGGCGCAGCGCGCACGTGAAGAGCGGGAGCGCCACGAACGCGATGCTCGCCGCAAAATGCCCGCGGCCTCGGGCTGCCTCGTGGGCTAGTGCGCATCCGTAGAAAAAGGGCGGTTTCACCGTGGTCACACACACTTCGCGATCGGCGCTGCTCGAGACGCGACCGAGGGCGTCGCGCGCGAGCGCCGCGAAGCACACGGATCCGGCGGCGGAATCAATCGAACGCTGAACTCGCACGCGCCTTGCCGACTCGGAAAAGCGTTGGGCGAGGATGGGAGCGGGCGAGGTGGTCGCGCTTCCTCCTTTGGATTGGAAAACGAGGAGCGTGAGCATGCCTTTTCCGCCATCGTCGGTGGCGTCGTCGAGGGCGAGATCGAACACGAAGCGATCTTCGAGCGCATCGGTGCAATCGTCGTCGACGCGCTCGACGTCCCAGGCGAGCGCCCGCACGCCGCTGAAGAGGGGTGGCTCGACATCGACCGTCGATCCGGCAGTGAACGTCACCTCCGCGCCCTTACCCAGAACGGCCGTCGTGAGCCCGCGTAGCGCGGGCCAGCGGACAACATAGGAATCGCCGGGAACGAGCGATTCGGAGGGCTGGAAAAAGAGGAAGCCCTCGCCCACATCGAAAACCGCGCGCGGACGCTCGGTCGCGAATCCGACGTGCTCCAAGGTGATCTCTTCGTCGACGTACTCGGCCGTGGCAGCGTAGTGCGCCGACAGCCGAGCATTGACTGGAACGTCCGTGGCGCCGTCCGCCGGAAATGTTTCGAGCAGGTCGGGCCGACCGCACGGCGCGGCGGCAGAGGCGTTCGTCGCCATCAGCGCGACCGACGATGCAACGAGGAGCATTCTCAGGGTTCGCACGAAACGCCGCCACATGACCCGAGAAGATCGCCGCGATCGCCGTCGCCGTCGAGGTCGTAAGCGTCGAGACAACAGTAGCCCTGGTCGATGCAGCACCGCTCGAGCTCCGGCGAATTGCCGTGCGCGCGGGCGGTGGCATCGCACGCCGTGGGCGGCCGCTGTTCACGACACGGTCCGAAGCTCCGGCCATCGGCGGCGCACGTCTGCGTCCCCCAGTAGAGGCAATAGGAAATGAGGCAAACACGTTGGCTTCCAGGCACGCACGTTTCACACCGCGTGGGACATGCGCTCGGGCGACCGCCCACGCAATAGCGATACCCACCCCCTGGACAAGGAATGGGAGCAATGCCGTCATCGACCTGCCCGTTGCAGTCGTCGTCCAGGTCATTGCACATTTCTTCGGTGGGGGTGCAAGTTGGGTCGGTCGAGGCCTCTTTCGGTAGCGGGCTGTCGCGCGCCGCGTCGCCCGGGGGGATCAAGCGCTCCTCGGCAGCATCGGCGATGGTGCGAACATCGCGCCGCTCATCCTGCTCATCGAAAGGGTCTACTTCCAAACCCGTCCGTGAACATGCGCCCAAGCCGGCGCTCAAGCACGTTAAGCTAGCTATCGTGAGACGCGCGAAAACGCGGATACGAAAGAGTGCTGACGGGTGGCATAGGGCTGGCACGGTGAGATTCCCCGGAGGCTTCCGATTGTACCTGCGCGTTGCATGTTTCGTGCTGTTCGGATCCATGATCATCGTTTCCGGGCCCGCCTTGGGGCAGGAGCGCGCAGAAACTCGCGATACGGCGTCGATGGGCGCCCTCGGATCTGCGTCCGGACCGCCTTTTTCGGGACCGACAGACCCGGCGCCGCCAACGGCGGGTTACGGGGGTGTGTCAACGGACGTTCACGCGCTGACGGGCGCCGATAGCCCTCCTCCCGAGCCGGCACTCACCTCTGCCTTCGAGCTGCGTGATCGCCGCTACGCCGATGCCCACGTGGATCGCGTGCTCATCCTTCCCACTGCCGAGACCCACCCCGAGGGAACCTTCTACCTGTCGAGCTACGAGATCGTTTTGCTGCAGGCCGGATACGCCCTCAGCGATCGCACACAGGTGACGTTGACCTTCATGCCTCCTTTACCGAAAGAAAAGATCTTGCCACTCGATCTTTCGCTCAAGACCGTCTTGGTGCGCGCGCCGGATTTTCGCGTCGCCGCGCTCGGATCGGTGAGCGGCATTGCCGGCCTGGAGGAGGGGACGGCGCTCGTCGGCCGCGTGGGAGGCGTCGTGCAGCTTTGCCTCGAACGCACCTGCGGTTCGAACGTCTCTGTCGGCACGAGTGTGGCGTTGGCGGGGCCGGTCATCGTCGCCGGAAATGGCGCCGGCGTCATCATTCGGGCTACCCGGGTCTTGTCGGTGCTCATGGAGTTCGATGCGTCCATCCCGCTCGGAACGGCGATCAATCAGCTCAACGGTCTCGCTTTCGCCTCCGGGATTCGCCTCTCTGGCGAGCACCTCGGGTTGGACCTGGCCATCGCGCGGCGCATCGACGTCCTCGATGCGATCACGGTGCCCTTCATCGCGGCGACGTACCGGACCGGCTCGTAGATCTGTCCTTCAGAACGATGCGCCGACGGCGGCGCGCGCCTAGGACCAGAACCGAAAAGGCGAAGATGATCGTCGACGAACTCCGCGCCCGCTCGGAACGGCCGGCCACTTTGCAGCCGCAACCCGAACCTGCAGCCTCGTCCTCTGGCGTCTGTCCACCGGCGTCGAGCGCATCGGGGCCGGCGTCATTGCTCGCTCCGCCGCCCGCATCCGCCGTGGCGGCATCGGTGCTGGCGCCGTCGGGTCGCGAGGTGTCCGGCGCGCCGCCCGCATCGCGCGACGCATCTGCCGTCGCCTCGTCAGCCGCATCGCGTGCGCCGCCCTCAGCATCGGTGGCAGCCTCGCGATCGCCCCCGTCGGCATCGACGGCTCCACCGCTGCCGTCGGGGTGGGCATCGTCGGACGCGCCGCCATCGATGAGATTGGCCACAGTGACGTCGACCTCTTTTTCACATGTCTGACCGGCGGTATCGCTGATCACCATCTTGGCCCGGTGGGCGCCGTTGGTGAGCAAGGTGGTGTCCCAGAGGTTGTGGGCACGCCGAAAATGGTAATGCCCCTGCGTGTTCGAATCGGTGTCACCGAGGACGCCATCGACGAAGAACTCCGCCTTTGTCGTCCCCACGTCGTCGAACCCATCGCCGAAGAACTCCGCTGTCTTCCCCGATACCGTTTCGCCCGGCGAGGGTCTCGTCAGCGCACACGTGGGCGCCGCATCGGGTAAAACTGCCACCGCGAATGACTGCGTCGCGTCTGGGAGAATACCGTTGGCGGCGACCACCGTGACGGGAAACGATCCTTGCGCTGAAGGCGTCCAGGTCACGACGCCTGAGCTCGTTCCTATCGCCATGCCTGGCGGAGCTGCCGTCAGCGTCAACGCGGGCGCCGGCCGACCCGTGGCAACGACGGTGTAGTGATAAGCGGCGTTGACCACAGCCGTGGTGATCGGAAGGGAGGTGATGACCGGCGCTTCAACCTCATTGTCGGTCGCCGTGACCGCTACCGTGCGGGCGGCGATGCCCGCCGCGGTGACGGAGATGGTGGCGCTGTCGTCGGCGCTATCTGCATCTTCCGCGGCTGAGACGGTGACCGTCTGGAGCACGCCGAAGTTGGCCGCGTCGAAGGTCAGCGTTGCGCCGCCTGTCACATTGATATCCACGTCACCGCCGGTTCGCGCGACCGTGGTGGTAACCGTCGCCGGCGGCGCTTTCACGAGACCAACGAGGAACGTATCGCTCCCACCTTCGCTGATGGAGAGGGCGGCCCGCGAGATGATGAAATTATTCGCATCGTCGTCGACCACGTTGACGAAGATGTCTTCACTGGCAAGGCCCCCCGAGCTGGCGGTGATCGTCGCGGCGTCGGCCACGGTATCGAGATCGTCCGCCGATGTGATGGTCACGGCTTGCGGGACGCTCCACGTTGCCGGCGTAAAGGTGAGCATCGCGCCCGCGCCGATGTTCACGTCCGCATCTCCCGCGGTGCGCGCGACGTTCACCGTCACGTCGACTGCCGGAGCGATGGCCAGGCTCACGTTGACCGAGGTTTGCCCGGCCTCCGCCATCCAGAGGTGCGTTGCAGAAACGACCAGCGCCTGCACCGATGTGTTGAACGTCGTCCGGTAGATGGCTCCGGCGATACCCATGTAGTAGAGCGCACCGTCGGGACCGACGGAAGTGTCGGTGATGTTGGCAATGCTCGTCCCCCAGTAGTCGACGCTGACGACCGTGTTGCCGGGCCCGAGCACCGCGCGCATGAGGCGAGCGGAGTTGTAGTCGCCGTAGAAGAAGTTGCCTCGGTAAGCCGGTCCGAACTGCGTTCCGTCGTAAAACGATCCTCCCGTGATGCAGCCACCTTGGTTCAGCGTGGTGGCCGTGCCTCCGGTGCTGCCGGCGTTGGGACCGCTTTGCGCCGCGGTGAACGTCGTCGTCGAGAGGACGCTGGCAACATAGAATGCGCCGTCGAAGGTCGCGTCGGTGACGCCGGCAACGTCGATCCGCTCTCCTTGCCGAAAACCGTGCGCCAACGCGGTGGTGAACGTGACGATGTTGGACGCGCGCGCCGCGGCTGAAACGTTCAGTACGTCGGTGCCGTTGGTCCGATACTTGATAACCGGCGGGATGAACCCATTGGGCTGATTGTTTTCGTATGCGTTGTAGCCGGCGTGATCGCCCCTCCTCACGAGGAACACTTGCTCGTACGACGTGCCGACGACATTGACCCAGAGCGCCCCGGTCGCCGGCTGAAAGGTCAAGGTATAAGGGTTTCGCATGCCCCGCGCCCAGATGTAATCGTTGTTCGGCCCAGCTCCGTCGAAGAATGGGTTGTCGTTCGGAATGCTGCCGTCCGCGTTGGCGCGTCCGATCTTGGCGGCGAGCGAAGAGAGATCGGCATTGACGCCCGAACCATTGCCGTTGTCGCCGATGCCCCAATAGAGCTTGCCGTCCGGCCCGAATCCAATGGAGCCACCGTCATGGTTCGCCCCCACCGTGGGGAGCCCCGACACGATCACGGTTTTGTCGATCCCCACGTCCCCGGCGGCCGTATAGCGGATGATCTGCTGCTCGCTGGCCGAAACGGTGACGAAGAAATAGACGAAGTGGTTGATCTGAAAATTCGGATCGAAGGTGAGCCCGACGAGACCGCACTCAATGGCAGTGTAGATGGGCGCGATCGTCGCGAAGGTCACCGGGGTCGGCGGCGTGCCCCATTTCACGATCTGAACCACGCCCCCTTTATCGATCACGAAAAGGCGTTTCGATCCGTCGGGCGCCCACGCCATGCCGGTGACGGTTCCCGTCAGTGATATCCACGGCGCCTCGCTAAAATTCGCGGTGTCGATCACGGCCGCGCGTGCAGCTCGCGGGAAGATCAAAAAGAACAACGCGCCCCCCAGCGCAAGCCAGCGAAAAAGGCTCATGCTGCCCAATATCCGGCAAAAATGCGCGCGGCACCAGCTCCAATGGATAATGATTCGCTATGGCCAACGCGCGTCAAAAATTGCGGGCTCGGCGTTCGGCGGCGCGGCGCAAAGCTCCTTGCATGTGCGGCGCGCCGAACCCGATCAGCACTTCGCCGTCAATGTCGATCGTCGGGACGCCGCCCTTCGGATTCAGCGCCAGTTGCGTGCGGCGCGCGCTTTCGCTCTTGTCCACGTCCCGTTCCTCGAACGAGACTCCGTTGGCGCGGAGCCACGTCCGCGCGCGCGTACATACCGGGCACCACTCGGTCGAGTACATCGTGACGGATACGCGTCGCATGGCGGCGCGCAGCTCCCCTTCGCTGCGCACGCCGTTTGTCGCACGAGCCGGCGCTGGACCGGGCTTCGCCGTCTCGGAGCGCCCGAAGCCGGCATCGGTATCGTCAAAAGGCGGGGCGCGCGGCGCAAATGTCGGCGTTTCCGCGATCGAGAACGGCACTTCGCGCTCCGCGCCCGACGCGCCCTTTCTCGCTGGCGGGCCCGGCGGCGCGTTCATCGTCGGACCGCGCCCGACGAGCGCTTCGGTGGCTGGATTGGCAGGTGGCGTTTCCGCGCCGACGAGTGGGGCGGCGGTAGGACGAAGGAGAAGAACGACGCAACCCAAAACCGCGACGGCCAGCGTCAATGCAACGAACGGGAGTGCGCGCGATCGGGAAGGTGACCCGTCCGGTGTTGCCGCGTCGGCGGGGGATGCCGCGCGGCGGCGACAGAGGACGCAGAGCCCGTCGCGACCGACCGCCAAGTCGTGCGCCGCGCAGCGCCCGCCGCGTTCATCCATCGAGACAGTGTAGACGCCTTCTCGCATGTCCGATGCTCACGACATAACAAGCGACAATGTAGGCAAAGTCTTGCCTGCCGCCGAGCATCGCGAAGCGGTGGCGCTACGACCTGCGCAGCCCTCGCGTCTTGGCAATATCGAGCGCGACGTCCTCGATCATGTCCTCTTGCCCGCCGATCGTCTTGCGCCGTCCGAGCTCCACCAAAATGTCGCGCGAGGGCACGCCGTACTTTTCGCCCCATCGTTTAGCGAAGAGCAGAAACGACGAGTAGACGCCGGCATACCCGAGGATGAGCGCGTCGCGGTCCAGGCGGATCGGATGATCCATCAAAGGCACGACGATGTCCTCGGCCACGTCCATGATCTTGTAGAGATCGACGCCGGTGACGGCGCCCATGCGATCGAGCACGGCGGCGAAGACTTCGAGCGGCGTGTTGCCCGCGCCCGCGCCGAGCCCCGCGACCGAGCCGTCGATGCGCGACGCGCCCTCCTCGACCGCAACGATCGAGTTGGCGACGCCCATCGATAGATTATGGTGCCCGTGGAAACCAACCTCCGTGGAAGGTGCAAGCTCGGCGCGGAAAAGCGCGATGCGCGCTCTCACGTCGTCGGGAAGCATCCACCCCGCGGAGTCCGTGATGTAGATGCAATTCGCCCCGTAGCTTTCCATCAGCTTGGCCTGCACCAGGATCTGCTCGGGCGGAACCATGTGGGCCATCATCAAAAAGCCAACAGTGTCGAGACCGAGTTTCTTGGAAAGGCCGATATGCTGCTCGGACACGTCGGCTTCCGTGCAGTGCGTGGCAACGCGAATCGTTCCCACGCCGCAGTCGGCGGCCATGCGAAGATGCTCGACCGTTCCGATCCCGGGCAGGAGGAGCGCCGAAACTTTGGCAAATCGGAGCTTGGGCACGACGGCGCGCAGATATTGCTCGTCGGTGTGCGCCGGAAACCCGTAGTTGATCGACGCGCCGCCGAGCCCGTCGCCGTGGGTGACCTCGATGAGCGGGACGCGCGCTTCGTCGAGCCCGCTAGCGACGGCGATCATCTGCTCGAGCGAGATCTGATGGCGCTTGGGGTGCATCCCGTCGCGCAGGCTCATGTCGTGAAGAGTGACTTTTTTTCCTTGCAGCTTCATCGGAGGTTCTCTTTCAATCGAGCTTTGGCTGGAGCACGAGGGTGCCTTGCGCAATCTCGTGGGCGAACATCTCCGCCGTACGCAGCGCGGCCGCGGTCATGATGTCGAGGTTGCCGGCGTATTTGGGCAAGTAGTCGCCGAGGCCTTGCACCTCGATGAACGTCGTCACGCGCCGGCCGTCGAACACGGGCCCGTTCTTCAGCGTGTAGCCAGGCACGTAAGATTGCACCTCTTCGATCATCGCATGCACGGACCTGGTAATGGCCTCGACGTCGGGCTCGCTCTCGGTGAGGCAGTGGATCGTGTCGCGCATCATGAGGGGAGGGTCGGCCGGATTCACGATGATGATGGCTTTGCCGCGTTTGGCGCCGCCGACCGACGCCACCGCCGCGGCGGTGGTACGGGTGAACTCGTCGATGTTCTGGCGCGTTCCGGGCCCGATCGATTTCGACGCCACGGTGGCGACGATCTCCGCGTATTCGACGGGCTGCACGCGGCTCACGGCCGCCACCATGGGGATCGTTGCCTGCCCCCCGCAGCTCACCATGTTGACGTCCATTTCGCGCTTGCCGACGTGGTCCTTCAAGTTGACGGGCGGAATGCAGTACGGTCCGAGCGCCGCGGGCGTGAGGTCGATGACGAGCACCCCTTGGCGGGTGAGCTTGCGCGACGTCTCGGCGTGAGCGTGCGCCGACGTCGCGTCGAAGGCGATCTGAATCGCGTCTTTCTCGATGTGCGGTAAGAGACCGTTCACTCCCTCATGGGTGGTCTTCAAGCCGAGCTCGCGCGCGCGACGCAGACCGTCCGAAGCAGGGTCGATGCCGACGAGCCAGACGGGGTCGATGGTTTTGCTTCGGCGCGCCTTGATGACGAGGTCGGTCCCAATGTTTCCCGATCCGATGATCGCTGCTCTGATTTTCATGTTCCCTTGCTCATACGAAACGCACTTCGGCCGAGCCGACTCCGGTGATGGTCAAGCTCATGGCGTCGCCCGCCCGCACCGGTTCGAGCGGGACCAGCGATCCCGAAAGGATCACCTCTCCCGCTTTCAGCGGAATTCCATAAGCGCCCAATGTGTTGGCGAGCCACGCCACGCAGATGAGCGGCGAACCAAGCGCCGCCGCGCCTCTGCCTTCACTGAGAAAACCGCCATTTTTTTGGACCGTGATTTGGCAATCGACGAAATCGACGCCCGCCGTGCCCACCATGTCGCCGAGGACGAAGAGCCCCGAGGAGGCGTTGTCGGCAACCGTGTCCTCGATGCGGATCTTCCAATCACGAATGCGCGAGTCCACGATCTCGAAGCACGGCATCACCCCCTCGGTGGCGGCGAGCGCGTCCTCGGGCGTGACGCCCGGTCTGTTCAAGTCGTGCTTCAAAAGAAAGGCGATCTCCCCCTCGGCGCGCGGTTGGATGAGCTCACGGCTGATGGGCACCTCTGATCCCGAGGCGTAACGCATCTTGTCGGTGAGATAGCCGAAGTCCGGCTGATGCACGTCGAGCATGTTCTGCACGGCTTTGCTGGTGACGCCGATCTTCTTGCCGATGAGCCGTTCCCCCGACGCGAGGCGACGTTCGAGCAGCCGGCGCGAGATCCAATAAGCGTCGTCGATGCTGATGCCGGCGAGCCGTTCCGTGAGCGGCGGTACGGTGCGCCGTTCGCGGAGCGCTTGGTAGAGCTCGTCGCCGAGCGCGGTTTTCGTCGCGACGTCGAGCTCGGCTTCTTTGGAGATCGCCGTCACTGCTCCCTCAAGAAATCCAAAGTGAGCCGGTTGAAGAGATCGGCATATTCCACCATGACCCAATGGCCGCATTCCGACAGCAGCATCACCCGCGACCTCTTGCAGGCCGCGGCGATGCGCATCGCGCCGCTCACCGGACAAAACTTGTCGTTCATGCCCCACAGCGCGAAAATCGGGCAGCCGAGCTCGCCGAGGCGCGGCGTCAGATGCGGCACGTTGAGCGTCGTCAGCACGCGCTTCGGCTGGTGCTCGGCGATCTGGAAACGCTCCTCCACGATCTCGTCGGTCAGCATGCGGGGGTCGTAGAGTTGAAGGCCAAACACCTTGCGCATGCCCTCGCGGGTGATGCCCTCTTTGGAAAGAAAGACGGACATCATGGTGCGAATCCCATCCATCTTCATGTAGGTTTCGCGCTCTTCCAACCCGCCCGGCGCCATGAGCACGAGCTTGTCGACGAGCTCGGGGTGCGTCAGCGCGAGCTGGATGGCGAGGGCACCACCGTGCGAATTGCCCACCACGGCCGCGCGCGTCACGCCAGCACCGCTCAAAAACTTCGCCAGCTTACCCACTAGAAAATCGAGCCCGTAGTCGATGTCGCCCGGCTTACTCGAGTAGCCGAAGCCGAGCGTGTCCGGCATCAACGTGCGAAATCCGCGTTCCGCGAAGTAAGGATAGTTGCGCTTGAAGTTGCTAAACCCGCTGGCGCCCGGCCCGCTGCCATGAAGAAACACCAGCGCCGGCCCTTCGCCGAGCTCCTGGTAATGGACGCGCAGCCCGTCACCGACTTCTGCGTATTTGCCCTCGGGCACGGCTTTGGCGTTCATCGGGGAGGTCCTTTGGGCTTGGGCGCGAGAACTTCGGGCGGGTGATGCCCCCACTCGCTGATGTGATCGTAGGTGGTCGGCTCCCACGTCGCGTCGTCGACTTCGCGCCCGCCCCAGCCGAACTCGAACTGAAATCCAGAGGGCGTCTTCGCGTAGAATGAAAACATCTTGTCATTGGGATGCTTACCGAGCGTGTTGATGATGCGCACCCCGGCGCGGAGCGCGCGGTCGAAGGCGAGCCCCACGTCGTCCATGGATCCTGCCTCGATCATGAAATGATGAATGCGCTTTTTCTGGGCGTCCCCGAAGGCGATGGTGTGATGACGCGTGTTGGCATGAAAGAATGCGATATTGACCTTGTAACCGAATAAATCGCAGATGATGTGATCCGACAGGCGAAACCCGAGCACGTCGCGGTAAAACTTCTTGCTCTCGTCTTGCGAGCGCGCGCTCACGACGGCGTGACCGAGCCCTTGGTCCCCTGTTACGAACCCGGAGCGAACGACCGCCGAACGGAACGGCTCTTTTGCGATGACCGGACCATAGAAAAGCTCGGACGGGATTCCGCCCGCGTCCTCATACTTGACGAGACCGGTGACGCGGCGGCGCGCGGCTTCGTCCGCGGTGCCCGGCGTCACGCGATGTCCGGCGGATTCGAGCTTCTTCGCAACGCCGTCGACGGCGGCGGCATCGGGCAGCTCCCAACCGAGCGCAGCGAGATCGTCGGCCGGCCCAGGAACGACGAGGAAGCGCTGCTCGTGGTCATCCATGCGCAGCGCCAGACTCCCATCGTCGAGGCGGCGCGATACGGTAAGGCCGAGGATTTCGGTGGCGAACTTCTCCCAGGCGGGGAGATCGGTCACCTCGAAGACGAGGTAGCCGAGCTTCATGTCGCTAGTGCTCATGCGCCGCGCCCGTCAGATGAAAAAGTCGGTGTTCTTGAGCGTCAGGAGCACGCCCCCCAAGTTGCGCGCCGGTTTCTCCGGGTTATTGGCGTAGTGTCCGCGCGCAGCATGGATGTCGAGAAAGAAGCGGAGAATGGGGCTCGTCTGGAACATGGCGCGGCCGCCCGACGCGCTGAAGAGCTCGTCGACGGCTTCCGCCGCGCGATCGACGACGCGCGCCGAGTGGTAACGAAAGCGCACGCGCCGTTCGATGGGAATATCCTGCCCCGCGCGCGCGAGCGCCATCATTTCGTCCATGTCTCGAAAGAGCACCACCCTCGACTCGTCGATGGTGGCCGCCGCGCGCGCGGCGACCGTTTGCGTGGTGGGGTCCTCGGCGACTTTCGAGGCATCGCTGGCGGCAATACGTTTGCTCGCTTGGTCGACATAGGCGCGTAGGGCGCCCTCGGCGATACCGATGGCCGACGTCGATACCGAGCGCACGAAGATCTGACCGAACGGGAGCTTGTAGAGAGGAGCGGGATTGTGCTCATTGCCGGGGCTGGAGCGCTTGTAACCGTCGATGATGCGATGGGTGCGATGCTCGGGGACGAACGCATTCTCGACGACGATGTCTTTGCTCCCGGTGCCGCGCAGGCCGGCGACGAACCAAGTGTCGTCGATGGTGTAGTCGCTGCGCGGCAAAAGGAAGGTGCGCATCTCCGGCGGTTTTCCCTCGACCTCGGCGGGAACGAAGCCACCCAAGAAGACCCATTGGCAATGATCGCAGCCGCTCGAGAATGACCAGCGGCCGCTGATGCGAAAGCCGCCCTCGGCTCGTTGCACTTTGCCGGTCGGCGCGTCCGACGACGAGATCAGCGTGCTCGTATCCTTTCCCCACACTTCCGTTTGCGCTGCCAAAGGAAAGAGCGCCATCTGCCAGCTGTGCACGGCCACGATTCCGAGGACCCACGCGCTCGACGGACACGCGGCAGCAACCGTCATCTGCACTTCGAAGAAGATCTTGGGGTCGACTTCCAACCCGCCCCAGCGCGCCGGCTGCAGCATGCGGAAAAAGCCTGCCTTCTTGAAGTCGGCGATGGTCTCGTCCGAAATGCGACGCTCCTCGGCCGTCTTCTCGGCGCGGAGGGCGAGCGTGGGGGCGAGAGCGCGCGCGCTCGCTATCAGTTCTGCACCTTGATCGCTGGCTGCGCTCATCGTCTTGCCTCCAAACCAATCGACTCGCCCGGCCGCGAAACCAGGCTCCGTTTTGCTACGAGCTTGCGGTGCTGGCCGCCGCGGGCTGCTCCGGAGCGACGTAGAACTGCCGGTACCAGCGCCGGAGCTGAGTAATGGGGCCATCGCCGTCGCAGAGCACGGGCGTCTCGCGGTAGAGCTTGTTCTCCCAAATCCGCAGGTCGTCCTCGAAGCCGGACTTCAAATTGTTCATGTAAAGCTCGACGAGCGCTTCCGTCTTCTTGCGGTCGCCGGCCACCTTGAGGCTCACGCCGAGACGGAGGTCGAGCTCGTCATGATTGATCGGCGTATGCGCGACGAGCATGTAGTTTTGGAAGATGCCGCTCATGCGCATGAGCAAGTAAGCGGGCCCGTGGTAGGTCGTGGTGGAGGAGAAATTGTCGACGCCCCCGCCCGGCAAGATGGCGCGCCCTTTGACCCGCTGGGTGGCGGTGTGTCCATTGACCTCGAAAGCAAAGTCCTCGATCTCGGTCGCGTGCACGCGCGGAAAGTGCGCGCGATCGGCGAGGTTCTCCACGATTTCTCGGGGATGCGTCTTGACGCGGTACATCTTGGTCGTCCACGGAAGCCATTCACTCGTCCCGTACTCGGGGATGACCGGGATTTCGAAGTCGGGCTCGCGACTGGCCGGATCGTGATGCACCAGAATGAGGCCGTTGACCTCGCGGGCGCGCCACGCGCGCTGGCGCGCTCTTTCGGGGATCTTCTTGGCGTAAGGGATGGCGACGCATTCGCCCGTTCCACAGTAACGCCACGCATGAAACGGACATTCGATGGTGTTTCCGACGACGCGCCCCCCCGAGCCGAGATCGGCGCCCATGTGCGCGCAAAAAGCGTCGAGCACGTGGACGACGCCGTCTTCACCGCGGTACGCGACGAGCTTCTCGCCGAAGTACTGCAGCGAGCGTGTCGCTCCGACGGCGAGATCGTCGGAAAACGCAACCACGAACCAGCCACGCGGGTAGACATTGATGAGGCTGGACACGGCGCGCTCCTCTCTAATTCTCGAGCGTTGCTCAGGCCTGGGCAGGCGCGAAGGTCACCGGAATTTGCTTGTAGCCGTTGATGAAGTTCGAACGAAGCCGTCGCGCTTTGCCGGTGAGCTCGAATTTAGGCAAGCGCCGCAAGAGCTCCTCGAACATCACGCGGATCTCGAGCCGCGCCAGGCTCGCGCCGAGGCAGAAGTGTTGCCCCGTGCCGAAGGCGAGGTGCTCGTTGGGGCTGCGTCCGACGTCGAATTTGTAGGGGTCGGTGAAGATGTCCTCGTCGCGGTTGGCGCTCGGGTAGTACATGACCACCTTCTCGCCCTGCTTGATCTTGGTGCCGCGGATCTCGACATCGCTCTGGGCCGTGCGCCGGAAGTACATCACCGGTGTCACCCAGCGGAGCATCTCCTCGACGGCGGCGGGGATCAGAGAAGGATTTTGCACCAGGCGCGCGTGCTCGGCGGGATTCTCGAGCAGCGCCAGCATTCCGCCGGAAATCAGATTACGCGTGGTCTCGTTTCCCGCGACCATGAGCATGAGGAAGAACGCATCGAACTCCATCTCGGTGAGGCGGGTGCCATCCACCTCGGCGTTCACGAGCAGGGTAACGAAGTCGTCACCGGTCTTGCCCTTACGGCCTTCGGCGAGCTGGTTGGCGTACCCCCATACTTCGGCGGCGGCCATCTTGCCGTCTTCCATGCTGGTCTGAAACTCGGGGTCGTCGAAGCCGATGAGGCGGTTCGACCAGTTGAACACGAGATGCCGCTCGTCGTGCGGCACGCCGCCAAGCTCGCAAATGACCTGCAGCGGGAGCTCGCCGGCCAGTTCGGCGACGACGTCGACGTCCTTCTTCTCCGCCACCTGATCGAGGATCTTGCCCGTGAGCTCGCGGATGCGCGGCTCGAGCTTGTTCACGACCCGCGGCGTAAAGGCGACGCTGGAGAGCTTGCGGAATTTGTTGTGTTGGGGCGGGTCCATGTTGACCATGAGCATCCGCACCGCGTCGAGGTCTTCCGGTGTGTAGTCCTCGATGTTCGTCCCGTGATACGAAGAGAAGGTCTTCGGATTTTTGGAAATGTTGACGATGTCCTCGTACTTGGTGATGGCCCAGTAGCCGCGACCCTTCGGCTCTTTTTGGAAGAAGACCGGCGCCTCTTTGCGTAGGAGACGAAACGCTTCGTGAGGAACGCCGCTGGTGTAGACATCGGGATTGTAGAGTTCGACCTCGGCGAGTTGCATGCCCCAAGTAGAACCTGTTTCATTGTCTCGCGCAAGGGCCCCGCGGGCCCAAAGTGAAACATGTTCTATTTGGCCAAGGTCGCGGACGGCGAGCGGGGCCGCACGCGTCGCGAGGGTCCTCACCCTGTCGCGGCGGGGTGCGACCCCGGAGAGCTCGTTTTGTGCGGATAACCGCGCAGCATGACTACTTTTGTCGATTCACCCGCCCGTGTAACAGGCCGCGAGGCTCTGCGGATACCCGCCCCCCGGATGGGGACAATTCGGATATTGCTGGTCGCACCCGTTGAGGCACTGGCTGAGCGCCCCGCACTCCGAAGGGGTCTGATCGCAGCGATGGTTCCAGCGGCACACGCAATAGCAAATTCCTGCTCCCGAACAGCTGGGCGGAGGGATGCTGGGGCCACCACTCAGGCACGCTGGCCATGCCGGGTTCGGCTGGCCGTTGGACAGGAATGCTTTGCAGGGCGGTGGGCCTCCGATGGCCTGACCGACCGATTCAGTTTCTTCGTCGCGCGCACCGTCGGTGGTTTCGACGGCACAGGCGACCAGCAGAATGGGCGTCGTTACAAGCAACGTGGCGAATGCGAAAGCGCCGCTCGGCTTCATGGTTCATCTCCATGGTGCGGTTGCACCCTGCGTGGTGGTAACGGATTCGTCGAATCGCGAATCTTTCATCGCTAGCCAAAGAGCAAGAGCAAACCCCTTGCCGTCTTCGTAAGCGCGACGCGAACGTCGTTTCCGCGCTGCTCGCCGCCTCGAGAGCCCGCCCATCGACTCCGCGTGCATGTTCGGACGCGCCTCGGCGCATCGCCCGGCCACCATGGTCGGGCACGCCGGGCACGTGGGCCCGGGCACCTCATCCGTCGCTACTCGGTCCAATGGTGTAGCGGGTACGGCCATGCCGGGCGATCGATTTGGGGTACCGTGCCCCTCACGCGAGGGAGGAGCCGTGACGAAAGCCTATGAATTCGGAGCCCCCGGCAATGCGGTCCCTGCTTCAGCGCGCGGCGAACCGAGCGGCGAGGGAAACGACGACCAGCGCATTCGCCATGCGATAACGACCAAGCACCTGTTGAAGTTCTCGCTCTACGGGAGGGTGCGAATCGTCGAGCCACACGACTACGGCATCCGCAACGGCGCGCCGCAGTTACTCGTGTACCAAGTGCGCGGCGAGAGTCAGTCGGGCAAGCTGCCCGCCTGGCGCTGGGTCATGCTCGGCCATGCCTCGAATTTCGAGGTGCTCGACGAGACGTTTGCCGGCAGCCGCAACGCCGACGTCAAGCATCACGTCCAATGGGATCGGCTCTTTGCCCGCGTGGTCTAACGAGCGCTCCACTTTGACACGAAACTGAAACATGTTCTATTCTCCGGCGCGGAGGTCGTCCCGTGTCGGAGAACCCGCATCTCGTCGTGGAACGCGACGGTCACGTGCTCACGTTGACCATGAACCGGCCCGAAGCGCGCAACGCCTTCGGCCCTGAAATGCTCGTGCGGCTCGCCGACGCATGGACGCTGGCCGATGGCGATGACGAGATCCGGGTCTGCATCCTGACCGGCGCTGGCGGCCATTTCTGCGCCGGCAGCGATCTCAAGGCAATGGCCGGCGGATGGAAGGACGACACCTGGTCGCCGCGATTCAAGGCCGATCCCGATCTTCACTGGAAGGCGCTGCTCCGGCACTATCGTTTGAAAAAGCCGCTCATCGCCGCGGTGGAGGGAACCGCCGTCGCGGGGGGCACCGAGATTCTGCAAGCGACCGACATCCGCATCGCCGGGCAGAGCGCCAAATTCGGCGTCGCCGAGGCGCGCTGGGGGCTCTTTCCGCTGGGGGGCTCGACGGTGCGCCTGCGCCGCCAGATCCCGTACACGCAAGCGATGGAGATCTTGCTCACGGCCAAACATCTCACCGCCGAAGAAGCGGTTCGCATCGGGCTCATCGGTCGGGTCGTCCCCGACGGGCAAGCCCTCGCCGAAGCGCGCAAGGTCGCCGAGCAGATCGCGGCCAACGGGCCTTTGGCGGTACAAGCCATCAAGCGCTCGGTGCAAGAGACGGAAGGGATGCCCGAGGCAGAGGCGCTGAAACGAGAGCTCGAGATAGGTTCGGAGATTTTCAAAACAGAGGACGCCAAAGAGGGTCCGCGCGCCTTCGCCGAGAAACGCAAACCGGAATTCAAGGGCAGGTGAGCGCGGGGCTCGTACGCGAGACAGTGCGAAGACGAGGCGACCATGCGCTTTTCCTACGCGGAGTCGATGTGCGATCCAAAAATGTACGTCGCGCTGGCGCGTGCCGCCGAAGCGGCGGGGTTCACGACGTTCCTCGTTCCGGACAGCGTGCTTTATCCGGAGGCGTCGGACACGCAGTACCCATATACGGAACGCGGTGATCGCCGTTTTCTCGAGGACAAGCCGTTCCTCGAGCCGTTCTCACTCATCCCTGCGCTCGGCGTCGTGACGGAGAAGATTCGTTTCGCGACCTTCGTGCTCAAGCTGCCCATCCGCTCCCCGGTGCTGGTCGCAAAATCGGTGAGCTCGGTGGCCGTCCTCACCGACGATCGCTTTTCTCTAGGCGTAGGCACGAGCCCCTGGCCCGAAGACTTCGGCGCGTGCGGAGAAGAATGGACGACGCGCGGGCGTCGCATGGATCAAATGATCGCCATCGTGCGCGGCTTGCTGGAGGGCGGTTTTTTCGAGTTTCACGGGCCCGACTACGATGTTCCCCGCATCAAGATCTGTCCCGCGCCGGCCAAACCGGTTCCCATTCTCATCGGCGGACACGCGGACGCGGCGCTCCGTCGCGCGGCGCGCATCGGTGACGGCTGGATGCACGCCGGTGGCGATCCCGCCGAGCTCTCGAAGTACCTCCAGCGTTTGGCCGCCTTGCGCCAAGAATACGGCCGCGACAAGGCGCCATTCGAGATCCACGCGAGCTCGCTCGACGCCTACTCGGTCGACGGCGTGCGCCGCCTCGAGGAGCTTGGGGTGACGGATCTGGTCGTCGGATTTCGTAACCCGTACACGCGACGGCAAGACACGCAACCACTCGCCGATAAAATCGATCTTCTGCGTCAATACGCGGACAACATCATCGCCAAAGTTTGATTCGACCACGCGAAAGCCGCGGTCGGGCGCGATCGCGAAACGCTCACGCAACGCCAACCGAGCGTTGGGTATCGAGACACGTCGCGTGGTTGTCGCGTACCCGAGCTGCGGCCCCCCATTGCGGCAGATCTGCCCCCTTCCGCGAAGCGCTTGCAGCGGACTGGCCGGCTGACTAGGAAGGACCGAATGGGAAATCGTGGCCCTATCCCGGCCGGCACCGTGGCGAGGCCGTGGGTCGATTTCGATTCGACGCCCCTTTCCCTGCGGAAGGTCTCGGCGTGAAGCGCCACAGCGTTGCCGCGGCCATCCTTTTCGCGGGACTTGCGCACGCGCACCCGAGCCTCGCAGAAACCAACCCCGCCATGAGCGAGGCATTGTTTCAGGAGGCCAAGCGGCTGACGGCGGAAGGCAAATACGCTGAAGCCTGTCCGAAGCTCGAAGAAAGCTACCGCCTCGATCCCGGGACCGGAACGCTGCTCAACATCGGCGTTTGTTACGAAAAGACCGGTAGGACGGCGAAGGCGTGGGCGAAATTCAACGAAGCCGCGTCGGCCGCGCGGCGCGAGGGGCGTTCCGATCGTTTCAAGATGGCGACCGAACACGCCAAGGCGCTCGAGCCAACGCTCTCTCGCTTGGTCATCGCGGTGGCATCGAACGCCGACGTTCCCGGCTTGGAAGTGCACGTCGACGATACCGTTCTCGGTAAGGCATCGTGGGGGTTCGCCATGCCGTACGATCCGGGCACGCATCAGGTGACCGCGACCGCGCCCGGCAAGAAACCGTACAAGGCGTCGGTCGCGCTGGGGCCAAAAGGCGATCGAAAAGAGATCGTCGTGGGGGTACTCGAAGCCGACCCATCACAGCGCGTGACGGTCTCCGAGCCGGTGCCTTCGTCACCTGCCAAGCGAGCCGCGGCGCCTCCCATCGGCGGCGACACCGCACTGCCCGCTTCCAATCCGAGCCGCATTCCCGCGTACGTGGTCGGCGGCATCGGCGTGGTGGGGCTCGGCGTCGGCACGTACTTCGGCGTGCAAGCGATCAGATCCCGCGATGCAAGCAATCGCATCTGTCCCGACAAGCTGTGCGACGATCCGACGGCGGTAGAGAAGATGCATACCGCCAATCGCGATGCGTGGATCTCGAACGTTGGCATCGGTGTCGGCATCGTTGGCGTCGGTGTCGCGACGTACCTCTTTTTCGCCGGGCGCGGATCGAGCGAGACGAAGAATGCGGTGACCGTGCTGCCCGTCGTCGGCTTTCGGGAGGGCGGCTTGTCGCTCTCGCGGTCGTGGTGAAGTGATGCGCAGGTTTCTATTCACCATCATGGTCGCGGCAGCGCTGGGCACCGGTTGCCAGATCGTCGCTGACATCGAAGAAAAGACGTTGGTCGATGGCTCGAGCTCGACAGGCGGAACGGGCGGTCGCGCCGGCGGCGGGGCGGATGCGAGAAGCGACGTAGACGCGAGAAGTGATGCAGACGCGAGCGGCGGGGCCGATGCGAGCGGCGGCGGGGATGCTCGGGACGGGTCGGATTCGAGCGGCGGCGCGGACGTCGCGGGTGACGGCAGGGGAGCGCCGGATACGAGCGTCGACGGATTGACGGACCGAATTTCGGCGGACGGCGACGCACCTTTCGACGCGCAACGCGAGGACGTGTCGCGCCCCGACGGGCCCACGGGGACGGTGCCCACGGGTGGAACGTGTAGCGTTGATCGGGACTGCGTCGGGGATGCACCTTACTGTGTCGACGGCGTTTGCTGCACGACGGCCTGTCAGGGGAGCTGCGTTCAATGCAACCAGCCGAATCTCAAAGGCACCTGCAGCAACGTCGCGGCGGATGAAACTGCGCCGCCGTCGCGCGCGGCGTGCCCGACGGAAGCCGCGTCAACCTGCGGGCGCACGGGAAAATGCGACGGAAACGGCAGCTGCGCGTTGTGGCCCAAAGGGACGGTCTGTGCCGCGGGATCCTGCGATCCTGCGACGAACACCGAAAAGGGTGAATCGCAGTGCAACGCCGGCGCTTGCGTGACGCCTACCGCGATCTCGTGTGCGCCGCGCAAATGCGACGCTGCGATGCGCGCCTGCGCCATGGGGTGCGGCATCGATACCGATTGCGTCGCCGTGCCGTGCGTGGGCGGCTCGTGCGGAAAAGTCGGCAACGGAATCACGTGCACCACCGACGCGCAATGTGTCTCGGGTCATTGTGCCGACGGCGTTTGCTGCGATGGCGCGTGCACCGGCGCGTGCGAATATTGCAAATTCGCCGATCCGGGTTTCGGTAAATGCACGGCGGTCACGCAGGGGCAGCCCCTTGCGCCGCGTTCGGCGTGCGCCGGAGCAAGCACCACCTGCGCCGGCGCGTGCAGCGCG
>Ga0193706_1000538_pt1 | contig 21482 bp, 19 predicted proteins | sample U3c1metaG_FD_160130 | JGI IMG/M metagenome (GOLD analysis project Ga0193706, IMG submission 160130) | Soil microbial communities from a riparian zone of the East river system, Colorado, United States - U3c1 | ecosystem: Environmental > Terrestrial > Soil > Riparian zone | place: USA: East River... | reverse complement strand
GTCGTCGGCCTCGGGGCCCGCGCCTACGTCGTCGCCAACCCGGTCGCCAACCCGGCCGACGACTCGCACGCCTACTACGCGCTGGCCAAGGCGCTGTATGAGGAAGGCAGCTTCGGCGGGCCGACCTTCCGCGACTCCAGCGACTGGTCGCCGGGGGCGCCGCTGCTCTACGCCGCCAGCTTCTACGCGACCGGCGGTGCCCGCGAAGGGACCGCGCGGATCGTCGAGGCGCTGCTCGGCGTCGCCGCGATCCTCGTCGTCTTCCTGCTGGGCGAGCGCCTGGGCGGCCGCCGGGTCGGCCTGCTGGCGGCGTTCTCCGTCGCCGTCTACCCGCCGTTCATCCACTCCACCGGCGAGCTGATGAGCGAGCCGCCGGCGATCCTGACCCTGCCGGCGGCGGTGCTCGCCTTCCTCTGGGCGAGCGAGCGGGAGCGATTGCGGGCCTGGCTGGCGCCCGGGTTGCTGTTTGGCCTGACGGCGATGTTCCGGCCCGAGTACCTGTTCGTCGGCGCCGCCTTCGTCGTCCTCGCGGCGATCCGCGTCGGCCAGGCGCGCGGCTGGCGGCCCGGCCTCGCCGGCGGCGGCCTCCTCGCCCTGGCGCTGCTGCTGCCGATCGTGCCCTGGACGGTGCGCAACGTCGACGTCCTCGACCGCGTCGCCCCGATCTCGACCGGCAGCGGCAAGGCGCTCTACGTCGGCACCTTCCTGCCCGCCGACGGCGAATACCAGCGGGTCAAGGCGATCCTGGTCGAGCGTTACGAAGGCCGCACCCTCGACCCGCACTCCGCGGCGCTGGAGGAGGTCGACCCGACGCCGCTGTTCGACCGCGTCGCCAGCCGCTACCCGGGCCTACCGCGCGATTCGGCCCTCGGCAAGATCGGCAAGGAAAACTTCTCCGAGTACTTCGGCGACGACCCGCTCGGCTACCTGGGGATGACCGCCCGCAAGGTCGGGCGGATGTGGAGCAGCGGCGTCGGGGAAGCGATGGGCAGCGGCGTCGGGCGGGCCGTGCAGATCCTGATCGTGGGGCTTGGGCTGGCCGGGTTCGTGCTGCTGGGGCTGCGCCGCCGCTGGTGGGAGCTGGTGGCGCTGGCGACGCCGATTGCCCTCGTCACCGCGATCGGCGCCGCCTCGCTGGCAGCGCCGCGGCGCAACGAGGTATTGATGACGCTCGTCTTTCCGCTCGCGGCCCTGACCCTGTCGCGGGCGGCATCGGCCCTATCCTCTGCCGGCCGATGGTCCCCCGAGCAGGCATCTTCCCCGCCGAACTAACCGCGCTGCGCAGCGCCGGGCTGCTGATCGGCGTCGCGATCGTCGCCTATGCGCTCGCCCGCCGCCGCTCGCTGCGCAACGCCGACGTGCTGATCCTGCTCGCGGCCGGGGTCGGGCTGGCGCTGGTCTCCGGCACCGAGATCACCGACAAGCTGCTCTCCACCTTCTCCTTCGAAAAGGGCAACGGCGGCCGCATCCTCGGCCTCGCCGTCTTCGCCATCTTCATCCTCTTCCTGCTCAGCCTGCGGGCGCTCTCGCAGGCGGCGCGCAACTCGCGCCAGCTTTCGGCGGCACTCGAGGGCCTTGCCTGGGAGGAGTTCCGCCAGGCGGGCCTGCCGGAGCGCTTCGAGGGCAAGATCGCGATCCTGGTCCCCGCCTACAACGAGGCGGAAAACATCGCTTACGTCCTCGATCAGATGCCGGCCGAGGTCTGCGGCGTAGCGACCGCGACCCTGGTCGTCGACGACGGCTCCCGCGACGGCACCGGTGACGTCGCCGCCCAGCATGGCGCCGCGGTCGCCCGCCACGTCACCAACCGCGGCGGCGGTGCCGCCCTGCGCACCGGCTACCGGCTGATGGTCGAATCCGGCGCCGAGATCGTCGTCACCCTCGACGCCGACGGCCAGCACCTGCCTTCGGAGATGGAGCGCCTGGTCAAGCCGGTGCTCGACGGCGAGGTCGACGTCGCCCACGGCTCCCGCGTCCTCGGCCACGCCGACCGCAACCACTTCGCCCGGGAGCTGGGCATCGTCTTCTTCAACCGCCTCGTCTCCTTCATCACCCGCACCCACGTCACCGACTGCTCCAACGGCTACCGCGCCGTCCGCACCGCCGTCCTCCCCCAGCTGGTCCTGCGCCAGGAGCAGTTCCACACCTCCGAGTTCATGATCGAGGCGATCAAGCGCGGCATCCCCGCCAAGGAGATCCCGATCACGGTCGAACAACGGCTGCACGGGCACTCCAAGAAGCCGGCGGTCTTCCGCTACGGCGTCGGCTTCGCCAACGCGATCGTCAGGACCTGGCTGCGCTGACCGGCAGCTCCTCGAGGCTGCGCCAGAGGTGGACGACGGCGTAGGAGCGCCACGGCCTCCAGGCCTCGGCCAGCCGCTTCTCCTCCGCCCCGCCGGCCGCATAGCCCCTCCGCTCCAGCGCCCGCCGCAACCCGACGTCGCCGAGCGGATAGGCGTCGGGGTCTCCCAGCCCCCGCATCGCGACGTAGGAGGCCGTCCAAGGGCCGATCCCCGGCACCGAGAGCAGCGCCGCCACGGTGGGGCCCAGCTCGGCCCCCGTGTCCAGGCTGAGGTCGCCCGCCGCGACCCGCCGCGCCAGCTCGCACAATGCCCTGCCTCGGCTCCTCGGCATCGGCAGGCCGGCGGGGTCGGCCTCCGCCAGCGCCAGGCTGGTCGGGAAGCGATGGGTGACGGCGCCGACCGGCTCGTCGAGGCGAGCGCCGTAGCGCTCGACCAGGCGCCCGGCCACCGTCCTGGCGGCGACGACGGAGACCTGCTGGCCGATCACCGCCCGCGCGGCGAGCTCGAAGCCGTCGGCGCCACCGGGCACGCGCAGGCCGGGGCGGCGGCGGACGAGCGCACCGAGGCAACGGTCCTCGCCCAGCTGCGCCGACACGGTCTGGGGATCGGCATCGAGGTCGAGCAGGCGACGGCAGCGGGCGACCGCCGCGGTCAGGTCGCGGAGATCGTCGAGCCGCAACAGGCAGCGCACCGCCCCCGCCTCTGGCTGCAGATCGACGACCGCGCCACCGTGCCGCAGGCCCAGCGAGCGGCGATAGGAGAAGCCGTCCAGCGCCTCTACGCCGGGCACCGCCCGGGAGCCGAGGAAGCGGATCGAGGACTCCCCGTCGAAGGGCTGGCGACAGGCGAGGCTGAGTTCGATCGTCCCCGGCGCCGCCTTGTCGCCCTGCCCCCGCGCGCGCCGCCGCAGCTCCGTCGGCGTACGCCCGTAGATCGACCGGATCGTCTCGTTGAACTGGCGCACGCTGCCGAAGCCGGCGGCAAGCGCCACCTCGGCGAAGGGGATCGGGGTCGATTCGATCAGCAGCCTGGCCGTCTGGCCTCGCTGCGCTCGAGCGAGCGCCAGCGGCCCGGCGCCGACCTCGTCGGTGAGGATCCGCTGGAGCTGGCGCTCGCTGTAGCCCAGGCGCATGGCGAGGCCGGGCACGCCGTCGCGGTCGACGGTGCCGTCGGCGATCAGGCGGAACGCCCGCCCCGCCACGTCGGCGCTGCGATTCCAGGTCGGCGACCCCGGCGCGGCGTCGGGGTCGCAGCGCTTGCAGGCCCTGAGGCCGGCCTCCTGTGCCGCCGCGGCACTGAGGAAGAGGCGGACGTTGTGTCGTTTCGGCAGGCGGGCGGGGCAGCTGGGGCGGCAGTAGATGCCGGTCGAGGTCACGCCGACGAAGAAGTGGCCGTCGTAGCGCGGGTCGCGGCTGCGCATGAACCGGTAGCAGGTCTCGAAGTCGCCGATCACGGGCTCATCGTGGCATGGCCCCGATCGCAAGGCTGGCGACTTTCGGACAGCTGAGTCGATCTGCCGACCATGGCGGATTTCCGCCAGACAGCACCGTCGCCCGCCCCTATCGTCGGCCTCGACCAACCCATCCCCACCGAAGGAGCACGATGCACGACGTAGACAGGTTCATCCAGGTGTACGAGGAAATCTGGCCGAGCTTCGACGCCGACCGTCTCGAGAAGTTCGAGATGGTGCACCCCGAGGCGCGGATCGACCACTCCGGCATGGAGCGGCCGATCAGAGGCGACGAGGAGCCCGACTACGTCCGCGCCATCAAGGCCACGATGCCCGACATCGCGCTCGAGACGAGGAGCTGGGCGGCGCGCGAGGACGTCGTCTTCGTCGAGTACGCGATGACGGCGACGGTCGGCGGCGAGCGAATCGCCTGGGACGGCATCGGCCGCTTCAGGCTTCTCGACGGGCGAGTCATCGACGCGATCGGGCGCTGGGACCCGGCGCCAATCCGCGCCGCCCTAGCCGCCTTGGCCGCCTAGGAAGGGCGCGCCCGGCCCACTGCGGCGCGCTACCTGACGCCCGGGTGCCGAACCTCGGCCGGATCGGGCAGGTACAGGTCGGTGCCGCAGCGGGGGCAGACCTGGACGTAGAGCTTGAGCGCCTTGTGGCAGTTGGGGCACTGGCGTTCGGGTTCGTCCTTCTCGGAGCGGTAGAGGATCACCGCGACCAAGCCGATCAGCGGCACGACGGCGCCAACGACGAACCAGATCCAGAAGGAGCTGCCCTTGCCCTTGGCGATGATGCCGGTGGCAAGGCCGAAGAAGAAGGCGATGACGAGGTACTCCACCCCTCTATCTTGGCGCTAGAGGAGCTTCTTCGGGTGACCGATCGAGCCAACCTCGGAGATGTCGCGGCGGAAGGGCAGCCCGGCGGTCCAGTCGAGCGCCGCGCGGACCTTGCGGGCGGCGCCCGGGATCTGACTCATGTGGTAGGTCCGCGCCAGCCACCAGGCGGGAAAGCCGCGGAAGGTGCGGTCGCCGATCCGGCCCACCGCCTTGTAGCGGCCGAGGTTTACGAACGAGGCTTCGCTGCGGTATTCGAACCGTTCCGGCGTCCCGATTCCCAGCTCGGCGGCGATGTTGCGCGCCGCAACCGGGCCCTGTCGGACGGCGTGCTGGGCCGTCGGCGGGCAGAGGCCGCCGCGGGGGTCCGGCGCCGCGGCGCAGTCGCCGATCGCCCAGACCGAGCCCATCCCCCGCACCCGCAGATGCTCGTCGACCGGCACCCGGCCGCGCTCGTCCAGCGGCACCTCGAGGTCGCGGAGAACCGGTTGCGGGGCGACCCCGGCGGTCCAGACGACGGTGCAGGTCGGCAGCGTCTCGCCGCTGGAGAGCCGAGCGCTCTCCGGGCCGACCTCCTCCAGCGTGGTCTCGAGGCGAATGTCGATGCCGCGCCCGCGCAGCTCGTGCAGGGCGTAGTCGGCCAGCTGCGGATCGATCTCCGGCAGGACCCGCCCGGTCGCCTCGACCAGCACCCAGCGCATCCCGTGCAGCCGCGCCCGTGGGTAGCTCTCCATCGCGTCGGCGGCGAAGTCCTGCAGCTCGGCCAGCGCCTCCAGGCCGGCGTAGCCGCCGCCGACGAAGACGTAGGTGAGGAGCTTGTCGCGGCGAGCCGGGTCCTCGGTTGCGTTGGCTTCCTCCAGCGTCTCGACGACGTGGTTGCGCAGGTAGATCGCGTCGGCAAGGCTCTTGAACCCGACCGCGTGCTCGGCCAGGCCCGGGACCGGCAGAACCCGCGAGACCGAGCCGAGCGAGAGCAGCAGCTGGTCGTAGGGCAACTGCTCGACCTCGCCGGTCTTGGTCCGCAGCTCGACCGTCTTCGCCGCCGGGTCGTGGCCGACGATCGAGCCCAGCCGCAGGTAGGTGCGCTTGAGGATGTCCCGCAACGGCGTCACCACATGGCGCGGCTCCAACGTCCCAGCCGCGGCCTCCGGCAGGAACGGCGTGTAGAGCATGAAGTTGGTCTCGTTGACCAGCACCAGCCGCGCCGACTGCCGCGGCATCGCCCTCTCCAGCTCCCGAGCCGCCGCCGCGCCTCCAAATCCACCACCGACGATGACGACGTTCCAGGCCATGCCTTCAACCTAGCACCTTGTAACAACCTGTCACAAAGTGCTAGATCACACTTTCGACTGCTCCAGGCGTTGCTATGCGGGGGTAACTGCAGACGTGCCGTCGGACGGTCGGGGGAGGTCCCGACGGAACCTCCCGCTGTTCGTGACGGCGGGGCCTCCCCCGACCGTCCCCGCCTACAGCCCCAATTGCTCTCGAATCAGGCGGTTGACCTCGCCGCCGTCGGCCCGGCCCTTGGTCTCCTTCATAACCGCGCCGACGATCGCCCCGATCGCCTTTGGGTTCCCGGCCTTGATCTGCTCGGCGGCTTTGGGATTGGCCTCCACCGCGGCGGCGACGATCGACTCCAGCTCGCCGCTGTCGGAGATCTGGGCGAGGCCCTCGCGCTCGACGATCGCGGCGGGGTCCCCACCGTCGGCGACGAGCGCCATCAGCACGGTCTTGGCGCTGCCATGGGAGATCTTCTTCCCCTGCACCATCGCGATCAGCGCGGCGAGGGCGGCCGGCTCGACCTTGGAGTCGGCGGCGGCGACCTCCTCCTCGCCCTGGCGCAGAGCGGCGGCAAGCTCACCGGTGACCCAGTTGGCGACGACCTTCGGCTCGGCCCCTCCCGCCTCGGCGGCGGTCCGCTCGAAGTAGGCGGCCGTCTGCGGATCGGCGGCGAGGGTGGCGGCGACGTCGGCCGCCAGCCCCATCTCCTCCCGGTAGCGCTCGATTCGCGCGGCCGGCAGCTCCGGCAGCGCCTCGCGGGCTTCGCGCAGCATCTCCTCGGTCGGCACCAGCGGCACCAGGTCGGGCTCGGGGAAGTAGCGGTAGTCGTGCGACTCCTCCTTCGAGCGCAGCGAGGTGAGGCTGCCGCTGACCGGATCGAAGTGGAGGGTCTCCTGGGTCACCGCCCCCCCCGCCGCGATCAGCTCGCGCTGGCGCTCCAGCTCGGCTTCGACGCCGCGCTGGACGAAGCGGAAGCTGTTCATGTTCTTCAGCTCGGTCTTCGTCCCCAGCTCCGAGGACCCGGCCGGCCGCACCGAGACGTTGGCGTCGATGCGCAAGCTCCCCTCCTCCATGTTGACGTCGGAGACGCCGAGCTGGCGCACCGTCTCACGCAGCAGCCGCGCCCACTCGGCGGCTTCGGCGGCGCCGCGCAGGTCGGGCTCGGTGACGATCTCGACCAGCGGCGTGCCGCCGCGGTTGAAGTCGACCAGCGAGGCGCCGGAGCCGTGGATCCGCCCCGACTCGCCGACGTGGATCATCTTCGCCGCGTCCTCCTCGAGATGGGCGCGATGGATGCGGATGTCGCCGAGGCGGCCGTTGCTGGCAAGCGGAATGTCGAACTGGCTGATCTGGTAGGCCTTCGGGCTGTCGGGGTAGAAGTAGTTCTTGCGGTGGAAGATCGAGCGTGGCGCCACCTCGCACTCCAGCGCCGCGGCGATCTGCAGCGCGTAGAGAATCGCCTGCTCGTTGGGCACCGGCAGCACTCCCGGATGGGCGAGGCAGACCGGGCAGGTATGGACGTTCGGCTGGTCGCCGAAGGAGAGCTTGCAGCCGCAGAACATCTTCGTCTTGGTGGCGAGCTGGACGTGGATCTCCAGCCCGATCACCGCCTCCAGCTCAGCCATCCTCGCCTCCGGGGCGGGCCTCGAAGCCAACCGCCTGCTCGAGTGCGTAGGCCGCCTCCAGCAGCTTCTGCTCGGCGAAGGCCGGGGCGGCGATCTGGAAGCCGACGGGCAGGCGCGGGCCGCCGCCTTCGGGCTCGGCCAGCCCGGCGGGGATCGAGATCGCCGGGATCCCGGCCAGGCTCATCGGCACCGTGAAGAAGTCGTTGAGGTACATCGAGAGCGGGTCGTCGGTCTTCTCGCCGAGGCCGAAGGCAACCGAGGGCGAGGTCGGGGTGACGACGAAGTCGACCGCGGCGAAGGCGGTCGTGAAGTCCTCGGCGATCCGGGTGCGGACCTTCTGCGCCTGGCCGTAGTAGGCCTCGTAGTAGCCGGAGGAGAGCGCGTAGGTGCCGAGCATGATACGCCGCTTGACCTCGGCGCCGAAGCCCTCCGCCCGCGTGTTCTCGTACATCTCGAGCAGGTCGCCGGCGTTCGCGGAGCGCTGCCCGTAGCGGACGCCGTCGTAGCGGGCCAGGTTCGAGGAAGCCTCCGCCGGGGCGATCACGTAGTAGGCGGAGATGCCGTGCTCGGCGCTCGGCAGCGCCACCTCGGCGATCTCGCCGCCGAGGCCCTCGATCCGCGCCAGCGTCGCCTCGAAGACCTCGCGCACGCCGGGCTCGAAGCTGTCGCGGGCAAGCTCGCCGGGCACGCCGAAGCGCAGGCCCTTGAGGTCCTCGCGGCTGGGGGCGAGGATCCCGCCCTCGATCCCGACCGAGGTCGAGTCGCAGGGGTCGCGCCCCTGCAGCGCCGCCAGCAGCAGCGCCGCGTCGGTGACGTCGCGGGTCAGCGGCCCGCACTGGTCCAGCGAGGAGGCGAAGGCGATCATCCCGTAGCGCGAGATCGCCCCGTAGGTCGGCTTGAGGCCGACGATCCCGCAGAGCGAGGCCGGCTGGCGGATCGAGCCGCCGGTGTCGGTGCCGATCGCGCAGGGGGCCAGCCCGGCGGCGACCGCGGCCGCCGAGCCGCCGGAGGAGCCGCCGGGGACGCGGCTGCGATCCCACGGGTTGAGCACCGGCCCGTAGGCCGAGTTCTCGTTCGAGGACCCCATCGCGAACTCGTCCATGTTGGTCTTGCCGAGCACCCGAGCGCCGGCGGCGTCGAGCCGGCGAACCGCGGTCGCCGTGTAGGGCGGGCAGTAGCCCTCGAGGATCCGCGAGCCGGCGGTGGTCGGCGAGCCCTCGGTGCAGAAGATGTCCTTGACCGCCACCGGGATCCCCTTCAGCGGCCCGTCCTCGACCTCGTACCCGTTGCCCTCCTCGATCCGCCACAGATACGCGTTCAGCTCGTCGCCGGCCGCAGCCACGCGCCAGGCCTCGAAGTACTCGCCCGGCGAGATCTCCCCCGCCGCGATCTTCGCCGCCGCCTGGGCGACGGTCAGCTCAAGCAGATCCGACATCAAGCGTCGGCCTGCGGCGACGGCACCCGGAAGGCACCGTCAAGCGGTTCGGGGGCCTGTTCGAGCGCAACCTCCGGAGCAAGGCTCGGCCGCGGCTCATCCGCCCTCAACACGTTCTCCAGAGCCACCACGTGCGAGGTCGGCTCGACCCCCTCCAGATCCAGTTTCCCGATCCGATCCACATGCTCGAGGATCCCGGAAAGCTCCCCGGTCATGGTCTCGACTTCGGCATCAGAAAGGCGAAGACGGGCCAATCTCGCCACGTGCAGGACTTGGTCGCGGTCAATCACCGCGAGGATTCTAGGGTGCGCGCAGGGGTGAAGCGTCTTGTACTTTTCGCGCAGCGAAAAGTTAAGCGGAACCCCTGCGCGCACCCTGGCCAACCAGCCAGTTATTGTCTCGCCGATGCAGGGACCCGCGGCCGAGAGATTTGTCGTCCTCAACCTGCGCCTGCTCGCCGTCACCTTTGCCGTGGTCGGCATCCTCTTCATCACCGTGCCCAGTGGCGTGCTGGACACGATCTCCGACGTCGGCGAATGGTTCGGCAACGACACCCGCGCCCCGCACACCCAGGTGTACCTCTGGCTGGCCCTGTCCTTCGCCTACATGGTCGTCATCACCGCCATCTGCCTGCTCACCCAGACCGACGTCGTCCGCTACCGGGCGCTGCTGCTCGTCCTCGCCGTCGGCAAGACCGCCTCCTCGCTCGGCTCGCTCGCCTTCTTCGTCATCCAGGACCAGGTCTTCATCTACCTGCTCAACTTCCTGGTCGACGGCTTCCTGGCGCTGTTCTCGCTCTGGCTCTGGACCCTGGCCGGCCGCATCGGCCGGCCCACCGACCCCGGTTGACAGCGCTCGCCGGGGCTTTCGGCCGCTGAGCAGCGCACTCTGAGCGCGATCTGCGCGGCGATGGCGCCAGGCGTCGACGGCCTGCCCAGGGCGGAGCGCGACGTTGACGTATCCGGGCCGGTGGCGAACTTCCTCGGCTCGGTCTCGCCGCGGGTGCTCGCTCGCCTCAAGCTCGGCCTGCGCGCCTTCGAGTGGCTGCCCTTCCCCTGGCGCTTCAGCCGCCTCGACCCCGAAGCCCAGGAGGACTTCCTGCTGAGGCTGGAGGGCTCGCGGCTCCCCCTCCACCACGACCTGCTGCTGATGGCGAAGCTCTTCTCGACCCTCGGCTACGCGGTCACGCCTCCGGTGCAGGCGCGGATCGGCTTCGAGATCCGCTGCGAGCTGGCCGACGGAACGCTGCCCGAGCCGGCCGGGAGCCTCGGCGACATCGAGCCGCCAGGCGAGGGCGAGGAATGCGACGTGGTCATCGTTGGCTCCGGCGCCGGCGGCGCCGTGGCGGCGGCGACGCTGGCCGAGGCCGGGCTCGACGTGGTCGTGCTCGAGGCCGGCCAGCACTACAACCGCGGCAACTACCCCAGCGACCGCCTTGCCGCGATCGCTGAGCTTTACCGCGACGGCGGCCTGACGATTGCCGAAGGCAGGCCGGCGATCCCGGTCCCCGTCGCCAGGGCCGTCGGGGGCACCACGGTGATCAACTCAGGCACCTGCTTCCGCGCTCCGGAGCCGGTGCTGGAGGAATGGAAGAGCCGCTTCGGGGTCGCCTGGGCGGGCGATCTCGGGCCCGACTTCGCCGAGGCCGAGGACTTCCTCCGGGTCACCCAGCTGGACCCCGAGCGCATGGGTCGCAACGGCCAGCTGGCGATGGAGGGCGCGGCGGCGATCGGCGCCAGCGGCGCCCCGATCCACCGCAACGCCGACAGCTGCGTGCAGTGCAGCTCCTGCCCCTTCGGCTGCGAGATCGACGCCAAGCGCGGGATGCACGTCAGCTATCTGCCCCGCGCCGTCGCCGCCGGGGCGCGGATCCGGGCCGGGGCCCAGGTGGACCGGGTCCTGGTCGAGGACGGTCGCGCAGTCGGCGTCAGCGGTGCGGCCGGCGCCAGGCGCCGCCAGTTCACCGTCCGCGCCCGCCGTGCCGTGATCGCCGCCGGCGGCGCCTTCGGCACCCCGGAGCTGCTGCAGCGCTCCGGGCTCGGCGGCCGCCAGGTCGGCCGCAACCTCCACATCCATCCCGCCTGCTGGGTCGGCGCCCGCTACGGCGAGGAGGTGCGCGGCTGGGACGGGGTGATGCAGAGCTACTACGTCGACGAGTGGGAGCCGGCCGGCATCCTGCTCGAGGCCACCTTCACGCCGCTCGCCTTCGGCGGTGCCTGGCTGCCGGGCGCCGGGCGCTCTCACCAGGAAGCGATGCTCGACTTCGGCCACGTCGGCTCGATCGGCGTCCACCTCTGCGACCGCTCCTCCGGCCGGGTCGGGCTCGGCGCCGAAGGGTCGCTGCGCGCCAGCTACAAGCTGACCGCCGACGATGCCAGCCGCCTCGCCTTCGGCATCGCCCGCGCCGCCGAAGTCCACTTCGCCGCCGGGGCGAGCGAGGTCTACCCCAACATCGCCCGCGCCGGCGTCCTGCGATCCGGCGACCTGCCCACCTTCGAGGCGACCTCGTTCAAACCCTCGGAGCTGCGCCTGGAGGCCTTCCACCCGATGGGCACCGCCCGCATCTCAGCCGACGAACGCGAGGGCGTTTGCGCCTCCGACGGCTCCGTCAACGGCACCAACAACCTCTACGTCGCCGACGCCTCCCTCTTCCCCACCTCCGTCGGCGTCAATCCCATGATGACCGTCATCGCCTTCGCCAAGCAAATCGCCCGAGGAGTCGCGGGTGGGGGGTGAAGCGTCTTGTACTTTTTTGCTGAGAGCAACCTCGGACGGCCGCAACCGTCGTCAAAAAAGTTAAGCGAAACCCCCCACCCGCGACTCCTCGCGGACTAGCTCCCGGGCGGAGGCGGCGGTGGTGGCGGAGTCGATGACGGTGGTGGTGGCGGGTCGCCGGGCCCACCGCCGGAGAGGCGGTCGGCGGCGCCGCTGAAGCTGGCCCCTTCTTCCTCCATCGCCTTGTAGCCACCGTAGGCAACCGCTGCCGAGAGGATCAAGCCCAGGAACACGCCCCATTCGCGGTCGCTGCCGCCCGGGGGGTCGATGACCCTGTAGAGGACGAGCAGGGTCGCGAGCCCGCCGAGCACGGCGACGGCTGGATTAAGAGGGAGATCGACGACGGCGTCGGAGGCTCGGACGAAGGCCGTGCCGACCGCGGCCAGGATGGCGACCGTCAGGACGAGGTCGATGAAGTCGAACGACTCCCAGGCGTTGAAGGTGAAGCTGGAGGCGCCGACGTCAACGCCGAACTGATCGGACAGTTCGTTGGCCACGTTCTCGAAACCGAACCAGGCAAAGAACATCGAGATGAAGAGGAGCACCGCGGCGACCGCGGCGATCTTCTCTCCTGGACTGACGCGATTTACATCCATCTGCGTATCCCTCCGTGGAGTCTTGGCCGGTCGCTCCGACCCTATACCTGCCTCAACTCCTATTCGGTGGGGGAATGGCTGACCCTTCTAGGCGGTGGACAACGTGCGCGCTCGCGCCGCTTGCAGCGTGTTGACCAGCAGCATCGCGATCGTCATCGGCCCGACCCCGCCCGGCACAGGCGTGATCGCCGCCGCCACGTCGACGACCGCATCGAAGTCGACGTCGCCGCAGAGGCCGTCCTCGCCGCGGTTCATGCCGACGTCGATCACCACCGCCCCCGGCTTGACCGCGTCGGCGCCCAGCAGCTTCGGCACCCCGACCGCGGCAACGAGGACGTCGGCACGGCGGCAGGTGGCTACGAGGTCGCGGCTGCGGGAGTGGCAGACGGTGACGGTCGCGTTGGCAGCCAGCAGCAGTCGCGCCACCGGCACTCCGACCAGCTTCGAGCGCCCGACCACGACCGCCTCGGCACCCTCCAGGTCGACCCCCTCGTGGCGCAACAGCTCCATCACCCCGGCGGGAGTGCAGGGGACCAGGCCGGGGGTGCCATGGGCGAGCAGGCCGGCGTTGACGGGGGTGAGGCCGTCGACGTCCTTGCCGGGATCGATCGCGGCGACGACGGCGTCGGGGTCGATCTGGGCCGGGACCGGCAGCTGCACGAGGATGCCGTCGACCTCGTCGTCGAAGCGCAGCGCCGCGACGACCTCCAGCAGTTCGCTTTCGGCGGCAGTGCCGGCGAGGCCGTGGTGAACCGACCGCATCCCCGCTTCCTCGCAGGCGCGGTGCTTGTTGCGGACGTAGATCTCCGAGGCCGGGTCCTCGCCGACGAGCACGGTGGCCAGGGTCGGCACCCGTCCCGCTTCGGCCTTGTAGGCCGCGACATCGATCTGGACCTGCTCGCGGACCGCGGCCGCCACCGCCTTGCCGTCGATGATCCGCGCCGCCACCTGGCTACCGCTTCCGGATCGGCGCGTAGTCGGCCATCAGCTTGCGCTCGGAGCCGTCGCCGGAGAAGCGGACGACGACCACCCCACCCGGCTCGACCGCGGTCACCACGCCGTCGCCGAAGCTGGCGTGGACGACGTCGTCGCCGGTCTGCATCTCCAGTGCCGGGCCGGGGTCGACCGGCTGGGCGGGGCTGGCGCCGGATGAAGGCTCCCAGGTCATCCCGCCGACCGTGCTGGAGACGGTCGCGTGGCGCTCGGTCAGCTCGACCGGCAGCTCGTCGATGAAGCGCGAGGGCAGGTTGCGCTCAGAGCGCCCGAAGAGCCGGCGCTCTCGCGCCCAGGTCATGTAAAGGCGCTGGCGGGCGCGGGTGATGGCGACGTAACAGAGGCGCCGCTCCTCTTCCTCGCTGCCCTCTTCGAGAGCCATCATGTGCGGGAAGGAGCCGTCCTCGCAACCGATCACGAAGACGGTGTCGTACTCGAGGCCCTTGGCGTTGTGCACGGTCATCAGCGTCACCAGGTCCTGCTCATCCTCGATCGAGTCCTGGTCTGAGAGCAGCGAGATCTGCTGCAGGAACTCCTCCAGCGGCGGCACCTCGCTCTCACCCTCCTGCTCGCGGTTGAGGTCGAACTCGGCAGCGGCCTCGGCGAAGGCGTCGAGGTTCTCGATCCGCCCTTCCGCCTCCACCGTGCGCTCGGCCTCCAGCGCCTCCACGTAGCCGGTCTCGCTCAGCACCGCCTGCACGATGTCGGCGACCGCGGCGCCGGCGTCGACCCGCGCTTTCAGCAAGTCCATCGTCTCGAAGAAGCGGGACACCGCCTTTACGGCGGCCGCACTCAGCCCCGGCACCTCCTCCGCCCGTTCGGCCACCTCCCAGATCGTCAACCCGGCGGTGTTCGCGTAGGAGGCGAGCCGGCCCTGGGTGGTGTTGCCGATCCCGCGCCGCGGCGAGTTGACGATGCGCAGGAAGGAGACCTGGTCGGCCGGGTTGAGCAGCAGGCTGAGGTAGGCGACGGCGTCCTTCACCTCGGCCCGGTCATAGAACTTGGTGCCGCCGATCACCTGGTAGGGCAGGTCGAAGCGGACCAGCGTGTCCTCCAGCACCCGGCTCATCGCGTTGGTCCGGTAGAAGACGGCGACGTCGGCGCGCTTCACCCCGTGCTCCTCGCCGAGGCGCTGGATCTCGGCCGCCACCCAGCGCGCCTCCTCGTGCTCGTCGCCGAGCTCGGAGAGCTGCACCGGCTCGCCGCCCTCGATCTCGGTCCAGAGCTCCTTCGGGCGCCGCTCGCGGTTGCGCTCGACCACGGCGTTGGCGGCGGAGAGGATGGTCTGGGTGGAGCGGTAGTTCTGCTCCAGCTTGACCACCACAGCCTGGGGAAAGTCGTGCTCGAAGTCGAGGATGTTGCGGATGTCGGCGTGGCGGAAGCCGTAGATCGACTGGTCCTCGTCGCCGACCACCATCAGGTTGCCGTGCTCGGAGGCCAGCAGCTGCAGCAGCCGGTACTGGGCGTGGTTGGTGTCCTGGTACTCGTCGACGAGGACGTGGCGGAAGGTGCGCCGCCAGCGCTCCCGCACCTCCTCGAACAGCTCCAGGGCGTTGACCGTGCGGACCAGGAGGTCGTCGAAGTCCATCGCGTTGGCCTCCAGCATCCGCTTCTCATAGAGCGGGAAGCATTCGGCGACCACCTCCTCGAAGAGGCTTCCCTGCATTTCGGCGTACATGTCGGAGTCGATCAGCTGGTTCTTGGCGCCGGAGATCTTGTTCTGGATCGCCCGGGCGGGATAGCGTTTCGGGTCGACCCCGAGCTCGCGCATGACCCGCTTCAGCATCCGCAGCGAGTCCGACTGGTCGTAGATAGTGAAGCTGCGCGAGTAGCCGAGCCGCTCGGCGTCGGCGCGCAGCATCCGCGCGCAGGAAGAGTGGAAGGTGGTCACCCACATCGCCCGCACCGAGCGCCCGACCAGCTCGCCGACCCGCTCGCGCATCTCCGCCGCCGCCTTGTTGGTGAAGGTGATCGCGAGGATCTCCCCCGGCCTGGCGGCCCCGGTGGCGAGCAGATAGGCGACCCGGTGGGTGAGGACCCGGGTCTTGCCCGAACCGGCCCCGGCCACCACCAGCAGCGGCCCCTCGACGTGTTCGGCGGCCGCCCGCTGCGGCGGATTGAGCCCGGCCAGCAACCGCTCGACGCGGTCAGCGCCGGCCTCGGTCGGGGCCCCGGCGCCCGGCATCTCGCCTTCGGCGGGCATCTCGAACTCGCTCTGCAGCATCGCCCCGAGAATAGAGAGGGAGGCGGCTGGCGCCGCTGGGCGCTTTATTGCCGGATAGCGACGGGAACTCGCCCCATCGGGGGCTTAGCCGCCGGCCGAGGAGCGCCCGGTGCGAGGGCGGATGTCCGGCGAATCCGCCGCCGGGCCGTTGCCGCCGTCAAGCTCGGAGAGGCGCTGCTCGAGGTCGGCGATCCGCTCCGAGAGCGCTTTGATCGCCTCGGCGATCGGGTCCGGCAGGTGGATCCAGTCGGCGTCGGGACCCTCGATCCGCTTGCCTTCGACTTTGACCGTATGGCCGGGATTGCCGACCACGGTCGCGCCCGGCGGCACGTCCTCGACCACGACCGTGTTGGCGCCCACCTTGGCCCCTGCGCCGACGTCGATCGGCCCCAGCAGCTTGGCGCCGGAGCCGACGGTGACGTTGTCCCCGAGCGTCGGGTGGCGCTTGCCCCGCTGGAAGCCGGTGCCACCGAGCGTCACTCCCTGGTAGAGGGTGACGCGGTCGCCGATCTGCGTGGTCTCGCCGATCACCACCCCGGCGCCGTGGTCGATGAAGAACTCCCTGCCGATCACCGCCGCCGGGTGGATCTCGACCCCGGTCACGGCGCGGGTCAGGTAGGCGATCGCGCGGGGCGCCACCGGCACTCCCGCCTCCATCAGCGCGTGCGCCGCCCGGTGGGCCAGCAACGCCTGCACCCCCGCCCAGCTGCTGAGGATCTCGAAGGTGGAGACGCCCTGGGCGGCGGGGTCGCGATCGCGGGCGGCGGCAACGTCCGCACGCACCTCCGAGACAACCCGCTTCCACCTGCTCATGGTGAGAAGAAGGGTAGGGACATATAGCGCTCGCCCGAGTCGCAGACGACCGTCACCACCCTCTTGCCGGCCATCGCCGGCCGGGCCGCGATCTCCAACGCCGCGCTGATGTTGGCCCCGGCCGAGATCCCCGCCAGGACGCCCTCCTCGCGCGCCACCAGCCGCGCCGTCTCCAGCGCGTCCTCGTCGCTGACCGAGACGATCTCGTCGATCACCGAGCGGTCGAGCACCTCGGGCACGAAGCCGGCCCCGATCCCCTGGATCTTGTGCGGGCCCGGAGCGCCGCCGGAGAGCACCGGCGAGCTGGCCGGCTCGACCGCCACGACCAGCGCCTCGGGCGCCCGCTCCTTCAGCATCCGCCCGACGCCGGTGATCGTGCCGCCGGTGCCGACCCCGGCGACGAAGGCGCCGATCTGGCCGTCGGTGTCGCGCCAGATCTCCTCCGCCGTGGTCCGGCGGTGGGCCTCGGCGTTGGCGGGGTTGGAGAACTGCATCGGCATGAAGGCTTTGCGCTGCTCGCGGATCTCTTCGGCCAGGGCGACGGCCTCGTTCATCCCGCCCAGCGACGGCGTCTCCCGCACCTCGGCGCCGTAAGCGCGCAGCAGCTTCGCCCGCTCCCGGCTCATCCCCTCCGGCAGGGTCAGGATCAGCTCGTAGCCACGGGCGGCGCAGACCATCGCCAGCGCGATCCCGGTGTTGCCGCTGGTCGGCTCGACCACCACCGAGCGGCCCGGTTTGACCAGCCCCTCCTCTTCGGCCGCATCGATCATCGCCACCCCGATCCGGTCCTTGACCGAGCCGCCGGGATTGAAGTACTCCAGCTTGGCGCAGACCTGCCCCGCCAGACCATCGGCCAGCCGGTCGAGCAACACCATCGGCGTCCCGCCGACGACCGCCGAAGCCTCCGCCCCGACCCGCATCAGACCCGCTCGCCTCGACCGCTCCACATGTCTCGGCACTCTAGGCCAGGCCAGCCCCTAGATGAAGTACATCCCCGATCCGGCCTCTTCCGCCTCGCGCCGCGCCACTTCGGCGATCGTGGTCTGGCCGAAGACCTTGCGCAAGGCGGTGACTCCCTCGGCCCAGATACCGCCGGCCTCGTCGGCCTCCTGGCCGATCTTGCCGTCGAGGGCCTGGACGACCTCCAGGACGGTGATCTCTTCGGCGGGCTTGGAGAGCGTGTAGCCGCCGCGCATGCCGCGGTGGCTGGTCAGCAGCCCCGCCCGGCGCAGGGTCGAGAAGAGCTGCTCGAGGAACTGCTCGGGGATCTCGCGGCGCTCGGCCAGCTCCTTGATCGGAACCGGGCGATCGCCGGAGCGAGCGAGCTCGGCGAGGGCAACGACCGCATAGCGCGACTTGGAGGTGATCGAGATCACGAGCCCTTTCTACCGCACCTCTCCGGGCTGGGCTAGGATCGGAATCGACGGGTCGTCCCCGGCCAACCGGCCCAAACCGCAAACGAGTGATCGGAAGCAGTCCTGAGCGAGCGCCTTAACTGCCTTGTGATCGACGATCACCCGCTGGTCCGGCTCGGAGTCCGCGGAGTGCTCGAAGACAGCTTCGAGGTGCACGAAACCAGCAGCCGCGAGGAGGCGCTCGACCTCGTTCGCGACATCGGCAACTTCGACGTCACGATCGTCGACATGCGCTGGCGCCAGAACGGCGCCGAGACCTCGATCAGCGGCCAGGAGGCGATCCGCGTGCTGCGGCGCTCCTCGCCCGGGGTCGGCATAGTCGCCCACGGCGAGCGCCCCGAGCGCCACGTCGCCAGCGCCGCGATACAGGCCGGCGCCAGCGCCTACGTGGCCCGTACCGCTGGCACCGAGGAGCTGCTCAAGGCGGTCCAAGCCGCGGCCGCGCAAGAAAGCTTCGTCGATCCCGCGGTGCCGGCGAAAGGGAGCCGCGGCAAGCTGACCCAGCGCCAGCGCCAGATCCTCCAGCTCCTCGCCAACGGTGAATCCACGGCCGTTGCCGCTCGGGAACTCGACCTCAGCGAAGAGACCGTCAAGACCCACATCAAGACCGCGCTGGCCCGGCTCGGCGCCCGCAATCGAACCCACGCGGTCTCGATCGCCCTGCGCGAATCCCTTATCGACTAGCTAGATCCAGCCTCGGTCGCGGGCGGTGAGGACCGCCTGGGCGCGGTCGACGGCGCCGATCTTGCCGTAGACGTTGTGAAGGTGGGTGCGGATCGTTGAGACCGAGAGCTGCATCTCGCTGGCGATCTGCTTGTAGACCATTCCCTCGGAGAGGTGACGGAGGACGTCGAGCTCACGGGCCGACAGCGGGCAGGGCTCGCTGATTCGCGAAGAGCCCTCGCGCGGCAGCGGCATTTCGTAGAGAAGGTCCCGCAGGCCATCGGGGCCGAGCCCGCAGCGCTCGGCGCTGGCGCGCAGCCGTTCGGGTGAGATCGCCTCGCCCTGGGAGTAATGGGCGACCATGTCGGCGGTGGCGACCATCGCCGCCAGGCCGTCGGAGTCTTCGGCGTGGTGGCGCTCGATCGCGACGGCGATCCGCTGCGGCAGGTTCCAGCGACGGGCCAGCACGCCGCCGACCAGGGTGTGGTCGATGCCGAGCTGCTCGCGTTCGTCGCGCAGGCGCTGCTCGGGGGTGCGGGAGCCGGCGTCGAAATAGACCTTGTAGCCGGGGTGCAGGCGGGAGATGACAAGCCGGCCGACGTCGTGCAGCAGCGCCGCCACTGCCAGCTCGTCGCGTTCGACCCAGCCGACGACGCGGCCGATCTGGTCGGCGGCCCTCTGGGTCGCGAGAGCGTGGACGCGGAAGCGCTCCGGCTTCAGCTCCCAGCCGCCGTTGGACTCGAAGAAGTCGAAGCTGGGCGCGGTCCCGGCGATCGCCAGCACTCCCGACGGCTTGAGCACTTCGACGGCCTCGGGGATGCCACCGACGCCGCCGGCGACGACCCCGTTGCGGTTGGCGAAGCGAAGGACGGAGATCGAGAGGGCGACGTCGGACTCGACCGCTGCGACCAGGTCGCCGATCCGCGCCGTGTCGGCGGTTGCCGCGGCGATCACCCGCTCGCGGGACTCGATCAGGACCGGGAAGCGCTCGACCGCCTCGAAAGCTTCGGCAAGACGGCTACCCGGCGCGGCATTGCTGCGCGAGCCGTTCGCTTTGGGGGGAGCATCATGCGCAGAGACCTTGCCATTGGTCTGAGTAGTCGTAGTGCCCATTGGCCTCCACATCGGCATGTGAAGACGTTTGGTTTAGCCGAAAGTACTTCCGCCATGGCCCTCGGGCTCAGTTATTCGTCCAATTTCGCTCTCTAGAGCCGCTCTACGGCTGTTTTCAGCCTCTTTAAGGTCGGCTCGCGCCCGAGCGCCGCCAGCGACTCGAAGATGCCCGGCGAGACCGAGCTGCCGGTGATCGCGACGCGGATCGGCTGGTAGAGCCTGCCCGGCTTGACCTCGAAACGCTTGAGCAGCGGCGCCAGGGCTGCCTCGATTCCACCCGGATCGAAGGGCTCGGCTTTCGCCAGCGCCTCGGCCGCGGCCTCCAGCATCTCCCCCGAGCCCTCCTTCATCACCTTCGACCAGGCTTTCGGGTCCTCGACGGGCGGCTCGAAGAGGAAGCGGATCAGCGGCCAGACCTCGTCCAGCGTCTGCGCTTTCTCCTGAGCGATCTCGCAGGCGGCCCGAAGCCGCTCGTCGGGCTCGCGGCCGAGATGGCGGGCGACCGCCGCCGTGTACTCGTCGAGGCCCATCTCACGCATGAAGCGGCCGTTCAGCCAGCGCAGCTTCTTCTCGTCGAAGATCGCCGCCGACTTGCCGACGTCGGCGACCCGGAAGCGGCGCACCAGCTCGTCGGTCGACATCAGCGTCGTGTCGTCGTCGGTCCCCCAGCCGAGCAGCGCCAGGTAGTTGCGGACCGCGGCCGGGAGGTAGCCGGAATCGCGCAGCTCCTGCACCGAGGCGGCGCCGTGGCGCTTGGAGAGCTTCTTGCCGTCGGGGCCGTGCAGCAGCGGCAGGTGAGCGTAGTGCGGCGGCTCGTGGCCCAGCGCGGCGAGGACGAGCAGCTGCTTCGGCGTGTTGGAGAGGTGGTCGTCGCCCCGAACCACCTCGGTGATCCCCATCTCGGCGTCGTCGACGGCGACCGCGAAGTTGTAGAGGACCGAACCGTCGCCGCGGGCGATCACGAAGTCGTCGTAGCTGGCGTTGGGGAAGGCGACGGGGCCGCGGAGCAGGTCCTCGACCACGGTCTCCCCCGCGTCCGGCACGCGCAGCCGGATCGCCGCGCCGGGCTCCTCGGTCGGGGTGCCGCGGTAGCCGCTGCCGGCCCCGTGCTCGGCCTTCCATGCCTCGACGTCCTTGGCGGTGGCCGAGTCACGGTAGGCCGCGCCCGACTCCAGCAGGCGCTCCAGCGCCGCCCCGTGGCGCTCGGCTCTCTCAGCCTGCGAAATCGGTCCCTCATCCCAATCCAGCTCCAGCCAGCGCATCGCGTCGAGGATCTGCTCGACGTTCTCCGGCGTGGAGCGCTCGCGGTCGGTGTCCTCTATCCGCAGCACCAGCGCGCCCCCCTCATGACGGGCCGCAAGCCAGTTGTAGAGTGCCGTCCTCGCTCCGCCGATGTGCAGCGCACCGGTCGGCGAGGGGGCAAATCTCAAACGGGGGTTATCGCTGGTCATGTTGATCGGGGCGCACGTTTCCACTGCCGGCGGGCTCGCCAACGCGATCGATCGCGGCGAGGAGCGCGGTTGCGAATCTATCCAGATCTTCAACCAGAGCCCGCGCATGTGGCGGCCGACGAAATACGGCGAGGAGGATTTCGCCGCCTTCCGCGAGGCGATGGACGGGTCCGGGATCGAAGCGGTGGTGATCCACGCCGTCTACCTGATCAACTGCGCCAGTCGCGACAGGGAGCTGCGGGTGAAGTCCCAGAACTCACTTGCCCACGCGCTGCGGATCGGCGACGAAATTGGCGCCGCCGGCGTCGTCCTCCACCCTGGCGCCCAGAAAGGCGAGCCGCTGGGCCCCTCGATGACGCGCGCTTCGAAGACGATCGCGGCGGCGCTGAAAGACAGCGACAGCTGCCCGCTCCTGCTCGAGCAGACCGCGGGCCACAAGGGACTGCTCGGCCTCGACTTCGACCAGACCGCCGAGCTGATCGAGGGAGCCGGCGCCGGCAAGC
>Ga0193706_1000537_pt1 | contig 21497 bp, 23 predicted proteins | sample U3c1metaG_FD_160130 | JGI IMG/M metagenome (GOLD analysis project Ga0193706, IMG submission 160130) | Soil microbial communities from a riparian zone of the East river system, Colorado, United States - U3c1 | ecosystem: Environmental > Terrestrial > Soil > Riparian zone | place: USA: East River... | reverse complement strand
GATGAATTTACGTTCTGGCTACCCCTTCTGGTTAGCAAAAAATGGATTGCCCTTTGATTATCCTAAGCTGGAAAGATCAATGAGATGTGATGTGGTGATCATGGGCGGCGGCATATCAGGGGCACTGGTGGCTTACCAGCTTATAAATGCAGGTGTGGACTGTATGGTAGTTGATGCCCGTACGATCGGCCTGGGCAGTACCTGTGCAAGTACCTCGCTCTTACAATATGAAATTGACACACCGCTTTCTGAACTAAAAGATAAGATAGGTTTGAAGAACGCAGTAAGGTCATACCAACTCTGTGTTGAAGCAATAATCAAATTGGGCAAGATCGCAAAGGAAATAAAATTTGCAGATTTTGAGTTTAAAGAAAGTTTATATTATGCAGCCTATAAAAAAGACCTTTCCTTTTTAAAAGAAGAATTTAATATCCGTAAGGAGCAGGGGTTTGATGTTGATTATCTTGATGAGAAAACTGTAAAGAAACAATTTCACTTTGAAGCGTCAGGCGCTATCCTTTCTGCCATGGCCGCACAAACCAATGCATATGGATTTACCCACGCATTATTGCAGGTTTGCAAAGGAAAAGGAATGAAGATATTCGACAGGACCCCGATCGTAAAGATCGGTCATCATAAAAACGGAGTTACGCTTATTACGGAAACCGGGCTTACACTAAAAACAAAAAAGCTTGTATATGCTACAGGTTACGAAGCGGTGGAATTCATAGATAAAAAAATAGTTGACCTCCACTGTACCTTTGCATGCACCAGCGAACAGGCGAATGAAAAAGAAAAGTTCTGGAAAGATGATGTATTGATGTGGAATACCGCAGATCCTTATTTCTATATGCGCAGTACAAAGGACAGGAGAATTTTAATTGGCGGGAGGGACGAAGAATTCTATGGGCCGGCTAAACGGGCGAAATTGTTGCCGGCTAAAGTAAAACAACTGGTAAAAGATTTTAATAAGGTATTCCCCGGGATAGCATTTAAACCTGAGTTCAGCTGGGCCGGTACCTTCGGCGCTACCAAAGACGGACTGCCTTTTATAGGTAACTACAAAAAATTGCCAAATAGCCTATTTGCGTTGGGATTTGGGGGTAATGGCATAACCTTTAGCCTGACCGCCGCAGAACTATTAACGGATATGATCACGGGCCGGAAAAATAGGGATGCAGGAATATTTTCTTTTGAGAGGCTATAATGAACTATCTCCCCGAAACCACTACAGGTGGTTATAACCAGGTAATATATTTATATTACTTTTCTTCCTTTTGTTTCAACAACATCTGTGTCATATAACCTATCCCAGATCTGCCCATATTGGCTTTTAAGTTATTCGTAGTGTCTTTTGTCATAGAGGTCTTAACTGGGGAAATTTCTCCTGATTTTGTGCCTGAAGAACAACCGGGGTAACCAAAAAGGATAACGACTGCCATAACCTGCAAAGCCATTGCCAGACTGGATTTTGTAAACTTATTCATGTGTTTTTCTGAAATTCAAATTGTAAAATAGCCTTTTTTAAAGCCGGTAACTTAGTAGTTAGGACAAAAGGCATACCATTTTTCTTGTGAAAAAATTAGGTGTTAAATAAGTGGTAGGAGGGCAGATTTTAGTTCCCTGGCAGGAAAGATGTTTCAGGCACTTTCGTAGAAAGTTACCTGGCCTGAATCAACATCATAAAGACCTCCAATAATCTTGATTTGCTTTGTTTCTTCCATTTCTTTTAAAATGCTGCTTTGCTCCCTTACTTTTTGTACGGTTAAAAAAACATTCTTCTCCGTAACCTTGTAAACGAAAGTTCCGTTGTTGCCATTCCTTTGTTCCGGCGGGGTTTGTGTATCGCTTTCAATAGCAGGTTTGATCTTGCTGAGTAGTTTGGTTATATGTCCCAGAACAATATTATCGCAGGCGCCTGTAATGGCCCCGCATTTGGTATGTCCGAGTACAATAATAAGTTTTGAGCCCGCGATCTTACATGCGAGTTCCATGCTTCCAAGGATATCGTCATTTAAAATATTTCCTGCGATGCGGATGCTTAAAATGTCGCCAAGGCCCTGGTCAAATATCAATTCCGCTGAAGTACGGGAATCGATGCAGCTTAAGATGGCTGCAAACGGAAATTGCCCCGCCGAGGTTTCATTCACCTGTTGCAGGAGGTTGCGGTGTGCCTTGATATTATTTACAAACCTTTCATTCCCTTCCTTCAATATATTGAGTGCAAGTTCGGGGGTGAGGCTGTCTTGTGTTTCTTTTGTATGTGGCTGCATTCAAATAGTATTGGTGAGATGTTGTTTGATATGTTTATACCCGCTTCCTCATTACCGGCCGGCGATGCAAGTTAAACAAACAAATCTTAGTTTACCAACAAGAGCCAGTCTTAAAGGCAGGGAAATGACGACAAGCGATATTTTTACTCTTTGTTACTGTGATCGTATTATTTGATATAGCCACTGTATGAAATGCTTTGGCGCCTTATATTGTTTACATCGAGGTGGGCATTCCCATTGTCGTAAACGGTGAGGGTAAATTGTTGTACATCCCGGGCATCCCTGGGCCTGATCACTATTTCCCAGCCCTTATTTTTTTTGGTTGCCTTGTATTCAAAATTGGTGGAAGTGAATTTTAGGCCGCCTTCTGTAATATCGGTGGGCGCAATATAAGCCCGGCCAAAATAAGGCAGGTAACAGGTTACCGTATTTTGTGAAATAGAAAGGTCATAGTCGGAGGTCAACTGGCGGCTTTGACCGGAAAGCGGGTAAGCTACCTGCGCTTTGAAAACATATTGCTGTGATTCAATTATTCTTTTGATCTCTTCGGGGTTACTATTCTGTGCACTCACTGATAAACCGGCAAGTGCAACGATAAAGAATATCAGAGAGGTTTTTAGCATTTTCATGATCGCATATTTTATATATTTAAGAATATCAGAAAATATGCCAATACAAGGGAATTCAATGTTAATTTCCCGACAGCAGGAAATATAAAATATGTTGTACCAGTTACTTATAGGTTTCGTAAAAGCGGTTTCTGAATATTTCGTGAGGGTCATATTTTTTCTTCAGCAGAAAAAAGGCCGGGGCATTGGGATATACCTGATACATCAGGTCTTTTGTTGCATGGAGGCGATAGGGTAAATAATAGGTCCCTTTAAGAGATAGCGCTGCGCTGATCAATTTTTGTGTCAATGCCCGCATTTCAATTTCAGCCGCGGGGTTCCTGGAATGATTGAACAACATTACAAATCCAAATACTTCTTCGTTGGCATAACGAAGAAAACTATCATCATCTTTTTTTACATTACGCACAGTGATGTTCAACAGGTCGGCTTTATGTGTGGGTATGACCTTCTTCACCTCTTGAATAAACCTTATAACAGAATCCCGCGGAATAAAATATTCATGTAAAATGTCTGTGTAACCGGTATCTGTATTTTGAAATACCTCAACACCTTCATTTAATAATTGGTTACGGGAAAATTTTTTTCCTGTCATTTGTGAAGCAGCCAGCTTTTCCGCTTTCCAGCGCAGATCTTTGCCATACCTGCTGTTTGCGGAACTTCTAAAAACCGTACGTCTCACATCGGCATAGCCGCTTTTTTGTAAAGCCTGCATTGTTGTATCATCCAGGATGGAGAAAGTAGTAATGATAGCTTCCTCCATGAAATTTGCAGGATTAATATTGATTCGTCCATATGCCAGTCCTATATCCGTTCTTCCTTTTACAAATTGATCAAATTCCCTGATATAGTCTTTGCTTTTTATGACATGCTGTGCTGCTTTATACATTTTGTTATCTGTAACTTTTAGCCTGATGTCCAGGATCACTCCGAATAATCCATATCCGCCCAGGGCAAGAGAAAATAATTCTGTGTTTTCATCCCTGCTGCAATTAATGATCTCTCCTGCTGCATTTATTAACCTGAATGATTCCACCGTAGAAGCAATTGGTGCTGAGTTTGGCTGCCAGCCATGACAATTCACACTTATCGACCCGCCGACTGAAAAAGAATTATTGGACTGCATCACGCTAACTGATCTGCAATACTTTTCTAAGTAGGGGATCACCTCTGACCACAATGCTCCTGACCCAACCAATAATATATGTTTGACACTATCAAATCTCATGTAATGAAAACCCTTCATGTCAAGCATAACGCCGTCGGGATAGATGGTATGTCCGCCCATAGAGTGTTGGGCACCTGCGATGGAAATCTTTTTTCCTTCTGCCTTAGCCAGTTTTATTAGCTGTGAGATCTGTTGTGTTGCTTCATCTATCCCTTCAAAGGCTTTTACAATAGTTGCTACTTTCGTTTCGTTGAGGTTACTGGCATCATTAGTATAACCGGGTCTTTCTGTACTGACCGGCGCCTTATCTTTAAAATAGTTATACAAAAGAAAGCTTACCGGCCGGGCAATTAAGATCAATAAAATGATCACCAGGAAAATTATGATCCTGCGTATGGTGAACCTGCCTTTCATGTTCCGCTTTTTTATAGTTTTAATGAAACAGAATTATCAGCTTTCTTTATGCCCGATATACTTTCTCCACTTTTCGATCACTGCATTCATATCGTCAGGTAACTCGCTTTCAAAATGCACAGGCGCTGATGTTGCCGGGTGTATAAAACCGAGTTCTTTTGCGTGCAGGGCCTGCCGGGGACAAAGTCCAAAGCAATTATCTACAAATTGCTTATACTTCGTGAACACCGTTCCTTTTACGATCCTGTCGCCGCCATAGAAATCATCATTAAAAAGCGGGTGACCGATCAGTTGCATGTGTACCCGTATCTGGTGGGTACGCCCCGTTTCAAGCCGGCATTCGACCAGGCTTACATAATTGAAGCGTTCCAGCACTTTATAATGCGTGATGGCATCTTTGCCATGATCCCCATCGGGGTAAGCGGTGAACAGTTTACGAAAGCGAAGATGCCTGCCCACGTGTGCAATAATGGTTCCTTCGTCTTTCTCCATATCACCCCATACCAATGCTATATACCTGCGGTGTACCGTGTGGTTAAAGAATTGTTTGGCAAGGTTGGTCATTGCTTTCTGGTCTTTCGCCATCACCAGCAGCCCGCTTGTGTTTTTATCTATGCGATGAACAAGCCCGAACCGTGACAAGGAATTTTCATCCAGGGCGGGGTCCTGCTGTTTTAAATAATATGCAACGCCATTCACCAATGTGCCATTGGGGTTACCGCTTCCCGGATGTACTACCATGCCCGCGGGTTTATTGATGATGAGGATGGAATCGTCTTCATATTCAATGGCCAGCGGAATATTTTCCGGAACGATATCCGTGCCTTCGGGCGAATGGCTGTCGAAAACAACGATCTTATCAAATGCCTTTACCTTGTAATTATTCTTGATCGGCTTTTCATTCACCAAGACCATTTCATTGTCAATAGCCTGCTGGATCTTATTACGCGTGGCACCTTCGATGCGGCTCATCAGGAATTTATCTATACGCAGCGGCTCCTGGCCTTTATCAATGGTGAGTACCAGCTTTTCATAAAGTTCTTCTGAATCGCTTATTTCTATTTCTTCTTCCATAGATATTAATACGTTAATTGGTTAATCCGTTTGGTCGTCAGTCGTCAGTCGTCAGTCGTCAGTCGTCAGTCGTCAGTCGTCAGTCGTCAGTCGTCAGTCGTCAGTCGTCAGTCGTCAGTCCCTTATCTTTGCAAATTAAAACATTGCAGTGGATAAGCAGACAGTGATATTTAAGGACCTGGGCATTATTGAATATAAAACAGCGTGGGATAAGCAGGAGGAGCTGTTGCAGGAGAATGTTAGGATAAAGTCAGCAAATCGTAATGGACAACCCGCAAACCAACTCACGACTCACCACTCACCACTCACGACCACAAACTACTTCCTTCTTTGCGAGCACCCGCCGGTATACACACTGGGTAAAAGTGGGAAAAAAGAAAATGTACTCATGAGTGATGACGAGCTTGCCGAAAACAACATAGCATTCTTTAATACCAACCGTGGCGGAGACATTACCTTTCATGGCCTGCAGCAGATCGTTGGTTATCCCATACTCGACCTGGAAAAATATTATACAGACATTGGTAAATACCTGCGGAACCTGGAAGAAATGGTCATTTTAACCATTGCGGAATATGGTATAAAGGGAAACCGGAGCAAGGGTGAAACAGGCGTTTGGATCGATCCGGACATCGAAGGCAGGGAAAGAAAGATATGTGCCATTGGCGTACGTTGCAGCAGGTGGATAACCATGCATGGTTTTGCAATGAACGTAAATACCGACCTGGGTTATTTTAATAATATCATTCCCTGTGGTATCGAAAATAAACAGGTCACTTCTATTGAAAAAGAACTTGGGCATGCAGTAGATTACGAAGAGGCCAAGGAGAAGATCAAACGGAATTTTGAAAAAGTATTTGGATCTGTACTATGCTGAGCTTTTAGTTTTTCCCATCCTTGGGGATGTAGAATTTATTCTTTTCGATCAATTTGCCATTTTCATACACTTCAAAATAGAACCATCCTGCACGGAGAAAATTGAATTTTTCAATGATCAGGTGGTCGTCTTTGATCTTATTCAGTTCAAATAAGGACTTGTCACTTTCATCAAAGAACTTAACGATATATTTCTTTGTTTCTGCATTAGCCAGGTTGATGACGATATTACCTTCCCTGGCGGTAAAAATGCGGCGGCTTGGATAAGTTATCACTTCCGGCCTTATTTCTGTTGCTGGACGACCGGGAACTTTTGTGTTGGGTTGTTTGGTCCTGTCGGTGTAAGTGCCGGGTTTGCTGACGGTTTTTCCTTCAGGAGGTAATATCTTCAGGTCATCTATTGTTACTATGGGCAAAGGATGAGCTGATTCTTTTACAGGCCGTTCAGATTCACTGAAAACATAAGCGCCTTCATCGAAGCTGACAAATACCCTGTAATACATTTTATTATAAGGAGGCTTTTCATCCACGAACCCGTTCTCTGTACTCTGCGGGTTAAGCACCGAACCAATGGTAGTAAAATTTTTCAGGCTGTCAAAGGAACGCTGGATATTGATGGTCTTAACTTCCAGGGGATATTCATTCTTCCAGCTTACAATGATCTTCCCGTTATAATTTTTTACCGTAATGTCGGGAAGTATGTCCTGCGCAAGAAGTTCACCTGCCGGAACGGCAATGCATAGCCACAATAAATAAAAAATCTTGCGCATATGGGGTTAACGAAAATAAGACTATTATGTTTTGCTAAACAAATATAAAGATATTGAAAGGTCAGAATAATAACGTCTTTAAAGGTAAAGACCTGTTTCCCTGTAAACCGCCCGTGTGTAAGCATAAAATATCACTGCCTTTCGGGAAGCAGTCATGCTTTATACTGTCTTTTACTCCATAGAGCATCTTTGCGGTGTATACAAAATCCAGCGGAAGACGGTATTTGATCCAGCATTCATTCATAAATTGAATAAGCTCACTATTTTTTTTTGCATAGCCGCCAAAATGATAATCATTCAGCACTTGTAAATTGCCCTTTGTTATACCCGCGAGGTATCGTATCCTTTCATTTGTATCTGTCATGTTTTTTAAAACAGGGACGGCAACAATTGTTTGCCCGGGTGCAGCAGCTGTTAATAATCCAGCCAAGGTTGTGGCTGTACCAACTGCCGTGCAGGTATGTGAATATTTTTTATTTCCTGCCAGTTCCATTATCAATGCTGCACCACTTGCACCCGATGGATGGTATCCTCCTTCAGGGACAATACAGCATTCGCCAAATTCTTTCTTTAAAGCATTGGTGAACAGTGGGTCTTCTTTAAGATCATATGCCTGTCTTGAAATAAATTTTAGTTGCATGCCGTACGTCATGCATTGCTGAAGTGTAAAGGAAAGTGATGCAGGAGCTTCTCCTCTTACAATGCCGATGCTTTTTAAGCCAATAGTATGGCATGCAAAAGCTGTTGCTGCCAGGTGGTTGGACCATGGTCCGCCAAAAGTTAGTATGGTCCTGTGCGCAGATGCAACTGCTTCATCTAAAAAATAATGAAGCTTGAATAATTTATTGCCTGATACAACCGGATGTATCTTATCTAACCTCAATACAGAAACACTCACCTGCTTGTGTGTGAACAGGTCATCATTTAAGACTTCTATATGGGCTTTGGAAATATCAAAAAGCATTTTGATAATAACTTAACGGTTTATAGTATTTTCGCGTTACAAAAATCAAGGATTAATTTTACTTTTTAATTTTATTTATAGATGCAACCGACTCTTTTGATATTAGCTGCAGGAATGGCCAGCCGTTATGGTAGTATGAAACAGATACAGGGATTTGGCCCCACAGGCGAAACAATAATGGATTATTCGATATACGATGCGATAAGAGCAGGGTTTGGTAAAGTAGTATTCATTATCCGTAAAGATTTTGCGGAGAATTTTAAAGCCATATTTGAACCCAAATTAAAAGGCAGGATCAAAACGGAATATGTTTTCCAGGAAATGAATTCCTTCCTGGAAGCGCAGGAAGTTCCTGCAGAAAGAACAAAACCCTGGGGCACTGCGCATGCGGTGCTTTGTGCCAAGGACAGTGTGAAGGAACCTTTTGCCGTTATCAATGCTGATGATTTTTACGGGAGGGATGCATTTGTAAAAGCTGCTGATTTTTTAAACAACCACTGTAGTGAGAAGCAATATGCGATCATCGGTTATGAGCTGTCAAAAACACTGAGCGAACATGGTACAGTAAGCCGCGGTGTTTGTGAAGTGGATGAAAAGCAAAACCTGGTGAGTATCAATGAGCGGACAAAGATCTACAAAGAGAACAGCGATATCGTATACGAGGATGAAGCTGGCAAGCATGCTGTGCCCTTCAATTCCAGTGTATCCATGAATTTCTGGTGCTTTCATCCAAGTTTATTCCCCCAAACGCAGGAATTATTCTCCGCATTTGTAAAAGAGAACAGTGCTAATATAAAAGCCGAATTTTTTATTCCTATTATTGCGGAGGATTTTATAAAGAACCGTGGGGGCCATATCAGCGTGATACCTACGTCTTCAAAATGGTTTGGCGTTACGTATAAGGAAGATGCGCCAACGGTTAAGGCCAGTGTAGACAAACTAGTGACAGACGGTGAGTACCCGTCATCACTTTGGGCATAAAGAAAAAGCTGCTGACCATGTCAACAGCTTTTATATGAATTGTTTTAAGGGATAATTAGTTGCCTACTACCATAAACACAAACTCTTCGATCTTCTTAACCTGTTGTTGTCTTTCCAATCCTTTTAAACCTGTACCGCCGGTTAATTTGATCTTGCTAGTGGTGTCAGACTTTTCAAGGGCCTCTATCAGTTTATAGATGTTCTTCGATTTTGCTGCAAATACAACGCCATCAGCTGTTCTGTTCTTGGAAGTAATAATGCCTATAACTTCTCCATTGCTGTTAAGAACGGGGCCACCGCTGTTACCCGGGTTTACCGAAACGGATATCTGGTACGCCGTTGAATCACCTTCGTTACCTGATTTGGCGCTAAGATAACCCTGGCTATAAACAATTATGTTACGCGGATAACCCAGTGTGAATATCTGTTCTCCCAGGTCTGAATTTGTTTTCTTAATAGAGTAGGGAAGATGACCCATGCTTTTAAAAGCTGTGTCATTGATCTTCAGGATAGCAAGGTCGGCGTTACGGTCATTATAAACAGAGATAGCTGTAAAGTATTCTCCTTTATTGTTTTGAACATAGATCGTTTTCATGCGGTTAACTACGTGGGCATTGGTTACGATAAATCCTTTTCCATCGATTAAAAAACCCGTGGCTCTATACTCGGGAGCAGGTGGTGCCGGAATCGTGGTTTTAGAAGGTTGACCAGACTGTACTGTGGGACGTACAGTTTGTTTAATATAAGCTACTAAGTCCTCCTTATTCGAATCGGTTACTTTCTTGGTATAAGCAACAATCAATCCTGCTGTAGCTATCGAGATAATCCCCGCAATGCTTGCAGCGACAGTTATGCTGCGCTTGTATTTTTTCCAAAGGAAAACAACTTTAGCCTTTCCCTTCAGCTGAGACCTGCTGATAAGTCCTGCATCAGCTAATTTAGCTTCAACTTCGTTCAGGGAGTGCTTATAGGCTTTAATATCTGCGTGCTTATCAAGTTCATGAAGTAAAAAAGTATGTTCAACAACCATCTGGTCTACCGATGGGTTGTTCTTACGGATCTCTTCGAAGAATGTCTTCTCCTTAGGGGACATTTCTCCTTTCATGTACCGCTCCACTGCTTCTATAAGTAATAATTCATCCATCTACTTTCCGTTTTTATATTGTGCAAAGAATAATTTTTTCAACCTCACCAGGCATTTATATTTCTGTGTTTTTGCATTATCTGCGTTGGTATAACCAAAATCAGCAGCAATGTCCTGCATACTCTTCTTTTGAATATAGTATGCGTCCAATAAGCTCTTACAAGGTTCCCCGATCCTGGCCAGTGCATTTTCCATCATGCTGAAATCCGTATTATGCTTCTCATGCACTTCGAGTTCTTCCTCCACCGAAACCGTTTCTTCCCCATTTTCAACCGGGTTATGGTAGCGCTGTAATTGCTGGAGTCTTTTCAGCCAGAGCCGCCTGCAAACCGAATAGATATAGGTCTTTAGCTGGCAATTCAACTCAAAATTACCCGAAACCGCCTTTTCAAATAACACGATCATCGTCTCCTGGAAAATATCCCTCGCCTCATCGGTATTGCCATTATTATTAAGTATAAAGGCTTGAACCATAGGATAATTGTCACGATAAATGGCTTCAATAACCTCTCTGTCATTTTGCGCTAAGCCGTCTAATAACTGTCTTTCCTGTTCGAAACTGTTCACCTGGTAAATATTAATACGTTAATTGCCTATTTGTAACCCAAAGGAAAGAAAAAAAAATCTTAAAATAACTGGGTTACCTTTTCCCGATCCGGGTATAAATATCAAATTATAATTTTAAAAAATTAAACAAATCAAAAATGAAAAAAGTAATCTTAGCATTGGCTATCGTTTCTGTAGCTTTCGCAGCATGCAACAATGGCGAGAAAAAAGTTGATGAAACAACAAAGAGTGATACTACTGTTATCACTACTCCATCTACTGACACTACTATGGTTGTAACTGACACAACTGTAAAAACTACAATTGTTACTGATACAATTAAGAAGTAATTTAAACCGGCTGATAGCTTGTTTTAATGCCGGAAATAAGATTTTTTAATAGGCAAGCAATCATTGAAGGTCCCTCTTATTTATAGGAGGGATTTTTTTTGCGGTAATCTGGAGCGGCTTCCCTATTTTTGTTTTAGAAATGAACAACATCAAAACAAATACCTGGTATTATTATAACAACTCCAATGGGGGCGGGCATTTTGTTGTTAAAAACTAAACAGAACACATTAACATAAAATCTTCCCCCGACAAAATCGGGGGATTTTTAATTATATGACAGTAACCATTATAGGAACGGGATTGATCGGGTGCTCCATGGCATACCGCTTAAAAGAAACAGGCTTTGCCCAAAAGATCATCGGTGTTGATAATGACGACCGGCATTTAAAGACCGCACGGCGGCTTGGATGGATCGATGCAGCGATGCCGCTTGATGAGGCCATCGTGCAAAGCACACTCATCGTCATTGCCATACCTGTAGATGCCACGGCGGTCACCTTGCCATCGCTGCTAAGCAAAATAGATAAGCAGGTGCTGATGGATGTTGGCTCTACCAAGGGGATCATTTGCGGCCTGGTTGCCGGAGATAGTAAGCGGGGACGGTATGTTGCCACACACCCGATGTGGGGAACGGAAAAAGACGGGCCCGAAGCCGTAGTTAAAGATGCATTCAAAGGACGGGTGGCCGTGATCTGTGAAAAAGAAAGAACAGATGCAGATGCTTTGCAGCTGGTGGAAGAACTTTATGAAAAAATAGGTATGCAACTGGTTTATATGGATTCGGATGTGCATGATGTGCATGCAGCCTATGTGAGTCACATCTCCCATATTGCTTCTTATGCCTTGTCACTGACCGTCCTGGAAAAAGAAAAAGAAGAAGATGCTATTTTTGAACTGGCCAGTGGGGGTTTTGAAAGTACGGTCCGCCTTGCAAAAAGCAACCCGGCCATGTGGGTTCCCATCTTCATGCAGAATAAAGAAAATGTGCTGGATGTTTTGAACGAACACATTGCGCAGCTAAGAAAGATCAAGAGCTGCCTGGAAAAAGAAAATTTTGTGTACCTGAAAGAATTGATCGAGAATGCAAATAAGATAAAACGGATTTTAAAATAACCGCTGTCGGCGGTTGCAAACCCCGACAGCGGTTCAAAAATAATGACCACCTGTCGGCGGCTACACTCCCCACAGCGGTTCAAAAAACAAATAAAATGATCTACAGGGAAGCGACTATAAATGACATCAAACAAATACAGGTTGTAAGAAATGCTGTAAAAGAAAATATGCTGTCGGATCCTGCCCTTGTGCCGGATCACGACGTGGAAGATTTTATTACCAACCGTGGTAAAGGCTGGGTTTGCGAAATAGCAGGAAACATTGTCGGCTTTTCCATTGCCGATCTTAAAGAGCATAATGTATGGGCACTTTTTTTGCATCCCCAATTTGAAGCGAAGGGAATTGGAAAAAAATTGCACCAGCTTATGATGGATTGGTACTTTGAACAAACTAAAGAAAAGATCTGGCTGGGCACAGCGCCAAACAGCAGGGCAGAAACGTTCTACCGCATGCAGGGATGGGAAGAAGCGGGTATGTATGGAAAGAATGAAATAAAATTCGAAATGGATTTTGATACCTGGTCTGACACCCACGTCTGACCATAGAAATGCATTTCACGCAAAGTGGCAAAGGAAACGCAAAGGCGCTAAACTGGTCTGACGTCCACATCTGGCCATTAACAAAATAAATAAATATAACTTGGTCAGACGAGGGCGTCAGACCAAATAAACTAATTTTACAATGCAAACAGAACAAAGAACAATGAAAGAGATCACGCAGGAGAAATGGAATAAACGGCCCCTTATCATCAGCGGCCCCTGCAGTGCGGAGACGGAAGAGCAAATGCTGGACACCGCTACGCGGCTTGCAAAAACCGGTAAAGTGGATATGCTGCGTGCAGGTATCTGGAAACCACGTACCAAGCCAGGCATGTTCGAAGGGCTTGGTGTAATTGGATTGCCCTGGCTTTTGCAGGCAAAGAAAATAACCGGACTGCCAACTACTGTAGAAGTAGCTACAGCCAAACACGTGGAAGAAGCATTGCAGTTTGAAGTGGATATACTATGGATCGGCGCAAGAACAACCGTTAATCCCTTTAGCGTGCAGGAAGTGGCAGAGGCTTTAAGAGGTGTTGACATTCCTGTTCTCATAAAAAATCCTATAAACCCCGATCTTGAATTATGGAGCGGCGGCATAGAGCGCCTGCAGAAAGTTGGCGTTAAGCAAATAGGAATGATCCATCGGGGTTTCTCATCCTATGGTAATACCGAATTCCGGAACGCCCCTATGTGGCACCTGCCTATAGAGATGAAGCGCAGGTATCCCGATATGCCCCTGATCTGTGATCCTTCGCATATTTGCGGCAACCGCAGCATGTTACAGGCTGTTGCGCAAAAAAGTATTGACCTCGACTTCAGCGGCCTGATGATCGAAACCCATATTGATCCTGACAATGCATGGAGTGATGCGAAGCAACAGGTTACTCCTGAAAGATTATCAGAGATGTTATCAGATCTTGTGTGGCGAAGCGAAAGCAGTACAGAACAGGAATTCATAACGGCACTCACCACCCTGAGAGAACAGATCAACCAGGTGGATGATGAACTGCTTACCCTCCTGGGACAAAGAATGAAACTTTCTGATAAGATCGGTGAATACAAGAAGAACAACAATATCACCATCCTCCAAACCAACCGGTGGAATGATATTTTAGAAAGGGCTTTTCAAAAAGGCGAGGGGCTGGGCCTCACCAAAGAATTTATCATCAAATATTTTGATGCCGTGCACTGGGAAAGTATCAATCACCAGAATAAAGTGATGAACGCTTAAAACAGCACAACGACGATCGTGTGGTTGCGCCTGCCGGTAAAATATATTATGCATACATCCGAATATACATTTTCGAAAAAAAAAGTAAGCTGCTATTACGACGCTGATTTTTCTTTGCTGGCCGGATTGGTACAGGACAAGAACATTGTAATTCTAACCGACGAGCATGTTTATGAGCATCATGCAAAAAGATTTGCAGCATGGCCTGTGATTAAAATTGCAGCAGGGGAAGCCCATAAGAACCAGGCAACGGTTGATCATATCGTTCAGGAATTAATAAAGCGTGGCGCCAATAAAAATACATGCTTAATAGGCGTTGGGGGTGGCGTTGTAACGGATATCACCGGCTATGTTGCCGCCGTTTATATGAGGGGCATACCTTTCGGGCTGGTGCCTACTTCTATCCTTGCCATGGCGGATGCGGCGATCGGCGGTAAGAACGGTATTGACGTAGGCCTGTATAAAAATATGCTGGGCACCATCCTCCAGCCTGATCTTATTCTTTATGATTATTCTTTCCTTCAAACCCTGCCCGTTAGAGAATGGGTAAATGGCTTCGCCGAAATAATAAAGCACGCCTGTATTAAAGATGCGCTTTTATTTTCGGTGCTGGAAAGATACTCGTTGCATGATTTTCAAACTGACCAAACCCTTATTGCCGAGCTGATCGAAAAGAACGCCGCAATAAAATCAGGTGTTGTTACAGCGGATGAGTTTGAAAAAGGAGATAGAAAATTATTGAATTTTGGACATACCATTGGTCATGCCATTGAGAATTTACATGAGCTTCCGCATGGCCACGCGGTAAGCATTGGAATGGTGGCCGCCTGTAATTTATCAGAGAAGATCAACGGGCTTCACTTTAATGAAGCCAGCAGGATTGTAAAGCTCCTGGCCAAATACCATTTACCCGTGGATATTGAGACCAATCATGAAAAAGTATTTGAAGTATTGAAAATGGATAAGAAGCGCAGGGAAGACGGCATTGATTTCATCCTGCTGGATACCATCGGCAAAGCCGGGATTGTGCGCATCAGCCTCGATGAATTGGAAAAACATTTTAAAGAGATATTATAGTGAACGTAACTGTCCAGCCCGCTAACATCTCCGGAACCATACATGCCCCTGCATCTAAAAGCAGTATGCAACGTGCCTGTGCGCTTGCTTTATTAAATGACGGAGAAACCACGATCATTAACCCGGGCAAAAGTAATGATGATATTGCTGCGATGGGTATTATTCAAAAGCTGGGGACCGTAATCGAAATTAAAAATGAAGAATTAAGAATTAAAAATGGGAATACAGCAACTTTTGCGGATGAGATAAATTGCGGTGAAAGCGGGTTAGGTATAAGGATGTTTGCACCGATCGCGGCTTTGTCTTCAAAAGAAATTATCATTAATGGCGAAGGAAGCTTATTGAACCGTCCCATGAATTTTTTTGATGAGATCTTTCCCCAGTTAGGCGTATCTGTTCAAACCAATAAGGGCAAATTACCAATAAAGATCAAAGGTCCATTAGAGCCAAAAGATATTGCAATAGATGGCTCATCAAGTTCACAATTCTTAACCGGGCTTTTATTTGCTTATGCAAAAGCCGCAACAAAACCTGTGACCATCAACGTAAATAATTTAAAGAGCAAACCTTATATCGACCTGAGCCTGCAGATGTTGAAACACTTTGGATACAAAGTAGAAAATGATAACTACGAAAAGTTTACAATTACCCCGTCCTTCTACTTTGCTCAGGACTTACAAAAAAATCCCTCTACTTCGCACAGGACTTATACGGTAGAAGGCGACTGGAGCGGAGCCGCTTTTTTATTGGTTGCCGGTGCCATTGCAGGAACAACTACGGTAAAAGGGCTTGATGTATTTTCAACGCAGGCAGACAAAGCAATTTTACAACCACTGATGAATTGCGGCGCTGTTGTATCCATTGAAGAAAAACAAATAGCTGTAAGTTCGTCCCTGGCAGGCAGGTGCCAGGCTTTTCATTTTAATGCAACAGACTGCCCTGACCTGTTTCCGCCGCTCGTTGCCCTGGCTGCATATTGTGATGGCACAAGTGTTATTGAAGGCGTGAGCCGCCTGGTGCATAAGGAAAGTGATCGTGCAATAACGCTACAGGAAGAATTTAAAAAGATGGGCGTAGAAATTAAACTGCAGGATGACCTGATGATGATAACGGGTGGGAATGAATTAAAAGGCTCAACAGTTTATTCTCACCACGACCACAGGGTTGCTATGGCACTTGCGGTTGCTGCGTTAAAAGCAAATGGAGAAACAATAATTGAAAATGCTGAAGCGATAAATAAATCTTACCCGGACTTTTATGACCACTTGAAATTGCTTGGTGCTAACGTATCTTTACGAATTAACGATTAACGATTAACCAATTAACTAATTAACTAATTAACGGATTAACATGAATTCCTTCGGCCGTATATTCAGGGTCCACATCTTTGGCGAATCGCATGGAGAGTGCGTGGGTGTGACCATCGATGGCTGCCCTGCAGGATTGTCTTTATCAGTTGATGATTTTACAACCGACATAGAAAGAAGAAAAGGCGGCCATAAAGGAACAACTCCGCGTAAGGAAGATGACATCCCCCAAATAAAAACAGGTTTGTTCAATGAGAAAACAACGGGAGCGCCAATTACCATTTTATTTGATAATGCAAATACCCGCAGTGCTGATTACGAAAAACAAAGGGACATACCAAGGCCTGGCCACGCAGATTTTGTAGCGCATAAAAAGTTCAACGGCTTCGAGGATTACCGGGGCAGCGGACATTTCAGTGGCAGGTTAACAGTTTGCCTGGTTGCTGCTGCAGTAATTGCAAAGAAACTTTTTCCCCCTCCGCCCGCTGAAGGGGGAACAGGGATATCTATAAATTCCAGGCTTTTAGAAATTGGAGGAGAATCAGACATTGAGAAAGGATTGCAAAAAGCCATCGATGCAAAAGATTCCATCGGCGGTATCATTGAATGCAAAGTAACCGGTTTGCCAGTTGGCCTTGGGGAGCCATTTTTCGATTCTGTTGAATCACTCATCAGCCACGCCGTATTTGCCATACCTGCCATTCGTGCAATTGAATTTGGCACAGGTTCCGCGGCAGCAAAAATGTTTGGCAGTGAACACAATGATGCGATCGTTGATGAAACGGGCAAAACAAGGACCAACCATGCGGGGGGTATTGTAGGTGGCCTCACAAGCGGGAATGACCTTGTCTTTCGCATTGCTGTTAAGCCCACATCATCCACACCAAAGGAACAGCAGTCGCTGAATTGGGAAACCAATACTGTTGAAAACTTTTCCGTAAAAGGCCGCCACGATCTTTGCATAGCTTTGCGTGTGCCGGTAATACTCGAAGCAGTAACGGCAATTGTACTCGCCGATCTTCTGTTGCTGGAGCAAAAGATCCCCAGGATAATTTCTTAATCAAGTAAACGCCTGTGGTAATTGACCTGGCCCAGGTGATAACTTAAATGGGCAAGCAGGTGTACAAGCATATGTATTGTGCTTACAATTCTTCCATGCTTCTCCAGGGGGAAACCCTTTTCAAGGTCTCCTGCTGTTAATTTGCCAAGCGTATCTTTTACAATGATGATACAGTTCTCTATGTTGATGAGCAGGTCCTGCCGTGGAATATTCTTTAGAGCAAATTCATCATCGCGATGCCGCACGTAGCCCGTGTTACCCAGCGTTTCGCCAATAAAATGATTGAGGTTGCCCAGCAGGTGAAGACACAGGTTCCCGGCGCTGTTACTGATGCTGCCTTTTACCAGCCATAAATTATCTTCATCCCCATACAAATTGATCTCTTCCATTAATTTTCGCAGGTCTCTTTCAAACAACTCTATCAATGTTTCTTTTAACATGTATCTTAATTTTTAGGTTTCCTTATGATAAAAAACTATCCTGCAAAGCAGGGCAATTGAATGTGATTCACTATCTTGGTATAGGTTCCTTCAAAAAGGCTCTCGCAAAATAGTATTTTGAAGTTACAAATATTTGTCCCGATTTATGCAGCAGTCTAAAGATCAATACCAGTACTTAACCCTGCTAATAATCCTTTTATTTCTTTTTTCCTGTAACCGCCCCGAAAAAATAAAGGATAAGGAAATTGTTACCGACCCAAGGACAATGGACAGCAAGGTTGCCGAAAACATACAGACCGCTTTGCAATTTGCGCTGGATAATACCGGTAAGATTGATGACAGTACCAGGATATTTCTTGCAGAAATTGTTGCTGATTTTTATAAGAACATGGATCATGTGCCTGTATGGAGCAAAACAGGGGAATGGCAGTCACTGGCTGACTCTTTATACCAATTTATTGAACAGGCAGAGACCGAAGGCCTTTTCCCGGAGGATTATCACTTTAAGCATCTACGGTCGCTGAAAAATAAACTGGATACCGATTCGCTCAGCCGTATGGATGCAGTGCTGTGGACAAAGGCCGACCTGTTGCTGACAGACGGCTTTATGCGTATCGTCAAAGACCTCAGACTTGGACGTTTATACCCGGACAGTGTGACGCTCAATAAAGATTCGGTTGCCGACAAAGACTTTTTCACAACAACTTTGAAAACGCTTTTAGAAGAAAAGCAATTTACGCAGTTACTCATAACGCTTCAGCCCATTCATAAAGAATACTGGGAACTGAAGAAAGGGATCAAAAGTTTTGTAGACAGTATGGACAGGAAGCTGTACACCCATTTGAACTACCCTTACAAAAAAGCTGATCCAAACGATTCGCTTCTTTTTGTGAAAACACTGCAAAAAAGACTTTTTGAAAGTAACTATATTGATTTTAACGATAGGCTTCCTGACTCTGTGCAGCTGGCAAAGGTTATAAAGAATTACCAGGTACAAAAGAAATTAACCGCAGACGGAAAGTTTGGAAGAATATTGGTACAGTCACTTAATAATAACGATGTAGAAAAATTCAAACGGATCGCCATCACGCTGGATAAATACAAGCAGCTACCAAAAAAAATGCCGGAGAAATATATATGGGTCAATATAGCCGGTTATTATTTATGGCTGATAGAAAAGGATACGATGGTCTTTCAATCTAAAGTGATCGTTGGTAAACCCGAAACAAGAACACCGCTGCTTACTGCTGCTATAACCGATATGATAACATATCCTACCTGGACAGTGCCCAACAGCATTATCGTAAAACAATATCTCCCGAAACTGAAGAACAACCCTAATTATATTTCGAAGATCGGTTTGAAGCTTGTAGATAATAAGGGTGAAACCATAGATCCCAATACGGTTAACTGGAGCAAGTATTCCAGGGGCATACCTTACAAAGTAATGCAGGCAAGCGGGGATAATAATTCCCTGGGTGTTATAAAATTCAATTTTAATAATCCGTATGCTGTTTACCTGCATGATACCAACCAACGCTATCTTTTCAAAAATGTCTCACGTGCGCTTAGCCATGGCTGCGTGAGGGTACAGGAATGGGAAAAGCTAGCTTTTTATATTGCCGGTAATGACAGCATTGCCAGCCTGAAAAATGATTCATTAAAATATACCAGTGATTCTATCCGGAACTGGATAACAAGAAAAGAACGGCATCGTATCGATGTCAAGAACCATATACCTCTTTTTATCCGCTATTTCTCCTGCGAAGGCAGGAACGGCCAGCTAAAGTTCTATGATGATGTTTACGGCGAGGATAAACAACTGATGGAAAAATATTTTGCGGGGAAATAACGTTCTATTGCAGTGAAGTATTGTAAAAATAAAATGTACTTCATAAAACATTCTTATTAACTTTAATGAACTAATTGCATTTATCCAATGATGAACAGGAACCTATTAAGAATGGCATTTGCTGTTATCATTGCAATTATTTTTATCCCTCCTCCACCAGTTACCGCACAAAACAGATCAACCCCTGCCAAAGTAAAGCCCAAAAAACCGATCCGTGTTTTTTATGGACTTGCCAGTTTTTATGCCAATAAGTTCCAGGGCAGGCGTACGGCTAACGGAGAAATATTCAATCAACAAAAAATGACCTGTGCCTGCAATGTCTTGCCGCTGGGCACCTGGGTTAAAGTAACCAATTTACGCAATGGACGTTCGGCAATAGTTAAAATAAACGACAGGATACATCCGAGAATGAACAGGGTGGTAGACCTTTCGAAAATGGCAGCCGAAAAACTTAACTTTGTTTCCCGTGGCATTACAAAGGTGAAAGTTGAGGTAATTGGTAAAAAAAAATCACAGTAGTTGATGTATTGCAGCATTATCGGGACTTTGGCTGTCTGTAAAGCTGAACATATTAGTTATAATTATGTGGGTAAAATATTTTATGTTTCGGAACTAAGCGACTATTTTTGTTGCGATTAAGAAAACTACATTTATGAAGAAAACCTTATTGGTATTTTTAGCCCTTGGGCTTTTTGTAACTTCCTTCGGACAGGATTATAAAAAACGCCCTTCTCTTGGGGTTCACCTTATTCTCAATGATTTCTCAACCGCGGCCAACCTTCGTACTGCAGGCATTGCGAGTGTATTAAAAACCAAGGAATGGCGCAAATCGGATAAAATGAGTGCAGGCCTGGCCATAAGTTACATGCAGGGTTTGAGTAACCACCTGGATTTTGCCGGTGCATTATCCGGTAGTTTTGATGATTACCCTGTTCCTACCAAACCGCTTCGTGCAAGTAAGAGTTTACTCCTTGAAGGAGCGGCGACCGTTAACTTAAAACTATTTACCGACAGATACTTTTTCAATCCTTTTCTTACCGCAGGTGTGGGCGCAGCCAAATACGGGATATTACAGCGCTTTCATACCCGTAGGTGTAGGATTGCAATTAAGGTTATTCGAAGGTGTACATGTAATTATCAACAGCCAGTACCGCATGCCGGTTACTGAGAACGGGGCTTATCATTTTCATCATGGTGTTGGTATAGTTACGGCATTGTCTAAAAAAGAACCGCCACCCGTTGTAATTCCGCTGCCTGTTGTTGAAGTACCGGCAGACAGGGATGGAGATGGTGTATTGGATGCTGATGATAAATGCCCTGATGTAAAAGGCCTTGTTGCTTTACAGGGTTGTCCTGACAGGGATGGTGATGGAATTGCCGATGGCGATGATAAATGTCCTAATGTTGCCGGTTTGGCACGCTACCAGGGTTGCCCGATACCGGATACCGATATGGATGGCATTAACGACGAGGAAGATAAATGCATTACAGTTCCCGGATTCGCCCGTTACCAGGGTTGCCCGATACCTGATACGGATGGTGATGGCGTAAATGACGAAGAAGACAAGTGTATCAATGAAAAAGGGCCGGCTTCTAATTTCGGTTGTCCTGTAATTGACGTTGTCATCATTGATAAAGTGAACAGGGCAGCGAAGAACATTTTCTTTGCAACAGGAAGTGCTAAATTAC
>Ga0193706_1000536_pt1 | contig 21505 bp, 15 predicted proteins | sample U3c1metaG_FD_160130 | JGI IMG/M metagenome (GOLD analysis project Ga0193706, IMG submission 160130) | Soil microbial communities from a riparian zone of the East river system, Colorado, United States - U3c1 | ecosystem: Environmental > Terrestrial > Soil > Riparian zone | place: USA: East River... | reverse complement strand
GCCGAAGAGCAGCGCGGGAATCGCCAGCACTGCGGGCGCCAAGCTCCTGCCCGCAGTGCTGGCGATTCCCGCGCTGCTCTTCGGCTCCGCCCTGGGTGCCTTCGCGGCAACGGCGCGATCGGTGCGTCGTTCGTCGAGCGGAGCGACGCCGATCACCGGAACGTCGGTCCCTCGTCGTTCTGTTCCGGGATTCAACCGCGGCTTGCGACTCGGTTCCGGCAGCTTGGACTGGGGATTCGTCGCCGCGCTTCTGGCCTGCCCGATTCTTGGAGGGAAATGGGCAATCGATGCGCTCCTCCTGGTGTTGCTGGTGTCGATGGCTTCCCTTGGGGTATCCGTGAAGGAATTCGCGCGCGCAGGAATCCTCTCACGTGTCGAAGTCACCCGATGCTGCGTAGCCCTGCTGATGTCACTGGCCTGTGGCTGCTTCATGTGGATGGGCATGTTCCACGTCCCCGATACCACGTCCACGCTGGGAATCGGATGGAGCTGGTGGGTGCTGTTCGTGGGCGCTGCGCTGTGTCTTTGGGTTGGGGATCGGGCGAGTCCCAATATCAAACCCGTAGTACTTGGTGTGTTGCTCATAGCCGCAAATCCGATGGGCTGGACACGCAGCTCGCCACAGGCGCTGCGTGGGCAGCTGGCGGCGATCCCCCTCGATCCCGCAGAGTGGGAAAACTGGGAGGAAGCTGCTGCACTTCACTACGCGTTGAACGAAATTGGTACGGAATTGCCAGACATGTCTGCGATCTCGGCACGCGTAGGAGCAGCGATCGAGTCGAATGTCGATGGGGATCCGACAAGATTGGATCGCGCGCTGCAGATGGGTTTGATCGATCGCGAGCACAGGGCTCTGCTCGCAGGCCGCCCCGAACACCACACGGAACTGCAGGAATTGAGGAGCGGCAGTGGCCCTCTCACCAACATCCGCTCTGGGGCGTTTCTGATCGGGCTGATTCACGAGGAGATCGCGAACGAGCCTTCGTTGCGCGCGCGAATTGCCGATCGAATCGAGGCCGGCTGGCCGCAAGTTGGCGGGTACGGTTCACTTGAAGACGCGTGGCTATGCGTGCGCAGCCTGGATGCCATCGGTGAGAATCGGAGAGCCGAGCTGCTGCGCGATAGCGCCTACGAGATCCTGAGGTCGCACTGGGTTTCGCGCGGAACATGGCCCTTCCCCAAGCCGGGCGGATTCACATCAAATCCCGATACCAAGAGATCGAGCAAAGACGACACCTGGTTTGCCGTGCAACTGATGCAGCGTCTCGGCGCCCCACCCCAGATCGATCTCCGCCTGCTTCGCGGCTACTTGCGCACCGAGAGCAGAGTCATGTTCTTCGACTATGACTCCGAGTTCGAGGCGCAATCTCGGGCGTCTCTGCGTCTTCTCGAGGACCAAATAGGCATGCCCGCGCGCAACCCGATTCAACGCGTGCTCGACGAGCGCCTCCTGGTAGCCTCGCTGCTGCTCGTCGGTCTGTGCATCCTCGCGATCCGCCTCGCTCCGTCCTTCGAGCCCAAGGGCAAGGGAGCTCTCCCCTGAGCACGGGGACCTGCGCTACGATCCGAATCGATGAAGATACTCTGGCTGCACCGATATCTCGGCCTCCTCCTGGTCGTCTCTCTCAGTCTCTTCGCAGCCCAAGCGGCACCGATCGGTCAGGTCTGCGCGCAGTGCACGGACGAAGCTCTCTGCGACACCCATCTCGCCATCGAGACGAGAATCATTTCCGAGTTGACGGCCAAGTTCGCGACCGGCACGGCCGACGAATTGCGCCCGATCTTCGATCGACTGGTCGAGACCGAGCAGTTCCACATCAACGTTCCCTCTCCTTCGCTCGTGCGATTCCTCGCCCAGAATCTGGAGGGCGAGGAGCGTCGGGTCTTCGATGCCAAGAGCGAGGATCTGATGCACGGCCCGCTCCAGAGGGACCTCGAGAAGGCTTCGCGCTTTCGCGTCGCCTTCTCGGCCGTCGAGCGCTGCAAGCATCCAGACTCTGAGCGCGTCGTGATCTCCGTTCTCGACCGGGCCGTGCCTTGCATCAAGTACCCCGAGCCCAATCTGAAGTCCACCAAGGATGCGCCGAAGGTGAAGCCGGGCAAGAAGGGGAAGCCGATCGAGGGGCTCCCCGAGGTGGAGAAGTTCATGAAGGAGCTCGACAAAGAGATGGCCGAGGTCGTGAAGTTTGTCTTCGCGCACGAGACCGCCTGCGAGGCCATCCGCTGCCTTGCCGTTCGAAAGTCGAGGGCGGGTCGTGCGATCTCCTTCGACTACTACCGGAGAGTCGCCGAGAAATCGCCGGGCGTGCTGGCGGAGCTGGCGAAGCCTCTGCTCAGCTTCGATGCCGAGGAGGCTCACCGGCTCGTGATCGACTCGTTGGCTGGCTTTCGCGGCGGATTGGGGCCGGAAGTGACCGAGGTCGCGGGCAAGCAACTCGTGCGCACGACCTGGGGAGCTCGGCTGCACGAAACCCTCGTGGCGGATGCTGCGTCGCGCGGCTTGCCCGTGCCGGTCGTGGGCAAGGGGAATCAGCTTGGGAGCGTCTGGCGCAAGTGGCTTGTCGAGAACCGCGAGAAGATTGCGCCAGGCTCGAAGGAACCTGGGCAGCGCTGAAGCCCGGAGTCGCGCTCCGTTCGTGCCCGCCTCAGCGCCAGCGCGCCTTAAGTCGGGCGGTCACCGTCTCCAACGCGCGCACCTCGACACGCACCGGCGCGACGTCGTACTCGTCGCCCTGCACGCGCACTTCGTATGTCCCCGGCTCGAGGCATGGCTCCATCGCGCTGGGAAGCTTCAAGGACAACCAGCCTTCGCTTCCCATGAATCCTCCCCCGCCGTCGCCCTCATCCGCCACGACTGTCGGGCCGCTCACTTGGTTGCCCGAGGGGCCGATCAGCTCGTAGGGAACCATGTGCTTACCGCTGGTGAAGCCCTCGACCTCCATTCGCAGGCGGCCGCCGCTCCGCTGAGCGAGCACGCGTTCCTCACGCGCGCCCGGCGCGAAGTCGATCTCGAAGCGCTCGGTCATCAGGAAGCTTCCGTAGAAGGCCGCTGGTCCGCGATCCTCCGAAGGGCATACTTCGATCGTGTAGCGCCCCGTCGTGAGATCCGGAACTGTGTACGCGCCATCGCGCAACTCAGAGCGCAGATCGATCCGGCGCCGATCACTCCCGGGCTCGGAACCGGCTGTCAGAAACTCCGCGGATCGCGGGCGCTGGCCCTCGGGTCTGCCTGCACAACGAAAGCGGGGCGGCTCCAGTTGCTCTGGAGCCGCCCCACTGCACAAACCACCCTCAGGTCAGGACATCACGCACCGATGGTCCATTCCAGACCGTCGGTGAGACTCGCATTGTTGGGGGCCGGGAAGCCGGGATCGCGAGCCCAGATCTGGGCGTCGACCACGGTGCCGGGAACGGTGAGGAACGCGGCAGGGTTGCCGCCGAAGGTTCCGACCGCGAACGCGTTCATGTCGACGCCGTAGGTGCCCGTGCAATCCTGGACCGGCGCCGGCGTGCCGCCCGCGCTGAGCGTCAGACCGCGGTGGACCGGGGCGGCGACGCACAGCGTGCCGCCGAAGAACGGAGTCGCGGCCTGGCCGGCGTCCGTGTACACGAGCATCGTGGGCTTGTTGTTGCGCAGGTTGCTGCCCGTGACGACGAAGCCGGAGCCCGCGGTCGCCGAGGAGACGCCGACGCTGCCGATCGAGGGCACGCAGCCCAGCGAGTTGGTCTTCGGCGTGCAGTACACGACGGGCGGCGGGGGCGGGAAGCTGTTGTTCAGGCTGAAGTCATCCCAGTAGGCCTTGCCCGACGGAGTCGTGGTGGCCGGGAAGTGATACAGGTCGACGGCCGCGATCTTCAAGTTGGCAGGATTGATCGGCCCGCCGAAGACACCGCAGCTCCAGCAGTACGCAGGCGCGGTGGAGACGCCGCCGTAGAAGATTTCGCCCGTGTCCGCATTGAGGTCGATCTGCGCACGGACTTCGACCCACTGGTCGCGGATGATCGGTCCGGTCGTCGGAGTCGCACCGCCGTGGTCAGCGGCCCAGGTTCCAAGGACGGGGTCGAAGGTGACCTGCGCGCCCCAGCCGAACGGACCGACGTCCGTGTACTGGTTCATGATCAGGAAGAACCACTTGTCGACCGCGCCGGTCGGGGTGTAGCTGTAGGCGCTCAGCGTGTGCTGGCCCGTGCCGGCGATGAAGCCGGTGAACTCGTGCACGAGGTCGCTGGTGTCACCGCCGACGAAGGCGTTGACCGACACCGAGTTGCCGCTGCGAGCGAAGCCCGTCGTGGCGTCTTCGATGATGCTGCTGGCGTTGGAGGCGTTCTGCCACTGCTTCCAGCCGCCTTGGCCGTTGATGACGGAGCCGACGGCGTAGCTGTCGTAGTTGTCGCTGAAGGGGACTTGCGCGCTGGCGGCTGAGGTCAAGCATCCGACGGCGATGGCCGACCAAAGCCAATAGTTAGATTGCAGATTCATGAATTTCTGACTCTTTGTTCCTGGGGGCAATAAGGGAAGTGATGTGGATTGCGACCGAGCGCTGAACCCGGGAGCACGGGACTTCCAATCCCTCACCACATAGCCACGGTAGCACCGCTCTGGAATTTGGGGTCCGCGGTCAAGCCGAATGCTTGGGTTTTCTGGAGGAACATGCGCATCGAGGCGGTTTTTCGAGGCCGCGGGGCGGTTCTGCCGCTGGCTCCCCTCGGGGCCTGACGATTCGCGCCGAGATCCCTGGTCACCAAATCCTCGGTCCAGTCAGATCGCGCTCGCCTCGAAGATTTTTCGCCCTCGGATTCTGCCATCGAGCCCAGGCAGCCGTCTCAGCGCGGTGTCGATCCGATCCGACACCGCTCCCTCTTACGTCAGCTGCCTGGGAAGGTCTTGACCGGCTCGATTTCCCGCCGGCGCCTAGTGGATCGGAATGTCGAAGAACGTCAGCGCGCCGACGTCTCTCGCATTCTTCAGCCAAGGGCCGTCACCGGGGTGGCCGTCGTAGCTGATCCTCGTCGCCGCGCTCGAGCTCGCCAGCCGGAGCAGGACCGTGTTGCCGCTGACCGCCCCGTTCTGGATCGCGATTTCCTCGTCCAGCGTGAAATTCGCCTCCGCTCCCTGCTCGAAGACGAGCACGTCGTCGGGATCACGAAACGTCAGCAGGATCTGGCTGTGCTGCGGATCGTTCCACACCGCGCTCAGCAGGTTCGGCGGATCGATTTCCTGCGTGTCCGTCGATCCGTAGGCATCGCGGCCGATCACGCGCGCGAGGCGGTCGCCGAGCTCGCGGTAGCCCGCGTAATAGAAGTGGCAACCGTCGTGGAAGGGTGCGGCGGTCGTCGACATCACGTAGGTGTCGATCGAATCGTCGATGAGCTCGCGCTGGATCTCGCGCACCGAGTTCCCGTTGCCGCTGCAGTTGTCGCGGATCTGGAAAAGATAGACCTGGTTCAGCGCCGGATAATCGATGTGCCAGGAGCGGCGCAGGGTCTGCCACTTGGTTCGCCAGACCATGGCGAACTGGGCATCCGCTTCGCCCTGGTACCAGAGCATGCCGCGCACGCTGTCCTGCACTCCGGCGGCGCGGGCTCGGTAGAGCAGGCGGCCGTAGTGCGTGCGCAAGTTCGAGGGATCGCGGTTGTCGCGCTGCAGGATGGCGATCGAGCTGCCGCCCACGGCTCCGTTGATCAAGGCGATCGGCATTCCGTAGTTCTGCTCGAGGAGCGAGCCGAGCCTCAAGCCCCAGGCGCCGACCGAGGCGTGCGAGTAGATGTCCTCGCCCTCGGCCATGTCCCAGTGCAGATCGAAGTCGGCCTCGCCGTCGACCGCGGTCGTGCCGAAGGAACGGACCCAGGGGCTCTGGCATTCCGTGTTGGCGAGCCGTTCGTAGAAGTAATCGGCGGCGACCGCGTTGCTCTGGCCGTTGATGAGCCAGACGTCGCCGACCGCGAGCTTGCCGATGCGCGCGATCAGACGCTGCTCGGGCCCGCGCACGGCGTAGAGCGAGCACTCGTAGTCGTACTTTCCGGCCTGGAGCGGCCGCGTGAACTGGAAGAACGCGCTGCCGCTCGCGAAGTCTAGCGGCTGCTGCGTGGTGTCGAAGGGCGCGCCGTTGCGCGTGATCTCGAGGCTGAGGTCGGTCCAAGTCGGGCCGCTCACCGAGCCGGCGAAGACCACGGGGGCGCTGTCGCTGCTGTCGCGCTGGAAGATCTGTCCGGGCCTGGGCTGGAGGTCGAGCTGGACGATCGGCGGCGGATCGCCGTGGTAGCGCCGCAGCAGATACAGGTGGAGATCGCTCAGCTCGATGGAGCTCAACACATGGTCGTAACCCATCACTTCCGCGACCGATCCCGCGAGGCCGTTGCCGGTGCCGAACGAGCCCAGCAGCATGTCGCTGTCGCCGTTCCCGTGCAGGCCGTCGTGGCCGGCGCCGACCTGGATGCCATCCTGGTAGAGGACGCAGTCCCCCGTCGTTTCGTCGTAGGTTTCGACCAGGACGATCGGCGTGCCGATCGGGACACCGGTGGTGCTCGTGACGACATCGGTGCCGTGGGTCAGGCGCGCGCGGTCGCTGCCTGCGAAGCGCAGTTGGTGGCCCGAGTTGCTGGCGAGGATCGGGTTGGCCGCGCCGAGCGTGTCGAGCTGACAGACGGCGACCTTCGTGGTGCTGCCAGTCGGCATTCCCGATCCGCACAGACTGTCGTTGCCGTCGAAGTGCAACGCGGGCTGGCCGTTCACCGCGGCCGCGCGCCACTCAGGCAGCGTGACCGGATTCGCGTTGGCGACTTCGTTGGCGCTGACCTCGTCGCGCCAGTTGCTCACAAGATCCGAGAGCCCGCGCGTCACTCCGTGATCGCCTCGCAACCAGACCACGCGGCCTGCCGACGGCCCGCCGTCGAGCGGACCCTGGGCATGCAGGGCCGGGGACGCGGCAACCAGGATTGGGAACAGAAGTGCGAGACGCAGCATGGCTTTTCTTCGAGCTTGCTTTCGAGAATGGGACGTTCGAACGCATCGCCATTCGCGACAGGGTAGCACGACTGCTGCGGCAGCGGGGAGAGGCCGGCGGCCGGCCATCGAGGCCGGCCGCGGGACGATTCTCCTGCTGGGCCCGACAGGCCCAGGAGGGTCAGTCGAACCGGTCAGGTCTTCGAGCAGCGATCAGAGGGAATCGCTGTACATCTGAGCGAGCTTGCACACTTCCTTGAATTGATCGATTCGAGTCTTCACCTGAGCAGGTGTCGCGGTCGCGACCATGTTGTTGTTGGCGCTCCCCGAAGCCTGCCATGGGGTGAATTTGTCGGCGACGTGCCCCGGATCGACGTTCTTGTTCGGCAGCTTGCCTTCCGCGAGCTGGTTGCGCGCAGCGACCAGCTGCACCTGGATCTTGCGACCAGGAGGGTCGCTCACAGTGAAGAACTTCTTGAACGTCTCGGGAGTCGGCGTTGCCTGGACGGTCTTGATCGCAAGGTTTGCATTCGCGCAGCACGAGGCGAGCGAGGTCTTCATCATCTTGGCGGCCTTCTCCTTGGCGCCTGTTTCCGCATTCAGCGAGATCCTGGTCGCGTCGACCTTCTGCACCGCGTGGGCGATGATCGCCTTCAGCTCCGCGGTCAGCACTTTCAGATGGCGGTACAGACCCGTCTTTGCATTGTTCTCGGCCTTCTCGTCCTTCGCGCTGTCCTCGAGCACCTTGATGTAGGTGGTGATCGATTTCGCGAGCGTGGCCGCTGACTTCTCCGCGGCAGCGATCAGTTTCGGCATTTCGGCCGTCTTGCCCCGCTCCATGTCGGTCAGCGCCTTGTCGGCATCCTTGAGCGCGCCGGTGAGCGAGGTGTAGTTGAAGAAGGCCTTGAACGCGCCCGCGGGCGCGGGCTTCTTGACTCCGGTTGCATTGGTGAAAGCCGTCTTCGCGGCCTCCCAACGAGGCAGATAATTGGTCACTGCGGTCGTCTCCTTGTCGAACCTGGGGAAGTGGGTTGAACCGAGGGAACTCGAACTGACCGCATGCGCGGAAAGTTCGGGCCGGGGGAGCCAGAAGGCTCATTGGAACAGCGCACGAACGGACTGTCCAATGCTCGAAGCGGCGCGAGCGCGGTCTCTGCGATCCGAGCTTGGCACAACGATCCTAAGGCGCGATTCCCGACACGGCGTTCGAACCGGAAGCCCCCTGCGGGCCCGTCGCGTCCCGGACCCAGGCCTGGAAGAAGTGCTGACTTCCGGTCGGCGTCAAAGCCGGCCACACGTTTGGCATCGACACCGCCCCTGCGGCATCGGTGACGAACCCGCGCTGCAGGAAATCCATCGAGGGAACCAGCGTGCCGCCGAGGAATGGAGTGTTGGCGATCGTCTGGCCTCGGATCAGGACAGCGACGCTGTTCGGGCGAGCGTTGGAGAGCTCGAGATCGCCGCTGGTGTTGGGACACAGGGTTCCGACTCCGACGAGAGTCGGGATGCCCGAGCTGCCGGCGAGGCCCCCGCCTTCGTTCCTCCACGCCGAGAAGCCTCCATAGATGTAGGCCGTCCCGTTCTGCGTGTTCGTCCCCGACTCGATGTAGGCCCCCGCGACTGCGTAATTGCCGTCGATCGCCAGGGCATTGCCGGCCCAGCTCAACGAAGGATTCGGATCGGGGAGCAGCAGGCTCGCGAAGGTCCAGCCCGCCGGACCCTTCTGGTAGACGTAGGTCCCGCCCCACAACGGGAAGGCATCCCTGGACGGCGCGCCGACCAACAACCAGGAGCCCTGGAGCGCGACGCTCGCGCCGAACTCTTCTTCCAGGTGGCCGTCGAAGGCGGCGATCGACTGCGTCTCCTGCCACACGTTGCCCGTCCAATCGAAGACCAGGGCCTTGCCATTGCCCGACATGGCCGTCGAGAAGAATTCCTGCCAGGCGCCCACGGCCAGTTGATCGCCGTCGATCGAGACCGAGATGCCGAATTGATCTTGAGCTGTCGCGTTGCTTGCGCCGAGGACGGCCTGCTCCGTCCAAATCCCGCTGTTCTTGGAGTAGACGAAGACGCGGCCGAGCTGACGGTCGGAAGGACCGCTCCAGAAGCGCTCGGGAGCGGCGACCACGATCCGATCGGCGGACAGGTCGAGGGCGTAGCCGAAGTTGTCCTCGACCCTGGCCGGCGAGGGCAGCAGCTTCTGCGTCTCGGTCCAGGTCGATGCGCTGCGCGTGAAAACGTAGGCGGAGCCGGCGTGGACGGCCGCGGCGGAATCCCAGAAACGGCCGACCACCGCCGTGTCTCCGAGGAGCGCGAGCTTGAAACCGAAGAACCCGCCGCTCGCTCCGTCGCTCGCCTGGAACTTCTGGGTCTGTACCCACTGAGCGCCGTTGAACTCGAATGCGTACACCGCTCCGACCCCGCCGGACAGAGGACCGTCGACCGCGTCGGCGCCGACCAGGATCGTGTCGCCGTCGATCGCCACCGAGATGCCGAACTCGTCGAAGTCCATGGCGTCGTTGGCGGTCAACACTGCGGTCTGAATCCACCCCGCGCCGTTCTGCTCGAACACGTAGGCGGCGCCGTTGCTCGATGCGCTCAGGCTGACCTCGGGCGCGCCGACGACCAGGCGATGGCCGGAGATCGCGACCGAGGATCCGAACTTCGAGAAGCTCTGGGAGGGGGCGGCTTGGACCGTTGCCATCCGGCATTGGGCGTGGAGGGCAGAGGTGAAGGCGGTGAGGGCGAAGAGGGCCGGGGCGAGGGTGAGCGGACGGAGCATGGGTCACCGATCCTTGAAGAGGCCGAGAGGGGTCCAGCGCATCGCGAGTCTGGCTGACTGAGGCCCGGCCAGCGGCGCTTCAATCGCAGGACCTGGGTAGGCACACCTGTCCCGCCCCGCGGATGCGCGTGAAACTTCGCTGAAGCGCGGTCTTCAGCGCGCGGCGCGGGTCAGCTTCCACACGATCGGCACGCGCACGCGGCTCACCTCGGCGATTCCGTCGCGAGTCGCGGCTTGGAAGCGCCACGCGAGCACCGCTGCGCGCGCGGCCTCGTCGAGAACCGCGTGGCCCGAGCTTTCGAGAAGGATGGCCGAGAGCACTGTGCCGTCGGCACCGACCTCCAGCTCGAGAGTCGCCGTACCCTCCCAGCTTCTGTGACGAGCCTCGCGCGGGTAGGCGGGCGGCGGCGAGGCCAGTCGATCCGGTTGCGCGGCGACGAACTTGCCGGCTCGCACGGGGGTCTGGGCAGCGGAAGTCGGGGCCGGCGTCGTGCAAGACGAGGCGATCTCGGCGCTCCCGACCAGCTCGGCCTCGACTGCAAAGGGCGCTTCCGTCTTCCCATGCCTCCCCTGCCGCATCGGGCGGATCGGCCACGGCGAAGGGTCCTCGAAGCGAGCTTCGACCAAGGTCTCGGGGAGGAAATCCAGATCCGCAGGAACGCTCGGCGGCGGAAGGTCGACTTCGACCAGTCTCGGCTCGAGTAGCGGCTCGTGCGTGACCTCGAGTTCAGCCTCCGGCTCGAGGTGAAGCGGCTCCAGAGACGCTCGATCGCCATCGGATAGGCTCAATTCGATCGCATACGCTCGCGGCTCCCCGGCGGAGCGCCCGACGACGCAGACTCCCGCTGCTGCTCCGATCGTGAGGTGCGCGAGTGCGGACCACAGCAGGAACGACCCCCGCCAGCCGCTGGTTACCGGAATGCGCAACACGGCCTCGTAGCGATCGACCTCGAGCCGGGTCACCACCCGAGGACCTCCATCGAAAAGATTACGCGCGTGTGACCGATTCGCGGGGGCGCCACTAGTTGCGCGCTCATGGAAACCAGGAACGCCGAGGCCGCGGCATCACCATCCGCCGCGGCGTGGTTACGAAGTCGCCACGCACGAAAGCGTTCCGAGATCCATGGGCTCTGCTCGGATCGACGCATCCAGTCGGGAGAGGTGTCTCGCATGCGCACAGCTGCGCAGTGACTCGAGCTGCCGCCTGCGCTTGATCGGGACCGAGCTCCGCGCCTTGCAGGCGCTCGGCTCCTACCCACCCCATCCCTGGTGATGTTGATCCGCGCGGTCCGGCCGTCGTGCTTCAAGTTCCACGGTTCATTGCTCCCCCATTCCTTGATCCGCCATGAGATCCCCCCAAGCAACAGACGGGTTCGCGGTCCACTCCAACCAGAAGCGCCCGTTGGATGCTTCGCAGAGCAGGTGCTCCGCGGCATCCGCGCACACCGCGAAGCGCACCCAGGTTTGTGCGGCCGTGCTTGTCGCCGGGGCACTCGCGGTTCCATCCCTGGCAAGTCCGACCTGCCCTGTTTCGCCAGCGCCTCAAACGCAGCAGCCTGCTGCGAAGGCAATGCAGCCCGCGGTGGCTGCTGCGACGAAGAACACTTCGGGCGAGAGCCAGGCTCCCGCGAGCCCGCAGACACCCGCGGAGCAGAAGGACAAATCTGGGCACACCATTCTCGACACGGTCGTCGTGACCGCGGAGGAAGGCGTCCCGCTCACCTACCCCGGCGGCCGCGACGTGATCGACGCCGAGACGAAGGACAAATACCCCGACGGATCGATCGCGACCTTGCTGCGGCGCGTGCCCGGCGTGTACTTCCTGCCCGAGAACGGCAACGACTCGCGGATCAACGTGGGTCTGCGCGGGAACGACCCGAGGCGCTCGGCCCTGACTTCGGTGCTCGTCGACGGGATCCCGGTGTGCGAAGCGCCCTACGGGAACACGGACATCGACGGCATGCCCATCGCAACGGAACGCATCTGGCTGATCGACGTGATCCGAGGCGGCGCGTCCATCCGCTACGGGCCGAATTCCGCCGGCGGCATCATCAATATGTTGACCGAGCCGGTTCCCGACGCGCCGATGCTGCGGCTGGGATCGCGGATCGGCAGCGACAACGCCTATTCCGAATCGCTGGCGACCGGAGGGACCTGGGGCCCGTACGGCGTGCTGGTGACGGGCGTCGTGAAAGGCGGCAACGGGTTCCGCGACAACGGCGAGTACACGGACTGGGACGGGGCGCTCAAGATGCGCTATGCGCTGAGTCCGTCCGAATCGGTCTTGGCCTACGTCAGCCGCTTCGACGAACCGGGCGCCGAGCAACCCGGCGGCTTGACACAGGCTTCCTACGGCCAGGATCCGGATCAGTCCACGCGCCACGGAGCTGACTTCGATTTCGACATGAACCGCTATGTCCTCGAGTACGACAACGTGCTCTCCGCGGACAGCTCCTTGCAACTCAAGGGCTGGTACCAGGAAGGGACGCGCATCCTCAACGACTTCAGGCCGATCGTTCCGCCCTTCGTCACGACGCGCGTCCAGGATTCGGAGTTCAGCTCTGGCGCCCTCGAGGGCAGCTACTCGTGGACGACCGAGCTGTTCGGACTGAAGCACTCCTTCCTCCACTCCGCGCGCTACTTGCGCGAAGTCAACGACGAGTTCTATTACCGCGTGCCCCTGGCCGGCGGCCCCGTGGTCACGCCCTTCGATCTGCACGCGATCTTCAAGGGAACGGCCTTCTCCCTCTTCACCGAGGACGTCGTGTCCCTGACCGAGCACCTCGCGTGGGGAATCGGCTTCCGCCTCGAGAACCTGGTCATGACCGGCCACTCGCATGACAACGGCCGCGAGGTCGTGAAGGAGTACCGCCAGTTCCTGCCGGAATCCAACCTGACCTGGACCGTCGCCGAGACGACGGCGTTGTACGCGAGCTACCAGAAGGGTTTCTATCCACCGCAATACGAGACGGGATTCGACCCGGCGAGCATCCTCTTCGCGCCGACGGATCCGGAGTCATCGGATGCCTTCGAAGTCGGCGTCCGCAGCCATGCGATCAGCGGGCTCGAAACTTCGCTCGCGGTGTTCGACACCGAATTCGAGGACAAGATCGATTTCATCAACCTGCCCAACGGCCAGAAACTGGCCGTCAACACCGGCCGTGCACGCAGCCGCGGGGTCGAGCTCGGATTGAATTACGATTTCGGCGCGGCCTCCGAGTCCCTCGACGGATTGTCCGTCTACGGAACGATCACCGAGTTGCGCTCGGAGATCGAGACGGGCGCCAACGAAGGCAATGACACCCCGAATTCGCCGCACGCCCTGGCGAGCTGGGGCGTCGAGTACCAGCACCACCGCACCGGCCTGTGGGGGCGCTTCGGCGGGTCCCACTCCGCGAAGTCCTTCAAGGATCCCGCGAACACGGCGGTCGGATCGGCGGACGGAGTCAATGGACCCCAGCCGGCCTACACGCTCTGGGACTGCGCTGTCGGATGGAATCAGAAGCCCGACCGCAGCGGCTTCGGCCTCGCGCTCGGTGTGACCAACCTGTTCGACGAAGAATACTTCCGGCGATTCTCCACGGGGATCTTCCCCGGCGCTCCGCGGGAATACTTCGCCGCGATCAGTTACACGGTCTTCCTCTGAGTCGATGAGCCGTGCCCGAGCCAGGATCCACAACACGAATGCCGTTCGCGAGCCCCTTGTTCTTCGCGCTGCTCAGCGCTGCGATCCTCGCCTTCGGCTGCAGTCCTGATCCGACGAATCCAGCGGCCAACGGGTCGCTTGGAAAGCCACCGATGCGCATCGTGGCCTTGACCGTCGGCTCGGTCGACTCGCTCGCCCTGCTCGGCCAGCTCGAGCGCGTGATCGCCGTCGAGGAAGATTGTTTCGTTCCGGGCACCGAGCACCTGGTCAAGATCCGCAACGACGATCACTCCGGCCCGTCCAAGGCCTTGAACGTCGAGGCCGTGTTGGCTTTGCACCCGGACCTGATCATCGCCAAGGAAGACCTGAAGCCCGCGCTGGAGAATCGGGGCATCGCGGTGCTGTGGGTCTCCTCCTCGGGTGGGTTGGACACGGTGATCCCGCTGGTGGAGCAGCTCGGCCGCAGCCTCGGCGCTGTGGATCGCGCCCGGATGGTCCTGGACTCGATGCGCGAAAAGATGGCTTCGATCGAGCGCCGCGTCGCCGGCTTGCCGCGGGTGCGCGTCTACTATGAAGCAGGCAAGCCGGGCCGGACCGCGGGCCGCGGCACGCTGGTCGACGACATGATCCGCCTGGCGGGTGGGGACAGCATCGCCGGCGACTCGCCGCTCGCGAATCCCCTGCTCAGCTCCGAGGCCATCGTCGCCCTCGACCCGGAAGTGATCGTGCTCTCACCCTGGAGCGACTCCCCGGAGGAAGTCGCGCTTCGCCCTGGATGGAGCCGCATCTCGGCTGTGATTCATGGACGCGTGCACCGCATCTCCGAGGAGAATCGGAAACTCCAGTACCCCTCCCCCAGCTGCGTCGACGGTTGCGAATCGATGCTCGTGCCGTGGATCCACCCTTCGCTGGCGCCGCCGGCGGAACGGAAGTGAGCGATGCGGGCACGCAATCCGGTCAACGTCGCGATCCTCGGCCTGGTCGCGGCGATTGCGGCGATCGCGCTCTCGCTCTGCATCGGTGTGATCCACGTGCCGATCGGCGAAGTCGCGCGAGTGCTCCCCGATTTCGTCATGGGTCGCGATCGCGAGACCAGCATGGCGAGCACCCTGGTGCTCGAGATGCGACTGCCTCGAGCCGTCGGCGCCTTCTTCGTGGGAGCCGCACTGGGCTCGGCGGGCGCCATGCTCCAGGCTCTGCTGCGCGATCCCCTCGCGAGCCCGACGCTGATCGGCACCGCACAGGCCTCCGCATTCGGGAGGGTGCTGGGCGTGTTTCTGGGAATGAGCTACGTGGGCTCGCTGCTCTTGTCCTTCCTCACGGCCGTCGCCGGAACCTTGATCGTGCTCGTGATCGCGCGCTCACGCCGTGGAATGCCGTCGCAGGCGGTGCTGCTCACGGGAGTCAACGTCGGGATGCTCTTCGCGGCGCTGATCGGCCTGGTGCAATACATGTCCACGGACGAAGGCCAATTGAGCCGCATGGTCCTGCTGCTGCTCGGTGGATTGTGGCAGGTCACCTGGCCGCCGCTCGCGCTGATCGTTCCCGCCACGCTGGTCTGCATCGGCGCGGGCCTGCTGCTCAGCCGACACCTCGATCTCCTGTCGCTCGGCGAGGACAGCGCCCTGCGTTTGGGCATGAACACGCGCTCCTCGGGCACCGCGGTCCTGCTCCTGTCCTGCCTGCTGACGAGTCTGGCGGTTTCCATCGCCGGGATCGTCGCCTTCGTGGGCCTGGTCGTCCCCCACGCGGCGCGGCGCCTCGTCGGTCCCGCGCACCGCGCCCTGTTGCCGGCCTGCGCCTTCCTCGGCGGGATCCTCGTGGTCGCCGTCGACTGCGTCGCTCGCACGGCGCTTCCACCGAACGAGCTGCCGCTCGGCGTGCTCACTTCGTTGGTCGGCGTGCCTTTTTTCCTGGTAGTGATGCACTCGATGGTCCGGGAGGGCGCGACGCGATGATGCTGAGCGCTTCGCAGATCTCGTTCGACTACGGCCGGGTTCCGGTCCTCGCCGATGTCTCGCTGGACATCGCCGAAGGCGCGGTCTGCGGACTGGTCGGCCCGAATGGCGCGGGCAAGTCGACGCTGCTGCGCTGTCTCTACGGCGCGCTGCGGCCTCGCAAGGGAGTCGTGATGTTCGAGGACCGCGACATCGCAGCCCTGTCGCGCAAGGAAATCGCGCGCCGGATCGGCGTGGTGCCCCAGCACGGCCATCCTTATTTCGCGGTGAGCGTCGGCCACTTCGTGGGCATGGGACGCTTCGCGCGCGAGCCCTTGCTCGGCGGATTCTCGAAGCTCGATCAGGAAAGCGTGCGGCGTTGCCTGGCCGAGATGGACCTGGATCACCTGGAGCAGCGCTCGGTAGCCGAGCTCAGCGGCGGCGAGTTCCGCCGCGTGCTCATCGCCCAGGCCCTCGCGCAGGAGCCTCGCCTCCTGCTCTTCGACGAGCCGATCCAGCAGCTCGATCTTCTGCATCAGCTCGAGGTCATGGAATTCGCGCGATCGTTTGCACGCCGCGGCGGCACGGCGACGCTGGTCGTGCTGCACGATCTCGGCCTCGCCGCGCGCTATTGCGACAGTCTGACGCTGATGCACCAAGGGCGTGTCGTGATGACGGGCCCACCCGAGCAGGTCCTGACCGAGGAGACCATCCGCTCGACATGGGGCGTCCGCGCCGTGGTCGAGCGCAATCGAGCGACTGGCACGATCCAGGTCACGCCGCTGGCGCCCGCGCGAGACTCGGCGCACGGCAGCCAACCAAATCCGGAGCACACATGAAGCAGAATTTCCATGCATGGCGATCGTTGCTCGCCGTCGCGATCCTCGGCTCGTTCAGCGGATGCGCGAGCCCCGGGCTCACGGAGATCGCCTGGGAGCCCGTCGTCTGCTACCAGGCCAGGGGTCCGATCGAGCGAGTGCGCAGCGGACGCCCGGATCCAAGGGACCGGGGCCTGCAGGCGGTGAGCGTCGACCAGGCCGGCGACGTGGCGCTGATGCACTTCGAGCGCGGAGTGCCTCGCTCCGAAGTCATCCACCAGAACAGGAGCGAGCTCACGGGTCTGTTGATCACCGACGCGGATTCCGCGCTTCCCGGCGAAGAAATCTACGCCGGCGGATACGCGGGCGGAAACGAGCGCGAGGGCACGGGCGGTGTCGTGCTGCAACTCGCGCGGCCTGATGCCGCGCAGGGCGCATGGAGTGTTCGCCGGATCTATGAGGGATCCGCCTTCGTGCACTCGATCGAGCGCGTCGAGCCCCTGGTCGCGAGCGAAGTCGTCCGCTTGCTCGTCTCGACCTACGCAGGCGAGATCCATCTGCTGACGCCGACCCCCGGAAGCGGTCCGTGGGAGGACAGCCTGCTCTACCGCGAGCCGCCGAATCCGGATCCCGAAGCGATCAAGATCAAGGACGCGACCTTCCTCACCGATGCCTCCGGCCGCCGGAGCCATGAAGCGCTGATCGCCTTGAAAATGGGCCGCACGCTTTTCCTGGACGTCGACCATCCGGATCGGACGCGACTCATCCACGAGGAACTGGGCGGCCTGTCGCGGGTCACTTCCGATGGTCAGGGTGGCGCCTACATCACCGGCTACTTTGGACGTGTGCTGCACTTCCTGCGCGATGGCGAAGGCTTCCAAGTCGTCTCGATCGAGCAGGAAGCAGCGGACAGTGGACTGCGCGGCCTGGTGCTCGGCGATTTCCCGGTGACCGGCGCGACGGCGCGCATGGCGATCTTCGGATTCCACAAGCTGTGCCGGGCGCTCGTGTCGCGCCACGGCGTGCTGGATCCGGTGACGATCTATGTCGACATCGACCGCGGCCACGCGATCGAGGCCGCGGACCTGATTCAGGGCAACGGCGCGGACGAGATCCTGATCGGCGGGTACTCCAACCGGATCACGATGCTGGTCGCGCAACGGAAGTGAGGGAGCGACCCTCTTCCGCCGACAGTCTCAGCGAATCTCGGCCAGGGCCCGCGACGTGACGAGCTTCGCGCGGGCGGCGAGGCGCGCTTCGAGCTGCTCGCGGGTCGCGATCTCACCGGCAGCGGTGGTATCGAGCGCGAGCCATTCCCGCAGGATCGGATCGAAGCGCGCCGGCTCGGCTTTCTTGCTGCTCGCGAGCCAGCGTCCCAGGGCATTCTCCGCGGAGATCGCTTCGGTGCGCGGAGCGGTCATGCGCTCCGCCAGGAATTCGACCACGTCGCGGCTAGGATCCAGCGCCAGCAAGGACTCCGCGGCGGCCTGGCGCAGATCGGCCGCCTGAGCGGGAGCGAAGGCGCTGCGCAGGGGCTTGACCGAGCGTTCCTGCGCGAGGGTCCCAAGAGCCCGCGCCGCCGCCGTGCGGTAGTCGAGATCCCGGGAATTGAGCAGCGCCGATTCCAAGGGCTCCGCCGCGGCGGTCCAGCCCAGCGCGCCCAAGGCCGAAGCAGCGGCCGGCGCCAGCCGCGGCTCGTTCAGGGCGGCCAGCAGCTCCGGTCCCGCTTTGCGCGCGCGCAGACCCAAACGCTGGAGGCATTGCGCGGCATGGATGCGCAGGTACACGTTCTTCTCGTGCAGAGTCTGCATCAAGGGATCGACGATCCAGGCATTCATGTCCGTCAGGATGAAGCGGCGGTCGTCGACGACGCGCAGGTCCCACTCGCCCAGGGCCTGGATGCACTTCCAGATCTGGCGCTCCAGGTCCTTCGAGACCGCGGGCGGCGGGAGCTTCGCTTCCAGCTCGCCATTGAGCCACAGGGCATTCAGCGTGTCGCCGTCGCTGACACCGGCGGCTGCCGCGAGGCTCGCCATGTGCTCCTGGGCAAGGGCCACCAGCTCGGGCGTGCGCGCGCGATCGCGCACCACGCGCAGGCCGTCGACGCCGGCGTAATTTCCGAGCCCCGCGGCGCAATCGGCCAGCCACACGGCGGTCTCTTCGTCGGTCTCGTAGCGCAGGCGCAGCAGGATGCGCGGCAGGAACTGCGTCTGTTTCGTCCCGATCAGCCGCCACGCGCACTGCGAGCGGATCCACGGCTCGCGGCTGGTCGTCAGCGTGGCCACCAGAGTCTCGACCGAGGCCGGTGAATCGAGCGCGCCGAGCACTTCGATCGCAGCCGATCGGAATTCAGGCGTCTGCTGGGTGTCGTTCAAGACCTGGGCGAGGAAGGGCAGCGTCGCGTCCTTGCGCGAACGGAAGTCCTCGAGCACGACGTCGCGCATGGTGTTGCGCGGCGTCGCCAGGGCGCCGACCATGCTCAGGAGCTCTTCCTTCTGCTCGGCGGGAATCGGCTCGGCGGGCTTCGCTGCAGGAACCTCCCCGGGTCCCAGCTCCGCCAGCTTCGGCGCGACCACGTCTCGCAACTCGAACACGGCCGGCTTCGCGGTCTCGTTGCCTCCGCAGCCAACGGCCAGGACTGCGGCCAGGATCGCGCTGCGCAGGCTCATGGTTCCAGGGTGACGCGATACAGTAGCCGCGCCTCCGCGTCGGGATCGGGATGGGCAGGATCCTTCCAATAAGGAGTGATCTTGTAGAACAGCGAGAGCTCGATCGCGCCGCGCGCCGCTTCGTCCTCGATCACGACCTCGCGCTTCTCGTGAGCCGGCAGCAGCGTGTCGACCAGGTCCACCTCGTGCCGGTAGGGACTGCGGAAGCGATAGGCCCAGCGCCAAGGCCCCGGAGTCTCGCCCGCCGCGGCCAGCGGCCTCCAGAAGATGTCCGCCGCCCGCGAGCGTTCGTCGGTCGGGAAGTGGTGGCCCGCGGCGACGTTCTCGACGGCGGCGACCAGCTTCGAACCATCGCGGCGCGCGGTGAAGCTCACCGCGGAGCGCACCAGCTCGATGTCATGCCCGCCGTGCATCGTGTGGTTGCGGCCCTGGTTCGGATCGCCGTTGCGGAAGGGCATGTGGCAGTCGACACAGCTGACTCCCGCGGCCGGATAGCTGGACTCGCGCCACTGCTGGACTGTCTTGTGCTGATCGTGGCACACGCCGCAGAACTCCGGCTGGGCGAGCTCGCGCATGGCGACGGGCCGACAGGCGGCGGCGGAATCTTCCAACGTGCCGGCAACCGTGCCGCGCGCGCCTTCCGCGAGCAGGTGGCAGGAGATGCAATCGACGCCTTCGGCGCGACGCGAGCTGCGCGGCAACACGCGCTGGCCTACTCCAGTCTCGAACACCGGACGCGGCGCGTGGCAATCGATGCAGTCGGTGTTGGCGAAGTCATTGGAAAGCGCCTGCACGTCGGGATCCTCCCAGGCGCGCGAGTGCCAGGATTGCTGCCACTCCGCGAAGACCGTCGCGTGGCAGGCGGCGCACTGGTCGGAGCTCGTGAACACGCGCGACTCCGCGGGCGCCTCGACGGGCCGGAACACGAAGAAGGTCACCGCCGCTCCGAGACCGAGCAGCACGAAACCGGAAAACTGGCGCAAGGAGATTCTGGACACGGCGGATTCCATGGCGAGACCGTTCAAGCGACGGCTTGGCCGGCCTCCAGTTGGAGCACGTCGTCGGCGAGACCGCGGGCCTCGTCGGGATCGTGGGTCACGAAGATGGTGGTCAAGCTCAAGCGGCGATGCAATTCACCGACTCGTTCGAGCAAGGAGGCGCGCAGTCGGGCGTCGAGAGGACCGAGGGGCTCGTCGAGGAGCAGGTACTTTGGCTCGACGGCGAGGGCGCGCGCCAGGGCCAGGCGTTGCGCTTCGCCACCGGAGAGGTTGCCGGGCTTGCGCTTCTCGAGGCCGCCGAGCTCGACGAGCTCGACAAGCTTCTGGATGCGCGAGGGGCGCTCGGCCTTCGCGACTTTCCTGCACGACAGGACGAACTCGAGGGTCCGCTCGACGCTCATGTGCGGCCACAAGCCGCCGCCGCCCTGGAACATGAATCCGATCCGGCGTTGCTCGGGAGCGATCGTCAGCTTCGCGCCTTCGCTGGCCAGGGCTCCGTCGAGGCGCAGGCTGCCGCTCGCCGGGATCGCCAGGCCGGCGATCATGCGCAGCAGGGTGCTCTTGCCCGACCCGGAAGGACCGACGACGAGGGTGAAGCTCCCTGGCGCGAAGCTGCGCTCGATCGGGCCGAGCACGCGGTGTCCGCCAAGCTCGACGACCACGCCGGACAATTCGACGCCCTTCACGGCAGCACCTCGAGGCGCCTGCGTCCGAGCAGGGTCCAGCACAGGGCGGGAAGGGCCACAAAGAAAATCACGAGCAGCGCGAGAGCAGCGACGAAGTCGTCGCGGCCGAAGTGCACCGCGTTGTACAGGCGGAACATGATGGTCGAGTTCGCCGCCGGCACGAAGATCGCCGCGTCGATCTCACGCATGGCGAGCACGAACACCAGCGTGACCGCGCCGAACAGGGCGCCGGAAAGCTGCGGCGCCAGCACCTGGAACAGGGTTCGCGCCGGCCTGGCCCCCACCAGTCGCGTCGCTTCTTCCTGGCGTCTGTCGACCATGGCGACCGCGGCCGCGACGGCCAGGATCGCGATCGGCGCGAAGCGTCCGACCATCAGCAGGATCACCATCCACGGCGAATCGTAGAGGGCGCCCGTGGCGGGACGATTCCAGAGCGTGATGTTCCCGATCCCGAACAGGATCGCGGGCACCGCGAGCGGCATGATCACGACCAGCTGCAGCGCATTCACGCGCGCGCGCTCGAGCGCGTGGCCGAGGATCAAGGCCAGCGGCACGCAGGCCAGGGCTGCGCCGGTGGAAAAGAGCAGGCTGGACTGGAGATTGGATCGGCCGAGCTCCATCGCTCGCGCGAAGGCCGCCTGAAACGCGGTGATCGTGAAGCCGCGCGGCCCTCCGCCTGCTTCCCAGAAGAGCCGCCCTAGCGGAGCGACGACGGCGACGGCGAGCAGGGCGACGGCGAAAACCAGCGCCGGCCAGCGCCAGACTCCGAGCGCGAGCGGCGCGGGGCTGCGGAAGTCGCCGTCGAGCACGTCCAGCGAGCTGCGCCGGCGCAACATCAAGGCCGGCAGGAGGGCGAGCAAGGTCAGCGCGATCAAGGGCAAGGCACTCGCGACCGCCTGCCCGGAATCCTGGGTGCTGCGCCAGCTCGCGAACACCTCGTCCGCGTAGACGTTGTACTTGGGCCCGATCGACGAGACGTAATCGGGCACGGTAAAGTCGTTGACCGCGAGGCAGAAGGCGAAGCAC